>Ga0335071_10001431_pt1 | contig 25678 bp, 24 predicted proteins | sample Lox_Sample_15_FD_206724 | JGI IMG/M metagenome (GOLD analysis project Ga0335071, IMG submission 206724) | Soil microbial communities from Loxahatchee National Wildlife Refuge, Florida, United States - Lox_Sample_1.5 | ecosystem: Environmental > Terrestrial > Soil > Wetlands | place: USA...
GCCATCTCCATTTTCCGCGACAACTCGACGCGCACGCGCTTCAGCTTCGCGTCGGCGGCCAACGCGCTGGGCCTGGGCCTCGCGGACCTGGACGAGGAGAAATCGCAGATCGCCCATGGCGAAACCGTGCGCGAGACGGCCAACATGATTTCGTTCATGGCCGAGGTCATCGGCATCCGCGACGACATGTACCTGGGCGAAGGCAACAAATACATGCGCGAAGTTTCCGCCGCCGTGGCGGAAGGATTCAAGAAGGGCGTGCTGCATCAGCGGCCCAACGTGATCAATTTGCAGTGCGACATCGATCATCCCACGCAGGCGATGGCGGACCTGGTCCATCTGAAGCAGCATTTCGGGTCGCTGGAAAATCTGCGCGGCAAGAAAATCGCGATGAGCTGGGCTTATTCGCCAAGTTACGGCAAGCCGCTGTCCGTGCCGCAGGGCATCATCGGCTTGATGACGCGGTTTGGCATGAACGTGACGCTCGCGCATCCCGAGGGCTACGGGCTGATCCCCGACGTCGTTGAGCTGGCGAAGAAGAACGCGAAGAAGAGCGGCGGCTCATTCCAGGTGGTGAACAGCATGGAAGAATCGTTCCGCGACGCAGATGTGGTTTATCCCAAATCGTGGGCGCCTTACGCGGTGATGCAGCGCCGCACGCCGCTGTTGCAAAAGGGCGACCGCGATGGTCTCAAGGCGCTGGAGAAGGAATGTCTCACCAACAACGCCCGTTTCAAGAACTGGGAATGCGATGCGAAGAAAATGAAACTCACCAAGGGCGGCAAGGCGCTCTACCTGCATTGCCTGCCGGCGGACATTTCGGGCGTGAGCTGCGAGCAGGGCGAGGTCTCGGCGGAGGTGTTCGAGAAATACCGAATCGCCACATATCGCGAGGCCAGCTTCAAGCCGTTCGTCATCGCCGCCATGATTTTGATGGCGCGGGTGAAGGATTTTACGGGGACGCTCCAGCAACTGGCGAAAGATTGATATGTCCAAAATCATCAAGAAACTTCATCCGGAGGTCATCCGCAAGACGGCGAAGCGTTGCCAGAAGCGCGGCATTGTGCTGCCGACATTTGCGCAGATGCGCGACCCGTCGCTCATCCCGGCCGCGATCAAACGCAAGCTCAAAGGCGTTGGCCTGTGGGACGTGAACCCGGTGAACCTGTTCCGTATCTCGTGGAAGAACGACGTGAAGACCCGCTTGTACGGCGGCGTGAATTACCTGGAAATCCCGCCGGCGATCACCGGCGTGAAGGCACGCATCATCGGGCTGGTCGGCAAATATTTTCCCACGGGCGCGCACAAGGTCGGCGCGGCGTTTGGCTGTCTCGTGCCGCGATTGGTCAGCGGTGAGTTTGACCCCGAGAAACACAAGGCCGCATGGCCGTCCACGGGCAATTACTGCCGCGGCGGGGCGTTTGACTGCGCGCTGCTGGGTTGCACGGCCATTGCCATCCTGCCGGAGCGGATGTCGCGCGAGCGGTTTGAATGGCTGAAGGAGATTGGCGCGGAAATCATCGCCACGCCGGGCTGCGAGTCGAACGTGAAGGAAATCTACGACAAATGCTGGGAACTCAGAAAGGACCCGCGGAACATCATCTTCAACCAGTTCGACGAATTCGGGAATCCCATCTTCCATTACAGCGTGACCGGCCCGGCCATCGAGGAGGTGTTCCAGGGATTGAGTGCCGGCTCCTCCCGTCGGCGCCGACAATTACGCGCGGCGGCCTACATCTCCGCCACCGGCTCCGCCGGGACCATCGCCACGGGCGATTACCTGAAAACGAAACACCCGGGCCTGAAAATCATCGCCACCGAGGCGCTGCAGTGTCCCACCCTGCTGATGAATGGCTTCGGCGATCACCGCATCGAAGGCATCGGCGACAAGCACATTCCCTGGGTCCACAACGTCCGCAACACCGACGGCGTGGCGGCGATTGACGACGAGGATTGCATGCGCATCCTGCGGCTGTTCAACGAGCCGGCCGGGCAAAAGCATCTCGCGTCGCTCGGCGTGAAAGCCAAAGAGCTGGAATCGCTGCCGTTGCTCGGCATCTCCAGCATCTGCAATCTGCTCGCCGCCATTAAGACGGCGAAATATTTCGAGCTCGGCGAGCGCGATGTGATTTTCACCATCTTCACCGACTCGACCGAGCTTTACGGCTCGCGCGTGAAGGAATTGGGAAAGGAGCGCGGGGCGTACCGGCCGCAGGATGCCATCGCCGATTTTGCCGGCCCGCTGGCGCATCAGGGCGTGGATTATTTCAAGGAGCTGACTTATCCGGAGCGCAAGGCGATTCACAACCTGAAATATTACACCTGGGTCGAGCAGCAGGGTAAGACTTCCGCCGAGCTGAACGAGCAATGGGAGCCGGAATACTGGCGGGCCCTGTTTGAGGACGAAGTCGCGTACTTCGACGAGTTGATTGAGGAGTTCAATCAACAGGCGGGCGGGCGCGGGTAGAGTTCTGAAAACTCGAGATTCGAATCTTGTAGTGTCGGCATTGCGCGCCGATTTCGAGCCACAGGCTCGACGCTGCAGCAAATCAAATCCCCGGCTGGCAGCTTTGTTTTCTTGACGTTCTCTGCAATAAATTGATTGATTATAGCCGTCTGTATGGCCGGTGCATTTGAATTTACGTTGAACGGCAAACCGGTGCGCGTCGAGTCGGTTTCCCCGAACACGACGGTGCTGGAATTCCTGCGGAGCCGCGGCCTGACCGGGTCGAAGGAGGGTTGCGCCGAAGGCGATTGCGGGGCGTGCTCCGTGGCCATCATCGAGCGCGATGCGGCAGGCCGGGCGACATATCGCGCCGTGAACAGCTGTCTTATGCCGGTTTGCCTCGTTGCCGGGCGCGAAGTCGTGACGGTGGAAGGCGTCGGGGCTTCGAGCGCCATGCATCCGGTGCAGCGCGCCATGGCGAACGGGTTCGGCTCGCAGTGCGGCTATTGCACGCCCGGCTTCATCTGCTCGCTTTTCGAAGGCTATTACCGCGACGACCTGCATACACACGACGATCTCGACGACCAGTTGAGCGGCAACCTCTGCCGTTGCACCGGTTACCGGCCGATTCGCGACGCGGCCGTGGCGGCCTTTGCCGAACGCGCGACGGAGAACGGAGATGATCCTTTTGCCGAACGCTTGAAAAAAGCCGGGGCGAAGCTCGATGCCGCTGCCTATGAAAGCGGCAGTGAAAAGTTCTTCCGCCCAGTCTCGCTGGCGGAATTGCTGCAACTGCTCAAGGTCAATCCCGGCGCGCGGCTCATCGCCGGCGCGACGGAACTCGGGCTCGACATCACAAAACGTTACAAACGGTTTCCAACGCTGATCTCCGTCGAAGCCGTGGCGGAGTTGAAGGAAGTCAAGTCCACGCGCAGCGAGTGGCACATTGGCGCGGCGGCCACGCTCACGGAGATTGAGGACACGCTGGCCGGGGAATATCCCGCGCTGGGCGACATGCTGCGCGTGTTCGGCTCGCGGCAGATACGCAACCGCGCCACGATGGGCGGCAACCTCGTCACCGCCTCGCCCATCGGCGACAGCGCCCCGGTGTTGCTGGCGCTCGAGGCCCAGGTCGTCCTCGCGTCGTTGGCCGGCGAACGCACGCTGCCGATCGACCAGTTCTTTATCGCCTATCGCCAGACGGCGCTGAAGCCGGGTGAAATCCTGAAAACGATTTTGATTCCCCGCGGCAGTTCCGCGCCCGACCTCACGCGCAAGTCGGCCTGGTTCAAGGTTTCCAAGCGCCGCGAGATGGACATTAGCACCGTGGCCGCGTGTTTCGTTGTGGATTTGGAGGGACAAAATACCGTTCGCCACGCCCGGCTGGCCTACGGCGGCGTGGCCGCCATGCCGTCGCGCGCCCGGAAAACCGAGGCGGCCCTGTTGGGGAAATCATGGAGCGAAAAAACAATTCAAGCGGTGCTGCCGGTTTTGCGTGCAGAGTTTTCACCGATTTCCGACGTGCGCGGCTCGGCGGCTTATCGGAGCGGCCTGATCGTGAGTTTGCTGGAGAAATTTTACTCTGATTCCGCGGCAGCCGACACAAGTCAGCACAAATCAAATTCAGAAATTTGTCAGAGCGGACTCACCTCCGCTGCTGCAAAATCAACACCGCACGAAAGCGGCCACAAGCATGCGACCGGCGAAGCGTTGTACACGGATGATGTCGCGGCGCCGAAAAACCTGCTCGAAGTCTGGCCGGTCTGCTCGCCCCATGCGCGGGCAAAAATCCTGAAACGCGATGTGTCGGTGGCCGGTCAAATGCCGGGCATCGCGGCGGTGTTGCTGGCGGAGGATGTGCCCGGCCTCAACGACGTGGGCGCGGTCCGGCGCGATGAAATCCTCCTGGCCGACAAGGAGGTGTTCTATCATGGGCAGATCGTGGCGCTGGTGGTTGGCGAAAGTCAGGAGGCCTGCCGGGCGGCGGCGGAAAGGGTTGTGGTCGAATATGAACCATTGCTTCCGATTCTGAAGATCGAGGACGCCATCGCCCAAAACAGTTTTCATACCGAGCCGAACTTCATCCGGCGGGGCGACATTCAAGCCGCGCTAAAAAATTCGCCGCAAATTTTGGAAGGCGAATTGTACACTGCCAGCCAGGAGCATTTTTATCTGGAAATGCAGGCGGCGTGGGCCGAGCCGGGCGAGGACGGCTCGATGTTCGTCATGTCCTCGACCCAGCATCCATCCGAGGTGCAACACATCGTGGCCCACCTGCTCGAGGTGCCGGTGAACCACGTCGTCGTGCAAAGTCCGCGCATGGGCGGCGGCTTCGGCGGCAAGGAGACCCAGGCGGCCACGTTCGCCGCGCTCGCGGCGCTCGCGGCGGCCAGGACGAAGCGTGCTGTGCGCGTGCGCGTGAACCGCGACCTCGACATGATGCTTACCGGCAAGCGTCATCCGTTCCGGGCGAAGTTCCGGGTGGGCTACAATGCCGACGGCGATTTGCTGGCGGCGAAAATCGAGCTGATTTCCGACGGCGGCTGGTCGCTCGATTTGTCCATGCCCGTGACCGATCGCGCGGTGTTTCACCTGGACAATGCCTATTACATTCCCAGCGTCGAATTCAGCGGGCAGGTGGCAAAGACGAATCTGGCGTCGAATACGGCGTTTCGCGGATTTGGCGGACCGCAAGGGATGCTGGTCATCGAGGAAATCATCGATCGGATCGCGCGGCGGCTGGGCAGATCCCCGGAGGAAATCCGCGAGCGCAACCTGTATCGCGGGCGCGGCGAGACGAACACAACGCATTACGGCGAGGAAATCGAAGACAACCGGATTCAACAAGTCTGGCGGGAATTGAAGCAGAGCAGCGGCTTTGCTGAGCGCCGCGCGGAAATTGCGAAATGGAACGCTGAGAATCCGCACTGCAAACGGGGGCTGGCGATGACGCCGGTGAAATTCGGAATTTCTTTCACGATGACGCACCTCAACCAGGCCGGCGCGCTGGTGTTGATTTACCAGGACGGCACCGTGCAGGTGAACCACGGCGCGACCGAAATGGGGCAGGGCGTCCATACGAACATTGCCCTGATTGCCGCCCGGGAACTGGGGTTGTCTTTGGACCGGGTCCGGGTCATGCCGACGAGCACCGACAAGGTGCCCAACACGTCGGCCACGGCCGCCTCCTGCGGCACCGACCTCAACGGCGCGGCGGTGAAAAATGCGTGCGACATTTTGCGCGAACGGCTGGCGCCGGTCGCCGCCCGGTTGCTTTCCACCGCCAGCGGCCGCGAAATCGCGCCCGACCAGGTGTTGTTCGCGGACAACTTTGTCTCCGCTGCCGACGTCGTTTCCGGGGCCGGATTGGGAGATATAAAAGCCAAGTTCGAGTCGGTCGTGGTGGCGGCGCACATGCAGCGCATCAGCCTGGCTGCGACCGGTTATTATCGCACGCCGGAAATCCATTACGACCGCGCGAAGGGCCGGGGCAAACCGTTCCATTATTTCGCCATCGGCGCGGCAGTGACCGAGGTCGAAGTGGACGGGTTCACCGGCATGACGCGCATTTTGCGCACGGACATTTTGCACGACGCGGGCGACTCGATCAATGCGGGCATCAACCTGGGCCAGGTTGAAGGCGGTTTCGTGCAGGGCGCAGGCTGGCTGACCTGCGAAGAACTGGTGTGGGACGGCCAGGGCCGGTTGCAGACGCATTCGCCGGACACCTACAAAATTCCCGCTGTCGGCGACCGGCCGCTGGAATTCAACGTTGCGTTTCTCAAGAACGCCACGCAGAAGAACACGATTTACGGCAGCAAAGCCGTCGGCGAGCCGCCGTTCATGCTCGCCATTTCCGTGCGCGAGGCCATCCGGGATGCCGTGGCCGCCTTTGGCCCCACTGGCGGGGAAGTGCCGCTGGCGACACCGGCGACGTGCGAGGCCATTTGGTTTGCGATTCAAAGGCAGCGGGAGAAAAAGACAGTAACGAGCCGGCGACCGGCGCCGGTGGAAATGGTCAAATGAAATCACGACCGGGTTCGCCTTCCTTGCTGCCGCGGCTGCGGATTGTCGCCGGCAAAGACATCGCGTTTGGTCCGGGCAAGGCCGAGTTGCTGGCGCTGGTGGCGGAAACGGGTTCGATCGGCGAGGCGGCAAAGCGCATGGAGATGTCCTACATGCGCGCGTGGTCGCTTGTCCAGATGATGAACCGCAACTTCAAGGCGCCGGTCATCAAAGCCGTGCGCGGCGGAAACGAACGCGGGGGGGCGGCGGTGACGGAAACCGGACGCCGCGTGCTGGCATTGTACCAACGGATGGAGAAAGCCAGCCGCAAAGCCGTCCAAGCCGACTGGCGGGATCTTCAAAAACTGTTGCGCCATTGACTCCGGGCAACCGGTTCCTGCGGTCCGCCGGGAAATTCATCGCATTCTCCCAGCCGGTGCTGTCCGAATTTGTGTAGCGTTGAGCCGCCAGCTCAAATTTCGAGCCAAAGGCTCGACTCGACAACCGCTAAACCATAACCCTGCTTCCTGCCGTTATATTTGACAGAATATAACGGTTGTGTTCTGCTCTTTGCCGGTGCAAAGGAACGGTTTCACGCTCGTCGAGTTGCTCGTCGTCATCGCGCTCCTGGCGGTGCTGGCGGCGCTGTTGCTGCCGGCCATGGTGCGGGCCCGGGAAAAGGCGCGCGCCACGCAATGCACCGCCAATCTGGGCCAATGGGGCCTGGCCTACCGGCTGTATGCCGATGACAACGACGACTTCCTCCCGCGGCGCGGACAAGGCGTGCAGGCGCTTTTTCAGATCGACCGGCCGACCGACTGGTTCAACGCGCTGCCGTCCTACCTCGGCCTGCCCGCTTTTCAGCAAATAGTCGCAACCAATTTGAAACCCGGGCCAAACGACCGCTCGGTCTTTATCTGTCCGACGGCCAGCGACCCCGGCGGGACTTATTTTCTGCCTTACGGGATGAACATGAATCTTTCACCGTGGAATCTGCCGTTGGCGACGAAGTTTGGTGAAGTGGTTCAACCGGGCTGCGTCGTGGCGATGGCCGATGCACCGGGCCCTTATGCCTCGACATTCCCGTCAACTCGGCCGTACAGCGTCCTGGCCCGGCATTCAACCCGGGTGAATCTCCTCTTTCTGACCGGCCAAGTCCTCTCGCTGACCGGCGAGTATGTCGGGTGCGGCGTCGGCGATCCACGGCACGACGACGTGCGCTGGTGCACCGGCACGGCCAGCGACGCGGCGGCCCACAACTATTGATCGCATGAGGAATTTAGTTTCTATCACCGGTGCGCTGATCGTTTTGCTGTTGGCGGTGTCCTGCCGCCAAAAGGCCGCTGTTCCTCCAGATAATCACGTCGTCCGGTGCGCGGTGATTGGTGGCATGACCATGACCGGCCTGTGGCCGGAAATCGCCAAAAGGTTTGAAGCCGAAACCGGTTATCGCGCGGAAGTCGTGGTGACCGGCCCGCGGCCGGAACTCGACAAAGCCATGCGCGCCGAACAAGTGGATTTGCTCACCATGCATTCCGGCGACATCACCACGGACCTGGTGGCCGATGGCTACGGGATCAACATGCGCCCGTGGACGCGCAACGAATTGTGCATCGTCGGACCCCCGGCCGACCCGGCGCACATTCGCGGCCTGACGAACGGCGCCGCGGCGCTGCGCCAAATTGCGGAATCCCGTTCGCGGTTCGTGGACTTTCAGGGGATCGGCAGTCGCGAACTCGTCCACACGCTCTGGCGGCTTGCCGGCGTCGAGCCGAAGGGCGATTGGGTCATCCGCGATGACACGGTTTCGAAGTGGAACATCCTGCAATTCGCGCGTTCCAACAACGCCTATGTCGTGGTCGGCTACATCCCGGCGCAGATGGGCAAAATGCCGGCCGAAGGCATGGAAATCCTCGTCAAAGGTGATCCGATCATGCGACGTCCATTCATTGTCATGGAAACAAATCCTAAAAAAATTGCCCGGGTGAATATTGCCGGCGCCCGCGCGCTGTCGGATTTCCTGCTTTCGGCCAAGGTGCAAAGCTTTCTGCTCGAATTCGGCCGCCAGACCAACGGACCGGGTCCGCTGTTTTTCCCCGTCAATACCACTCACGAATAAATAAATCAGAAAACAAACCCAAAACATGAAAACACCGATAACTCACCCAATCCTCAAACAAAATCTGAAATTCACCATCCTCCTCGCGGCGTTCCTGCCCGTTTCGTTGGCCGCCTCGCCCACGACCGTCAGCCAGGTGGTCGAAGCGGATAAGTATGTCTCTTCCGGCCAGCCGACGGTGAATTTCGGCAGCATGGGAGCGATGATGATCGCCGTGCCAACCGCCGCCCAACCCCGCACCGAGGAATCGCTCATTCGCTTTAACACCGCTTCGATCAAATCCACCCTGGATGCGGATTACGGCGCGGGCAACTGGACGATCACCTCCATTACCCTGAGCCTGTTCTCCAATTTTTCGACCGCCGGCCAGCAGCCCGGCAACAGCAGTTTCAACAAGATTGCCGCCGGCGGGTTTGAGTTTGACTGGCTGAGCAATGACAGTTGGAGCGAGACGGCCATCACCTGGAACAATCTTTCCACGGTGTTGCCCGGAACGGGAGGCAACACCTCGGCGTCGCTTGGCGCGTATTACTGGACGGCCGACGGCAGTACCAGCCAGAACTGGACGTTGAATCTGGATCCGAACCTGGTCAATGACATTGACACCGGGGACAAGGTGACCATTTTCGGCCAGCCCACGGCCGGCAGCACCGTTGGCTATCTCTTCAACACGCTGAACAACAATCCGGCGGTTTTAAACGTGGCGGCGGACCTGACGCCGGTCCCCGAACCGTCGGCGCTGGCAATGGCGGCCGGCGGACTGGCCGGAGGATTTGCCGTTCGGCGCTGGAGAAGACAAAAGTGATTCAACCGCAAACCTTCTTGATTACCGTCGGCCTGTGCTTCGGCCACGTGGCCGGAGCGCAGGTCACTTACACCGGCACGACTTCGGCCGACGCATTTCTCGCCGCCGGCTCGCCGGGCAACCCGGAAGGATCTGATTTGACCGGGTTGAACTTTGGCGGGGCCGGCACACTGGTCGTTGCCCCGACGGCATCGGTAAAGGGTGAATTTCAGAGTATCATCAGGTTCAACCTGACGAACGCCGTCGGCCTGTTCGACACCAACTATGGCGCCGGCAATTGGACCGTCACCGGCATTTCGCTGGAATTGACCAGTAACTACGGCACGGGCGGGGTACAACCGAACAATGCGATCTTTCCCGTGATCAGCGGCGGTCAATTTGTCGTTGAATGGCTGGCCGCCGATGATTGGGTGGAGGGAACCGGCACACCCAATCTGCCCACGACCGACGGGGTAACCTACGCTTCGCTGCCCAACTTGTTGTCCGGCGCGCGCGAAATCCTCTGCACCAACACCTATTCGCCGCCAGGCAACAACGTGCCGCTCACCTACGCGCTGCCGCTGAAGCCCAGCCTGGTGGCCGATGTGTCGCGCGGCGGCGATGTGACGTTTCATTTCTACGCGGCTGACGACCAGGTCGGCTATCTCTTTAATTCCCACAGCTACGGACGCGGCAACGAGCCACTGCTCCACGTTGTGGCCATGCCGGTGTTGAAAATTCTTTCCGGCAGCTTCACGAACGGCGCGTTTCATTTGACTGGCCTGGGTGGACCCAATTTGACATATCAGGTGCAAGCAAGTTCAGGTTTAACAACCAGCAACTGGCAAACATTGAATTCCGTTACGGCCGACAGTGCTGGAACAATTCAGTTCGATGATTTAACCGCGACAAATCAAAGTCAAAGATTTTACCGGCTTTCCCGTTGAACTTGACCGGCAAAAAACCAACACTGCGAAAATGAGACCGATTGTTCTCTTCACTGTCTGGTTGGCCCTCGCGTTTGCGGCTCCAGCCCTCCCCGCCGCCGAAATCACCGTCTTCGCCGCCGCGAGCCTGACCGATGCGCTCAAGGCCATCGGCACCAATTACGAACAGAGCACCGGCGACAAGATGGTTTTCAACTTCGGCGCCTCCAGCACGCTGGCGCGCCAGATCGCGGAAGGCGCGCCCGCGGACATATTTTTCTCCGCCGACGAGGCCAAGATGGACGCTTTGGAAAGAAAGGGCCTGATTGACACCGCCACACGCCGAAGCCTCCTCAGCAATACCCTCGTGGTGGTGGTGGCCGCTGACAGCGACCTGTCGGTCACCTCTGCCGCCAGTCTAACCAATGCCGCGGTAAAGAAAATCGCTCTGGCCGATCCCAAGGCGGTTCCGGCCGGAGTTTATGCCCGGGCCTGGCTGGACAAACAACAGCTCTGGGCCATCGTCGAACCCAAGGTGGTCCCGACGGAAAATGTCCGCGCTGCGCTGGCGGCGGTGGAATCCGGGAATGTCGAGGCTGGTGTGGTTTACCGGACCGACGCCGGCATTTCCAAAAAAGTCAAAATCGCATATGAAGTCCCGGCCGCGGACGGGCCGCAAATCACCTATCCGATGGCGGTGGTGAAGGAAACCCGGCAGCCCGAGCCGGCCAAAAAGTTTTTGCAGTATCTTGCCTCGAAAGAGGCTGGACAGGTCTTTAAACAATTTGGCTTCATCTTGCTGGAATGACCGGCGAAGACTGGCAGATTGTCTGGTTCACGGCATGGGTGTCGGCGCTCAGCACGCTGTCGATTCTTCCTTTTGGGCTGGCGCTGGCCTGGGCGTTGGCGCGCCGCGATTGGCCGGGCAAGTCCGTGGTGGAAACCCTCGCTTCGTTGCCGCTCGTTCTGCCGCCGGTGGCAACCGGCCTGCTCCTGCTGAAGTTGTTCGGGCGGCGCGGCACTATTGGCGGCTTCCTGCACGGCCAGTTTGATTTGGATGTGATCTTCACTTGGCGCGCCGTGCTGCTGGCGCTCGGCGTGATGTCGCTTCCTTTGCTCGTTCGCTCGGCCCGCGTCGCGTTCGAAGAGGTCAACCCCCGCTACGAACAAATCGCCCGCACGCTGGGGGCCGGACCCTGGCGCGTTTTTTTTACCATCATCGTCCCTTTGGCCGCGCGGGGCATCATGGCCGGCCTGATCCTGGCTTTTGCCCGGGCGCTGGGTGAGTTCGGTGCCACCATCATGGTGGCCGGCAATATCCCCGGCCGGACCACCACGCTGTCGCTTGCGATTTTTCAGGACGTACAGCTCGGGCAGGACATTCACGCGTTCCGGTTGCTCGGGGTATCCGTCGTGCTCGCCTTTGCTGCCGTTTGGACCAGCGAATGGCTGCTGCGCCGGAGGAGAAAGGCGCCGTGAACCTCCGGTTAAAATCCATCGCGCTGCCTTTGTCGTCATTCACGCTGGAAGTGGATGTTCAGATCCGCAGCCGGGTCGCCGTCCTGTTTGGTCCCTCCGGCGCCGGCAAGACGTCGCTGCTGGACCTCATCGCCGGATTGCGCCGAGCACAGTCGGCGTTCATCCAGCTTGAAGATTGCGTCCTCACGGACACGAACCGCGGGTTTTCACTGCCGACCCACAAACGAGGGGTCGGGTATGTGCCGCAGGACCTGGCGCTGTTCCCGCATCTCGCGGTGCGGCAAAACCTGCTGTACGGCTGCAAATCCGGTCGCCCGCCCGATGCCGCGTTGTTCGCCTTCGAACACGTAACTCAAGTGCTGGAAATTCAGCCCCTGATCCCGCGTCGCGTGACGGACCTCTCGGGAGGCGAAAGGCAACGGGTCGCGCTGGCGCGCGCCCTGCTGGCGTCACCGCGGCTGCTGTTGCTGGACGAGCCGCTGGCCAGTTTGGATGCGCCGCTGAAGGCCAGGATCATTCCATACTTATTGCGAATCCGGGATGAATTTCACGTCCCCATGCTCTATGTGACACACGACCGGTTGGAGGCATTGGCGCTCGCCGACGAAATGATCGTGCTCAGCAACGGCAAAACCATCCAGTCCGGGCCGGTGCTCGATGTTTTCAACCGGCCCGTCAACACCGAGGCGGCAAAGTTGCTCGGCGTGGAAACCCTGCAACCCGGCTGCATCACCGCTGTCCAGGACGGACTGGCGACCGTGCAAGTCGGCACGGCTGCGCTGACCGCACCGGCGCCGGAAACCGTCGCGCGGGATGTCATTGTCTGCATTCGCGGCGAAGACGTGATCTTGCAACGCGAGGCCACCACGCTGAGCAGCGTGCGCAACCGCCTGCCCGCCCGGGTCACGGCAGTGCATGCGGAAGGTGCGCTGATGCGGGTGGAGCTCGATGCGGGATTTAGGTTGTTCGCGCGGGTCACGCGACCGGCATGTGATGAACTGGGGTTGTGTCCAAGGGCGGCAGTCACCGCGTTCATCAAGGCATCGGCAGTCCACCTCGTGCCCCGTTGACACTTCAACTTTTCAGTTGCGGACGAAAGCCGGCGATGTGGTCGATCGCTTCCGCAATCGCGGGCAGCAGTGGCGGCAGGCACTCGGCAATTGCCTTGGGGTTGCCGGGGAGATTCACGATCAAGGTTTCTCCGCACACGCCGGCCGTGGCGCGTGACAAAATCGCCGTGGGCACCCTGGCGAACGACAGCGCGCGCATCGCTTCGCCAAAGCCCGGCAATTCCTTTTCCAGCACCGCGCGGGTGGCTTCGGGCGTCACATCGCGGGCCGACGGCCCGGTCCCGCCGGTGGTGACCACGAGCGCGCAACCGCCGGCGCATAGCCGCTTCAAGGCCGCTTCAATCTGCGGCTGCTCGTCCGGCAGCAGCACGCTTTCCATTTCAACCGGCTCGGCGAATTGCTCGCGCAGGATGCGCTCGATCTCCGGGCCGCTGCGGTCCTCGTAAATCCCGCTGCTGGCGCGGTCGCTTAAAGTCACCCGGCCAATTTTCATTTTTTGATTTTGGAAACGAGGCGGATGCCCTCGATGACCATCGTTTTGTCCACGGCCTTGCACATGTCGTAAATCGTCAGCGCGGCAACGCTTGCCGCGGTCAGCGCCTCCATTTCCACGCCGGTGCGCGCGGTCGTGCGCGCCTCGGCCTGGATGAAAATATGATCCACCCGCACGGAAAATTCCACTTCCACGGCGTCAAGCGGCAGGGTGTGGCAGAGCGGAATCAGCTCGTCCACGCGCTTGGCGGCCTGGATGGCCGCGACCTTGGCCACAGTGAACACGTCGCCCTTGGGCAGTTTCCGGGCGCGCAGCGCGGCAATCGTCTGCGGACGGCAACGCACGCGGCCCTCGGCCACGGCGATGCGTGACTGCGGGGATTTGCCGCCCACGTCCACCATGCGGGCCCGGCCCGCAGAATCAAGATGCGAGAAGTTCTTCATGGCGCTTCGAGCAACAGGAAATTCACCGGACTCCCGGCCTTCGGTGCAGTTGTCGCACCGCTCAGTTGCAGGAGGACGTTGGCGCCGGTTAGGCCGGTCACATCACCGGAACTTTGCCAGCGCAGGGCGCGGGCGACAAGCCTGCCGTCTTCGGCCGTTACTCGCGCCGGCCAGAACGTTTCGCGCGGGTCGGGGCGATACGCGATGTCGCCCGCCAACGGCATTTGCACCATCGGCCACGTCACCGTCGCCCCGGCCAGTTGATCGAGCGCCAGCCGCACCGCGACGTGCAGCACGACGAAGTGGGAAACCGGATTGCCGGGGAGGATGAACGCCGCCTGCGGGCCGCGCGTGGCGAAAATAGTCGGCTTGCCGGGGCGCAAATTGATTTTTGTAAAATGAATCTGATATCCGAGCGCCGTCAGCAGCCGGGCGCCAAAATCATAATCGCCCACGCTCGCGCCGCCGGAAACGAGCAGCAAATCGAAGGAGGATTCCAGCGCGCGCACCTTTTGAAACTGCAATTCGAAATCATCAGCCACGCGCTCCTGGAACGTCAGTTCACCGCCCATCGCGTGGACGAAGGCCCTCACCAGCGTGCTGTTGGAATCGCGGATTTGTCCCGATTTCGGCTCCATCGCCGGGTCGACCAGCTCGTTGCCGGTGACCAGGTGCGCTACGCGACAGGGCGGCGAAACCCGCGGCTGCGTCACGCCGATGCCGGCGAGCAGGGCCAGTTCGCCCGCGTTCAGCCGGGTGCCGGCCGGCAGCAGCAAATCGCCCCGGCGCGCGTCTTCGCCGCGTTTGCGGACGTGCGTCGTGCGGGTTCGTTCCAGCGGCGTAATCACATTGCCTTCGGCCCGGACTTTTTCCTGGAGCAGCACTTGCGAAGCGCCGGCGGGCAGGGGCGCCCCGGTGAAGATGCGGGCAGCCTCGCCGTGCTGGAGTTGGAGCGCGACGTTCGCTCCCGGCTGAATTTCTCCGACAACTCGGAATTGGGCTGAATCGTCCTCCAGCGCCACCGCGTAGCCATCCATCGCGGAGCGGTCGAAAGCGGGGATGTCTTCCCGGGCGCGGACCTCTTCGCGCAGCACACGGCCGCGGGCTTCGGCCAGCGGCACGGTCCGGGCTGCCAGCGGCCGGAGATGGGCCTGGATTTGGGTGCGCGCGTCCGCTAATGAAATCATGGATAAAATTCATACACAATTTCGCGCAACAATGCTACATTTCGCGCATGCGAATTCGCCGCCAGGACACATCGGCCGGTCACCGGGCTGAGGCGCAGGCATTAAGGCCATGACTCCGATGACGGATCCCAGTGGTCGGACGGTGGATTATCTCCGGATTTCCATCACCGACCGGTGCAACGAGCATTGTCTTTATTGCCTGCCGGAGAACTTCAACGGCTGGCTGGCGCGTGAGGACATCCTGAGCTACGAGGAACTGCTCAGCGTGGCGCGCGCGGCGGTGACGCTGGGCTTCAAGAAATTCCGTGTGACCGGCGGCGAACCGCTGGTCCGGCGCGACGTCGTGGACTTCATCGGCCGGCTGATCGCCACGCCGGGTGTGGAGTGCGTGCCGCTCTCGACCAATGGCACCCGGCTGCCCGAACTGGCGAAGCCCTTGTTTGCTGCGGGCCTGCGCCGCGTCAACATCAGCCTGGACGCCCTGGATCCTGCCATTTACCGCGCCATCACCGGCGGCGACGTTGACCCGGTGCTGCGCGGCATCCGCCTCGTGAAGGAGCTCGGCTTCGAGTCGGTGAAGCTGAACACCGTGCTGATGCGCGGACGGAACGACGGCCAGATTTTGTCGCTGCTGAAGTTCGCGGCGGAGACCGATGTGGTAATCCGGTTCATCGAGCTGATGCCGGTTAGCCTCACCGAGATGTTGAATGAAACCAATTTCCTGCCGGTCAACGAAGTGCTGGCGTTGCTGCGGCGCGAGGACGAGGTGGCGGAGGTGCAGCAGGCGCACGGGTTCGGCCCGGCCCGGTATTTCCGGCTCAAGCAGCGGGGCGTGACGGTCGGATTGATCGGGGCCTTGAGCGACCTGCATTTCTGCGAAGGCTGCAACAAGATGCGGCTGACCTGCGACGGCCGGCTGCGACCGTGTCTCGGCAATCACCTGGAAATGGACCTGAAACCGGCGTTGCGCCCGCGCGTGGACGAGGCGCGGCTGCGCGAACTCTTCCGTGCCACGCTGACTCAGAAGCCGCCGGAACATCTATTCCGCTCCAATTACCAGCCGCAACGGGTGATGACCGCCATCGGAGGTTGACGTGCAAATCACCGTATTCGCTTTCGCGCACACCCGCGACCAGCTCGGGTTCGGCGAAAAGGTGCTCACTTGCGAGGCGCAGGACACGCCCCGCGCGATTTTGCGCCGGCTCGCGCCCCGATTCGATCCCGGCAAAACCGTCCGCGTGGCCGTGGACCGTGAGTATGCGGACTGGGACCAGCCCATCGGTTCAGCAAGTGAGCTGGCGTTGATCCCGCCGGTCAGCGGCGGTTGACCATGAAAAAGCAAATCGAGTTCACACGGGCGCCCATCGTGGTGCCGCCCCAGCCAGGAAAGTTGCGGGAAATCGGGGCGTGCGTGGAGTTTCACGGCATCGTCCGGAAAATGGAAAACGGCCGGGTGATTCCCGCGCTTTTTTACGAAGCCTACGAAGCGATGGCCCGGTCGCAGCTCGAGCGGATCGCGGATGAATTGAATGCGGCGCATCCCTGCGACGAACTCTGTTTGATCCACCGGCTGGGCCCGGTTCCCACGGGCGAGGCGTCCATGTATCTGCGCGTGCTGTCGCGGCACCGGCAGGAGGCATTTGACTTTGCCGCGGCCTTCGTCACCCGGCTGAAGGCCGATGCGCCGATTTGGAAAACGCCAGCGCCCGCTTCTCAATGTACTGCGCCATGATGCTCACGGCGATTTCAGCCACCGTCTGGGACTGAATTTTGACTCCCACCGGGCATTGCACGCGGGCCAGTTCGTCGGCCGTGGCGAGCTGCTTGGCCAGGAAATGTTCGTTGATCGTCCGCCACTTGCGCGCGCTCCCAATCATCCCGAGAAATTCAAACGGGCGATGGATCCAGGTTTCCAGCACGATGGCGTCGTGCTTGTGGCCGCGGGTGACGATGAGGCCGAACGTGGGCGTGTCGGCGAACGGCACGGCGCATAATTCACCCCAGTTGCCGGTCCGCAGCGCGACTTGCTTGGGAAAAAACTGGTGATTGGCCAGCTCCGGCCGGTCGTCGAAAATGGTGACGCCAAAATCGAGCGCCAGTGCCAGCGGCGCCACGGCCTGGGCGATGTGGCCCGAGCCGGCCACCCACAGCGCGCAGGGTGGGGTGACGGATTCGGTGTAAAGCCATTCGTCGGCATGGCCGGCGGAATCCAGCAGCGCGATGGAAAAATCCATTTTGACGCCCCAGATTTTCGCGCTCGTGCGCGCTGCCAGGCTGTTCCAGAAAACTTCACCAAGCTGTTGGGCGTTTGGTACGATGACGCCACAAACCTTTCCGCCGCAGATCAAGCCGTCGTCCCAGCCGAAGTCGTGGTCCAGCACCAGCTCGAACGTCTGCGATTTGCCGTCGCGCAACGATTGCAGTGCCAGCCGCTGCGCCTCGGCTTCCAGGCAGCCGCCGCCCAGCGTGTCCTTGATCCGGCGATCCGCGTAGAACAGCGCCTTGGCGCCGAGCTTTTGCGGGCTGGATCCTTTCACGCCGGTGATGATGCCGAGTGCCACCGGCTCGTTGTGCCGGGCGGCATCCGCGAGGGCCTGAAACAGGTCGTTCTTCATCGCTGCCGGAGTTTAGCGCACAATCGCAAAGGCGTCGAGCGCGGCAAAAAATGGGCGGTATCCAGTTTTATTGCTAGGGCCGAGCTGCTGCTCGGCCAAGCGGCACCGCGCCGCCCTCCCAGTCAATCTGCCGGCGCGCTGCGCGGCTTTCGAGCCGGAGGCTCGACACTACACCCGATTTGGACGCAACCAAAAAATTCCTCGTCAACCGGCCATGCCCATTTACACTCAGGCCGGAAGCACGACCATGCTCGAAAAATTCTTCAGGCTTTCGGAAAACCAGACCACGGCGCGCACCGAATTGCTTGCAGGCCTCACCACCTTCCTGACGATGGCTTATATCATCGTCGTCCAGCCGGCGGTTCTTTCCGGCGCCATGTTCGGGATGCAGACGGGCATGGACTTCGGCGCGGTCACGACGGCCACGTGCCTCGCGGCCGCGCTGGCCACGGCGCTCATGGCGTTGCTCGCGCGGTATCCCATCGCCCAGGCGCCCGGCATGGGCGAAAACTTTTTCTTCGTCTTTTCCGCCATTCCGGCCGCCACAGCGGCGGGTTTCGCCAACGGCTGGCAGGTCGCCCTCGGCGCCGTTTTCATCTCCGGCATCCTGTTTTTGATTCTCTCGCTCGTTGGTTTGCGGGAGATGATTTTTAACGCCGTTTCACCGAGCATGAAGTGCGCAATCGCGGCGGGCATCGGGCTTTTCATCGCCTTCATCGGCCTGCAAAATGTCGGTTTCATCGTCAAAGACCCGGGGTCGGCGGTGAAGTTGAACCCGCACTTCGCGTCGCCGGACCTGATCATCTTCGTTGTTGGGCTGCTGACGACGGCGGTGTTGCAGGCGCGAAAGATTCGGGGCTCGATTTTTTGGGGCATTATGACAACGACTTTGCTGGCCGTCGTGCTGAAACTGGCTTTGGCCGGTTCCACAGCGCCGCTCGCCGCAAATTCGATGCTGGCGAAGCAGTTCGCCTTTGCCAAGACCGTGGTCGCAATGCCGCCTTCGCTCGGCCCGACGCTGCTGCAAATGGACGTGCTGCACGCGCTGTCGCCGAAAATGCTGCCGTTTGTTTTCGTGTTCCTGTTCATGCTCACGTTTGACGCCATCGGCACGCTGATCGGCGTCTGCCAGCAGGCCGGGTTCATGCGCGACAAGCGGCTGCCGCGCGCCCGGCAGGCGATGGTGTCCGACGCCGTGGGTACGGTGGCCGGCGCCGCCCTGGGCACGAGCACGGTGACGAGTTTCATCGAAAGCGCGTCCGGGGTGGAGCAGGGCGGGCGGACCGGGCTGACCGGCCTGGTGGTGGCGGCGCTGTTTCTGCTCGCCCTGTTTTTCAGCCCGGTGATTGCGATGGTGGGCAGCTATCCGCCGATCACCGCGCCGGCCCTCGTCATCGTGGGCGCAATGATGCTGCAAAACGTCGCCCGCGTGGAATGGTCGGACCACACCGAATCCATCCCGGCGTTCCTCACGCTCATCGGCATTCCGCTGTCGTATTCCATCGCTGACGGCCTGGCGCTCGGGTTCATCAGCTATCCCGTCATCAAGCTGTTCAGCGGGCGGGCGCGCGAGGCGGGTTGGCTGACCTACCTGCTCGCTGTGGTGCTGGCGCTCTATTTTATTTTTGTTCGCGGCCGGATGGGTTAAATTCCCGACAACCGATTATGCGCAACCTCCAGCAAAAACTGAGTGTCGCCCGGGGCGAGCAGCCCGCGGCGCTGTTGTTCAAAAACGCGAAGCTGGTCAACGTCCTGAGCGGCGAAATTCATCCGGCCCACGTGGCGGTGGACGACGGCCGCGTGGTCGGCCTGGGCGATTACCGGGCGCGCGCGGTGATTGATTTGAAAGGCGCCTACCTCGCGCCGAGCCTGATTGACGGACATTTTCACATCGAGAGTTCGATGCTCACGGCGCCCGAGTTCGCGCGCGCGGTGGTGCCGCACGGGACCGGCGCGCTGGTGATTGACCCGCACGAATACGCCAACGTGCTCGGCCTCGACGGCATCCGCTACGTGTTCGAATCGACGCGCAACCTGCCGCTGGACTTCTTCATCATGCTGCCGAGCTGCGTGCCGGCGACCCACCTCGAAACCGCCGGGGCCCGCCTGACCGCGGACGACCTGCGCCTGATGATCGGCGACGACCGCGTGGCCGGCATCGCCGAACTGATGAATTTCCCCGGCGTCTTTCAGGGCGTGAAAAGCGAGCTGGCCAAAATTGACGCCGGCAAAGGCAAGGCCATCGACGGGCACGCGCCCGGTTTGCGCGGAAAGAACCTGAACGCCTACGTGCTGGCCGGCGTGCGCTCGGACCACGAGTCGGTCGAGGTGGACGAGGCGCGGGAAAAGCTGCGGCTCGGCATGCATATCCTGCTGCGCGAGGGCAGCACGGAGCGCAACCTCAAGCCGCTGCTGCCGCTGCTCAACGGCCATAACGCGGCGAATTGTTCCTTTGCCACGGACGACAAGCTGGCAGGCGACCTGGTGCAGGAGGGGCACATTGACCACTGCGTCCGCAAGGCGGTCAAAGGCGGCGTGCCGCCCATCACCGCGCTCCAGATCGCCACCATCAACCCCGCGCGGCATTATCGCCTGCAAAATCTCGGCGCCATAGCCCCGCGCTACTGGGCGGATTTCATCGTGTTCGACGACCTGAAAAATTTCCGTGTGCGCCAGACCTACAAAAAAGGCCTGCTCGTCGCCGAAAATGGCAAATACCTGGCCCGGACCGTTCCCGCCGTGCCGTTGCCGCGCAGCACCATGAACCTGCGCTACTCGCCGAAGGACTTTGTCGTGAAGGCGGCCGGAACCAGGAAAATCCGGGTCATCGAAATCGTGCCCAACCAGATCGTGACCCGCGAAGGGATTGCCGCGCCGAAGATTGCGAACGGCGAGATCGTGGCCGACCCGGGCCGCGATATTTTGAAAATGGTGGTGGTCGAGCGGCATCGCGCCACCGGCAACGTGGGCGTCGGGTTCGTGCGCGGGTTCAAACTGAAGCGGGGGGCCCTCGGATCATCGGTCGCGCACGACGCGCACAATGTCGTCGTCGCCGGCACGAACGATGCCGACATTTTGTTCGCCATCCAGGAATTGGAACGGTTGCAGGGCGGGCAGGTGGCGGTTGCGGGCGGCAGCGTGATGGCGGCGTTGCCCCTGCCAATTGCCGGGCTGGTGACCGACCAGCCGCTGGACCAGGCGATGAAGCTGATTGACGGCCTGAACACCGCCGCGCGGGCGATGGGTTGCGATCTCGCGGCGCCGTTCATGGCCCTGTCGTTCCTGAGCCTTTCGCCAATCCCGGCGCTGAAGCTGACCGACCAGGGCCTGATTGACGCGACGCATCTGCGCAAAAAGAAATTGTTTGTGTAGCGGCCATCGGTAAATGCCAGAAGCTGCGTTGACTGATCCCGCTGAGACGAACGTGAGGCGGACGGCGTGAGCGCCATTCAAGATCAAAGCGTCCCGGCGTTGTCTGCCGGGAGGGTGCGCCGCGTCTGGTGATGCGGCCTCAGCGCGCGCCGCCTTCCGCAGCCCACTGCCTCATGTGCGCGTTTGCCCGCTCCCGCAGTTTCCGGATCGCATCCAACTGCTGCTGCTGCGTTAAATCGCCCGGCCCGGCTTCCAGCTCCTGCTGAAGGTACCGCTGGTACTCGAGGCTGCAAGGCACGCACATGAACTTCATCTGCGGAATGACCGTTCCCAGGGCTAGAAAGTCAGCGGCGCCGGCGCAAGGCTGCCCGCCGCAATACTCACAACGCGCGCCGCTTTGATCCACCGCGCCCGCCGCCACACTTGGTGAATCCGCCTCGAAACATTCCGCGCAAAAGTCGCGCTTTTGCATCATATCACCAACGATGACGGTGACGTGGCGCGTGGCTTCTCGTTTATGGCAGGAGTCGCATAGCATATCTATAACCGGGCTTTATCGGCACCCCGTTCAACGTTTTGGCCGCCTGGGCAACAACATCGGCGTTCTGGATTTATACTCCCGGTACGACGCGCCGAACCGAATCTCCAATTCCCGTTCTTCATACACCTTCACGTAGAACAACAGCGCCGGGGTAAAGAGGACAAGCACCCAGAGCACGAACAGCGCCGAACGGAACCAAATCCCCAACGAGAGAAACCAGGCCACCGCCGCCAGCACCATGGGATTACGCGTCCATGCATACAGCCAATCCACCGCCAGCTTCCGGCTGAGCGCAATGACGCCCGGCGCGCCGAACCCTTTCCAGGCAAGGGTCGCCACGGTCAGGAAACAAGCCGCCCCCGTCGCGATGACGAGCGCCAGCCCGATTTCAGAGGGAATGGGGAGGATCCAGTCAGACCAGTCTTGATGAGTGACAAATGCTCGAACAATCGGAACGCCAGCCGGGACCACTATGGCGAACTGCACGCATAGGGTTATCCAGCCCGCTGCGGCTTGGTTGTGGTCGAGTATCTTTCTGCCGATCCAGGCGACGGGATATACCAACAACGGCCCTCCCACGAAGATGGACAGATTAGTAAAACTTGAAAGTGATGCGATCGACGCCCACCGGAAGATGAAACAGATAAACGCCAAAAGGGCAACCCTGACAAGAAATTCAATCATTCGTCTCATGGTTATATCCTTTGGCTCTGCGAAGCCGATGAATTTCCAGGCTCAGGCACCACCACCGCCCGTCCCGCGCTGTCCCGCAAAGCGGGATGATGGGTGGCGAGTCTGACGCTGGCTGCGATGATGATATCCGAATGTCATGAAATCGTCCACTTGTCGTTCCGCAGTGCGGCGAAGGCGGAACTGGCCAGCGCGGTGGCGTGCCTGCTCGCGATGTTGTTTATCGGAGATGCCTGCAGCGATTTTGAATCCCCGGCGGTACGCGGGGTTCGGCCCGTGTCAGTATTTCAGCGGCGGCCCGAGCAGTTCCATCCCATGATCTTCCCAGACCCTCTTTGGGAGTTGCCGGCCGGCGGATACCTCTTTGCCAATCCGGCTCATCTCCCGAAAGAAGGCTTCCATGCTGCCCGCCGGTTGAAAGAGAACGAGCATCTGTCCCTCTCCATCGCTGGTCATCGCGAACGCGTGCGGAATCGTTCTCGGCGCAAAAGCCGAATCCCCAGGCCCGAGTCGGATTTGGTCGTCGCCGACCTGAACGAGAAATTCCCCTCGGATGATGTAAAACCATTCGTCCTGGAAGTAATGACGATGCAGGGGCGGGCCGCCTTTGGTGGACCGCACGGTATCGTAGATGCAAAGATCGCCGCCGGTATCCTTTGCGGAGACCTTGAGGTCGAAACGGCCGCCCATAATCGATAGCGATCCGTCAGCCCGATCCTGTTGGGAGCCGACCCGGAATCCGCCATGGGAGCGCGTCGGACGGTCGGCCAGGGACTCGGCCGCCCGCGCAACGGAACTCATTGCGGCGGCGGCGAGCGGGAGTTTGAGGAAATCTCGTCTTTTCATGGTAATCTCCGTAACTCAAATCATCTCCGCTTAGCGGTCAAGAGCTCAGGCCCCGCCACCGGAGACTGATGCTGGCTGCAATGATGATGTCCAAATTTCATGGCCCGGTCAAAACCGAAGGCGCGGTGGCCTTCTTCAATTCAATAGTGCGCTTTGGCGCATTTGTTAGTTAGACCAGTGGACTCGGCTGCGGCCCGCATCCTCGGCCTCCGGCCTTTCGCTTTTCACATCATAGCGAAATTCTTTTCACTCGTTCCCACCTCGTTCAAATGCCCGCAGCGTTTTGTTTGCCCTTCATTTCATTGGTCGCTATTGTCAATCAAACGCGCGATCTTCCATGTGCCGTCCCGCTGCCGTCGAACAATGAAAACGGACTTTCCTTTGCTTCGAATCGGCTTGCCACCGGCTTTCGGCGTAGCCCGCAACGAGTAAGTAGACCAGAAATATCCCCAGTCGCCTTCCGCTTCGACCTCCTGCAGTACTCCTCTGCTCTCGATCTGCACCTCACGAACGACTGCACAGTAGAGCGAGCGAATCGCAGCTTTCCCGTAGATCGCCGGCCGGCCGTGAGCCATCAATACTGGGCGCTGAGCGTAGAGTGAAACGAGCGCGTCGGCGTCGCCAGCCAGCCAACCCGCACGCCACTGTGCCGCAAGCTGCTTGATCGCAGCAATGTCATCGCGGCGCGTGTTCATGGTCCGAGCTCAGCCACCGCCACCGGAGACTGACGCTGGCTGCAATGTTGATATCCAAATTTCATGGTCAAAATCCCGCACTGCGGGACGCGGTGGCGGTTGCCTGCAGCGATTTTGTTAGGCTCCACATTTCTTCGCCCTCTGCTCAACAATCTCGTAAGCTCTTCGCAAATCTCGACCCCCGGCCGGCATCTTCTGCAACTCTTCGACAATCCGAGTCAAATGATCGTCATCAAAGTAATCACAAAGCTCTTCTAAAGTCAGTTCGCATCCCGACATGTCGGTGGTGTCCGCCGCAAAACGTATGCGGCGTTTCCACTCATCCGCTTGAGCCTGATCGAGAGCTGAGGCAACTGGAGTCATGCCAGATCGACAGTGGTATAGCTGGACGACGTTGTACAAGATCCAGATTATGAGCACCGCTATGACGGAACCGATAATCCAGTAAATGAGCCGGTCCGAAACGCCAAACACGAGCGACAAGATTACAAGCGGCACGGCGATCAACACAGACACGAATCGACTCTTGGCGTTTTGTTTGTAACGTTCCCAGAATGTCGAAGCTCGTCCTCTCATGTGTGGTGTCTTGTGGAGCCTAACGCAAAGGTCAGCGACGGGAGCCAGCCGCCGATGACGTTCGATTTGTCTCTGAGCGAATCGGCTGGCTCCCGTTCGCTGCACCGTCTGGTTGGCTTTTCTCTATGCGGTAAGGAAAGGTCGGAGCGATGACCTCGCCCGTGGGACCAATGATCTGCAACTGGGGCGTATTGGTCATACCAACAAACCCGATGTCCTTGGCCGCATCCCATCGATTGAACTCCTTGAACTCACCAGAGAGCACTCGCACCTTCCCTTTGGAATCTCCCGTCACGAAAAGGTCTTGTCCCTCAAAACCGCCGGAATCCCAGGACTTCAGCTTGCCGTCCACGACCCGAAGCTTGGCGACATGGGAGCGGTGTATGCCCGAACCCCACGAATACGTATAGTAAAAATCCCCATTGTTCATCAATCCCGACATCAATCCATATCCACCAACAGTCGGAGCCAGTGAGCTGATCTTTTCGTCATGGTAGATGCCAACGAATCCGTTGAACCATTGACCTCGGCTCAAGTATTCGATGTCAAACACCTGAACTTTCAGATCTTCCCAGAGTCGGGCTACTTCCAGTTTGCGAATCTTGAAATCGGTATTGGTGTTCAGATTGGGGTTGAAGTCGAAAGCAAAATCGCGGACCAGACGCTCAATTTGCTCCGCCCTCGGGGCGTCCTCAGCACGACCGCAAAGCGGTAGGGTCAGCGCGCAAATTACAGGTAAGAACCATGCATTCATCGTTCGTGCTCGCACGTTTCAAGCCAACGCCAGAGCTCAGGCACCGCCACCGGAATCTGACGCTGGCTGCAATGATGATATCCAAATTTCATGGTCCGGTCAAAACTGAAGGCGCGGTGGCGGTTGCCTGCAGCGATTTTGATACTTCCCATTAAGCCCTGATGGATTTCGGTTATCATAGGGGCGAAAAGGGCGGGGAGTGCAACGAACACCCACCGCAATTAAACATCCGGTGCCTTGCGGCACCTTCAGCCTAACGCTTATGAAATACTACACCTCCACCACCGAATTCAACTGCGGAATTGATCTGCACGCCCACCAGATGTACGTCTGCCTGATGGATCGGCCGGGGAACAAGCTGCTCCACACCAACATCCGGAACAACGATTTCAATTATTTCCTGCAGCGGATTGAGCCGTATCGCCACGACCTGACGGTCTGCGCCGAGTGCATGTTCGGGTGGTATTGGCTGGCGGATGCCTGCCAGGGGGCCGGCCTGACGTTCGTGCTGGCCCATGCGCTTTACCTCAAAGCCATCCACGGGGGCAAGAACAAGAACGACCGGATCGATTCGGAGAAGCTGGCGCACCTGCTGCGGACCAACCTCATCCCGCCGGCCTACGTCTATCCGGCCGCC
>Ga0335071_10001432_pt1 | contig 25678 bp, 20 predicted proteins | sample Lox_Sample_15_FD_206724 | JGI IMG/M metagenome (GOLD analysis project Ga0335071, IMG submission 206724) | Soil microbial communities from Loxahatchee National Wildlife Refuge, Florida, United States - Lox_Sample_1.5 | ecosystem: Environmental > Terrestrial > Soil > Wetlands | place: USA...
ATCGTCGCGAGACGTGTCGTGTTTCTCATCTCCGGAATCCTAGCGCCAACCCGCCCACTCCGGCACGGCGGGAAGCGTGTCGTTTCGCCTCAGGGTCCCTCGAGGCGACCCTTGACGCGATCGTGATATTTATTTCCACGCGAATTGTCGCCTCCTGTTGATGAGGATTGCGGAGCGAATGCCTCGCCGCGGTGCCTCGCCGCACGTCCGGGACTTCATGTCGCCGGGCCGTGGAACGCGGCCGTCTTCCTACCCGAAAGCGGAACCTCTATTGAGCGTCGCAACAAGGAGGGGTGCATGAACCGGTCAGGAATCGTTCCCCGGAGCTCGTGGCTCGGGACACGGAAGCCGCCGATGGCCCTCGTTCCAGCCATCGCCGGCCTCGTTCTCGCCACCCTGCTGGCGGCACCGGCCTCGGCGCAGCAGGAGACCGGGACCCCGGGCTCGCCCGACGCGACGACGTCGATCGACGGGCGCTACCTGCCGCCGCCGCCGCAGCCGTTCCAGGGCCAGATCAAGCTCAACGCCCTGCAGTCGAAGCCGGCGTGGCCGGCGCGCGTGGTGCCTCCGAAGGGCGCGCCGAACATCCTGCTCATCATGACCGACGACGTGGGCTTCGGGGCGCCGTCGACGTTCGGGGGCGTCATCCCGACGCCGACGCTCGACCGCATTGCCGCGAACGGACTGCGCTACACGAACTTCCACACCACGTCCCTGTGCTCGCCGACGCGGGCGGCGCTCCTGACCGGGCGCAATCACCACTCGGAGGGCTTCGGCGTGATCTCGGAGATCGCGACGGGCTTCCCGGGCTACGACAGCATCATGGGTCCGGAGAACGCGACGATCGCGAAGATCCTCAAGGAGAACGGCTACCGCACTTCCTGGTTCGGCAAGAACCACAACACGCCGGCCTTCGAGACGAGCCAGGCCGGGCCGTTCGACCAGTGGCCGACCGGCATGGGCTTCGACTACTTCTACGGGTTCAACGCCGGGGACGTCAGCCAGTGGGAGCCGATGCTGACGCGCAACACGACGCCGATCGCGCCGTTCGTCGGGCACCCGGGCTGGAACCTCATCACCGCGATGGCCGACGAGGCGATCGGCTGGATGAAGCAGTTGAACGACATCGATCCGTCGCTCCCGTTCTTCATCTACTACGCGCCGGGGGCGACGCACTCCCCTCACCATCCGACGCCCGAGTGGATCAAGAAGATCAGCGACATGCACCTCTTCGACAAGGGCTTTGCGGCCGTGCGCCAGCAGATCTTCGAGAATCAGAAGAGGCTCGGGGTGATCCCGCCGAACGCGAAGCTGACGCCGTGGCCGAACGACCTGCTGAAGACGTGGGAGCAGCACACGCCCGAGGAGCGGAAGCTGCTGATCAAGCAGGCCGACGTCTACGCGGCCTACCTCGCCTATGCCGACTCCGAGATCGGCCGCGTCGTCCAGACGGTCGAGGACATGGGCAAGCTCGACAACACGATCGTCATCTACATCAGCGGCGACAACGGCGCCTCGGCCGAGGGCTCGCCGATGGGGACGTGGAACGAGGTCATTCCGTTCAACGGCATCTACCCGACGGCCGCGGAGAACATGCCGTTCTACGACGCCTGGGGCAACGAGAAGACGTACCCGCACTACTCGATCGACTGGGCCTGGACCTTCGACACGCCCTACAAGTGGACGAAGCAGATCGCGTCCTACTTCGGCGGAACGAAGAACGGCATGGCGATCTCCTGGCCGGCGAGGATCAAGGACAAGGGCGGCATCCGGTGGCAGTTCCACCACGTCATCGACATCGTGCCGACCCTGCTCGAGGCCGCGGGCATCCCGGCGCCGGTGCAGGTCGACGGCATCGCCCAGAAGCCGATCGAAGGAGTCAGCCTCGCCTACACCTTCGACAAGGGCGCCGCGGGGTTCGACGCGCCGTCCCGGCACCAGGTCCAGTACTTCGAGATGCTCGGCGTCTACGGGCTCTACAACGACGGCTGGATCCTGAGCGCCAAGCCCAAGCGCGCGCCCTGGCAGCTCGCGGGCGCGGCCATCGCCGACCCGGCGACCGCGTACGAGCTCGAGCTTTACGAGCTCAGCAAGGACTGGACGCAGTACACGAACGTCGCCGCGCAGCACCCCGAGAAGGTGCGGGAGATGCGCGACCTGATGTTCGGCGAGTTCGCCAGGTACCAGGTGCTGCCGCTCGACGCCTCGGCGGCGACGCGGTTCGTCGCGCCGCGCCCCAGTCTGGCGGCCGGACGGACGAAGTTCGAATATTCCGGCCTCACCGTCAGCGACATCCCCGAGGGGAACATGCCGAGCCTGCTCAACAAGTCCTACACGATCACGGCACGCATCGAGGTGCCGAAGGACGGCGCCGACGGCATGATCTACAACGAGGGCGGCCGCTTCTTCGGCTACGGGCTGTACGTGCTGAAGGGCAAGCCCGTGTTCACGTACAACAACCAGGGCATCCAGCGGACACGGTGGGAGGGTCCGGCGATGGCGCCCGGCACGCACACGGTCGAGTTCGCGTTCAAGTACGACGGCCTCGGCGCGGGGACGCTCGCCTACAACAGCGTCAGCGGCGTCGGCCGCGGCGGAACGGGGACGCTCAGCGTGGACGGCAAGGTGGTCGCGACCAACAGGATGGAGCACACCGTGCCCCTGACCAAGCCGCTGGACACCGTGGTCAACATCGGCACGGCGGCCGGAACGCCCGTCGACGACAACGACTACAAGATTCCGTTCCCCTTCACCGGGAAGCTCGACAAGGTCACGATCACGCTCGAACCGCCGAAGCTGACGCCCGAGGACGTCCAGAAACTCCGGGAGGCCGAGGCGAGGCAGGCCGCGGACAAGTAGAACCGGGATGGTCGGTCGGGTTGTTGGACCGAGGGGGCGAGGGGATAGACTTCCCGGGCTATCCGGAACAGGAGGACGAACGGCATGAAGAACCTCCCTCGCCTCGCTCTCTCGGCCGCCCTCGCGGCCGCGGTCGCCCTTCCGCTCGCCGCGCAGGACAAGAAAAAGGCCGCCGACGAGAAAGCCGCCATGGAGGCCTGGCAGAAGGCCATGACGCCCGGCGACGGCCAGAAGAAGCTCGAGCCCCTCGTGGGCACCTTCGACGCGCGCGTGCGCACGTGGATGGACCCCTCGAGGCCGCCCGACGACACCACCGGGACCTCCGTCAACACCTGGGTTCTCGGCGACCGCTTCGTCCAGACGAAGTACGAGGGCGTCTTCCTCGGCGAGACCTTCAACGGCATCGGCTACACCGGCTACGACAACGTCACCCGGAAGTACGAGGGCTCCTGGATGGACACCGCCTCGACCGCGATCATGACGTCGACCGGGACCATCGACGCCGCCGGCAAGGTGCTCACGATGAAGGCGACGACGAGCGATCCGGCGACCGGCAAGGTCACGACGTCGGATCAGAAGATCACGATCGTCGACAACGACCACCACACGATCGAGATGTGGGGCAAGACGCCGGACGGCAAGACCTTCAAGATGATGGAGATCCAGTACACGCGCAAGAAGTAGCGGCCCGGACGGTTTCGGGCCCGAAAAACTCGAGGGAGCTCTTCACGTGACCGTGTTGCGAAAGATTCTCAGCCTGGTGCTGTGTTTCGTCCTGTCGACACTCTCGGCCGCCGCGCTGGCGGCCCAGACGCCGACCGCCGCCGGGGCCACCACGGCCTCGACGCCGTCCCCGACCGCGCCCGACCCCTGGCCGCGGCGCGTCGTCGCGGGCAGCGGCTCGACGCTGACGACGTTTCTCGTCTACCAGCCGCAACTGGACAGCTGGTCCGGCATCACGCTCGAGGGCCACGCGGCCGTCTCGGTGCAGCCGGCCGGGGCCAAGGACCCGACCTTCGGCGTCATCTGGTTCACGGCCCGCACCGACGTCGACAAGGTCGACCGCGTCGTTTTCCTCGAGGACATGAACATCACGCGGGTCAGCTTCCCGTCGGCGCCTGCGAACGCCGCCGCCTGGCAGGCCGCGCTCCAGGAATCCGAGAGCGGCAAGAAGTCCAAGGCGATCGCGCTCGATCGTCTCGAGGCGGATCTCGGCGTCGTGCAGGCGAAGAAGACCGGCGAGTCGCGGCCGCTCCAGAACAGCCCGCCGCAGATCCTCTTCTCCGACGTGCCGGCCGTGCTCGTCCTCATCGACGGCGCGCCGGTGTGGAAGCCGCAGCCGGATGCGTCGCTGCAGCGCCTGATCAACACGAGCGCGATCGTCCTGAAGGCCGACTCCGGGGAGATGTACTTCCACCTCTTCGACGGCTGGATGAAGGCGACCTCGATCCAGGGCCCGTGGACCGTCGCCGACCCCCACTTCGGCCGGAAGGACGATCTCGAGAAGGCGTACAAGGCGATCGTCGCGGCGGGCACCGGTGATCCCATGGCCGGGGGCTCCGCCTCCGACAAGAACGCGCCGAAGCCGTCGCTGAAGACGACGCCGGTCCCCGTCGTCTACATGGAGACCCAGCCGACCGAGCTCATCGTGACGAGCGGCGCCGCCGACTACCAGGCGATCCCGGGCACGCAGCTGCTCTACGTCGCCAACACGACCGGGCGCGTCTTCAAGGACATCGACAACCAGAACACGTACGTGCTCATCTCCGGCCGCTGGTTCAGCGCGCCGTCGACGGCCGGCCCGTGGACCTGGGTGGCGGCCTCGAGCCTGCCGCCCGACTTCGCGAAGATCCCGGACGAGAGCCCGGTGGAGAACGTGAAGGCCTCGGTCCCCGGCACGCCGCAGGCGCAGGAGGCCGTGGTCGCCGCCTCGATTCCGCAGACCGCGACCGTGCAGCGCTCCGCGCAGATCGCGAAGCCGATCACGTTCGACGGGACGCCGCAGTTCCAACCGATCGAGGGCACGACCCCGACGCTGCAGTACGTCGTCAACGCGTCGACCCCGGTCATCATGACGGGCCCCTACGCCTACTACGCCTGCCAGAGCGGCATCTGGTTCTCGTCGCCCTCGGTGAACGGGCCCTGGACCGTCGCGGCGTGGGTTCCGTCCTCCATCTATTCCATCCCGCCCTCTTCGCCGCTCTACTACCTGACCTACGTGCAGGTCTACGGTTCGACGCCTTCCGTGGTGTACGTCGGCTACACGCCCGGCTACACGGGCGCGATCGTCGCTGACGGTGTCGTCGTGTACGGCACCGGCTACGTCTACTCGCCGTGGATCGGCAGCGTCTGGTACGGGCCGCCGGTCACCTACGGCTGGGGCTGCGGCCTCGCCTACACGCCGTGGACCGGCTGGGCGTTCGCCTTCGGCGTCGGCTGCGGCTTCGCGATGGGCGCGGCCATGTGCGGCTACGGCTGGGGGTACTACGGCTGGGGCTGGGGCGCCGCGTGCGGCGGCTTCTACGGCGGCTACGGCGCCGCCTACTGGGGCCACGGCGGCGGCGCGGTCTGGGGTCCCGGCTACGCGCGCTGGTCGTCGGGCAACGTGTACAGCCACTGGGGCAACACGAACGCCGTCACGCGCTCCGGCGGCGGCTACAACGCGTGGACCGGCAACGCCTGGCACGGCACCGAGGGCGCCGCGTACAACTCGCGCACCGGCGTGGCGTCGGCGGGCCAGCACGGCTCGGTCGGCAACGCCTACACGGGAAACTACGCCTCCGGGACGCGCGGCGCGGCCTATGACACCAAGACTGGCGCCTCGGCCTCGGGCTGGCACGGTACCGCCGGCAACGCCTACACCGGCAACTCGATCTCCGGCGGCCGCGGAACGGTGACCGGTCCGGGCGGACAGTCGACCAACGTCGGCGGCTTCCACACGGACCAGGGCGGCGTGGCGCACGTGGGCAACAACGTGTATGCGGACCACGACGGCAACGTCTACTCGAACAGCGGCGGCAGCTGGAGCCAGTGGAACCACAACACCAACGGCTGGGGCGGCCTCACCAACAGCTCCTATTCCCATGACCTCGACAACATGAGCCAGGCGCGCTCCTCGGGCGACCACAGCTGGAACAGCTTCGGCGGCAGCAGCTGGGGCGATCACTCCTGGGGCGGCGGCGGCTGGGGCGGCGGGGACCACTCCTTCGGCGGCGGCTCCATGGGCGGCGGCGGCTGGGGCGGCTTCCACGGCGGCGGCTGGGGCGGCGGCGGGGGCTTCCGGGGCGGTGGCGGCGGCTTCCGGCGGTGACCGCCGGCTGGCATAGAATACCCGGCCGCCGCCACTCCAACGAAGCGAGGAGAACCATGAAGAAGGGCTTCCTGTTCGGAATTCTTTCCGCGGCGCTGCTCGCGTCCGCCTGCTCGACTCTGACGACGGCCGTGGACTACGACCACACGATCAACTGGTCGCAGTTCCACACCTTCCAGCTCGCCGAGGGCGACAAGGACGTCGTGACGTTCACGCAGAAGAGGATCGCGGACGCGATCACGGGCCAGCTCACTTCGAAAGGCTGGCAGGCCGTGACGTCCAACCCCGACATCATGGTCTACACGCACGGGGTGCGGTCCACGCAGACCCAGTGGAATGCCACCAGCATGGGCGGCTGGGGCTATCGCGGCTGGGGCGGAATGGGCGGGGGCATGGCGACCGCGACCGAGACCAAGATCCCCGTCGGCACCCTCGTCGTCGACCTGGTGAACCCGAAGACCAAGGAGCTCGTTTGGCGCGGCACGGCCAGCGACCAGATCTCCGCGTCGGGCGCGGAGGAGGGTCAGGTCCAGACTGCCGTCGCCGAACTCTTCAAGAATTTCCCGCCGCAGCCCGGCAAGTAGAACGAAAACGTTAAGGAGACGGACATGAAGAGAGTGGCAACCCTCCTCGGCATTCTCGCCGGCACGCTGACGCTGGCGTGCTCGACCATGACGACCGCGGTCGACTACGACCACACGGTCAACTGGTCCCAGTTCCACTCCTTCGCGCTCGCCGAGGGCACGAAGGACCCGGAGACGTTCACCCAGAAACGGATCGAGGACGGCATCACGCAGGCGCTCCAGTCGAAGGGCTGGACCCTGGCGACGTCGAACCCCGACGTGGTCGTCTACTCGCACGTCGTGCTCTCGAGCGAGAAGCAGTGGAACGCGACGAGCATGGGCGGCTTCGGCTACCGCGGCTGGGGTGGCATGGGCGGCATGGCCACGGCGACCCAGACGAACATCCCGATCGGCACGATCATCGTCGACATGGTCAACCCGAAGACGAAGGAAATGATCTGGCGCGGCACCGCGCAGGACCAGGTGTCGGGCACGGGCGCCGACCGCGGCCAGGTGCAGCAGGCGATGCAGGAGCTCTTCAAGAACTTCCCGCCGGGCTCCGGCAAGTCCTAGTCGATCGTCACGCGGCCGGGCCTCCCGTCCGGCCGCTTTTTTCGCGCTCGCTCGAGAGAGGAACGAATGGTCAGCAAGACGCTCCGGAGGATTTTCGTTGTCGCCGCCGCGGCGGTGCTGCTCTCGCGAGCGGCGTCCGGCCAACAGCTCATCATCAAGGGCATGTACGGCATGTACGCCGGGACCCAGGCGCCGCCGGGCCTCTACGTCGGCATGTTCGGGAACGTCAACTGGCAGGACGAGATCAAGGGCCCCAACGGAAACGCCGTCAAAGGCCCGAGCCTCACGCAGGAAATCTTCGGGCCGCTGATCCAGTGGGTCTCGCCGTACAAGATCCTCGGCGGGAATTACAGCGCCGTCGTCGCCATCCCGTTTGCCAATTTCGCGCTGGATTTCCCGCGCCTCGACAATCAGGGCGCCTCGACGGGGCTCGCTCTCTCTCAGCTTTACGTTTCTCCTTTCCAGCTCGGCTGGCACTCCGACAAGCCGATGCCGATCTTCAACGGCGGCACCGACGTTCTGTTCGCCTACACGTTCTACGCCCCGACCGGGCGCTACACGCCGGGCGCGCTCGACAACACCTCCTTCGGCATGTGGTGCAACGAGATCTCGCTCCGAGCCACCGGCTTCATCGGCAAGGAGAAGGAGTGGTCCGCCGCCGGAGCGCTCTTCTACGACATCAACAGCAAGAAGCAGGACGTGGACTGGAAACAGGGCAACGCCATCAACTACATGTGGGGCGTGGGTCACACGTTCGGCGAAAAGCAGACCCTCATGAGCGGCTGGTTCGGCGTCGCGGGGTATGCCCAGTGGCAGGTCAGCTCGACGACGGGCGTCGAAGTGCCGGAGATCCTGCAGAACAACAAGTCGACCGTCTACGGCGTGGGCCCCGAGCTCACTGCCCTGCAGGGCGCCCTGACCGTGCGCTACTTCTGGCAGTACGGCGCCAAGACCTCGACGCAGGGCCGGGGGCTGTACGTCCAGTTCGCGATGCCGCTCGGAAAGTAAGCCGGCAGACAAAACCCTCTCCCCCGGGCGGGGGGAGGGTGAGGGTAAAGGGGGCCAACCGCCGCGGGCGCGGCCCGGAGGCTCCGCCTAGTTCGCGAGCTTCTGGTAGTTCGAGTTGGTCACGGTCAGCTGGATTCCCCTGGCCGCCGCGTTGACGACTTCCTGCGCCGGGTAGCTGGTCCCGTCCGGCAGCATGGCGAACTGGACGTTCAGCGTGACCGGGCTCGCCGGGTCCCCGAGGTAGGTGCTGACCGCCAGCGCGGCCAGCTTCTTCGTCGCCATCGCGAAGTCGAGGGTCATGGAGTCGCCGGGCAGCGAGTAGTTTCGGAACACCAGTCCCGCCTCCCCCGAGGCCGGCCGCGAGAACGAAACGTTCCCGGCGGCGTGGGCCGCCTGCATGCGCGCGGAGTCCGGCGGCACGTAAAGGCCGATGACGCCCTTGACCTGCTGGATGTAATCGGCGAACTCTTCCTTCTTCTTTTCGGCGATGCGCCCGCGCAGGCCGCGTTGCTGGTCCTGCGGCGGCGGGGGACCGATCGGCTGGCACTGCGGCTTGCCGTCCGGGCCATACCGGCAGGTCATCTGCCGGGTCGTCTTGACCTCGCCGTTCAAGGCGACCTGGATGCTCTCCGTCCAGGTGTACCGCTGCAGCGCGGCCTTGTTCGCGGCCGCGGACTGCTTGATCGCCTCGAGCTTCTCCCGGACGGCCTGCGCGATGAGCCCCCCGCCCTGCTCCTGCTGCGCCGCCGCCGACCCGACGAGGGAAAGCGCCAAGGCTGCCGCCGCGGCGGCGGGGCGCCAAAGGAACTGTCGATGCTTCCTGCGCATCCAAAACCTCCTGTGAAGGGAGTTCCCGTTCGAACGGGCGCGGATTCTACCGCGCCGGCGAGCAAGCTTGCGCCGAGATAAACTCGGCGCATTCGAAACCGGCTCCTCCTCCGCGCGCTCGCGGCGTGGGCCGCGCTCGCCGTCTCCGGCCCGGCGTCGGCCGCCGACGCCCCTGCCGAAACCCGGCGTGTCCTCATCGTCAGCTCGTTCGGCAGCCGCTTCGCCCCGTTCGACGCGCTCGCCGCGGTGCTGCGCACGGAGATCGTCCGCGCGTCGCCGGGCCCGGTCGAGTTCCTCGAGGTGCCGATGGAAGCGGCGCGCTACGAGGAGCCGGGCGAGGAGAGAGCGTTCGCGGAATACCTCGCGGCGATCGTCGCCAACCGCCGGCTCGACCTGATCGTCACCGTCGGCGCCCCGCCCGCGCGGCTCCTCGCGCGCTCCGCGCCCCTGTTCGGCGCCGTGCCGACGCTGCTCATGGGCCTCGACCGGCGGCAGATCCCGAAGGAGACGGCTCCGAATCAGGTCGCCGCCCCCATCTCGCTCGACCTGCCGGCGGGCCCCGAGAACATTCTGAGGCTGCTCCCGGAGACGGGCCGGATCGCGGTCGTCGTCGGCCGCTCTCCCCTCGAGCGCTTCTGGAAGGCGGAGGCCGAGCGGGAGTTCGCGCCGCTCTCGGGGCGCGTCGCGATCGAGTGGTTCGACGCGCTCTCCCTCGAGCAGATGGAAAGCCGGGCGGCCGCGCTGCCGCCGCATTCGGCGATCCTCTACGGGGTCCTCGAGGTCGACGCCGCCAACGTGCCCCACGAGCAGGACCAGGGGCTCGCGCGCCTGCGCGCGGCGTCGAACGCGCCGCTCTTCGGTTACTTCGAGAGCCAGCTCGGGCGCGGCATCGTGGGCGGCCCGCTGATCCCGATCGAGCGGGAGGGACGGCGCTCCGCGGCGCTCGCCCTCGCGCTCCTGCGGGGCGAGGCGCCGTCGTCCCTGCGGGTCCCGGCGCCGGAGCCCGTGCGGGCCGCCTACGACTGGCGCGAGCTCCGCCGCTGGAACATCCCCGAGGAGAGGCTGCCCCGGGGCAGCGAGGTCCTTTTCCGGCCGCCGTCGCTCTGGCTCGCCTACCGCCGGCCGGTTCTCTTCGGCGTCGGGATCGTGGCGCTCGAGGCGCTGCTGATCGCGGGACTCCTCGCTCAGCGCGCGCGCCGGCGGCGCGCCGAGCGGCAGGTCCACGAGCTGAACCGCCGACTCCTCACCGCGCAGGAGGACGAGCGCAAGGCGATCGCCCGCGAGCTCCATGACGACTTCAGCCAGCGGCTGGCGCGCATGGCGATGGACGCCGCCCGCCTCGAGTACGCCGCGGCGGTGCCGCTGGAGGGCCGGGCGCACGCGCCGATGCGGGACGAGCTCGCGCGCCTCTCCGAGGACGCGAACGCCCTGGCTTACCAGCTCCACCCGTCGACGCTCGACGACCTGGGTCTCGCCGAGGCCCTCCGCACCGAGTGCGAGCGCTTCTCGCGGCTCGAGTCGATCCCGGTCGCGCTCGACGTCGACGGCGCGGAACCCGGAATGCCGCGCGACACGGCGCTGTGCCTCTTCCGCATCGCCCAGGAGGGGCTGCGCAACGTCGCGCGCCATGCGAAGGCGAGGAGCGTTTCGCTCTCCTGTCGCGCCGAGAGCGGCGGCTTCGAGCTGACTCTCAGGGACGACGGCGTCGGCTTCCGGGCGCCACGCCGCCGCGGACGGCCGAGCCTCGGCCTCGCGAGCATGCGCGAGCGGGTCGAGGTGCTGGGCGGCCGGTTCCGGGTCGACAGCGCGCCCGGCCAGGGAACGATCCTTCACGCCTGGGCTCCCCGCGACGCCGGGCCCTCGTGAAGAAGCTCCGCATCCTGCTCGCCGACGACCACCGCATGGTCGCGGAAGGGCTGAAGCGCCTCCTCGAGCCCGCGTTCGACCTCGTCGGCATCGTCGACGACGGCCGGGCGCTCGTCGAGGAGGCCGCGCGTCTCGAGCCGGACGTCGCCGTCGTGGACATCACGATGCCGCGGCTGAACGGCCTCGAAGCGATCCCGCTCCTGAAGAAGGCCGTGCCGGGACTGAGGGTCGTCGTCGTGACGATGCACCGCGAGCCGGCCTACGCGCGGCGCGCGCTCGCCGCGGGGGCGGACGGCTTCGTCCTGAAGCACGCGGCCCCGGAGGACCTGCTCGGCGCGATCCGGGCGGCCGCCGCGGGCGCGGCTCCGCCCGGAACCGCCGCCGGCGGTTCCGAACCCCCGATCGGCACGGCCGCCCTGACCGGCCGTCAGCGCGAGATCGTGCAGCTCGTCGTGAAGGGGCTCACCGCCAAGGAGATTGCCTCGGTGCTCGGGCTCTCGGTGCGGACCGTCGAGTTCCACAAGTACCGCGCCATGGAAACCCTCGGCGCCGCCAACAGCGCCGAGCTGATCCGTCTCGCGCTCGAGCACGGCATCGCGAAACCCTGACGCCCGCTCAGGAACTCGGGCGCGGCCCGCTTCGGCTCAATCGCTCGCGAACGAGCCCCGCGTGCTGCTTGAGCGTGTACAGGGCCCGCGTGTACGACGCCGGCACCCGCGTCGTGTGAATCTTCTCCTCCAGCCGATCGAGCTCCGCGGCGACGTCTCCGCCCCCGGCGCCGGCCGCGACGCGCGCTTCGATCGCTCGCAGCTCCGCGTAGAGACCGGTGAGCCGCCGGTCGACCTCCCAGGCGATCGCCGCGGGAACCAGCTGGACCAGCGGATACACGACGCCGAGCAGCGGCACGAGCACGACGATCAGCCGCGACGCGAAGACCCAGAGCCAGAACGGGAGGTGGCGCTGGAAGAACGTCGCGCCGGACTTGTAGAACTGGCGCGCCTCGTCCGAGAGCGGCACGTCGACCGGCTGGGCCGCCGGAAACTCGCCGGGACGCTGAAAGATGCCGGGCGCCGCGTGGATCTCTTCGGCCGCCTCGAGCAGGAGGTACTGGATCGCGGGATGCAGGTCCTGGCGCACGAGGAGTCCCTCGGGCACGGCCATCAGCGTGACGTCGCGAGGCGGCCGGTTCAGCGCGAGATCGCCCACGCCCATCGGCAGCGTGAGCTTGCGCAGGTAGGGGAAGAGCGCGAGGTAAGCGTCGACCCGCGGCAGGCTGACGAGGTCGATCCGCGGATCCGCGAGCAGCTTCCGGACCGTGGGCGATTCGACGTAGGTCACCATGCAGGCGCAGTCGATCTCGCCCCGCTCGAGGGCCTCCGCGCCCTGACCCGGCGAGAGGGGCCGCACGTCGGCGTCGCCCTCGAGCCGGTTCAGCTTCAGCAGCTGCAGCACGAGCGCCCGCGTGGCGCTCCCCTCGGGGCCGATGGAAATCCGCTTGCCCTTCACGTCCCCGAGCTGAGGCGAGTCGGGCAGTCCCCGGCAGAAAACCCAGAGCGGGTCGTACGCGATCGTCCCGAGCGAGGCGACGCCCGGGGAACGGGCGGCGGTCGTCAGACCCCCCACCGAGAACGCGGCGGAGACGCCCGACTTCGGATCCTCGAGCCGCGCGAGGTTCGCAACCTTGCCCGCCGTCGTCTCGACGACGAGCTCGACGCCCTTCTTCGCCAGAAACGCCCTGTAGCGCTCGGCGAGCTCGTGATCGGCATCGCCTTCCGGCCCCGCGGCCATTCGGACCACTCGCGGCGGAAACGCCCGCGCGAGCACGAGTGCCGCCCAGACGAGCAGGGCGAGCGACACGACGGCCAACAGGCCGAGCAGCAGGAGAGATCGACGCCGCACGATGCTCATGATCTGGAGGTTTTCTCGGCGCGCATCAGATCACCGCACCGCGGCCCGGGTCAATCCGGCGCTCGAACTCGTCGAGCCGCGCCCGCGGGCATTCACGCGGCGTCATTGACAGCCGCGCGCGGCGCCTGATTTGATACCTCGCGCATTTCACTGCGAAGAAAAGAAAGAGGCTCCGCCATGCAGTTTCGGCGATGGTTCCCCGCTTTCACCGGGTTTGTCGTGGTCTCGCTGGCCGCCCTCGCTCAGCAACCGCCGGCTCCGCCCGGATCTCCGTCGGCCACCACCTCGATCGACGGCAAGCAGCTGCCGCCGCCCGACCCGCCGTTCGGCGGCGTCATCAAGGACAACGCGATGCAGTCGAAGCCCTGGTGGGCGCCGCGCGTCGTGCCGCCGAAGGGCGCGCCCAACGTCCTGCTCATCATGACCGACGACTCGGGCTACGGCGTGCCGAGCACGTTCGGCGGCGTCATCCCGACTCCGGCGCTCGACCGCATCGCGAAGGCCGGCCTGCGGTACACGCAGATGAACTCCACGGCCCTCTGCTCGCCGACGCGCGCGGCCCTCATCACCGGGCGCAACCACCACTCGGCCGGCTTCGGGGTGATCTCGGAACAGTCCACGGGCTTTCCGGGCTACGACAGCATCATCACGAAGGACAAGGCGACCATCGGCCGGATCCTCCTCGACAACGGCTACTCGACCTCCTGGTTCGGCAAGGACCACAACACGCCGACGTTCACGGCCAGCCAGATGGGGCCGTTCGACCAGTGGCCGCTCGGGATGGGCTTCGAGTACTTCTACGGGTTCGTCGGCGGCGACACCAACCAGTGGGAGCCGAACCTCTTCCGCAACACGACCCAGATCTACCCGAACGTCGGCCACCCCGGCTGGAACCTCACCACCGCGCAGGCCGACGAGGCCATCGCCTGGATGAATCAGCTCAACCAGATCGACCCGTCGAAGCCGTTCTTCTGCTACTACGTCCCGGGCGGCACCCACGCGCCGCACCACCCGACGCCCGAGTGGATCAAGAAGATCAGCGACATGCACCTCTTCGACAAGGGGTGGAACGCGCTGCGGGACCAGATCTTCGAAAACCAGAAGCGGCTGGGCGTCATCCCGAAGGACGCGAAGCTGACCCCGTGGCCGGACAAGCTCCTGAAGCGCTGGGAGCAGCTCACGCCCGACGAGAAGAAGATGTTCCTGCGCCAGGTGGACGTGTTCGCCGCTTACGTGGCCTACACCGACTACGAGATCGGCCGCGTCATCCAGGCCGTCGAGGACATGGGCAAGCTGGACAACACGCTCATCATCTACATCAACGGCGACAACGGGACGAGCGCCGAGGGACAGCTGATCGGCACGCCGAACGAGGTCGCCATGTTCAACGGCGTCCAGGTCCCGGTCGCCGACCAGCTCAAGTACTTCTACGACGCCTGGGGCTCGGACAAGACCTACAACCACATGGCGGTCGGCTGGGCCTGGGCCTTCGACACGCCGTTCTCGTGGACAAAGCAGATCGCCTCGCACTGGGGCGGCGTCCGGCAGGGCATGGCCGTGTCGTGGCCCGGGCACATCGCCGACGTCGGCGGGCTTCGCCACCAGTTTCACCACATCATCGACGTCGTGCCGACGATCCTCGAGGCCGCGGGCATCCACGCGCCCGACTCCGTCGACGGCATCAAGCAGAGCCCGATCGAGGGCGTGAGCTTCGCCTACACGTTCGACAAGGCCAACGCGAACGCGCCGTCGCGACACAAGACGCAGTACTTCGAGATGATGGGCGACCACGCGATCTACAGCGACGGCTGGATCGCCTCGACGAAGGTCATCCGGCCGCCCTGGGAAGTCGTCGGACCGGTCAATCCGGACCCGCTCAACAACGTGACCTGGGAGCTCTACGACGTCACGAAGGACTGGACGCAGTCCGACGACGTCGCCGCGAAGAACCCGGAGAAGCTCAAGGAGATGAAGGAGCTCTTCCTCTCGGAGGCCAAGAAGTACCAGGTGCTCCCGCTCGACGCGTCGGTGGCCACGCGCCTGGTCGCCCCGCGGCCCAACATCACGGCCGGTCGCAGCGAGTTCGTCTACACGACGCCGATGGTGGGATTGCCGCAGGGTGATTCGCCGCTTCTGTTGAACTGCTCGTACACCATCACGGCCGACATCGACGTTCCCCAGGGCGGCGCCGAGGGCATGATCCTGACCTCCGGCGGCCGTTTCGGCGGCTACGGCTTCTATCTCCTGAAGGGCAAGCCGGTGTTCCTCTGGAACCTGGTCGACCTCAAGCGCATCCGCTGGGACGGACCGGACGCCCTGACGCCGGGACGGCACACCGTCGAATTCGACTTCAAGTACGACGGGCTCGGCCCCGAGACGCTCGCGTTCAACAACATGAGCGGCATCGGCCAGAGCGGGACCGGAACCCTCAAGGTCGACGGGAAGGCGGTCGCCACGCAGAAGATGGATCACACGATCCCGCTGATCCTTCAGTGGGACGAGAGTTTCGACATCGGGTCGGACACGCTGACCGGCGTCAACGACGCGGACTACCAGCCCCCGTTCAAGCTCACCGCGAAGCTCAACAAGCTCACGATCAAGATGGATCGCCCGCAGCTGACGCCCGCGGACATCCAGAAGCTCGAGGCGGCGACCCGGAACAACAAGACGAGTGAATGAGTCGACCTCCCTGGCGGCTCGCGTCCGGGCGTGCCGCTTCAGGGAAGTCGAATGACCTGGTGGGCCCTCAGCTCCACTTTTCAGCGCTCGAAGTCGGTGCGGTTTCGCACCGGGTGACAGCGTCCTGGGGCCGCTCGCCTCATCTCAGCAGTCTCGAGTTCACAAACCGCTGCCGCTGTCGAGCTCGCCTTGCGCAAGCCGCCGGCTCACGGGCCGGTTTCTGACGCCTTCACAGCCTCGGCGATGAGCGACGCGTCCAGGACGTCCCGCACGTCCACCCTCTGTGGGCTGATCTTCTCGTCGAACAGGAAGTTCGAGAGATAGCCGAGCCGGCGATGAAAAGCCGAGTCCTTGACCAGCGAGTAGCGATAGCGCGAGTCGGTCCACAGGCTCATCTTGGGCGGCGGAGAGTTGTCGTAAATCTCTTCCGCCCAGCCTTCCATGATCCCCATCTCTGCCGCGAGCGCCCGGAGCCCGATCCGGGGATCCTTCTGCATGATCTCACCGGCCATGAGAATCGCGCGAAGGAAGCGCACGGCGGCCGCGCGGTTGTCCCGAAGCCATTCCCGACGGGCGGCGTAGACGTCCACCGTGGAATAGGTGCCCAAGTCGCCCTCGGTGACGAGGATCCTGCCGTCCGCCTCGTGGACCATTTTTCGCATCCACGGTTCCCACACCATCGCGGCATCGATCTCCCTGTTTGACAGCGCGGTCAGTTGCTCGGCGGGTGCCATGTCCAGCAGCGTGACCTGATCGCGCCGGATTCCGAGCTGCTTCAGAGCCATGATCAGCCCGAAGTGAGCGGTCGTCCCCTTGGCGTAGCCGATTCTCTTTCCGGGCAGGTCCGCGACGGTGGCGATGCCGCCGTCCTTTCTTGCGACGAGGCCCTCCCCATAGGCCCCCTCCGGGTTGATCCCGACGATGACCCAATCGACGCCCTCCGCCAGCCCGAGCAGGAAAGGCACGCTCCCGATGGAGGTCACGTCGATCTTCTTCTGCCGCGCCGCTTCCACCATCGGCGGGCCCGCCGTGAACTTCACGAAGGTGGGCGCCAGGCCGGCCTTCTCGAAGAGCTTCTGGCCCTTGGCCACGAAGAGGAGCCAGTCGGTGTTGGACTGATACCCGATGTTGATCGGGAGCAGGGTCTGCCCGCGCGCGGGAGAACCGGCGAACAGGAGCCCGGCGGAAAGCGCAAGCAGGACGGTAAACCGCAAGGACACCCTTCTCACGGCAGACATCCCTTCGGCCGGCCTCATCGGGTCGTCTGGATCGTCAGGACGGGCGCGGCTTCCTTGCTCCCGGTTTCCACGAACGTAAAGAGGAACAGGATGGACGAGAAGATCTGCTTGGAATGAATGTCCTTGTCGTCGATCGAAAACCAGTAGCCCCTGTAGGGAACGCTGACGAGGGCGTCGGCGGGGCGCTCAGTGGAGCTGGCCACCCGGATCAACGGCGGGATCGGTCCGTCGGCGCCCACGTCCCAGTCCGGGGTCGGATTCACCCGGCGCTGCGTCACGTGCGCCTCCGGGACCTCGATGGACGAAGCCATGTCCGTGAGAATCTCGAAGATCGACCGGGTTAGAAGAGCGATTTCCCGATCGTTGCGCTCGACGGTTCCGTAGACGACCTGGATTTCCCTGGCCGCGGGATCCAGACCCAGGATCTTCGCCACGTTCTGCAATGCCCTCTCCTCGGCCGCAGCGATCCGGGGGCGGAAGATCAGGTGGAGCTTCGCCTCCGGGCCCGCCTGCTCGACACGCACGCCGATGTCGCCCGACATCTGAAGCCGCGAGAGGTTCGGCAGGATGGCGTAGAACTCGGGGTTGGCCCGCCGGACGAAATCCCTGCCGACCCGGCGGTTGTCGACATGGTTGATCGACTGCACCGATTCGCGGAAGACCTCGTCGACCGGATAACCGGCCTGGATGAGGTTCAGGATCACCGACGGCGGAATCGGCGTCATCAGGGAACGCGCGAAGCGTTCGCCGGTCATCGGCGAGTAGGTGATGGTCGGGCTTTCGTTGAACGTGCCACCGACCACCGCGCCGACGGTTCCCGTAGCGAGAGCGGAATTGAAGGGAACGCTCGCCGAGGCGCCGAGTGTCCGCTGGAACGAATAACCGGCGACGATCTGGCCGACGTCCAGGAAGACCGGGGTGTCCCCGTATCGGATCTTCACCAGGTTCAACAGCATCTGGGTCTGCCACGAGTCGGCCACGGACCCCGTGTACTCGAGGCGGTCGTGGTTCATCGTGGCCGGTCCGATGCTCTTGCAGCCCGCCGAGAGGAGCGTCGCCCCGAGGAGCGCGAGAGGGATTCGCTTCATGGCCCGTCCGCCCCCTTCCTTCGACACCGCCGCGAGTGCCTTCTTCTGTTCGTGAACGCTGGGCATCAGCTTAATACGGCGGCAGGAGCAACGATTTCGGGCCTTCCCGTTCGGAAATGTCGCTACCTGCTGCGCGAGGTGGTGCGCCATTTGATCGCGTCGTCGGCGCACCGCTGCCCGCGTCTTCGGCTCGCGCATCTCGCCGTGAACCTCCGATGGAAGCTCGATCCCGAAGAAGGCGGAGGCGGGCTCTCGTCGGTACATAATGGATTACCGAGGCGATCAAGAAACCAATGTCGGGCCACCGAGGTTACGTGCCCCCCGTTCGTGTGGGGCCTCATGCCGCCGGCGGACTGCGCCGGGGACTCGGGCTGATGCCGGGCGTGGCGTGCGCGGTCCTGCTGACGGGATGCGCCTCGGCCCACGTCGTCCGCCTCCCCAGAGCCGGGGCCGAGACTCCCTGCATCACGCCGGCCGCGCCGCAGGACCTGGTGGTCGGCGTTTCCTTCTCGGGCGGCGGCAGTCGCGCGGCCCTCTTCGGCGCGTCGGGCCTGGAGGCGGTGGGCCGGCTGCGCGCCCCTCAGGGGGGATCCGTGCTGGAGCAGGTCTCGTACCTCTCCAGCGTTTCCGGGGGCGGCCTGGCGGCGGGCTACTACGCCCTGCACAAGCCCGCGCGTGAGACGCCGGTGCTCGGACCGGACGGGGCGATGACGGAGGCCTACGAGACGTTCTTCGCCGACTTCCAGGCCAAGCTGGCGCAGAACTTCGAGAAGGCCATTCTCTGGCGACAGCTCGGCTCCTTCCGGTTCATCCTCAACTCGGCGCTGGAGGCGCGCTCGTTGAACGAGGTCCTCGAGGAGCGCCTTCTGGGCCCGGAAACCTTCGGCGATCTCAGCGAACGGGAGCGACGGGGGGACAGTCCTCGAGTCATCTTCAACGCCACGCTCTACAACAACGGCCGGCGGTTCATGTTCAGCACGTTGCCTCCCGACGCGGCCCAGTACGATTTCGTCGGCGACTTGGACCGGTCGCTGTCGAGCCGGGGGATCGACCGCACGCTCCCGGAGGTCGCGCAGAAGCGATGGGAGGGGCTGCTCCCGGTCTCCCCGCTCGAGCTCGAGATCGATCCGTGCCCCATCCACGTGTCCGGCGCGGTCACCGCGTCGGCCTCCTTCCCGCCCCTGGTCGGGCCGATCACGTTCACGGTGGGCGACGACGTGGACTACTGGCACGTCGGGGACGGAGGGCTCTACGAGAACCTCGGCCTCGAAACCCTGATGATGACCTTCCTGAATCAACTGCAGCAGCACAAGGCGCGCCGCGCGCTGATCCTGTCGTTCAACAGCTCGTACCCGTTCTCGGTCGGTTTCCGGGTCCTCGGGCGGCGCAGCGAGCCGTGGACCCTCTTCACCTACGACTTCACCCGCATCCCCAGCGTCATGGAGCAGCGGGCCACGGCCTACTGGTCCCTGTTCTACCGCAGCCTTCAGGTCGAGGGGGTGTTTCCCGACGACGCGACGCTGGGGATCATCTTCCTCAACCACGACACCGCCCGCTGGGAGGACGATCTCAGCGATCTTCCGGAGGCCTGCCGAGACGAGAAGCCTCCGTTGACTTCGCCGGAGGACGTCGAGGAGCGCATCGCGGAGATCCCGACGAGGTTTGCCATCACGTCGGAATGCAACCGGCAGCTCCTCCACACCGCCGCGGCCAAGGTGGTCGCTCAGAACCGGCAGGCGATCGAGGATTTCCTGGCCGGCCGGACAACGGCCGGAGAGACACCCCGGTGAATCCCACGGCCGAACGAGCCCACCGGACTTCGGAGTACCTCATGAAGCTCCGCGTCATCCGCGCCATCGTCCTGGTCGCCGTGGCGGCGCTCGTCCTCCTCGGCCACGCCACCGGCGCGCAGACCAGGACCGAGATCTCCTTCTGGCACGCCATGGAAGGCCAGCTCCGCGAGGCCGTCGAGGGTCTGGTGGCTCAGTTCAACGAGAGCCAGGGGGAGTACGAGGTCAAGGCCGTCTACAAGGGAACCTACCCGGAGGTGCTGGCCGCCGCCCTGGCTGCGTATCGGCAAAAGACCCCGCCCCACCTCGTCCAGATCTCCGACATCGGCACGCAGACCATGGTCCTGTCCGATGCCATCGTCCCGGTCTATCGACTGATGAAGCAGCAGAAGATCGCGATCAACTGGGCGGACTTCATCGAGACGGTCACCGGCTACTACTCGAAGTCCGGCAGGCTCTACTCCATGCCGTTCAACGCATCGACCCCGATCCTCTACTACAACAAGAGCATCTTCGAGAAGGCCGGGCTCGGCGACGTGCCCCCGGCCACCTGGCCGGAGGTGGAGGCGGCCTCGCGGAAGATCCTGGCCGCCGGCTTGGCCCGGTGCGGTTTCACCACGCCCGTGCTTTCCTGGGCGATGCTGGAGAACACCTTCCCCTGGCACGACCAGCCCTTCGCCACCAACCACAACGGCTTCGCCGGCCTCGACACCAAGCTCCTCATCAACAGCGACTTTGGCCTCATGCACGTCGGGGCGCTCGCCCGGTGGCACGAGGAGAAAATCTTCCTCTATGTCGGTCAGAACGCGGGGATGGACGAGTTCATCAACGGCGATTGCGCGATGCTCCTGCAGTCCTCGGCGTTCGTCGGTGAGTTCAAGAGGTCTCTTCAGTTCGACTGGGGAACCGGCCAGCTGCCCCACTGGGGACCGCCCTATCGAAAGGCGAACACCAGCCTGGGCGGCGCCAGCCTCTGGGTGATGCGGGGGCACGAGGCCGCGGAAGAGAGAGGCGTCGCGCTCTTCCTGAAATTTCTCCACGAGCTGCCCCAGCAGAGATGGTCGGCGACAACGACGGGCTGGCTGCCGATCACCAGGGCTTCCGTCAGGAGCCTCGAGGACGACTCCTTCTACAAGGAGTACCCCGAGAAGTGGACGGCGTTGAGCCAGTTGCTGAATGGCAAACCCACCTCGAACAGCGGGGGCCTTCGTCTCGGCAAATACGTTCGGGTTCGCGAGGTCATCGAGCTCGAGCTCGTCAACATCCTCGAGGGCAGGAAGTCGGTCAAGGAAGGGCTCGATTCCGCGGTGGAAAGGGGCAACGCGATCCTCAGGCAGTTCGCGGTCACCCATGGAGCCGCGGCATCAGGAGCAATTTGAGCCCGATGAGTCGCGATGGGTACGGCAGGAGCCGCCCGGACTGCCAACGCCGTGGAAATCCGGCGCGCGGCATATACTTGAAGCAGCGCTCAATGGAGGAAAAATGAAAAGGCGGTTCGCGGTTCTCCTTCTGATTCCGGCGATGTGGCTCGTTTCCGGCACGCCCCAGGCGCAGCAGCCTCCCCAGCAGTATCCCCTCGCCGACATGCTCGCGCAGAAGATCATCGACAAGTACACCAACTCGACGTGCGTCCAGCTCGCTCAACAGAAGAGCGAGAAGCCGACCGGCGAGAAGGCGCAGATGGAGCAGCGGGTGGTCGCGGCCCTGAAGGCCGACCCCCAGATGCGGGCGTACTTCATCAACAAGGTCGCCGCGCCGATCGCGAACAAGATGTTCGAGTGCGGGATGATCCCATGACGGCCCGACGGAGCCGCGCGCCGATCCTGATGGCGGCCACCCTCGGCTTGTGGGCGTTCACGGCCGGCGCGCAGGACGCCGCGAACCAGGGCCTTCGCGCCGGCATCGCCGAAAAGGTCACGGCCGCCCGCCAGGCCAATGCGGCGGCCATGCAGCAGTACACCTGGGACCAGCGCACCGAGCTCCTCGAGGACGGCACCGTCAAGGACACGCGCGTCGAGATGCTCAACTGGGTCAACGGGCAGTACCAGAAGAGCCTGGTCTCGAACGAGGGGCCGTCGCTCCCCCGCTTCGGCATCCGCAAGAGGATCGCCGAGGGGAAGCAGAAGGACATGCAGGAGTACCTCTCGGGACTCAAGGCCCAGCTCGAGCAGTACACGATGGGAACGAGCCCGCAGCTCCTGGCCTTCTTCAACAAGGCCCAGGTCAGCGGCCCCGACGCGACCGGTCTGATCGCGCTTTCCGGAGGCAGCGTCGTGTTGCCCGGGGACTCGATGACCCTGTGGGTCAATGCGACGACGCACAAGGCCGCCAAGACCTTCGTCTCGACGACCTTCCAGGGCAGCCCGGTCACCATGAACGCGACCTTCAACGTGCTCGCCGCGGGGCTCTCCTACATGAACTACGCCGACATCCAGATCCCGTCCAAACAGATGGAGGTCCAGGTCTCCAACTTCAACTACAACAGGAACAACTGACCCCGCGAACGTCCGCTACCTGAGGTAGAGCTTCAGGACGAGCCCGATGCCGTTGACGTCGGTCGAGTCCTTCACGAAGTTGCGCTGGAAGTACGCCTCGGCCACGACCCGCTCCGAGAGGTGGATCTCCAGCCCTCCGGTGACCTGGATCTTGAACCAGTCCCCATCGTCGAAGTCGTAGAAGAACTCCCCGTATGCATAGGGCGTCAACGTCGTCTCTCCGAGGACGACGTTGCGCTCGAGCTGGATGCGGTTTCGGTAGCGGGGGTCGAAGTCGCCGCCGCTGAATCTCAGGTCGAAGCGGTTCCGGTCGCTCGCCAGAATCTCCCAGGGAAGGACCATCCGCGTCGTGGCCTCCGCGGTCATCGTGTTCGAGGCCGGCTGGCCGCCGCCCGCCTCCGTGTATCCGTATCCGACGCGAAGCTGCAGCCGCCGCATCTGCGCCGCAAACGCGGGCCCGACGAGGTGGAGGCTCGCGATGGGCGCGACGAAGTAATCGAGGTAGGCCCCGACGGTTCCGTACTGATCCGAGTTCCCGGTGCCTTCCCGGGTCCGGGCGACCGGAACGTAGAGGCGCATGGCGTCGTTGAGCCGGACGAAGGTGTCGATCTGCGGCCAGAATTCCGTCTTGACGTCGTCCTGCGCCGCCACAGGCGCCGCCGCGACAATGAGGACCAGCCCGCAGAGCGCTGCGAGCCCCATTCGCGATCGCGGCACGCACCGGACCGCTCGGTCATCGGCCGCCCGGGGCGGCGAGGGTGTCCGGGCGGCTGGGGACATTGGCTGCTCCCGCGGATTCTACGCCCGCGAGGACTCTCGTCCGGCTGCCGGAAGACGGCTGCCCTCCGGTAGAGTACGCCCGACAGAAAGCAAGCAGATCTGGCGAGCTCCGGCAGTGGCGGCCCAGTGCGACTCCGGCTCGGAGGATGCTCATGAAGTCCGCGGCGGCAACTTCCCGGTTGGAGAGGCGGAAGCAGGGAAAGGCCCTGCGCGAAAAGTGCCCGCGCACCGCACAGGCGGACTGGAAGCCCCGGGCGAAGTCGGTCGACCCGATCCGATGGCTCGAGGAATCCGACGAGGATCGAATCCCGGCGTTGATCCCGGTGAAGTACCAGCGCATGGCCGAGTCGGCCTTCAAGTTCTTCCGAGGCGCCGCGATCATTCAGGCTCGGGACCTCGCGAATGCCCGGGTGTCGGGAATCAACGTTCAGGCCTGCGGCGACTGCCACCTGTTGAACTTCGGCGGGTTCGCGTCGCCCGAGCGGCGGCTGATCTTCGACATCAACGACTTCGACGAGACGTTCCCCGGCCCATGGGAATGGGACATGAAGCGGCTGGGGGCGAGCCTCGTGCTGGCGGCGAGGGATCGGAGTTTTTCGAAGGCCGTCGCGGTCGACGCAGTCCTGGCCGCCGCTTCCTCCTACCGGGAGCGGATGTCGGAGTTCGCCGAGATGCGGGTCCTCGACACCTGGTACGCGCAGATCAACATCGACGCCATCCGGGAGCATTTCCGGAAGGACCGGGACGTCACGAGCCGGCTCTTGAAGGCCGAAAAGCAGGCCCGTTCCCAGACGTCGGAGGCGGTCATTCCCAAGTTGACCGGGGTCGTGGATGGGCGCTGGAGGATCAAGGACAACCCGCCGATCATCTACCACTTCCTGCTCGAGGCCGACGAGTTCGAAAAGCACCTCCTGCACCACCTCAAGCAATACCGGAAGTCCGTGCCGCCGGATCGGCTCAAACTCTTCGAGCGCTACCGATTCGAGGATGGGGTCATCAAGGTGGTCGGCGTCGGCAGCGTGGGCACGCGCTGCTACCTCTCCTTGTTCGTCGCCGACGACGACGAGCCCCTGTTTCTCCAGATCAAGGAGGCACGCCGCTCGGTGCTCGAGTCCCCGCGCGGCAAGAGCCGCTTCGCCCACCAGGGCTTCCGCGTCGTCTACGGCCAGCGCCTCCTGCAGGCGGCGAGCGACATCTTTCTCGGCTGGTTCCGATCGCTGCAGGGCCACGACTACTACGTCCGGCAGTTCCGCGACATGAAGGTCTCCGCCGAGCCCGAAACCTTCAAGCCGAGCACGCTGGTGGCATACGCCACTCTCTGCGGCTGGGCCCTGGCGCGTGCGCACGCCAAGGCGGGGGATGCCGCGTCGATTGCCGGCTACCTGGGCTCGACCGAACGATTCGACGTCGCCCTGGCGAAATATTCGCAGGCCTATGCCACGCAGGCAGAACGCGACTTCGAGGTGTTCCAGGCGGCGATCCGTTCCGGCCGCCTGCAGACCGAGCCTGCGAAAGGAGCAGACCTCGGCTTCCTCGTCTAGGAACCCTGGCGACATGCGCCGAGCGACGATAGGGGTTTCCCTCGCCGCCCTCTGGCTGGCGATCGGGCCGGTGCCGGTCGGCTCCGCGGCGCCGTTGCGGGTCGCGACGCACCCAGTCGCGCCGTTCGTCCTTCCCAAGACCGATCCGCCGGCGGGATTCAGCATCGATCTGTGGAACGAGGTGGCGCGGCGGATGCACGCGGACTCCTCCTGGATCGTCGTCTCGAAGCCGTCCGACCTGCTGGAGACCGTGCAGCGGGGCGAGGCCGACGTCGCCATCGCCGCGATCGCCATGACGGCGGAGCGCGAGGCGGTCGTCGACTTCTCCCATCCCTACTTCGACTCCGGATTGCAGGTCATGGTGCGCGCGCGGGAGGAAAGCCCCTGGCTCGCCACCGTCCAGTCGATCCCCTGGCGAGCCATCGGGCAACTCCTCGCCGCGGCGGCCGTCGTCGTCTTTCTCCTCGCCAACGTGCTGTGGCGGATCGAGCGCCGCCGGAACCGCCAGTATCCCCGGGGCTACTTTCGCGCCCTCGGCGAGAGTCTCTGGGGAACGATGCTGATCATTGCGACCGGCGAGCACGGCGACCGGAACGCGCCCGGCGTCGCCAAACGCATCGCGGTCGTGACCATGTGGCTGCTCGGCGTCGTGCTCATCGCCGAGCTGACGGCGACGGTCACGTCGTTCCAGACCGTCCGGCGCCTGCAGTCGGCCATCCGCGGCCCCGACGACCTGCCCGGCAGGAGGATCGCGAGCGTGCCGGGGACCATCGCCGGGGACTACCTGACGGAGCGCGGACTTCCCTTCGTCCCCGTCACCTACGGACCGGACGCGATCCGGATGCTCGCCCGCGGAGACGTCCAGGCCGTCGTCTTCGATGCGCCGACGCTTCAGTACTGGGCGGCGAAGGAAGGAAGCGGAGCCGTGGAGGTGGTCGGTCCGATCTTCCGGCCCGAAAAGTACGGCATCGTCGTCGCCGAGGGCAGCAAACTGCGCAAACCGATCAACGAATCCCTGCTCGAGATCTACGCCGACGGAACGTACGAACGGATTCACTCCGCGTGGTTCTCGGCCCCGAAATAGGACGAACCCTTCTCTTGCGGATCATCCACTGTGACCCCGAGTCATACCCTCGGCAAGCTACTGCCTTG
>Ga0335071_10001433_pt1 | contig 25674 bp, 18 predicted proteins | sample Lox_Sample_15_FD_206724 | JGI IMG/M metagenome (GOLD analysis project Ga0335071, IMG submission 206724) | Soil microbial communities from Loxahatchee National Wildlife Refuge, Florida, United States - Lox_Sample_1.5 | ecosystem: Environmental > Terrestrial > Soil > Wetlands | place: USA...
AATAGGATGCGAGTTGCGGGCTCGGACCGATTCCCCCTCGCGGAAGCGCGGCGGGGTAGCGACGTCGCGCGCTACCGCCGCCGACCAATTGGCAGTCACGGCGGGCACCCGGTCGGCCGTCAGCGCCGGCGTGGCCTTCGGCGAACCAGGAAACTCGTGCCCATGCTCCAATTCGTCCCGGGTGATGCAGCCGGTCTGAAGCAGAAGCTCCACCAGCCGCACATACCATTTCTCGTAGTAGCTCATGCGCAGGTATTCGGCGGCCGGAATGCGCTCGATCTGGTAGCGCGACGTGTCGATATTCCACTTATTCCCGGCGCGCATGGCGACGTTCATCGCGAGCGTTTTGGCTTCCCAGGGCTTGTGAAACACCGGTTCGTCTTTTTCGTATACGATCGGACCCATGCCGTGCATGCCGCCCATGTCGTGCACGCCGTTCATGCAGCAACTCCTTGCGGAAGTGTGACTTTGGCTACGCCGACCATGGCGTCGCGGGTGACCAGCGCGGCCAGTTCCTCCTCGCTTAACTTTTCAGAACCGGCGGGGCGCTCCGGCAATACCAGGTACCTTACTTCGGCGGTGCTATCCCAAACGCGTATCTCAGCCTGGGCAGGGACTTCCAGGCCGAACTCCCGCAGAACGCCGCGCGGGTCGATCACCGCGCGCGAGCGGTACGGCGCGGACTTGTACCAGACTGGCGGCAGGCCTAGCAGCGGCCAGGGATAGCAGGAACACAGCGTGCAAACCACGAGGTTGTGCACATTCGCGCTGTTTTCCACCACCATCAGGTATTCGCCGTGCATGCTGCCGTAGCCAAACTCGGCCACGGCGGCGGTGCCATTCGCCAACAGGCGCTGTCTGAAGGCCGGGTCCACCCAGGCGCGAGCCACGACGCGCGCGCCATTGCGCGGGCCGACTTTTGTCTCATAGGCGTCGATCAAGGCGTCGAGCGCGGCCGGATCCACCAGTCCCTTTTCGACCAGCAGGGATTCGAGCGCCTTCACCCGCAGCGCCAGATCGGAGGGCACCGCCTGGTGATCGTGGTCATGCTCGTGTTCGTGTGCGTGATGTGGGCCGGCCATGCAGGATCCTCTGGCTCGATGATACGTCAAACGATGATACGTCAGATGCCGGCCTGGAGGCGAAGGGCCAGCAGTTCAGGCAGCCCGGCTTCAAAAATCTTCCGCTGCGCCGAGGCCACATCGTACTCGGTGCGGCACAGCGTGACCAGGCGCTCGTCGGGCTCATAAATCGCGTAGGCGGCGCGGGGATCGCCGTCGCGCGGCTGGCCCACGGAGCCAGGATTGATCATGTAGTTGGCGTCCGGTTCCAGCTGGATGGTGCGCTCGGCCTCGCCTTGCGCCGCAAGCAACTGTTTGACGCCGTTGCGGTGGCACAAGAAAGCACCCTGCAGGTGGGTATGGCCGAAGAAGGAAACGTCGCAATCCAAGTAAGGCGCAACCTGCGCCACGTCCTGCTCGGTGACGACGTACTCGTCTTCGTCGAGCGGCGAGCCGTGCAGGATCTGAAAGCCGTTGACGCGCTCGGGACCCCGGATCAGATCGCGCAGGTAGCCCAGATTATCCGCTTTCATGACGCCCTGCGTCCACACGGCCGAGGCCTGCGCCACCGGATTGAACCACTCCATGTCGTCGAGCCCGGCGCAAACCTTGTCGTGATTGCCGCGGATAATCGCTTTGACGTTACCCCGCACCCACTCGGTGACAGCGTCCGGATCGGCGCCATAGCCGACTACGTCGCCGCAGCAGACGATGCTTTGGAAGCGGGAGGTTTCGGCACGCGCCAGCACCGCTTCCAGCGCTTCCCAGTTGCCGTGGATGTCGCTCAGGATCAGGTAGCGCACAGGCGAATGAGAGAAACTTCGGCGGGTGCGCCGAGGCGGATGGGAACTCCGATGGTACCGAGGCCCGTCGAAACGTACACGGACGAGCGGTCTTCCGTGTACAAGCCGCGCACGTACTGCGTGAAGTAGCGGGCGACGTCGATGTGCTGGTGGAGTATTTCGACATCCACCTGGCCGCCATGCGTGTGACCGGCGATGGTGAGATCATAGCCCTGCTTGGCCGCCACGGGAAAGACGTCGGGATTGTGCGACAACAGAACATTGACGGCGCCGGGCGCGATCAGGCGCTCCGCTCCGCGCAGGTAGTGCGAACCCATCCTTTGATAGTCTACGCCCGCGAAGTTGAGGGCCGCGCCGCCAAAATGGAGGACCTTGGACTGCGCCCGCAGGAAGTCGATCCCGATGCGGCGGCCTTCGGCGGCGACGTAATCCTCCACCTTGGCATAGGCCTCGTGATTGCCCATGCAGCCGAGCACGCCGGCCTCGGCGCGCAGACGCGCGAGCTGGCGCAGGCAGGCGTCCAGAGGATCGCCGCGCCGCGTGATCAGATCGCCCGTCACCAGCGCGATGTGGGCGCGCGTTTCGTTAGCCATGTCGATGGCGCGCGCGAATTCCCGCTCGTTCAGGAAAGGGCTGAGATGAATGTCGGTGATTTGAACGATGCGCAGCCCTTGCAGCGCCGCCGGGAGATCGGGGATGGGTATGTTGACTTCGGTGAGGCGGAACCGGTTGCGGCCCACGACGCCGATTCCGGAAGCGATCAGCGGGGCAACTCCCAGCGTGGCGCTGGTGGTGCGCAGGAAAGCGCGGCGTCCCGGTTGAAATTCGGCGGACTTCCGCCAGATCGGCCATGCCAGAAACATGGCGATCAGCCACATCGTCTCCACCAGCGCCGCGCACTCGATGGTCACGGACCAGCCTACGGGAAAGCGCAGGAGTATGCGCTGGAAATCGAGCAGGTAGCCCAGCGCGAGGATGACCGTGGATACGGCGGTTACAGCCGTAATGATGGCGCGGCGTCCGAAGGCTTCCGTTAGCCGCCGCACGAAGAAGAACTGGATGCCGAGGCCAGCGAGGAGAAGAACCAGGCCCGGGAAGAAGTGCACACGCAAAAGCACTATTACCATTCTAGCGGGTTGGCCGTGGGAGCCCGGTTTTCGCTGGATTTGTGAGGCTACAATGTAGTCGGAGGCAAGCCGAATGATTCTGGAAGCGATTCCGATTTCCGAGAAGGAAACGAATCCGTGGCTGTCCGCTGAGGCGCGATTCAACGAGGCCGCCGAGCTGCTGGGCCTGGATGAGGGCCTGCAGAAAGTTCTCCGCACGGCGGCGCTGGAGCTGAAGGTCGCTATTCCGATCCAACTCGACGACGGACGCATGGAGGTTTTCACCGGCTATCGCGTACAGCATTCCATCGTGCGCGGGCCTTCCAAGGGCGGGATTCGCTTTGCTCCCGACGTAACGCTGGATGAGGTTCGCGCGCTGGCGGCATGGATGACCTGGAAGTGTGCGGTGGTGAACATCCCCTTCGGCGGCGGCAAGGGCGGGGTGATTTGCGATCCGGATCTGCTCTCGCCGGGCGAACTGGAGCGCATCACGCGGCGCTACACCTCCGAGATCATGGACATCATCGGCCCGGAGCGCGATGTACCGGCGCCGGACATCAACACCAACCCGCAGACCATGGCGTGGATCATGGACACGTACTCGATGCACAAGCGCCAGACCGTGACAGCGGTGGTGACCGGGAAGCCGTTCGCTCTGGGCGGGTCGCGCGGGCGCACGGAGGCCACGGGCCGCGGCTGCATGATCGTGACGATGCAGGCGCTGCGCCGCTACGGCCTGGACCCCACCAACACGCGCGTGGTGATTCAGGGCTTCGGCAACGTGGGCGGGATGTCGGCCCGGCTGATGGCGCGCGCGGGCTTCAAGATCATCAGCATCATTGAATATGACGGCGCAGTGTACAATCCGCGCGGGCTGGACATCGAAGGGCTCATGAAGCATCGGCAGGAGACCGGCTCGATTACCGGCTTCGCGGAAGCCGAAGATATGGATCGCGACCAGGCGTTTCTGCTGGAATGCGACGTGCTTCTGCCCGCTGCCAAAGAGAACGTGATCACCACCGCGGTGGCAGACCGCATCCGAGCCAAGATCGTTTGCGAGGGCGCGAACGGCCCGACGACGTCCGAGGCCGACGCGATTCTGGCCGAGAAGAAGATCTTTGTGCTGCCCGACATTCTGGCCAACGCAGGCGGCGTCACGGTGTCTTATTTTGAATGGGTGCAGGACCGTCAGGGCTTCTTCTGGAACGAGCAATTGGTGAACGGGCGGCTGGAAGAGATCATGGTGAACAGCTTCCACGATGTGGTGGGCTTCGCGGAGAAGCACAAAGTCCACAACCGGCTGGCGGCGTACATGCTGGCCATCGATCGCGTCGCAAGCGCCATGCAGACGCGCGGGCTGTATGCCTGAACCCGGGGACCAGGCGTCTCCATCCACGCCGCTGATGCGGCAATATCACGCGATCAAGCAGCAGGTGCCCAACACGCTGCTGATGTTCCGCCTGGGCGATTTCTACGAGCTGTTTTATGAGGACGCGGTGACGGCGGCGCGCGAACTCGAAATCACGCTCACGTCCCGCAACAAAGAGAAGGGTCAGGCCATTCCGATGTGCGGCGTGCCGTATCATTCGGCCGAGGGGTACCTGGCGCGCCTCATTCAGAAGGGGTATCGCGTCGCGGTCTGCGATCAGATGGAGGTGCCCGGTCCCGGCAAGAAGCTGGTGAAGCGCGAGGTGACGCGCGTGGTGACGCCGGGAACGGCCACTGAGTCGTCGCTGCTGCGCTCGCACGAGAACAACTATCTGGCGGCGGTGTGCCTCAACGGCAGCCGGGCGGGAATCGCGCATGTCGACGTTTCCACCGGCGAGTTTCGGGCAACGGAGCTGGATGCGGGCGAGGTGAACGCGGCGCTGGAGAACCTGAATGTGCGAGAGGTGTTGGTGGCGGAGTCGCTGGCCGATGTGCCGGGACTGCGCACGGCTCTGGATGACTGGATCTTCAGCCTGGATTACGCCGATCGCGCGCTGCGGGAACATTTTCATTTGCTGACGTTGGAGGGCTGCGGGCTGGGCGCCAAGCCCCTGGCGGTCTCGGCGGCGGGCGCGATCCTGCACTATTTGCGCGAGACGCAGAAATCGGCGCTGGATCATTTGGACCGGCCGTCATTCTACGACCGGTCCGACGCGATGATTCTGGATTCGGTGACGGTGCGGAATCTGGAGTTGCTGGAGCCGTTGTTCGCGGGCGAGACGCGCGAATCGACGCTGATTCACGTGCTGGATCAGACCTCGACCGGGATGGGCGGGCGCATGCTGCGGAGCCGGTTGTTGCGGCCCAGCCTTCAGCTCGAAGAAATTGAGGCGCGATTGGATGCCGTGCAGGAGGTTCGCGAGGCGACCATCGCGCGGTCAGAGATTCGCAAGTTGCTGGGTGGCGTGCTGGATCTGGAGCGCTTGCTGGCGAAGCTGACGCTGGGGACGGCCGGACCGCGGGAGCTTCTGGCGTTCGGCCGGTCGCTGGCGTTGGTGCCGCAGGTGAAGGAGCAGGCGAAGGGGTTTCAGGCTGCGCGATTGCAGCGGTTGGCGGGCGATTTGGACGAGATTCCCGAGCTGCGCGAGCGCATCCTCACGGCGATTTCCGAAGAGCCGCCCGCGAATCTCGCGGACGGTGGGACGATCCGCTCCGGCTACAACGCCGACCTGGATGAACTGCGAGACATTAGCCGCAACAGCCGCCAATACATCGCGCAGATTGAATTGCGCGAGCGGGCGCGGACGGGAATTCAGTCGCTGAAGGTCCGGTTCAACAACGTTTTCGGCTATTACATCGAGATCTCGAAGGCGAACCTGCATCTGGCGCCGCCGGATTACGAGCGAAAGCAGACGCTGGTGAATGCCGAGCGCTTCACGACGCCCGAGCTGAAGGAACTGGAAAGCAAGGTGCTGGACGCCGAGGACAAGATGCTCGCGCTGGAGCGCGAAATTTTTCAGCAGCTGCGCCAGTTCGCGGCCGAACACGCCGCGCGCATCCGGCAGACGGCGGCGGCGGTCGCGGAGCTGGATGTCACGTGCACGCTGGCGCAGGTGGCCGCGGAGAACCGCTACGTTCGCCCGCGCTTTTCGGATTCGGGCGAGATTCGGATCGTGGCCGGCCGGCATCCGGTGATCGAGAAGCTGGCGGAAAAAGAGGCGATGCGCTTCATCCCCAACGATCTTTACTTCGACGCCGAGTCGCAGTTCATCGCGGTGATCACGGGGCCGAACATGGGCGGCAAGTCGACCTATCTGCGGCAGGCGGCGGCGATCGTGATTCTGGCGCAGATGGGATCGTTCGTGCCGGCGGACTCGGCGACGCTCAGCATCGTGGATCGCGTGTTCACGCGGATCGGCGCGGCGGACAACCTGGCGCGCGGGCGTTCGACGTTCATGGTGGAGATGACCGAGACGGCGGTGATTCTCAACACCGCGACGCCGCGGAGCCTGGTGGTGCTGGATGAAATCGGCCGCGGGACAGCGACGTATGATGGCTTGGCGCTGGCTTGGGCCGTGATCGAACACCTGCACCAGCGCATTCGCGCGCGCACGTTGTTTGCGACTCATTATCACGAGCTGACGGAGCTGGCCGGGCAGCTGCCGGGCGTCGTGAACCTGCATGTGTCGGTGAAAGAGGCCGGCGACCAGGTGATTTTTCTGCGCAAAGTGGAGCCGGGACGGGCGGATCGCAGCTACGGCATCGAAGTGGCGCGGCTGGCCGGGCTGCCGGTTTCGGTGATCGAGCGCGCGCGGGAGATCCTCTCGCTGCACGAGCGATCAGAGCAGGCGGTGACTGAGGAGTTGTCGCCGCATTCGGCGGGACCGACGCAGATTCAGTTGTTCGAGCCGGTGAATTATCAGATTGCGGAACGCATCCGCAACCTCAAGGTGGACGAGCTGCGTCCGATCGATGCGCTGCAATTGTTGAACGAGCTGCAGCGGGAGCTCAAGCGTCAGTGAGAGTCGCGGGCCTGATCAGCGGGACGTCGGCGGATGGCATTGACGTCGCCGTGGTTGACATCGGCGAAAGCATCGAAGCCATTGCCATCAAGACGGTCCCTTATCCCGCCGAAGTGCGAAACGCCATCCTGTCGCTCACCGATGTCGCGACAGCTTCTCGGCTCAACTTCCTGCTCGGCGAGCTGTTTGCCGAAGCGCTGGCGCGCACCGGAGTTCCATTAGAGTCCATCGAACTGATCGGCTCGCACGGGCAGACCATTTTTCATGAAGGCCAGCCTGTGGAGTTTCTCGGACGCAAAGTAGCCAGCACGCTGCAAATCGGCGATGGCGCGGTGATTGCCGCGCGGACGGGCATCGAGACCATCTCGGACTTCCGCGCCGCCGACATTGCCGCGGGTGGACAGGGTGCACCGTTGGTGCCGTTTCTGGATTATCAAATGTTCCGGCATCCCGAGCGCGCGCGCATCGCGCTGAACATCGGCGGCATCGCCAACGTCACGGTGATTCCGCCCAACGCGGCGCCGGAAGACGTGATCGCCTTCGATACCGGGCCGGGCAACATGCTGATGGACGCGCTGGCGCCGCCGTTCGACCGCGATGGCTCTGGCGCTCGGGCGGGCCGAGTGAACGCCGCGTTGCTCGATAAGCTGCTGGCTGATCCTTACTACCATCGCGACCCACCCAAATCCTGCGGCCGCGAGCAATATGGCGCGGAATTTGTCCAGGGCTCCGGCATCGATCTGACGACGGCGGCCGAGTTGACCGCGCGGACTATCGCGATGGCCGTAGAGCGCTATCCAGCAACGAAGGAAGTGATCGCGTCCGGCGGCGGGGTGCACAACCGTTACCTGATGGAGCGGCTCGGATCGCTGCTGCGGCCCAGGCTGACAATTTCGGCCGAATTCGGGATCGATCCCGACGCCAAGGAAGCGATCCTGTTCGCCGTTCTCGCGTATCAGACGCACCAGCGACGCGCCGGCAACCTACCCTCGGCTACGGGTGCTCGCACGCCGGCCATTCTGGGCAAGGTTTCGCACGGAACAAACCGGACGCCGCACGCGTAGCTCTTTATCAGAGGAAGAACATTCATGTTCTGCACCAAATGCGGCATCCAGCTGGAAGACCAGGACAAGTTCTGCAACGAATGCGGGCACTCGACGGGCAAGGGAGCGCCGCCTCCGAAGCCCGAGCAGCCGTTGGCCAGGCCGATGAAGGACGCCAAGATCGCGGGCGTGTGCGCGGGCTTCGCGCGCTACTTCAATGTGGACGTGGCGCTGGTGCGCGTGATCTGGCTGGTGATCTGCGTGTGGCCGGTGCCGGTATTCGGCGTGGTTGCGTATATCGTGGCCTGGATCGTGATGCCCAAGGAACCCATCGCAGCGGTTGCCCCGCAATTGCCGGCAGCTGACCCGGCGGCGCCGCGAACGCTGCTATCGTAGCTGGTTCTCGACTTCTTCCAGCCAATCCGGGCGCTTCAGAACTTCGCGGGGCTTGCTGCCGTCGGGCGGGCCGATGATTCCTTCGCGCTGCATCATGTCCAGAATGCGGGCGGCGCGGCCGTAGCCCAGCCGCAGGCGGCGCTGCAAAGTAGACGTTGATGCCTTGCCCATTTCCAACACCACGCGTACGGCGTCGGTGTAGGCGGGATCTTCGGCGCCTTCAAACTCGGTTGCTTCGGCATCTTCCTCATCCGCCGGTGGAGCTTGCAGGAAGGTCTGGTCGTATTCCGGCCGGGCTTGACCCTTCCAGAATTCGACCACGCGATTGATCTCAGCTTCGGTGACGAACGCGCCATGCACGCGAGTCAGCCGCGACGATCCGGGCGGCAGGAATAGCATGTCGCCCTTGCCGAGCAGATGTTCGGCGCCCATCACGTCCAGAACCGTGCGCGAGTCCACACGCGTGGCCACGCGGAAACTGATGCGCGACGGGAAATTCGCTTTGATCAAACCGGTGATGACGTCGACGCTGGGCCGCTGCGTGGCCAGCACCAGGTGCATGCCAACCGCGCGCGCCATCTGCGCCAGACGCGTGACGGCCTCCTCGACGTTGCCGCGCTCCACCATCATCAGGTCGGCCAGTTCGTCGATCACCACCAGGATGTAAGGGAGCGGCTTCAGCTCCTCTTCCACCGGCTCGTCTTCTTCGAACAGATTGCGCGGCTCGTTCATGAGCTGGCGCACTTTCTTGTTGTACTGGTCGATGTTGCGCACGCCCTGCCCGGCCAGCAGCTTCAAGCGCCGCTCCATCTCGAGCACGGCGTTTCGCAGCGCGTTGGTGGCTTTCTTGGCGTCGGTGATCACGGGCGTCAACAGGTGCGGGATGCCTTCGTAGAGGCCCATTTCCAGGCGCTTGGGGTCCACCAGGATCATGCGGACCTCGTCGGGCGTGGCCTTGTAGAGGATGGACATGATCATGGAGTTGAGCATCACGCTTTTGCCCGCGCCTGTGGAGCCGGCGATCAACAAGTGCGGCATCGATTCCAGCGCGGCCACTTTGATGCGTCCGCTAATGTCCTTGCCGAGGCAGATGGTGAGGCGCGAATGCGAGTCGGAGAATTCCTCCGATTCCAGAATCTGGCGCAGGCTGATCACTTCGCGGCGGGAATTGGGAACCTCGATGCCGACTGTGGGCTTGCCGGGGATGCGCTCGATCAGGATGGATTCGGCCTGCAAGCCCAGGCACAGGTCTTCGGTGAGAGTCGTGATACGGCTGTACTTGACGCCCGCTTCGGGTTTGAATTCGAACGTCGTGACGACGGGGCCGGGATTGATCTGCACTACGGCGCCATGCACGTTGAACTCTTCAAACTTAGACTTGATGCGGCCGGCGATTTCCTTGAGCTCCAGCGAATCGTAGGCCGTGCGGCCGGGGATTTCATTCAACAGTTCGGTGGCAGGCAGGCGGTATTCGGGATGCTCGGTCACTTCCGGCGCGAGCGGTTTCGATTTGCGGGAGACGACTGGAGCAGGCGCCGGCTCGGGCGGGGGAGCAGGAGCTTCCCAAGGCGCACGGTCCGCGGGCTGGCTGGGCGCGTCGAAGTCCAGGGTATGGATCGGGATTTCGACGTGCTCCGGTTCGACGGGTGGTTCCGGCGAAGGCGGCGGTTCGTACGCTTCAACTACCGGAACGGAAGCTTCGACGACCGGCTCAACCTGTTGCTGTTGGGCGGCAGCGGCAGCTCTTGCGGCCATGGCTTCGGCTCTCCGTTGTGCGCGGAGTTCGGCACGTTCGCGCGCCGCTTCCATCCGCACCGCGCGCCAATTCTTCCAACGTTGGTTCGTTCGCGTCAGGAAGGCCAACGGACCGGCGAGCAGCCACGCGACCGTCGACATGGAAAACCGCGACACCAGATAGAGCGACAGGATGAGGCAGATCGCGGTCATCAGCATCGTCCCGGTCAGGTTCAAGGAGGAGGTCAGCGCGCCGGCGATCAAGATGCCGACCACACCGCCAGCCGAAAAAGCGCCGCCCCAAGGTTGCCAGATCGGGCGAATCGAGAGCGCCGTGGAAATGCTCAGAAAGAGCAGGACCGCGCCCAGCACTTTGACGGTGGCCGCTTGAATCGGGGCGGACCGGATCCATTTCCAAGCCAGCATCCAGAGCAGCACCGGAAGACTGAACGCGCTCAGGCCCAGCAATTGGAAAAAGAAGTCGGATGTGTACGAGCCCCCCAGACCGGTGAGATTACGCGCGTGCGCCGCGCCGGTCGCGAGATTCCAGGAGGGATCCTGCGGGTGATACGAGACAAGGCTCAGGATGAAGAAGAGTCCTGCGAACAGGAACACTAATCCCCCGGCTTCGTTCAATCGATGGAAGCGTGTCGGTCCTAAAATCCTCATCCCGCAGTGAAGCGGAAGAATGCAGCCAGAGCGATTACTATTATGCCAAAAATGATGCGGTAGTAAACGAAGGGCATAAGACTGCGGTGGCGCAGGTAGCGAAGGAAGAAGGCGATGACGATGGCGCCGAGGACGCCGGTCACTACGATGCCAACCGCCAACGGCACCTTCATTTCCGGCGGCACGCCGCCTTCTTTGTGCATGTCCCAGGCTTTCTTCGCGACGGCTGCGGCGATGGCCGGAGTGGACAGCAGGAACGAGAAGCGGGCCGCGGTTTCACGGTTCAGGTCGCGAAACAGTCCCGCGCTCATAGTGGAGCCACTGCGAGAGACGCCTGGGATCACCGCGAACGCCTGGGCGATGCCAATTACGATTCCATCCACCCAGCCGATGCTCTCCATGGATTTGTCGCCGATGCGGCGGCCCTCAGCCATCCAGATCACGACGCCAACGATGATGAGCATCGCTCCGATCAAGTAAGGTTGGCGCCAGGTGGTGTCGGCCTGCTTCTCGAAAAGGTATCCAACGATGCCAACCGGAATGGACGCCACCGCCAGCAGCCAGAGTAATCCCGGATTCCTGCGCAGTTGTGGATCGCTGCCCAGGTTAAAGCCGATGCCCGCGCCGATGATCTGCACCCAATCGCGAATGAAGTAGATCAGGATGGCGAGCAGCGTGCCGGCGTGCAGTGCGATGTCGAAGGTGAGGCCGGGGTCCTTCCAGCCAAAGAGCCAGGGCGCCAGCGTCAGGTGCGCAGTGCTGCTGATGGGCAAGAACTCAGTGAGCGCCTGGATGACCGCCAGAACCACCACCTGGTAGATGGGCATGAACTAGCATCGTAGCAAGTAAGCGGGCGCGCGAATGTTAACGAATTACGACTTTGGCGAGGCCGGCGTTGTTCGCCGCGTCGTAAGCGCGAACCACCAGCAGATGCTCGCCGGCGCGCAGCGGATCGAGTGCGATGTGGTACTGCTCGTGCGGCGAATCGGTGATGCCATCCACGGCTTCGACGGGCGTCCACGGGCCGGCATCGAGCGAATACTCGAAGCGGCGAAGCGGCGAGGTCTTATCCGTTACATCGGCGTCCACCTCGACGCGGCTGCCGGTGCGCTGCGGCGCGCTGAGGTTCACTTCGGGCGGCGTGTTGTCGATCAAGACGGGTGGGCTGACCAGTTCATCTTCGCGCGCAACGTTGGCGGCGTTGGACGGACGATCCGACGCCACCACGCGGAAATAGTAACGGCCATCCGCCAAAACGTCGCCGTCGATGAGCAAAGAATTTTCCGTGAGATTTCCGCGCAGCAGCTTCCATTCGCGCTCGTCCTCGCCGCGGAAATAGGCCGCATAAACCAGGCGGTCGCCGTCGGGATCGTCAGCCTGCCAGGTGATTTGAATCTGAGAACCGGATCCATGCGAAAGGGAAGTCGTTGGCGTTCCCGCGGCGGTGGAAGTTTCGCCGGTGTCGGTCACGGTGATGCTGTAGGCGGCCGCGCTCGCGGCCGTGGCCGCGGCCTTCTGGGCGGTAGCGGCGCCGGCCTGCATGGTGATGTTGATGCTCCGAACCACGGGCGGATTGTTCTGGGGCAAGTAAGCGACGCTGACGTTTTCAACGCTCGCGCCGGCACCGGTCAGCTCGGCGCGCCACTGGATGTAGCGCGCGTTGGGGCTGCGGATCAGGGAATCGCGCGGATCGGTGAGCGGAGCCGACCAATCGCTCCAGGTGGCGTCCGGCCGCGAGGAATTACCCGTTCGAGTGGAGAATTGGGCCTTGCCTCCGATGTTGCGCCAGCTTAGCCGCCCCCAGCGCGCGACACTGCCCGAATCGTGCACCGGCGATTCATAGCTTCCGCTCGCGCCTTCCGCGCCGGACAGCCGGAACAGCTTGCCCATATCGCCGGTTGCCGCTACAACGCCATTGGAGGAGTCCAGTAACCGCGTGGCCTCGCCTTCTTGTGTTTCGACGATCAACGTAGCCTTGCGGTCCGGACTCAGCCGGTAGATGCGTCCCTGCGCGTCGGTGGCGAACATCAGCGTCCCGCCGGGTTGCGCCAACAGGCTGTAGACGTTCTCTTCTTTCGAACTCCACACGGTTTCGACGGTATCGTCCGGATTGATCTTATAGACGGCCGACTTCTCGACGCCCGGAATCTCGGTGAGCGGGGTGGTTCCCGCAGCCACCTGTTGGACCGGCTGCGCGGACGCCTTGGAAGTATCCGGCTTCGGCTTGATGTCGCCGCCCGCCTGTGTGACTGACGAATCGGCCGAATCCGTCACAGTAATGGACATGGCTGGGGCTGTGACCGTGGTGCTCAGCGTGGAGGAAAGCGCCGGCGTCAGTGGGCCGCTGCGGTTCGCGATGGAGCCGCCGAGCGCGGCCGCGTAGATGGTGCCATCGGGCATCGGCACGATGGACCGGATTTCCGGCAGGCTAGCGTCGTAGAGCACAAACGCCTTGTCTTTCGCGCTGATGCGATACAGGATGCCGTTGGGTTCGGTGCCGGCGAGCACGTAGCCGCGCGGATCGAACGCGAGCGCCGTCACGTGCGACTGCCCGGTTTCGTAGTAAAGCTCCGATTTGCCCGTCTTGTCGACGCGATAAACATTTCCGGGGTCGCCGGTGCCGACGAACAGGCTGCCGTCGCGGGCAAACGCGAGTGTCCAGATGTATTTCGCTTTCGGCGCGAAGAACTCGGTGGCCTTGCCGTTTTCGATCCGATAGACCTTGCCATCGGGCGAAGTAGCGGCGTAGAGCGTGCCGGCGGCGTCCAGCGCGACCGCGAATACTTCCGGTTCGTCGGCGGTCCACAGCAAATTGCTCGTGCCGGTCGCGGAGATCCGATACACGCGCCCGCGATGGCCCGTGCCGGCGTAGACAGAGCCGTCGGCAGCCTGCGCGATGCTCCAAATCGTGGGCTGGCCGGAGGAGAAGACTGTGTCGAGCTTGGGCGCCAACATGAGCCGGCCGTCACGATCGAGTGAAACGCCTTGAAAACGGCCCCTCAGGAAATCCTGGTAGGTGTTCATCTCCCAGGTCGCGGTGGTCGCGGACCAAACCGGCGCGCCCAACACGAGGACAGCCGCGGCAATGTGCTGAAAAGCCTTCATTCCTTCACTTCCACTTGCGCCGTTTTCGAGCCGGAGACAACGACGTTGCCGGTTTCAATTTGCAGCTCGTCGATCTTGGAGCCGCGTGGAATCCACACGCCCTGCGCCGCCTGGGCGCGGGCCAGCATCAGGCCGACCGAGGGCGGCGGATCGGGCAAATCCTCGCCTTGCACCTGGAAGGCGGGGTCGCTGCGCCACACCCGCACGTAAGCGTTTGTATTCGGCCGCAGATTGTTCAGAAATGAGACCAGCTGCGTCGGGCTCTTGGCCACAGTCACAGCCATCTGCTGGTAATCCATCGCGTTCGAAACGGTGCCGTCGGACACCGTGAAGTTGAGCACCCCCGCCGGTGCGCCCACAGGCACGCGATAGCGGAGGCTCTTCTGCAGTTCAGCACCATTTTCTCCGGTGAACGTGACGCTGAGCTCCACCGAATCGCCCGCACGGACTTTGCTGGGCGACATGCTCACCTGGTCGACCTGCAGCAGGCGCTTGTGCTCGGAAGCCTCGATCGTCAGGTCGATGCTCTTGATTTTGAGAGCGTCGAACCCGGCGCCCAGCAGAGCAGCCAGCGGCGAAGCGATGCCGAGAGATGCCTGCGCCGGAACGTTGAAATCGCCCGCGAACGTGTTGTCCAACTTAAGCGGCGGGATGCCGCGCTGGAACTCGATGCCGCCTTGGATGGAATAGCTTCCCAGGCCGAGCGTTCGTTCGGTGGCGTCAATCGCCGAATACACCGCCATCTGCACGATGTAGGGCGATAGCACGCGGTCCTGGATCATTTGCATGTGGTAGGCGAGCGGCGCCGGCCGGCCGTCTTTCACCGTGATGGCAAGCGGAATGGTGTCGGCCTTGCGGCCCAGTTCGCCGAAGACGCTGGTGCTGCGGTCCTGCGTGATGGTGCCCATCCACTCCAGGGGCGACGCAATCTTGAAAGATGACGAGAGATTCGGTAGCAACGCTAAGACTTCGGCGCGCGCGAACGGCAGCTCAGTGTTGCCTGCCGACATGAATTGATGCCCGAACGCATAGATCTGCTTGCCGTCGACAGCGGTGACCGTGCCTTCCGCGCCGATGCTCAGGTCGCCCGAGAGGAGCTCCACGGCGATCATGTCGCCGGGGCGCAGCGCCTGCGGATTGCCCAGTTGCGCGGGCAGTTTTCCACCGCTCGAAACACCCTGGCGCGGTTCAAGGCCGAGTTTCTTGAGGTCCGGCGCGAAGTGGTCGAGCGTGGCGGAAGTGAATCCGCTGAACGAAACCGGCGTGGCGATGTCAATCAGATTCGTGGCGAGCGGCTCGGAACTGGAGGGCGCAAGTTGAATTTCGCGCCGCGATGCGCGCGCGAGTACCGGCTCTTTCTCCTTTACAGCGGCCTGCTCGCCGACAGCCAGCATCTCTTCGATGGGCCGGATGCCGGCGATCGGCTCCTTGGAGAAGTTGAACGCCAGGGCGACCGCGCCCACCAGCTTGCCGTCGATGTAAACCGGGCTGCCGCTCATGCCTTGCATGACGCCGGTTTTCTCCAGGGGCCCTCCCGACAGGCGCGCCAGGATCACGGATTGGCGCGGGCCGACGTTTTCCAGCACCCCTAGAACTTCCACTTGAAATTCGTCGATCTTGTTGCCGGAGAATACGGTCTTGCCGACGCCGTGCTGGCCGGCGCGAATATCTTTCAGAGGAAAGATCGCGAGCTGCCCAAAGGCATTGGCTGCCAGTAGCAGTGCGCCGAGGAACCGCAAAACGCCCACGTTCTTATTCTAGCCCCCGCACTGGCGGCGCGCCGCTACAATCGTTTGATGGCGGGCGTGGGAATGGCGGGCGTTCAATGACGGCTTACGACGTCATCGTAGTGGGCGCGGGACCGGCAGGCGCGACGGCCGCCAACGCGCTGGGCGAAGCCGGCATTTCCACGCTCGTGCTCGACAAAAGCACGTTTCCGCGCGACAAGCCCTGCGGCGGGGGCATCAGCGTGCGCGCCTTGACGCGGTTCCCTTATCTCAAAGACGCGTTGGCGGGCATCCCCGTCAACTGGGTGAATAAGGTTTACTTCGAGTCGCCCTCGGGGCACGCCGTCGACTACCAGTCCGACGGCCCGGTCTACCTGATGATTCGCCGATGCGAGTTCGATCACCTGCTGTTTTCGCTCGCCCGGCCGCGGGTCGAATTCGTCAACACGCTGGTTCGTAAAGTGACCGTCCACTCCGATCATGTGATGGTTGGAACCGACAGCGGGGACTACAGGGCCCGCATCGTTCTCGGCTGCGACAGCGCCAACAGCGTTGTGGCGCGGGCTTGCGGGCTCCGCAGCGGGAACGTCCAAAGCCACTACGCCATCGACATGATGGAGGAAACGCCGTACGAAGAGCTCAAGCCGGCGGAACGCGATCGAATCTCGGTCTATTACCGCATCCGCAGCCACTACGGCTATGGCTATGTCTTTCCCAAGACCAGCCACGTGAACGCGGGCATCGGCTTCAAGCTGGACTACTACATCGCCAACCTGCGCGGCGGCCACTACGCCCATCACAAGGCTTTCGTCGAGGACCTCACGGCGAAGGGGCTCTTGGCGGGCCAATCGAATGCGGACAATTTCCGGGCATTCCCGCTGCCCATCTCTGGCCCCCTCGCGCGCACATATAGCGACCGCGTGCTGCTGGCGGGCGACGCCGGGGGGTTCGTCAACGCTCTCACCGCCGAAGGCATCTACTACGCCATGGTCAGCGGCGATCATGCGGCGCGCGCGGCGATTGCGGCGTTACACAAGGAGGCCCCGCTTTCCGACTATGAGCGCAGGTGGAAGCGCGAGATCGGCGACGAGCTCCGCCACAGCGTCCGGCTCCAAAAGCTGCTGCTGACCGATCCGCATCGCGTTGATCGCATCATCCAGGCCGCCGCTCGCCATCCGGTGCTTACCGATCTGCTGGCGCGCTACGCCACCGGGGCAATCACACATACGCAATTCCGAACGTCGATGCTCCGCCGCGCCCTGCCCGTCTATCTTCGCGAGAAGGTGCGAATGCTATTCTCGGTTTGAAAGCGCGGCCGCATGACTCTGCGGAAATCGTCGTGCCTGGTGGCGAGCGGGCTGGCCCTTCTTGGTTCGTTGTTCGCGTTCCAGCGCCCTTTCCGCGAATATCCGGGCATTGAATACGAGGAGTTCGCGCAGCCGCCGGGCGCCGCTGAAAAAACGGAATTCGCCTTCGCGCGCCTGATGTATCCGCCCGCGCCCACTGCGATGTTCGACCGCGCCGGTCCCCGCTGGGCCGAGGGTATGTCGAGCTGGACGCAGGATTATCCGCGCGCCGACCGCCACTTTCTGCTCGCATTGCGCCGCCTGACTCGCATTCACGCGCGATCCGTGGAACAGCCCGTCAATCTCGACGATGGCGACGACGTCTACAACTGGCCCTGGCTCTACGCCGTGCGTCCCGGCGAATGGCTGCTCACCGACGAGCAGGCTCACAAACTGCGCGATTACCTGCTGCGCGGTGGTTTTTTCATGGCCGACGACTTCTGGGGCACGCCCGAATGGGCCGTCTTCTGGAACAGTATGAAACGCGTCTTCCCGGACCGCACTGCGGTGGAGTTGGATAACAGCAGCGCGATCTTCCACACCATCTACGACCTGGACGAACGCTACCAGATCCCGGGCGCGTGGGGCTTGTACGGCCGCGGCTACCAGAACGACGGATCGGTGGCGCACTGGAAGGGCATTTTCGACGACAAAGGCCGCTTGATGGTGGCGATCACGCAAAACTCCGATCTGGGCGACTCGTGGGAGTGGGCCGACGCGCCGGAGTATCCGGAACGCTACTCCGCGCTCGGCATTCGAATTGGAGTGAACTACATCGCGTACGCGATGACACACTGATGCGCTTAAGAGGCCGGGAACTTAGAGCTTCGTCGAGGCGTCAAAGCCTTATGGCACGAACCCCGACTGCGAGAATCCTGCTGTGCATGGCGTGCACCGCAGCCGCGTTCGGTCAAGTCACAATTTCCTTGGGCAGCGAGGCGCGCGTCGGGATGCCCGTGTGGTTGCGGGTGAAGCTGCCCAACGAACAACAACCCTCGCTGCGCTATCCGTTCATGATTTTTCCCGCGTCGTTCGGCTGCTACCAAATTGAAGTGCGCCGCGATGGCAAGCCGCTGCCCCGCATAGCAGACATGGCCTCACAGGCGTTCGGAGGCATCACGCTCTCCGGCAGTCCGTGCGGCTCCGTCGCCCCGCCCTCCGAGCCTCATTTCAAAGGGAGGATCCCGCTGCATTTGCAATACCGCTTCGATCGCCCGGGAATCTACGAGGTGCGTTTGACGGAGAGGAATGCTGTTCCACAGGAAGCCTCGGCCAGCACCGATTGGACGCGGATCGACGTCCTCCCCGCCGAAACGGACGATCGTAGGCGATGGCTGCTCGACTTGAACTCTCAACCATCCACGGACGCGGCGGATCTGTTGACCGACTTTCTGCCCGATATTCTCGGCGTCCCGGACGAGCAGTCTCTCGCAATGCTGGCCGGCTACCTATATCACCCCGACCGGCTCGTCCGCGACTACGCCATGTACGGTCTCACCTATTGGCCGGAGCAGCAAGCGGCCGCGTGGGTCTGGGATGCGTTGCGAGCCAATGGTCCGAGCGATGAGACGGTAATGTTTCTGGTCCACGTAAAGCAATTCGCGGCCGATCACGCCGGCCCGATGGTTGAAGCCTCCATACGGTTTCTCCAATCGGATTTGCCGGTGGTCTCACACGGTGCGCTGACCGCCATTCAGCGCATCGCTTTGGCGGAGGATTCCCAAGTGAACGCGGCCCTCCGGACGCGCGCCGAGCAAGCGCTTGTGGCCGCCGCCGACCATTTCACCCAGGCCGATCCGCAAACCGTGAACGATTACGTTTCCGCTCTTGGCCAGGTGCGCGACGAACACGCCCACGATCTGCTTTGGCAGTTGGTGAATCGCCACGCCGGCTTCGAACAGGCCCTCATCGCGTTAACTTGGCGAAAGTCGCCTGCGGATCTCCCGAAGCTAGCCGAACTCGCGCTTGAGCCCGCCGACGGGCGGACGGAGGACCGGGAGCTAGCGAGCCTGCCTTATGCCTTGCACAATGCTTACGGCGATGCGGCCATCCCTTACCTGGAACGCATGCGGGACCAGTCCACCTACCCACAGGTTCGAATCGCTGCCGCCCGCGAATTGATGCCGGCTGTGAGCTCCTCGGGATCTAACGCCTCGCCGGATCGTTGATTACGCTTTCCGGCCGCTCGCCGCGCAGCGCGCTGAAGGATGTTGCCGGCCGCGGCGCGCTCGATTGCGCGGCGTGCGGAGACGACCGCGGAACCAAGATGTGGGCGGCACCCCATAGCGCTCGTGCGCCTTCACGTAGGTCAGCGCGCCCAGTACGCGAAGTCCAGCGAACCGTTGCCCAGAGCTTCCACTGTGGCGCTGTAGTTGGTGGGAATAATGAGGTCCACGGATGTGCCGGTCGCTTTGGCGAGATATTCCTTGAGCGGCGCTTTCTCTTCATAGCGTCTCTACTATCCAGATGGACAAGGGTCCTTTGCGATACAGCTTGATGACAATCGCGCAGCCTAGTGCAATACCACCCATAGATCCTTGGTTCTAGGCCACTTGTGTTTTCAGACGATTGCCGGCCGGTGCCGGAATTGCTTCTCCGAAAGGCGGAGGGCAAAGACATGCGGACCATACTGATTAGCCCCGACGAGTCGCTGAACAAAGAACTGGCATCTGCTTTGGCGGCGTTCCCGGAAATCGAACTCGCACGACAGGTCGCGGAATTCCCTGAACCGGAGGAACTTCTGCGCATCATACGATCGCGCCGTCCGGACTTCCTATTTATGTCCGCCGATCAATTCCCTTACTTTGAAGTCCTGGCCAAAACAGTGGATGACCGAATGCCGGGGCTTCCGATCATCGGCGTCGCCAGAGATTTCAACCCTCTGGAGCTGATCCCGAAACTGATGCACCTGGGCGTTCGTGAACTCCTGCCCGCGCCGGTGACGCACGACAAGCTGGTCTCGATTCTCGGCTCAGTGGCGCATTTGCTGAGCAAGCACCCCGCGCCGCTGGTCCGGGTGGCAGACCTGTACGCTTTTCTGCCCGCCAAACCGGGCGTGGGCTCATCCACCATTGCCGTGAGCACCAGTTGCGCGCTGGCCGAAGAACTTGGAGTCCGCACGCTCTTGCTGGACTGCGACCTGATGGCCGGGGTGACGAAGTTCCTGCTCAAGCTCGGTAACACCTCGTCCATCGTCAATGCTATGGAGCAATCCGAAAGCCTCGACGAGGACCTGTGGTCGCAGATGGTCGGAAAGTGGGGCAAGCTGGAGGTCCTGCACGCGGGCGAGCTCGCGCCGCCCGATTCACTGAAGTCGTCGGCGCTGGATGTGGTCCTCGCCATGGCCCGTGGCCAATACGACACCATCTGCGCCGATCTCGCGAGCAGCATGGACCCGTTCACGATCCAAATCATGCGTGAGGCGCGGCGAATCCTGTTGATGACCACGCCCGAGCTGGTTCCCCTGCACATGGCCGCCGATCGGCTGCGCCACCTGACGGAGCTGGGATTGGCCGAAAAAGTCAGTCTGCTGCTGAACCGCAAGAACCCTTCACGCCAGGGATTGACGGACCACGAGGTGGCGCATCTGGTCGGACTGCCGGTGGCGTACCGGTTCTCGAACGATTATCCCGGCGTGCAAAGCGCCATCCTGGAAGGAATGCCGGTGTCCAATCGCTCCGGCCTCGGCCACTGCATCATGACTCTGGCGCGCGCCCTCGCTCCCGACGGCCACCTTCACGATGTCTCGCCAGCGGGGCACCGCAAGTTTCTCGAGTTCTTTCACGTGCCCGCGACGCGGGACCACGAGACGGAATGGCGTGGTTGAAGTGGCCTAGCCGGCCGGCATCAGCAAGTCGAAAATCTGGCCCAGCACCGAGGCCACCTGAGCCTCCGAGATGGTTTCCGAATCGTAGGCGTGTTCCAGAATCAGGCCATTCAGCACAGCCTCCAGGGCCGTTCTCCGCACTTGCCTGGATTCCGGGTCCCCGCTCGCCAGACTGGGAATCAAACTCCCGATGATTTCCAGCTTCAACGACTCCCGGATGCGCCGGTGCGTCCGCGCCAGCTTGGCCCGCAAGCGCGGATGCCGCAGCGCGAACAACTTGAACTCGAGCGTCAGCATCACCCACTGGCGGTCGTCGGCGCGACCCACGTAAAAGGCCCGCATCGCGTCCAGCCGGGCCGCGGGATGATCGCACTGCTCCAGCGTCGTGCGCAGCCTCAACATCTGCTTGCCGGCTTCCTGCTCGAACAGCGCGAAGAACAGATCTTCCTTGCTGGCAAAATGGGCGTAGAACGCGCCGCGCGTGTGACCCGTGGCGGCGGCGATGTCCTCGATCCGCGATGCCTCGAATCCGTCGCGCGCGAAAATGCGGCGCGCGGCCTCGAGCAGCGCCCGCCTCGTCGCCTCGGTTCTCTGCTGGTGCTTGGTGGGCTCCGCGCGCGTCTTCGATGCGGCCGTGGTCATGCCTCCTACATTATATACATGCAAGTATGTATATGCTAGATTGAAAGTGTGCCCCTTTCATCCCGCGCTCTGATCGTGTTGTCCCTGGCGCTCCCGGCGGCCTGGGCGCAATTCTCCGCACCCCCTCCGCCGCCCACTCCGGCCCGTCAATTGCCTTTGAGCGGCCGCGGCGCGGTGGGATCGGTCGCCACGCCCCAAGTTACGCTCCCCGGAGGCGGTGGCAACGATACGGTAAGCGGTTCAGTTCAGGTTTCTGGCGCCTACCAAGGCAGCGTCCCGGCTGAAAACGTGCCCGCCGGAGCGATCACCCTCACTTTGGCGGACGCCGTGAAGTACGGCCTGGCCGCGAATCTCGGTATCCTCACCGCGAACGATTCCACGCGCGTCTCGCGCGCCGAGCGGCTGCACGCCTTGAGCTCGCTGCTGCCGTATGTTTCCGTCAGCGCCACTCAAACCAGCAATCAGATCAACCTGGCCGCATTCGGCTTCCAGTTCAAAACGCCGCCCGGGCTCAACTTCTCCATCCCCACCGTCGTGGGCCCGTTCGGCACCTCCGCCTTGCAAGCCAACTTCAATCAGTCGGTCTGGGATTTCGTCCAGCGCCGCAACTGGCAAGCCACTAAAGACAGCGAGCACGCTTCCGAGCTCTCCGCGCGGGACGCCCGCGAGGTGGTGGTTCTGGGCGTCGCCGGCAGCTACCTGCAAACGCTGGCCACGGCCGCCCACGTCGAATCGCAGCGCGCGCAAGTGGCCAACGCCCAAGCGGTGAATCAACAGGCCGAGACGCGCCGCCAGGCCGGCACAAACGCGCGCATCGAAGTCACCCGGACCCTGGTGGAGTTGCAGGCACAGCAGCAGCGCCTGAGCGCCTTCGAGTCGGATTTGAAGAAACAAAAGATTGCGCTGGCCCGGCTGATCGGTCTTCCGCTCGACCGCGAGTTGATGTTGAGCGATCCGCTCACGTTCAATCCACCCGCCGTTCCGGAACCTGCCGCGGCCGCGCAGCAGGCGTTTCAGAAACGTTGGGATCTGCAGGCCGCCGACTCGCAGGTGAAAGCCGCCGAGCGCATCGTGGCCGCCGCACGCGGAGAGCGGCTGCCCAGCGTGTCCTTCAGTGGCGATTATGGCGCACTTGGTTCCAGCCCCATCGCCGCTCACGGCGTGTACACCATTGCAGGCTCTGTGAATTTTCCGATATTCCAGGGCGGCCGGGTAAAGGCCGACGTGGAGCAGGCCGAAGCCACGCTGCACCAGCGCCAGTCTGAGCTGGCCGATCTGCGGGGCGGGGTGGAAGAACAGGTCCGCACCGCCATCATTGAACTGGATACCGCGATCGGCCAGGTTCGCCTGGCGGACAGCAATCGCAGCCTCGCCAACGACACGCTGCAACAGGCGCGCGACCGTTTCAATGCCGGCGTTACAACTACCGTAGAAGTGGTACAGGCCCAGGAGCAGGTCGCCGGCGCCGAGGGCGACTATATCTCCAGCCTTTTTGCTTTCGATCTGGCCCGCTTGTCGCTCGCCCGCGCCATGGGCGAAGCCGAGGCCGATCTGCCTGACTTGTTGAAGGGGAATCGTCCATGAACGCCCAAGAAGAAAAGCTCGAAACTCCCAAAGCCCCGCCCGCTCCCGTCGTGGAGAAGAAGATTGAGGCGCCCGCTCCGAAGGGCCGCAACCGCGCCTTCATGGTCTTTTTCTTGATCCTTGCCATCGTCGCGGGCGTCGGCTTCTACTATTGGTGGAACTCGCGAAATTTCGAGACTACCGACGATGCCCAGGTGGAAGCTCACTTGAACCCTATCAGCTCCCGGATCGAGGGCACCATCACGCACGTTTACGTGGACAACAACCAGGTCGTCAAAGCCGGCGACCCGCTGGTGGATCTCGATCCGCGCGACTACCAGGTCTCACTCGACCAGGCCCGCGCCCAATTGGCCCAGGCCAGCAGTATGATCGCCGCGCCTCAGCTCAACGTGCCCATCACCGAGGTCGAAAACACCACCAATATTCAGGCTTCCGAGGCCGACGTAGCCAACGCGGAAGCCGCGCTGGGATGGGCGGAGCGCGACCGCGACTCCACCGCCGCCCGCGTCACGGAAGCCGAAGCGAACAGCGCCCGCGCCCAATCCGATCTGGCGCGCTACACGCTGTTAGTGCAGAAAGAGGAGGTCTCGCAGCAGGAGTACGACCAGGTGGCCGCCACTGCCAAAGCGCAAGCCGCCGCGGTTGCCGCCGCCCGTGCGTCCCTCGAAGCCGCCGGACGCGCGGTAGACCAGCGCCGTGCCCAGGTCTCCCAAGTCCGTAGCCGCCTGGCGCAACTCCGCAGCAACGCGCCCACGCAGGTCGCCATCCGCCAGGCCAACGTGAAATCGCAGCAGGCCAGCGAGCAAACCGCGGCCACGCAAGTGGAACAGGCCCAGCTCAAGCTTAGCTACACCAAGATCGTTTCGCCCGTCGCGGGCATCGTTCTGAAACGCTCGGCCGAAGTTGGTGCGCACGTCAGCGCCGGGCAGCAGCTCTTACTGATCGCCCAGGTGGGCGACGTCTGGGTCACGGCCAATTTCAAAGAGACGCAGATGCAGAATATCCACCCCGGCCAACCCGGCAAGATCCATGTGGACGCATTGCAGATGGATTTCGACGGCTTCGTCGAAAACATCGGCGGCAGCACCGGCGCTGTCTCTAGCGTCTTACCGCCGGAAAACGCCACCGGCAATTACGTGAAAGTGGTGCAGCGCATCCCCGTCCGCATTCGCTTCAAGCCCAACCAGTCCGGGCTCGACCGGCTGCGCCCCGGCATGTCCGTTGAACCAAGCGTCCGCATCGGAGGTTGATTGTGAACGCGGCCGCGCTGCATCGCGACTGGAAGCCGTCGCACAACCCTTGGGCCGTCGCCATGACGGTGACACTGGCGACCTTCATGGAGGTGCTGGACTCCTCCATCGCCAACGTCTCGCTACCGCATATCGCCGGATCGCTCGGCGCCACCTATGACGAAGCCGTCTGGATCCTCACCAGCTATCTGGTCTCGGCGGCGATCGTCCTACCCGCCTCCGGCTGGCTCTCCACCGTGTTCGGACGCAAGCGCTTCTACATGACTTGCGTGGTGCTCTTCACCGTATCGTCGTTTCTGTGCGGCATCGCGCCGAATCTTCCGTTCCTGATCATCGCGCGCATCCTGCAAGGAGCCGGCGGCGGCGGCCTGCAGCCCTCCGAGCAGGCGATCCTGGCCGACACCTTTCCCATCGAAAAACGCGGCCAGGCATTCTCGGTCTACGGCATGGCCGTAGTTCTGGCGCCCGCCATCGGCCCGACTCTGGGCGGCTGGATCACCGACAACTTCAACTGGCACTGGATATTTTTCATCAACCTGCCCGTCGGCCTGATGTCCCTGTTCTTCACCAGCCGCCTGGTGGAAGACCCGCCCTGGCTCAAGCAGGAACGCCGCGGCGGTATCAAGATCGACTACATCGGCCTGTCGCTGCTGGTTCTCGGCGTGGCCTGCTTCCAGTTCGTCCTCGACAAAGGCCAGGAGGCCGACTGGTTCGCCTCCCGCATGATCACTGCACTAACCGTGATCGGTTTGCCGGTTTTGGCGGCGTTCTTCCTGTGGGAGTGGTATCACCCGCACCCCATCGTCGACGTGCGCTTGCTCAAGAACCGCAACTTCGGCACCGCCGTCTTCTTTTCCTTTGTCCTCGGCATGGTACTGTTCGGGTCCACGGTCCTGATCCCCGAGTTTCTGCAAAGCAGCTTGGGTTACACGGCCGAGCGCGCGGGCCTGGCGCTATCACCCGCCGGCTTCGTCTTGATGGTCATGATGATCGTGGCCGGCCGCCTCACCGCCACAAAAATCGATCCGCGTCTGCTCATTTGCATCGGTTTTCTCGGCACCGCGTTCGCCTTACGCATGATGACCAACATCTATCTCCAGATCACGTTCGGAACCATCGTGCTGCTGCGCTGTTTCCAGGTCATCTGGATGCCCCTGGTGTTCATTCCCATCAGTACGCTGAACTACATCGGCGTACCGCGCGAGAAAAACAATCAGGTCTCCGGCATCTCCAGCTTCATGCGCAACATCGGCGGCAGCATCGGGACCTCGATGCTGAGCGTGTTTCTGACGCGCCAGAACCAGACCCATCAAGTCGCGATGGCGTCGCACACCTCCGCCGGCGATCCCAACTTCCAGCAGTTCCTCAACGGCCTGACCGCAATGTTCATCTCGCAAGGCTACGACGCCGCCACAGCCGCCCGGAAAGCCTT
>Ga0335071_10001435_pt1 | contig 25657 bp, 26 predicted proteins | sample Lox_Sample_15_FD_206724 | JGI IMG/M metagenome (GOLD analysis project Ga0335071, IMG submission 206724) | Soil microbial communities from Loxahatchee National Wildlife Refuge, Florida, United States - Lox_Sample_1.5 | ecosystem: Environmental > Terrestrial > Soil > Wetlands | place: USA...
GGTGTGTCAGTGCGAGCGAGCTTGATCATCTTGATCCTCCGAGGCTGGATGGTCACAAATCCAATCTTGGGTCTCTCTTGACCACCCGCCACCCCATAGGATCTGTGGTTCCTTCCCCGTGCTTTTTTCACTGCACGGGGGCCATGGGTGAGGCCTTCACCCGGCATTCCCTGCGCCCTCTCGTTTTCAGAGGGTGATGTCTGGCAAGGCTCGGGCACATCGTGCGGCGAGAACGCGGACTGTTGCCCTTCAGCTCTTTGACACGTTGAATAGGAATACGCGCCAACCACCGCTTGGCGTCATTGCGAGGCGCAAAGCGCCGAAGCAATCCGGACTGCCGCCGCGGAGAGAAAGTCTGGATTGCTTCGCTTCGCTCGCAATGACGAAGACTATTCCATCTCGAAATCGCCGGGCTGCGGCGCCGACAGCGGCGAGAACTCGCAGCGGTCGGGCTTGATGTCCAGGAGCGGCGTCTCGTCGAGGCAGTCGAGCCCGCGCACCAGCACGGTATTGCCCTCCAGGGCGACGAACCTGACGATCGAGGTCGCGATCGGATTGGGGCGTACCGGCGAGCGCAGCGAAAACGTGCCGCGCGTCGACTTGTTGTTTTTCGGGCTTTGCAGCACGAGGTCGCGGCGCGACTGGTGCAGCCAGTAGATCACCTCGAGGTTGCTGTAGAAGTCGACGCCCTTCAGCGCCGGCACCCAGGGCTCAAAAATCTCCAGCCGGCAGACCGGGCCGTCGGGCCGCCCCTGCCGCGGCGTCGCCAGACGGGAAGTCCAGGGCGTGCGGATGCGGCCGATGAAATATAGCGTCGCGTCGCGCGGCGGCGGCGCCTCGATCGCGACTTCGCCGTCGCGGATTTCCTGCTCTCGAACCATTTTCGTCCCTGTACCAAGATTGCCTGGAATTTTAGCCCAAGATCGCGGCCGTGGCGACCAGCTTCACCCGAACCACCATTGCCCCGCGAGCATGAAAATCTCACCACAGGCGACGCCGGCAAAAATCGATCGCCGCGTCAGCGCGAAGGCGACGAACCCGGCTGCGACAGCACCATAGCGCAGAAAACCCGGCACGCTGGCGAGCGCGCCCGGCGGCTGCACCACGATCTGCGCGATCACGCCGGCCAAAATCGCGGTCGCGACCGCCCTCACCCAGATCAGGAGTTCGGAGCCCTCGTCCAGCCCGCCGCCGAGCCACAGGCCGAGCATGCGCCAGATCTGGTTGGGAACGACGCCCGCAACCAGGAGCACCACCAGCGCATGCCAGTCGCCGATGAACGCGCTCATGGGCGCGCCCTCAAGCGGTGAACGCCATAGGCGATTGTGCCGGCTCCGACGCCGCTCAAGAGGATATCGAGGCCGCTGTTGAGCAGCGAGGCGAGCGGATAGAGCGCAAGCCCGAGGACCAATGCGAGCACGTCGGCAAACTCCTTGGAATTGCGCGCGGTCGAGAACAGGAACGACAGCGGCGTCAGCAGCAGGATCGCCGAGGCGAGGGTCTGCGACAGGTTTTCGGCGAGCAGATAGCCGATCGTGTTGGCCGTGAGGCTGACGCAGACCAGCCCGCTGCCGAGCCCATGGACGAAGGCGATCCGCCGTTCGCGCGGCACCTGCGGCAGGAAGCGGTGACATTCGACCCACAAGGTTACGGCGGTGAAATGCGCGACCAAAATGAGGCGATAACGTTTGGTGTCCGCGGTCCGCATCATCGGCAGCACCGAGGCCACCATCGGAAACAGGCGGATGGCGCTGACCGTCACCGCGATCGCCGCCTGCACGATCGTCGCGCCGGAGGCGAGCGTGGTGATCACGATGATCTGCGCGGGGCCAGCCCAGACCAGCAGCGTGCTGAGCAGCGTCCAGGCGAGGCTGAAACCGCTGTCATGGGCGAGCGCGCCGATGCCGAGATAGGTCGCAAACAGCACCAGCGCGAGGATGGTCGAGCCGACCGAGCGCACGCCGAACGCGAAGGCGCGCGGCGAGCTATTCCATTGCGGCGAGTCGAGGGAGGGCAGCGGCATGGGCCGCATAACGCTGACGAAGGCTGCCGGCGTCAACCGAATGCGGCGACAGGGCTGTCATGCAGGCCGTCAGCCCCGCATGTTCCGCAGCACAAAACAGGCGCCGCCCGCCTTCCTGATGCGGCCGCAGATATCGTCCGCGGCGGGACGCGTATCGGCGCCGATCCGCACCATGTAGAACATGTGCGCGCCGCGGGTGCGCTGGACCGAGGCCAGCAGGCTCGGGTCCTGATCGCCGACGACGCCGGAAAGATGCTTCATCGCACGCGCATACATCGCAAGCGCCTTGTTGCGATCGAAGCCGGCCGCAAGCTGCACGCCCCAGAGTTTTGCCGCGGCGAGCTTCACATGCTGCTCGAGCTGCGCGACGAACGGATTGGGCGCGCGCTTCAGCAGCGCCACCAAATCGCGGCACGTGGTGGTCGGTGCGGCCGCCGGCGTCTTGCCGCCCTTCCCCGTCCCGGCCCAGTCGTCGACGCTCGAACCGGTGATGGCGATCACATAGTTGCGAGTCTCCTGCGGCATCGCGCCCTTGCCGGCGAGCCAGTCCTGGACCCTGCGCGGACCGGCATTATAGGCCGCCGCGGCAAGGCCGAGATTGCCGAACTGGCTGCGCAGCTCGGCGAGAAATTCAGCCGATTTCGGCAATGCCTGAACGGGGTCGAAGGGGTCGAGCAGCCGCCGCTCGCTGGCGGTCCCCGGCATGAACTGCGCGATGCCTTCCGCATGCTGGCCGCTGCGCGTCATGGGGCCCACCGCATTGGACTGGAACCGGCTCTCCTGCCAGATCACGCGTGCAAAAAATTCCAGCGGCAGGTCGCTGGCGCGCGCCGCGGATTCGACCATCAGGCAGATCGCCTCGCGCGTGCCGTTGTCCGGAACATCTTCCGCCTTCTGCAGTTCGGGCCGTGCGAGTTCCTCGACGCTCGGATGCACGACGCGCGAGGGCGTGGACGGCAGCTCGTCGCCGGCGGACGCCTCCCCGGCAAGCGACATCAGCACCGACAGACCAACGCAAAGCACCGCCCGCATGGCGGTGAAACTCCGCCAGACCACGCAATGTTCCTCGACGACCAGCCCACGGCCGACAGCGCCCCGCCGTCCAGAGATGTTGACGGCGGCCTGAGATCGCAAGACCCGGGCGGGCGAGGACGGGCGGCGATCAGCTCGCGGCCGCGTCGATGTCAGCAGGCGCCACGGTATCGCCAGGCAGCGCAAAATGCTCCACGCGCTTGTAGGGCTTGTTGTTCAGCAGCAGGCGCGTGACATCCGGCCGCGAATAATGCCCCGCCGGGTCCGCGGCGTTCTTGGCGACGCCGATCGCGCCGAGATCGATATCGGCATAGAGCAGGCCCTCCTGGTCGGGCGCCAGCTTTTCGGCCAGCGAGCTGCCGTCGGGCCCGTAGATTGCGGCAAAGCCGCCGCCGGCGTGCAGCAGCGCGTGCTTGTCGGGCCGGTCGCAGAGCTCGTCGATCATGGCCTGCGAGACCGTCGCGCACGGCGCCAGCACGAAGCAGGAGCCCTCGACCGCATAGACCCGGGAGGCCGCATTGTTGACCTCCGCGCCGAGCGCCGGGGCAAAGGGATCATACAGCGAAAAACTAGGCCATGACGCCACATGGACCTGTTCGTTCTGCGCGTACATGGCGTATTTCGACAGCGGCTGCAGATGCTCCCAGCAGCACAGCGCGCCGAGCCGTCCGATGTCGGGTCGGTCATGGACCGCAAGATCGCTGCCGTCGCCCTCGCCATAGACGGTGCGCTCGGCGTGCGTCGGGCGCAGTTTTCGGCGCTTTGCAATGGTCTCGCCATCGGGGCCAACAAGCCATTGCGCGATGTAGAGGCTGCCGCCGCTCCGCTCCGACAGGCCGATCACGGCGGTGAGGCGGGCCTTGCGGACGGCGGCGCGCAGCCGCTCGGCCTGCGGACTGTCATAGGCGAGCGAGTTGTCGAAATAGCGCTGCACAAAGCCGCGGCCGATCGCCCAAGCCGGCGAGTCCAGCCAGATATGCCAAGGGTAGCCGGGAATGAAGACCTCCGGAAATGCAATCAATCTGGCGCCGTTCGCGGCGGCCTCCTCGATCAGCGCAATAGCCTTGTCGACCGAGCGATCGAGGTCGAGCCAGGCCGGCGCGGCCTGCACGGCGGCAACGCGGTATTTTGGGTGTTCGATGCCCATCGCTTCCCTCCAGGATCCAGGCGCCGGCGCGGCGGGTTTCCTGTTGCCCGGCACCGGTGTCCGATGCAGTCTACGGCCTTCGCCGGGACGCGCTCGTCCACGACGGAAGGAAAAATCGACTGGAACGGAAGGCCGGCAACGAGGCCCGCCGGTCCGACGAGGTGCCGCAGCGTCTAGTGATGGGAGCGGAATGATGCCGATCCAGTTCACCACGGATCACAGCCCCTCGCATCGGCGACTGGCGCTCTGGCAGGACATCGTCTGCGACGTCTACGTCGGGCTCGACTGCAAGTCGGACCTCGGCAGCGCCTTTGCCGGCAAGGTTTCACACGCGCCGCTCGGCAGGGCCACCTGCACCGAGGTCAGCTCCGACCGGCAGCGCGTGTTTCGCACCCCGTCGCGCATCGCCCGTTCGGATGAAAACTTCATCCTGGTGGCGCTGGGCCGGCACGGCATCGGCGCGGTGCTGCAGGACGGCCGCGACACCATCGTCCATCCCGGCGAGTTCGCGCTTTACGACACGACGCGCCCCTATGAGCTGCAGTTCGACGATGCCTTTACCCAGACGGTCTTCAAGGTGCCCCGCGACATGCTCCATCGCCGCATCGGCGGCACCGAAACGCTGACGGCGGTGACGTTCGCAGCCGATCGACCGCTCGCGCGACTGGCCTATGATTTCATCTGCCAGCTCTGCCAGAATGCCGACGCGATCGAGCAAACCCATGCAATCGCGCTGTCCGAGCAGGCGGTGGACCTGCTGGCGATGTCGCTCAGCGAGCGGCTCGGCGCGCAGCGGCTGCCGGCCTCCACCCATCGTTCCGCCCTGCACTATCGGTTGAAGGCGCATATCCGCGCGCACTTGAGCGATCCGGAGCTCTCGCTGCCTGACACCGCGGCTGCGCTCGGCATCTCGCCGCGTTATGTCAACGATCTCCTGGCCGACGAGCAGACCTCGTTCCAGCGTCATGTCCTCGCCGAGCGTCTGGCGCAGTGCAAGCGCGACCTTGCCTCGCAGGCGCTCGCTCACCGCCATGTCGGCGAGATCGCGCTGAGCTGGGGTTTTAACGACCTGTCGCATTTCGGACGGGTGTTTCGCGAGCACTTTGGCCTGTCGCCGCGCGACTGGCGACAAAGCAGGCTCACGGCCTGACGGCGGCATTTGATTCAAATTGCAATGAGGCGCACCGGTATCCTGTTGCTTCCGCGCGCCCGCTCCGGATTTACGTTAATCAGACAATCTCTGGCGTACTATCTTCCCTATCGACCGGGACCCCGTAGAATTACGGCCCGGGAAGCGCTGGAGGAAACCATGCAGGATCGACGTCAAAGCGTGCGGGACAAGGTGCTTTATGGCGGCATCGCAGGGGCCGGCGACAGCAGCCGCACGACGGACTGCGTGGTCCGCAATTTCAGCGAACGCGGCGCCTGCGTCGAGTTCGGCTCCGGGGCCACGCTGCCGGAGGAGATCAAGCTGACCATTGCGCGCAAGGGCCGCTCGTTCCTTGCCCGGATCATCTGGCGCGAGGCCAACCGCCTGGGGCTCGCCTTCCGCACCCTGATCACCGATCCCGCCGAGAGCGACCTCGATGCGCGGCTGCGCCGGAGCGAACAGAAGAAGCGGCAGCTGCAGCGTCGCATCAATGAACTGCTCGGCGAAGGCTGAGTACTTTTGGCCCGCCACTTCGACCGCCGGTGTCCGACCGCCTGAACTTGATGTGGGTCAAGTCCGGCCCTGCTTCGTCGTGGCACCGTGTCAGCGGTCCTTGGGTAGGCGATGTCCGATGCGCAGGTTTGCATTGAAAGCCGTCTTCACGGCGCTGACGGTCAACAGGGCGGACAACCGGCGACCCGACTGGGATCGGATCGTCCTGCTCGCCTCGACGTCCGTGACGATCGGGCTGATCGTGCTCTACGCCTACGGCAAGGCCACCTCTCGCTGGTAGTGTGGATGCCGAACAGACTCTGGCTTCTGGTTCTCATGATGGTTGGCCTCGGCGACGTTGCCCACGCTCTGGATGCCGAGCAGCGACACGGCAAGGCGTTGCTCGAGAGGCTGTGCGGGCGCTGCCATGCCGTGGGGACTTCGGGACGCAGTCCGCACCCCTATGCTCCACCGTTCCGCAGCTTTGGCGAAACAAAGCTCTACGACGAAGATTTTGGCCAGCGGCTCCAGGACGGCCTTTTCACGATTCACCCTGATATGCCGACCTTCCACTTCAGCCGTGACGACGCTGCGGCCGTGCTCAACTATCTGAGAAATCTTCACGAGCGTGCGAAGTCGAAATAGCAACACGGGGCTGATGGAACCCTGATTGCCTTCCCCGGTTGGCCATGCTCTTCCTACGGCCTCGGGGCTCAGGGAGACCGCCTCAGCGCATGTCGTGGACAATGCCAGCTTCCATCGTCGAGCAGGCCGACGGCCTGCCGCTGCCGCAGCGCTATTGGGCCATCCTCACCATCGCGCTCGGCATCATCATGGCCGTCGTGGACGGCGCCATCGCCAATGTCGCGTTGCCGACCATCGCAGGCGATCTCAACGCCTCGCCAGCGTTCTCGATCTGGATCGTCAACGGCTACCAGCTTGCGATCACGATTTCGCTGTTGCCGCTTTCTTCCCTCGGCGAGATCATCGGCTACCGGCGGGTCTATCTGGCGGGACTGTTGCTCTTCACGCTGGCCTCGCTGTTCTGCTCACTGGCGCATACGCTGACGCTGCTGACACTCGCGCGCATCGCGCAGGGGTTTGGCGCGGCCGGGATCATGAGCGTCAACGCTGCGCTGGTGCGCTTCACCTATCCGCGCGACCAGCTCGGGCGCGGTATCGGAATCAATGCGATCGTGGTCGCGGTCTCGGCTGCCATAGGTCCGACGATTGCCGCCGGCATTCTTTCGATTGCAAGCTGGCCCTATCTGTTCGCCGTGAACGTTCCGATCGGGGTCGCGGCGCTCGCCCTCGGCTCGCGCTGCCTGCCGCATACCCAGCCCGCCGCGCACGCATTCGACTGGCAGAGCGCAGGCCTGAGCGCCGTCGCCTTTGGCGTCGGCATCGCGGCGATCGACAGCCTCGGCCATGGCGAGCCCATCGCAATCTGCCTGCTCGAATTCGCTGTCGCGGTCGCTGCCGGCGCCACGTTGCTGTATCGCGAAACCCACATGTCGACCCCGCCGCTGCTGCCCGTCGACCTGCTCAGGATCCCCGTGTTCGCGCTCTCGATCGCGACCTCGATCGCGTCGTTCTGCAGCCAGATGCTGGCCTTTGTCGCCCTTCCCTTCTACCTGCAGAGCCGATTCGGCTATTCGGCCGTTCAAATGGGCCTTCTGATCACGCCATGGCCGCTTGCCGTGGCCATTGCTGCTCCGATCGCGGGCCGTCTGGTCGAGCGCTATCCGGCAGGGATGCTCGGCGGAATCGGCCTCGGCGTCTTCGCGCTGGGCCTCTTGGCGCTGGCGATGCTCGGAGACCATCCGACGCCATCGGACGTGATCTGGCGCATGGCACTGGCCGGCTTCGGCTTCGGTCTGTTTCAGACGCCGAACAACCGCACCATGATCGCGGCGGCTCCGCGCGAGCGCTCTGGCGGCGCCAGCGGCATGCTGGGCACCGCGCGGCTGCTCGGACAGACCACCGGCGCGGCGCTGGTGGCGTTATTGCTCGGACGCTATCCGGTCGACGGGACCCAGCTCTCGCTGTTCACAGGCGTGGGCTTTGCCCTTCTCGGAGCCAGCCTGAGCCTCCTGAGACTCTCGGAAAAAGGCGCCCGCGGCGCCGAGCATGTTCGCGTCCATGACGCCCAGCGTCTCAAGGGTGAATGAACACGGCTTCACGCACTACCAATGGCGCCGGTCGCACCGAAAAGCAGGAATTTCATACCAACAGCTCGGTGCGATATTTGGCCGAAAGCGACTTTGCGCGCTGGATCCGCTCGGCCTGCTCGGCGGCGCTCAGCCTTGGCGGCGGCGCGGTGCGGCTGTCGACCGGGTCGCCGACGGCCATGAAAAACTCCTCCTGCCCTGGCGGCGTGCACATGCAGAGCATGCGTGCCGGCTTGTCCGATCTGTTCTTGAATGCGTGGGGCGCGTTGGCCGGAATGTTCACGGTCGAACCGGCGCTTGCCCGGTGGACCTCACCCCGAAAGGTCAGCTCGATCTCGCCGTCCAGGATCGTGAACATCTCCTCGAAATCGTGACGGTGCGGCGGCGGGCCGCCGCCGGGCGGCACCAGCATGTCGATCAGACTATAGCGGCCGCCAGTCTCCTCGCCGCTCACGAGGATCGTATAGGTGCCGCCCGCGACCGAGACATGACGCGCCTTCGGATCGTCGGGGTTGGCCAATGTGAGCTTGCGGGTCACGTCATCAGGCGGGATTGCCAATCCTGGCGCGCCCGCCACGTCGCTCGAATTCGTCATCCGATGATTCCTTGCTCGTTGTTGCGAGGCCTCAGCATGCGCCGGTGCCCGGCTTGGTTTGCGACAGAGGATTGGCACAAAAAAGCCGGCGGTCTTGCGACCCACCGGCTCCTTGTTGGAAATACCAGTCGCTTAAGCCTTGACCAGCGGCCCCTTCGAGACCGGCCCCTTGGAGCCGCCGCCACCACCGTTCGGACCACCTGGACCACCCGGCTTCGGCGGCTTGCGCTTGCGGGCAACCGGCAGCTTCTCCGGCTTCGGTGTGACCGGCCCTTCGACATATTCGAAACCGATCTTCTCGGCCTCCGCACTGGCCTCGTCCGGAACGAGGACCACGCGGACATGGCCGCCGCCCTTGAGCTTGCCGAACAGCACCTCGTCGGCGAGCGGCTTTTTGATGTGCTCCTGGATGACGCGGGCCATCGGACGCGCGCCCATCTGCTCGTCGTAGCCATGCTTGATCAGCCAGGCCTTGGCCGGGTCAGACAGTTCGATCGTGACGTCACGATCGGCGAGTTGGGCCTCGAGCTGCAGCACGAACTTCTCGACCACCATTCCAATCACGTCGGCATTGAGATGCGCGAACGAAACGATCGCATCGAGCCGGTTGCGGAATTCGGGCGCAAACTGCCGGTTGATCGCCTCGTGGTCGTCGCCTTCCCGCTTGTTGCGGGTGAAGCCGAATGCCTGGCGTGCCAGATCGGCCGCCCCTGCATTCGTCGTCATGATCAGGATCACGTTGCGGAAGTTCACCTGCTTGCCGTTGTGATCGGTCAGCCGGCCATGATCCATGATCTGCAGCAGCACGTTGTAGAGGTCGGGATGCGCCTTCTCGATCTCGTCGAGCAGCACCACGCAATGCGGATGCTGATCGACGCCATCGGTCAAGAGGCCGCCCTGGTCGAAGCCGACATAGCCGGGAGGCGCGCCGATCAGGCGCGACACCGTGTGCCGCTCCATGTATTCGGACATGTCGAAGCGCAGCAGCTCGACGCCCAGCGTCGCGGCGAGCTGCTTGGCCACCTCGGTCTTGCCGACGCCGGTCGGTCCCGAGAACAGGTAACAGCCGATCGGCTTTTCCGGCTCGCGCAGGCCGGCACGCGCCAGCTTGATCGACGCCGAAAGCGACTCGATCGCCTTGTCCTGGCCGAACACCACGCGCTTCAGCGTCTGCTCGAGATGTTTCAGCACCTCGGCATCATCCTTCGACACGCTCTTGGGCGGGATCCGCGCCATCGAGGCGATCGTCGTCTCGATTTCCTTGATGCCGATGGTCTTCTTGCGCTTGCTTTCCGAGACTAGCATCTGCGCCGCGCCGGATTCGTCGATCACGTCGATCGCCTTGTCCGGCAACTTGCGGTCGTGAATGTAGCGCGAGGACAGCTGCACCGCGGCCTCGATGGCCTCGTTGGTGTATTTCAGCCGGTGATAATCCTCGAAATACGGCTTCAGGCCCTTCAGGATCGCGATCGCATCGTCCACCGTCGGCTCATTGACGTCGATCTTCTGGAATCTGCGGACCAGCGCCCGATCCTTCTCGAAATGCTGGCGGTACTCCTTGTAGGTGGTCGAGCCCATGCAGCGGATCGTGCCCGAAGCCAGCGCGGGTTTCAGCAGATTGGAGGCATCCATCGCGCCGCCCGAGGTGGCGCCTGCGCCGATCACCGTGTGAATCTCGTCGATGAACAGGATCGCATTCGGATGCGCTTCGAGCTCTTTCAGCACCTGCTTCAGGCGCTCCTCGAAATCGCCGCGATAGCGCGTGCCGGCGAGCAGCGTGCCCATGTCGAGCGAGAACACGGTGGCAGCCGCGAGCACTTCGGGCACCTCGCTCTCGACGATGCGCTTGGCGAGGCCCTCGGCAATCGCGGTCTTGCCGACGCCAGCTTCGCCGACGAACAGCGGGTTGTTCTTCTGGCGGCGGCACAGCACCTGGATCGCGCGGTTGATCTCGGCGTTGCGCCCGATCACCGGATCGATCTTGCCGTCCCTCGCCTTCTTGTTGAGGTTGACGCAATAGGTCTCGAGCGCCTCACCTTTCTTCTTGGAATCGTCGGTGCCTTTCGTCTCGGTCTCCTCGTCGACGCCGCGCACGGGACGCGTCTCGGAAACTCCGGGACGCTTGGCTATGCCATGGCTGATGTAGTTCACCGCATCGTAGCGCGTCATGTCCTGCTCTTGCAGGAAGTAGGCCGCGTGGCTCTCGCGTTCGGCAAAGATCGCGATCAGCACGTTGGCGCCGGTGACTTCCTCGCGCCCCGACGACTGCACATGAATGACGGCGCGCTGGATGACGCGCTGGAAGCCTGCGGTCGGCTTGGCGTCCTCGCTGCCGTCGGTCACGAGATTTTCGAACTCCGTCTCGAGATAGTTGACGAGGCTGCCGCGCAGCTTGTCGAGATCGACGCTGCAAGCACGCATGACCGCCGCCGCATCCGAGTCGTCGATCAGCGACAGCAACAGATGTTCGAGCGTCGCATATTGATGATGACGCTCATTCGCTATCGCCAGCGCGCGATGCAGGGATTGTTCTAGGCTCTGGGAAAAAGTCGGCATTCGCGTCCTCTATGGCCCCCGACCATCATGATCGCCGTTCCCCGGTCAGGCAACAGCAACCTTTGACATATTTAGTTATACTACATTCGCGGCGGAAGACCGGTCCGTGACTCAATGTAATGTAACGCGCCATCGGCAATTTTGATGCAAAACCCGTTCCGATTTAGGCGGATTTGACGCGACCCCGGGTTTTTTCGCAGGGTCGGCGTCCAACGAGAAATTGATCGGCAGGCCGGGATCAGCTGTCCCCGGGGCGCTTTCAAATAATTACCGCACGCTTCTGACCCGATGGGGCGGGCATCACGCTGATCAGACGTTCGCGCGCCCCGGCGCGTGCTTCGAGCAAGCGAGACTCCAGGTCTTGCCTTAGGTCTTGCCTTAGGTCTTGCCTTAGGTCTTGCCTTAGGTCTTGCCTTAGGTCTTGCCTTAGGTCTTGCCTCAAGCCTCGCCTTGCGACAGCGCCTTGGCGCTATTTCTTTTCCATCACGCACTGCAGGGGATGCTGACTCTTTCGCGCGAAGTCCATCACCTGCGTCACCTTGGTCTCGGCGATCTCGTAGGTGAAGACCCCGCACTCCCCGATCCCGTGATGGTGGACGTGGAGCATGATCTTGGTCGCGGCTTCAACGTCCTTCTGGAAGAATTTCTCCAGCACGAGCACCACGAACTCCATCGGCGTGTAGTCATCGTTCAGGATGAGCACACGATAGAGATTGGGCCGCTTGGTCTTCGGCTTGACCTTGGTGATGACAGACGTCGTCGGTCCCGTGGTCCCGCCCGAACGGTGCTCGTCATTGTTCGAGCCGGCGGCGGAGATGGCGGGGACCGACGGTTGTGCGGGTTCTGGTCTGGAGGCTGGCTGCGACATGGTACAAGCGTTCGACATTCCGGCGGGAACCTGGAAGGAACCCAGTGAAAGCCCGCCGGAGCTATCCTGACTTCCCAGACAATTCTATTGCCGATCGTCGTCGCAAGCTGGTCAACCCGGTTCGGTCGATCGGCTTAACAATATGGTCGCTCCCTCCCCTCTCGCAAGCGTGTCATCGGCCGCTGAAAAGGGGGTCGGTCTCGACCCGACGATCCAGCCCTAGGTTAATCAATCCTGATCGATTTGACAAAATCTGGCAGGGCCTGGATTTGGCCAGCATTAACCGTCGAGCGGGTTCATTCGGTTGATTCGCCGGCCACTTTGGACTTCGCCCGGCTTTCTACGACCTGATTTACCGCCCGTTCAACCGCACAACCTCGAATGGCCGCATAGTTCACGATCGGTGGCCATTTATGTCCAGTTTATCCTATTTCCGCGATCTCGGCCTCAGGGCCCGGCGCCTCGGCGCAGCGCGGGACGGAAACGTCGCAGTCATGTTTGCGCTCGCGCTGCTGCCGGTTTTTGCCTTCATCGGAGCCGCGATCGACTATAGCCGGGCCAATACGGCACGCTCCGCCATGCAGTCTGCGCTCGACTCGACGGCTTTGATGCTGTCCCGCGACCTTGCGCAGGGGACGATCACGACAACCCAGGTCAGCACGACGGCGCAGAACTATTTTTCGGCGCTCTATACCAACAAGGAGGCCGGTTCGATCTCCGTCAGCGCCACCTACACCGCCGCCACCACCGGCAAGGGTCCGACCATCGCGGTGAACGGGTCGGCCTCGATCCCGACGGATTTCATGAACCTGGTGGGCCTGCCCAGCATGAACTTCAACGCCAGTTCGACCACGAGCTGGGGCGCCAACCTGCTCCGTGTCGCGCTGGTGCTCGACAACACCGGCTCGATGGCCAACAACAACAAGATCGGCGCGCTGCAGACTGCCGCCAAGAACCTGGTGACCCAGCTCTCGGCGCTCGCGCAAAACAACGGCGACGTCTACATCTCCGTGGTGCCGTTCGAGATCGACGTCAATGTCGGCACCGCCAACGTCAATGCGAGCTGGCTGCGCTGGGATCTCTGGGACCCCAACATGTACCAGAATTCCTACTTTCAGCAGAGCTGGTGCAGCGACAACGGCTGGACCAGCACGCTGGCGCAATGCCAAGGCCACTCCTTGACCTGGAACCACTCGGCCGGCACGCCGAACCATTCGCAGTGGAACGGTTGCGTGACCGACCGCGACCAGAGTTACGACGTCAACGCGACCGCCCCGGCCTCGGGAACCAGTTCGACGCTGTTCATCGCCGATCAGGATCCCTATTGCCCGGCGGCGGCGATCCTGCCGCTCACCTACAACTGGAACTCGGTCAACAGCACCATCAACGCGATGTCGCCAAGCGGCGCGACCAACCAGACGATCGGCCTGCAGTGGGGCTGGCTTTCCCTCTTGCAGCAATCGCCGCTGAATGCGCCGGCGGAAACCGTTGGAAACAGCTACCAGCACATCATCATCCTGTTCACCGACGGCTTGAACACCGGCGACCGGTGGTATGGTAATTACTCGAGCCAGAGTTCCCAGGTCGACACGCGCATGAAGACGTTGTGCGACAACATCAAGGCCACCGGCGTCACCATTTACACCGTGCAGATCGACACCGACGGCGCGGGCCAGTCGGCGGTATTACCCTATTGCGCCAGCAGTTCGTCCAATTTCTTCATGCTGACGCAGCCGAGCCAGATCGCCGCCGCCTTCTCGCAGATCGGCACGCAGATTTCCAAGCTGCGGGTCGCCAGATAGGCCGCCCTGGCGTCGCCCACGAAAAAAGCCCGGCGCGATGGCCGGGCTTCCTGATCGGTCAGGCCACGATCGATTATCGCGCCGGGGGCGTGAACCGTCCGACCAATCCCTCGATCGGCTTGAAGGCCTGCTTGGCCAGATCGCCGTACAGCCCCGCGATCTTCTGCGAATCGGCAACCAGCGTCTCGTATGCGGACTTGGCAAATTCGGTTTGCGCCTCGATCGCCTTGTCGAGCGATTTCACGCCCGAGAGCTTCTCGACAAACGCCTTGGTGTCCTCGAACGACTTCTTGGTGTAGTCGCCATAGGCCGTCGCGATCGCGTGGAGGCCGCTCTGGACGCCGCTGGCCGAATTCACGGCCTGCTCGAGCTGCTCCTTGCCGTAGTTCTGAATGTCTTCAACCTTGAACATCGTGGCATCCCTTTCCCGGACGAGCGCAAGAGGCCGCAAAACAGCGACTCCCTTGGTGTCGCACGATCAATATCGCGCCGCACAATAGCCGTCAAGAAATTTGTGCGACGCACAAAAGGCGACTTTTCGCGGAATTCAGTGGATTCGCGAAAGGGTTGCTTAATCATTTGGAAACTCGCCCCCCCTAACCTGATTCCCGGACCTGTTGGTTCTCCAAGGTACAGAACAATTCTGTGTTGGAACAACACGTTAGATACATGCCACTGTAACACCGGGATCCACGCTCCGATTCGGCGGGATCAGCGGTTTGGGCTGGTCAGGTCGCCGGGCGTCGGGCACAATTTCGCCTCACGAACGGGTGATCAAGTCAAAAACTGGGACGGGGATTTCATGCTTCGCAAAAACTTGGTCTCCTCGCGCCTGGTGCGTGTTGGCGTTTTCGGATTGGTGACGATCACCGCAGCCGTCGTTGCAAGCGATAGCGCCGATGCGCGGCACCACCGGCATCGGCATCATGCCGCCCGCCACGCGCATCATGACGCGGAAGAGAGCTACAGCCCGGCGTTTTCTTCCATCATCGTCGACGGCAACTCCGGCGCGACGCTGACGTCGACCAACCCGGACGGGACGCGGCACCCCGCCTCGCTCACCAAGATCATGACGCTCTATCTGCTGTTCGAGCGCCTCGAGTCCGGCAGGATGAAGCTCGACACCGAGATGCCGGTGTCAGAGCACGCGTCGGAGCAGGCGCCGACGAAGCTGGGGCTGAGGCCCGGCCAGACCATCCGCGTTGAGGACGCCATCAAGGGTCTCGTCACCCGTTCCGCCAACGATGCCGCGGTTGTCATCGCGGAAGCCATCGGCGGCGACGAAGACGGTTTCGCCAAGATGATGACACGCAAGGCCCATGCGCTCGGCATGACGCGGACCACCTACCGCAACGCCTCCGGCTTGCCGGATGACGAACAAGTCACGACGGCGCGCGACCAGTCGACGCTCGGTCGGGCCATCCAGGATCGCTTCCCGCGTTACTACAAGTTTTTTTCGACGGTGACGTTCAACTATCACGGCCAGTCGATCCGCAACCACAATCACCTGCTCGGCAGCGTCGAGGGGGTCGACGGCATCAAGACCGGCTACACGCGCGCGTCCGGCTTCAACCTCGTGACCTCGATGCATCGCGGTAACCGCTTCCTGGTCGGCGTCGTGATGGGCGGCCACAGCGGCGGCTCGCGCGATGCGATCATGCGCAGCCTGCTGGCGGAGAATCTTGAGAAGGCCGCGACCAAGCGCACCGTCGCCACGATCACCGACCGCAATGCGAGTGAATCGAGCGCCGACGTTGCGGACGCCGAACCGGCACCGGCGCAGCCGTCCCCGATGCAGCTCGCTTCCGCCGATCCAGCCGAATCGCCGGCAGCGGCGCCGTCCGCAGCGCCCGCAAAGCCCCGGGTCGAGCCCGCCCCGCTGACCTCGGGGGTGATCCAGACCCAGCCGATCGCCACGATCCCTGGCTCGACCGAGCCGATGAAGCCGGTCAAGGTGAGGACTGTCCAGGTCAAGGCGCAGCCGGTCAAACTGGCGTCGGTCACGCCGGCGCAGCCCTCGCCGCCGACCACGAGTTCAGTTGCTCCCGCGCGCCAGGAAGCTGCCGATAGCTCCAATGTCGCCAGCGCCGGTGCAAAGCCGGTCGAGAAGGCCGAGCTCGGCAAGCCGGAACCGATCCATCCCGAAACGCCTTCGACGGCGCTGCCGCCACAGCCTCCGGGATTCGGCACCGGCAATGGCATTCTCGGCGTGCTGCCTGCGTCGAGCGTCCCGCCGAGCTCATCGAGCCAGGCGATGGCCTATGCCGAGCCCGCGCCGGCCCAACCGCAGGCCAGCGTCAGCAAGCCTGCGGTGGTCCGCACCGGGTGGATCGTTCAGGTCGGCGCGCTGGACAGCGAAGACGAAGCGCAGCAGCGCATCGAGGCGGCCCGCGACAAGGCTCACGGGCTGCTCAGCAAGGCTGATCCGTTCACCGAGACAGTGATGGCCAAGGGCGATCACAAGCTTGTCCGCGCCCGTTTTGCCGGGCTCGACCGCGACAAGGCCGAGGCAGTCTGCAAGGCGCTGAAGCGCGCCGACATCTCCTGCATGACCGTGCGCAACTGATCCTCTGACAATCGCTTGAAAATCAGGCCCGCGCCGCAAGGCGCGGGCTTTTTTCTTGATCCTTGCGACGCCCGTTCGCGAGCGGCCGGCGCCTGCAACCACTCGTCAAGAATTTGCAGTTACATCTAACGCAGTATGAAGCATCGACCATGCCGGCGGACGGCGGACGATGAAAGGCCGAGAGCAGAAGGCGAAAGCTGCTTCGGTCTGTGGCGTTGGTTGCGGAGTCAGCTGTGATGCGTACGAAGCAGAGTATCCTTGGCCTCGTTTACCCGGGCGGCGAGGTACGTCGACCCCCCCTGGTCGGGATGCAGTTTCTTCATGAGCGAGCGGTGGGCGCGAGCGATCTCGTCACGACCCGCACCCGGCTGCAGGCCAAGGATCTGATAGGCCTCCTCGTCCGTCATTTTTCCGCGCGACGCCGCGCGGCGCTGCCCCCCTGCCCCGTCGCCCTGCGCGTCCTGACGCCAGGCGGGAAAGCGGCGATCCAGATAACTTTCAAGTAGCGCGGCACTCTCGGCGTCGAAGTCTCCGAGCATTGCGGTCAGTTGCGGCAGGTCGAACTCCTCGAGCGACCGGCCGGCGTTGGAGCCGCTGACGAAGCGGCCGGCGATCTGACCGCTGCCATGGTCGAGGATCATTTCGAGGAATTGCGAGCGGACCCGGGAGGTCTGTCCCGACCCGCCCGGCTCACCGCTCCCAAAGAGTCCGCCGATGCTGCCGAGGCCCTGCGTTCCGAACGGCACCCACCCGAGCAGGCCCGCGCCGAAGATGCCGATCGGGATCGCGACCGCCAGTTCACCCCTGACGCCTGTGAACGCGGCCACCGCCAGTGCGACGACGCCACCCACGATCTTGAGCGCGCGTGCAAGCACGGCCGGATTGGCCGCGCGAAACATCTGCAGCAGGCTGTAAAGGACGACGACGGCGATGACACCGGCAATCAGGGTCGGCATGGTCGGAGTATAATGCCGTTAGCCGCAAAAATCACGGCATCTGCGGCGAACGGCTTTGTTCGTGCCGACATGGCAGCGGCACATCCCTTCATTTGAGCTGTCCAAGCAGTTTGGCCGCACCGCCTTCCCGCGCCGACAGCCGCTTGAGCGCGTCCCGGCCGCCCGCGGCATACGCCGCAGCGGCCCGGAGCAACTCCCGCAGCTGTGTGGCAGCGCCGGGATCGAACCGGCACCAGGCTCCGCCGCTCAAGCGTGCGATCTCGCGAAATGCCTGTTCGGCGACCGCGTCGTCGCCCTCCTGGAACAGGAACACCGGCACCTTGAGCATGCCGAGTTCGCCGGCCTTGGCGCAGAGATCGTCGACCTTCTCTTCCATGGCATCGCCGACGAACACTACCGCGCCCACGGCGGAGGCCGCCGCCTCGCGGCGAGCCGCCGACAGCACGCGTCCAATCTGGGTATCGCCACCCCGGCAATCGATCTTGCTCATGAGCCGGGCGAGCTTGGCGCTATCGGAGATCCAAGACGTGGCGCGGCATTCATCGAGGCCACGATAGTAGATGAGACGGATATCGAGACTGCCGAGCGAAGCCGCTTCGCGGAACATGTCGGCCTGGAGTTTGCAGGCCATGTCCCATGTCGGTTGCCGGCTCATGGTGGCATCCAGCGCAAAGATCAGACGCGCTCGGCCAGTCGGGTTCTGCGGCGCCGTGGCGCGCGCCCTGGCAACGAAGTCGGCAATCTCCTGGGAGGTCGACGACCGGGCATCCGGCAGTGACCCAGCCTTGTCCGGCAAGGACTCGGCCGCTGTCGTCTCACCAGGTCGGGAGATGGTCGGCTCGCCGGACATTGGTGCTCACAGTAACCGTCCGGCCTCCCGTCGGCCCGGACGCCAATAGATCTCTGCACCAGTTGATAGCAAACACCGGGGACGACAAGTCCCCTCATCGGACAAAAAGGCGGGAGGTCAGTGCGTGAGCGGCTTGTCCGCCTGAGCCTGGACCGGCGCATAGGGAGCAACCGGACCGGGTTCGATGAGCGGCGAGGCCTTGGTCTCCACCGGCGCAACGTCGCCCGTATCGGTATCGGCCAGGAATTTATCCAGCATGCCCTGGATCGATTCCTTGGCGGAGTCCGGCCCGGTGTCGCGCATATCGTTGTGCTGGAAGCCGGTCTGGACCACGGTGATCCCCGCCTTCTCGCATTCCTCGTTGCTCGGGATCACGCCGGGATCGGTCTTGAACTGCGGGTCCTTGGAGCGGAACGACAGGGTCTTGAACTTGCCCGCGGTGACGAAAGGCACACGCAGATTGTCGAGCGTCACCACCCTGCGGACCCGGTCCGGATACTGCTTGGCGAAATACATCGTGATGTCGCCGCCCATCGAATGTCCGACCACGGTGAGGTGGTCATAGTCCGCATTCGGCTGAACCTTCCGCATCTCCTCGACGGCGAATTTGATGTTGGCGACGCCGCGCTGAATCTGCGCCAGCCGTCCGACATACAATTCGCCCACCTTGGTGACCATCGGTGCGTCCGTCGGCAGATCGTGCTGAATGCTGATCGCGATGTAGCCGCGCGCGGCAAAGACGTTGGCGAGGAACGAGTATTCAGTGAACTTGACCGTGTTGCCGTGATTGAGGACGGCGACCGGAAGCGTGATCATGCCGGCATCGGCCTGCACTTCACGGTCCCGCCGCACGGCGACATCGATCTGGACCGGGCGATTGTCGCGCGATGCGTCCAGGAACGTCATGGTCGAGTGATGAATCGCCCACTTGCTCGCGGTGAAATAGGACACCGCGGCAAGCGCGCTGACACAGACCAGAACAGTAATTCCACGCTTCATGTTCGTCCTCAGAATGCGACCGTCGAAGAGCTTCTGGCTTGGAATTTTGTCCTTAATATATGTCACGCCGCCGTGACGGGAAGGCTAAATATTGTGAATTGACCGCCCGATCATTGTGCGTCGCACCCAAGTCCTATGCAGTCGCGAGATACCACCTTCCAAGCCGGTCCTCACCTTCTGACGGAAGCCATCAAGGCGAGGTTCAAGGACGAGGTGAAGAGCACGTAAAACCCAGCCCTCCTGGTTCGGGTTCCCCGACAAGGGCCGATGAGGTCGATAAAGTGCGAATAAAAGGCGCAGTTAAGGCGCCATAGGCCGTAGAAATACCGCCCGCGTTCAGGCGCTGATGATGTCGTGGACTTCGAGCGGCTGATCGACCTGGCTGAACCATTCCGCACGATTGGCGGCGCGGCGCCGGCCACGCTCGTCGAGCGGCAGCTTCAGTTGCCGCAGCAGGCTCGTCACCTCCTCGCGTGCCGTCACATGGCCGAGGTTCGGGCGGGTGCCGAGGGTCGCCTCATCGATATCGTCGAGCGCCGTCAGACCGCGCGGAAAGAACTCGCGATAGACCACGCGCTCGGCAAACCCGTCGATCGAGCGGAAACCGAGCCGGAGCGACAGTTCCTTCAGGCCGTCGGCGACGAGTTGCTTATTCCGGGATCCCAGCATCGACAGCCGATTGCGCACCACGATCCAATCGGTCGTGGCACCGTCGAGTTGACGCCGCTTGCGGCGGGCGTCGCGCACCATCTCGGCGTAATGGCTTTCCCCGGTAACCGCGTAGGTCGCCGGATCGACCGTACCGAGCACGTCAAAATCCAGAAAACTGTCGTTGATGGGCGTGACCAGCGTGTCGGCCATCGAGTGCGCCAGGCGCATCAGGTAGCTGTCGGTTCCCGGCGTATCGATCACGATGAAATCGAACGCGCGCTCGACCGCGCTGACCGCTTCCATGAACTGAAGAAACTCGGCGTTCTCGTTGTCGGCGATCTGCATCGTCTCGCCGAGCTTAAAACAGTAATGCGTCGGCAACTCGAGGTTGATGCCGGTACGCCGGGCCCAGGCGCTCCGATTGTTGATGTAGCGGGTGAAGCTCTGCTGCCGGCAGTCCAGGTCGATGGTTGCCACGCGCTGTCCGGCCTTCATCAGGGCAACGGCGATGTGCAGTGCGGTGGTCGATTTGCCCGAACCGCCCTTCTCATTGCCCAGCACGACAACATGCGCCGAGCCCGATTGCCCTTGGCTAGCCTGCACCAGCATGTACGAAACCCCTACGAATTATCTTCGAGTCACGCGCGACCGCGGTCAAGTGAAATGCGTGCGTGTATTCTGAAATCACTCGACGTCGTGTTTTTTAATCATGAATCGCTGCATCAACGCACCGCCGACTGAAATGGATTCACATGAATGATGCTGGTCGCGCATCCGCCGCATGCGCAAAGTGATTCGCCGCGAGGTTGGATCCGGCACGCCGCCGATGAAAAGCGCCACAGCAGGAAAGCGAGCGTTTGCGCCGATACCAACCGTGGGTGCGCTCGATGACGTGCATATGTCGCGGACGAAGATCGCAAATCGACGCCGAGGCAAGTCTCGCTGCAACCGTCTCAGGCGCTCGGCAATTCGCAGCCGGCAAAAACTTTCAGCACAGTCCCGCAGTTTCACGGAAGGATAGCCGCCGCAGAGACCCATCGACGGGCGCGGAATTCTGACACCGATGTCATGTTCGGTGCGAGCAGGGAACACACGGAGCCAATTGCGTGAAGGCGAGATCTCACCGGCGCAAATGGCCGCGGCACCAGCAGCAGCCGGAGGCGCCAGCCCGATGTCCTACAGCAACCCGAGATCGCGCAGTTCGCGTCGCATCGGTTCCGGCATCGCTGCGACGCCTGCGGCCTCGGCTCTGCCGAAATCAGCGGGGGCTGCGTCCTCGGTCAGATAGCGCCATCCCTGGAACGGGCGCATCGGCCGCGGCGAGACCGCAATCACTTTTGGCTGCATCACCAGGCGACATCGTCCGATCCCGTCGCGGTCGCGGAACGGCTCGATTGCGATGATTTTTTCCCGCGCGGCGACCTCGCCGCGGATCACCCAATAGAGCGATCCGCCGGCCAGAATGTCGTCGACCCGCTTCGGCGTCATCCGCGTGATGTGGACGTGACGTTGCGGAAGCCCCTGCTTCTTCGCGGTCTTCATGCGTTCCGCGATCCAGTCCTTCAGTTCCTTGACCGACTCGCAGCCCACGGCAAGCTTGATGAGGTGAAGCGGCATGTTTTCTTGACCGGCACCTCGACTGTCCGGTCTGTCGAGACCAGAGCCGAGGTTCCCTATTTTCGTTGTTCCTGGATCGCAGAGTTCTCGTTCGTTCCATCGACGGACGGCCTGGACGCTATAGCCATCGCCCGCCGCCATTGGAAGAATCATTCCCGCGCCACCGCCGGCGGGGCCGATGCCTCTGGGGATATCTGCACCGGAGCCGCCACCGGCGGCGTCGCGCGTGCCTGCTTGGGAGCCGCAGGCGGCTTCTTCGCTGCCGGAGCCGGTGAAGCCGCAGCCGCCGTGGTGGCAGGTGGAGGAGCTGCCTTGGGTGCGGCCGCCGGACGTATCCCCGTGCCAGGCTCCGCCGTCATGATGCTCACAGGCGGCGTCGAGGCCGCTGTGGGAAACTCGGCATTGGTGGGCCGGGCGACCAGCACTCCAGGCCCGAGCGGTCCCTGCGGCGCCACCAGCGATCCCTGCGCCGCAAGCGGCGCTCCCGGCGTGAACTGTCCCGGTGCCACCGCTGCCGATGCCGGACCTTGTTGCGCCGATTGAGGCATGTTCCATGCCGCAGCATAGCGCGCGATCAGGCCGTCATAGGTGTGGGCTTCCATGTTGGCAACGATCTGCCGCCGGTTGCTGATCGCGCGGAACACCGCGCAATCCGCAGGCGTGCAGCGATATCGCTCGGTGAGGATGTGCGCGATCAGTCCATAGCGATCGCGCTCCACCGCCTGGCGCAGCGACATCAAATCCGGTGTCATGTCCTGGTTGGCAGAGGCCACGTCGCCATACGTCGCCAGCCGCTCGATTTCGGAGGCCGCATAGCTCACCGCGGCCGCCGCGACCTCGGCGGAACTGAACAGATCCTTCTCGCAGGCGGCCAGAACGACGTCGCCGGCAAGGTCCTCGATACAGGCGAGCGCCGGCAAGGTCATGCTCGGCGTCGGCGCTTCCCGCGCCTCTCTCGGCATCGTCATGGTGCGGCCCGTCGGACCGAGACGGTCGAAGGTCGCGGCGACGGCGACACCGACCGCGAGCAGTGTGATGATCGTCAATGCGCCATTCGCCGCCGACTTGTCGGCGCGCAGCATCGTGATCAGCACCACGAGCCCGAAGAAGCCAGCAGCCGCCAGCGTCACCCACATCGGAAAGGCCGGTGAGCGCAGGACCTGATCGAGCGATGTGCCCAATGCCCAATTCATGCGCGATCATCCCTCACGCCGCTTGGAGCGCCTTGAATTACGTTGAATGCCGATTTGCGGCACTCAACTGGCGGAATGGTTCTGCGAACGGGGTATTTTGGCGGCGACCAACAGGTTCCATTCCACCAAGCCATCCTCGCAGCGTTCCATCAGGCGATCGACGAAATCGGAACACTTGCATGCGATCGCGCGCCAGATCATTGCCCAGCGCGAGCGCCCCGGCAACCCCGCTAGAGCAAGGTACCGGTGGAGCATTCAGGACATCGCAAGTTGACTTTCCTTGGCAACCCGTTCGAACGCCTCGGTCGAGCTCTTGATCCGATATTGACAGTCGTCGCCCTCGGTCGGGAGCAGCCGGATGATCTCATAGGTACCAGTCGCGGCCGGACGCGACACATTGCTGGCGGTAAAGTAGACGGTCGTTCCAATAGGGAATTTGTGCTTCAACGCGCTCTCCATCACGCAAAAGTGCCCGCCGCGCGCCACGGTCCCCGCTGCGTCGACCGGCTAGAACACGTGGATTTGTATAGCACGCGCCATCCGCCATTGGCCAGTGGCATCCCAGCATGGCTAATCTGAGAATAGAGCAGGTTTTTCAATAGCCTATACGGGAGACCGGGCCGTCCCACCACCCCAGGGCGCGGCGATATTGCCGGGTGAACGCTCAGGCTGAATGTGGCAGCTTGCCGTCCGGGCTCGCGTGATCAACAGCCTTGGGCAGTTGCTGCGCCAAAATCTCGGAGAGCTGATCCACAGGAATGTTGTACTTCGCGGCCAGCTGCCTCGCCACATCGCTGCCCAGCACCTGCCGCAACTGATCGGCGGAGATCGGCAGGTTCTGACCGGTTCCGATCCAGGACTTGACCTGATCTCCGAACCCGGCCTGCTCAAGCTTTGCCACGATGGCGTTGAGGCCACCCTGGCTGCCGGTCCCCATCACCTCACCAAGCACCGCCGGAAGGACGGCCTCGCCGAGCTGGCCGAGCGCGTTCCTCAGTGCCGGCGAATTTTCCAACGAGTCGAGAATTCCCATTGCCAATCCTCCTGCTGTGAAGCGCCCCTCCGTCCAATCGGATAGGCTTCACGTCCATCCGTCAAGCCGTCGCGAGCGTCATAAGTCCGTCATCCCGCCTCAAACCTGCTCGAACCGATCGATCACCAGCGTCTCGGCAAGACCTTCCTCGGTCCATTGCGCGAATGCGGGCAACGCCATCATTGTCGCCATGTAGGCGTTGACCTGTGGCGCCACCTCGATCGCATAGGTGCGGAAGCGATGGACCACCGGCGCGAACATCGCGTCCGCAGCGCCGAAGGCGCCAAACAGAAATGGACCCTCGTGACCATAGCGCTCGCGGCAGTCGATCCAGATTTCCTGGATGCGTGCGACGTTCGCCTTCGCATCCTCCGACAGCGCAATGGCCCCGACCGGCCGACGCAGATTCATGCCGCATTCGTTGCGAAGCGGCTGAAAGCCGGAATGCATCTCGGCCGAGATGGCACGCGCATAAGCACGCCGCGCGCGATCTTCCGGCCAGAGCCGGGCGTGCGGAAATCGCTCTGCGAGGTATTCGATGATGGCAAGCGAATCCCAGACCGTAATGTCGCCATCGATCAGCGTCGGGACCTTGCCCGCGCGCGAAAAGCTCAAAATCTTCTTCTTGTCGGCTTCGCCGGTGTAGAGCGGGACGAAGATCTCCTCGAAGGCGATGTCGCTCGCCCGCAGCGCAAGCCACGGCCGCATCGACCAGGACGAATAGTTCTTGTTGCCAATCACGAGCTTCAACGTCATCCCCAGCGCGCCTTCTTCAGCTATACGCTTAACCATCCGGGACGGCAGAATACCGCCTCCTCGTCGCAACATCACGGCCGGCCGCCCATCGCGCCCGGCGAGGGATACAGCATGGCCCCATATCTCGTCGATAGCCTCGCGGTCGCGTTCTTCGCCATCGAATGGCTGGTCTACGCGGTCACGCTGGAGCACAGCGCCTATGGCCGCGACAGCCTGTCGGCTCGGATGAATGCCTATCGCGAGATCTGGGTCCGCCGCATGCTCGATCGCGAGGCGCGCATGGTCGACATGCAGATCATGGCCTCGCTGCAGAACGGCACGGCGTTCTTTGCCTCCACCAGCCTGCTCGCGGTTGGCGGGGCGCTGGCGCTGCTGCGCGAGACCAACGACGCATTGGCGATCCTGAGCAAGTTGCCCGTCGACATCAGCCCCGCGCCCGCGCTGTGGGAGATCAAATGCCTGGGGCTGATCCTGATCTTCGTCTACGCGTTCTTCAAATTCGCCTGGGCGTACCGCCTGTTCAACTACGTCGCAATCCTGTTCGGTGCGATGCCTCCGACCGGCAAACGTGACACTCCGGAGGCGGAGGCGCACGTCATCCGCACCTCGCGCCTGTTCGAGGCTGCCGGCCGTCATTTCAACCGCGGCCAGCGCGCATTCTTCTTCGCGCTCGGCTACCTCGGCTGGTTTATCAGCCCCTGGGTCCTGTTCGCGACCACCGGGGCCGTTGTCATCGTGACCTGGCGACGCCAATTCGCGTCCAATGCCTGGCGGGCGATGGGGAGCTAGCGCGTTTTCGAACGAAGTGGGCACCGGTTCGCGTGACGAAAACGACGCGCGCATCAACCGGTGAAGTCCTGCGGCGTGAAGGGCAGATCGATCACTTTCCATTCGCCGTAGCGATCTTTCGGCAGCATCGCGTAGGGCTGGCAGGCCTGCAACGCGCTGACCGCGGCCTGCATCAACAGCGGACCCTTTTCGGAGGCGGTTGCTTCGATCAAAATCGGCTCGGCCGCAAGCGTGCCGTCGGGGGCCATCGACACGCGCAGCTTGATCATGACGTTGTCGGACGGCGCAATCGTCGCCGGGAGCTTCGAACAGGTTTTTAGACGCTGGCGAAACTGCGCCTTCAGGCTGGAGTCGACATCGGCGGCAGTCGAGGCCGTCGCGTCGATGCCGTCGCCCGGCTTGTCGGCAGGC
>Ga0335071_10001436_pt1 | contig 25644 bp, 18 predicted proteins | sample Lox_Sample_15_FD_206724 | JGI IMG/M metagenome (GOLD analysis project Ga0335071, IMG submission 206724) | Soil microbial communities from Loxahatchee National Wildlife Refuge, Florida, United States - Lox_Sample_1.5 | ecosystem: Environmental > Terrestrial > Soil > Wetlands | place: USA...
CTCTCCGCTCTGTTGCATCAATTTCGTGACCACTCCCGTCCAGCCTGTCTGATGACTGGCTCCAACGCCGGCTCCCGAATCGCCGTGGAAATATTCGTGAAACAGCACAAGGTCGCGCCAGTGCGGGTCGGTTTGAAATTTATCGAGATTGCCAAAGACTGGTCTGCGGCCATTCTGATCCTGCAAGAAAATACTTGTCATGCGCCGCGACAGCTCCCCGGCTACTTCCCAAAGCGTCAGATGATTTCCCGATCCAGTCGGAAATTCCACCTTGAAATCATCTCCAAGATAGTGGTGAAACTTCTGGAGTGACTCGACCAGCAAAAAGTTCACCGGAAACCACACTGGTCCTCGCCAGTTTGAATTTCCCCCGAACAGCGCCGTCGATGACTCTCCTGGCTCATAATCCACGCGGTGCTCGTTACCGTTCACGCGAAGGGTGTATGGATTATCGCGATGAAAACGGGAAAGCGCTCGAATGCCAAAGGGAGACAGAAATTCTTCCTCACTTAGCATGTATTTGAGAATTCGCCGCAGCTGCTCCTGATTCGCGATCGATAGCAGCCGGCGTTCACCCATGCCCTCCGTACGCATACACGCCAGGTTTTCCGTCAGGTCAGGCCGGTTGTCGATAAACCATTCCAAGCGCCGCTTGAAGTCAGGAAGCTTCGCGAGAACTTCTGGCTCCAACGTTTCCACTGCAAACAGAGGGATTAGGCCGACCATCGACCGGATCTTCATGGGAAAGTGGTTTCCATCGGGCAGCCGTAGGACGTCGTAGAAGAACCCATCTTCCTCGTTCCACAGACCCATGCCATCGTGACCGCGATGGCTCATTGCGTTCGCGATGTAAATGAAGTGCTCCCAGAACTTGCTCGCCACATCTTCGTAGCAGGGCTCTTCGCTCGCCAACTCCAGCGCAATCGCAAGCAGATTGAGCGTGTACATCGCCATCCAACTTGTGCCATCCGACTGTTCGAGATAACCCCCGGTGGGTAGCGGCGCGCTGCGATCAAACACGCCGATGTTGTCGAGGCCAAGGAATCCTCCTTGGAAGATGTTCATCCCTTCCGCGTCCTTGCGGTTTACCCACCAGGTGAAGTTGAGCATCAGCTTGTGGAAGATTCGCTGCAGAAATGCTCGATCTCCTTTGCCCTTGCGCTTTTTGTCGATTTTGTAAACGCGCCAGGCAGCCCATGCATGGACTGGTGGATTGACGTCTCCGAATGCCCACTCGTACGCGGGAATCTGACCATTCGGATGCATGTACCACTCTCGCAACATCAGAGTGAGTTGCTCCTTTGCGAAATCCGGATCGACAAGCGCCAGCGGTATGCAATGAAACGCCAAGTCCCAAGCCGCATACCACGGGTACTCCCACTTGTCCGGCATCGAGATGATGTCCGCGTTGTAAAGATGTGGCCACTGAGAATTGCGGCCTTTGAGCCGCTCGGCTGGCGGAGGAGGATTGCCCGGATCACCCTGCAACCAATCCTTGATTACGTAGTGATAAAACTGCTTCGACCAGAGCATGCCGGCGAAGCCCTGGCGCATGACGTTTTTCGCGTCGGCCGTTAAGTCAGAAGGAACGACGGTGGCGTAAAACTCATCGGCTTCGGCTTTTCTCCGCGCAAATACTTTGTCGAAGTCCGCAAAAGCACTTTTGATCTTGAAATCGGCGTCGGTGAGACGTAACCGCATCTCGACGCTCTCGCCTGCTCCAATTGTGAGTTTGTAATGTGCCGCGGCTTTAGTCCCACACTTTTCAGGATTCACCGCATCCGCACCTCCGGCTATAACGTAGTCGTTGATGCCATCCTTCACGTAGGGAGAGTGGTTCTCCGCGCCGAAAAGGCGCTTCGCGTTTGTTTCATTCTCAGTGAACAGGAGTTCGGGCGAACCTTCACAATACAGACGACGGCTCGCGACCTTATGCAGGTCGAGTTCAATTACCTGATCCTGCGCCGATCGAATCTGCCGCAGTGACGGCTTCCGCTTCGAATTTCCCCAAGACCAGGTATTCCGGAACCAAACAGTTGGAAGAAGACGCAGATTCGCGCTTTCTGGACCTCTGTTTTCAACTGTAGTCTTGATGAGGATGTCTTCAACATCGCCCTTCGCGTATTCCACGAACACATCAAAATAGCGGTTGTCGTCGAACACACCGGTGTCGAGCAACTCAAATTCGGGTTCATTCTTGCCGCGGCGCCGGTTCTCGTCGACCAGGTGGCTGTAAGGAAATCCCGCCTGTGGATATTTGTATAGATACTTCATGTAGGAATGCGTGGGTGTTGAGTCGAGATAGAAGTAGTACTCCTTCACGTCTTCGCCATGATTGCCTTCGTTTCCCGTTAGCCCGAACAACCGCTCTTTCAGAATCGGGTCGCGCTCATTCCACAGCGCCAGGGCGAAGCAGATCATCTGCCGCCGGTCGCTGATGCCCGCGATCCCATCTTCGTTCCATCGGTAGGCACGTGAACGAGCGTGGTCATGCGGCAAATATTCCCAGGCGTTCCCGTACGCGCTGTAGTCTTCGCGCACTGTGCCCCACGCACGCTCACTTAAATAGGGTCCCCAGCGCTTCCAATGTTTCGTTCGTCCTGCCGATTCGGTCAGGCGGCTTTCTTCTGCTGTTAGGCGTGAACTCATGCTGGCTTCCTTTCTTCGCCCAGAAGTCTCAGAAGACACGCGAATTCATCGGAGAACTTATGGCCACTCCCAGGCAGCAGTAGATCTGCAAGCGTCGGCAACTCGGAAGTCTCGTCGACTCCGTGCGAGCGTTCTCGTATATCTAGCTCTGAATACTTCGACTTCGCGCCTCGAATGATTCCGCTCATTGGATGCCTCTTACTTTTGTTCAATCTCTATCGGGTGGCCATCAGGGTCTCTGACGACGAATGCCACTTTGAATCCAAGCTCATTGTTCTGATTCGCGACTAAGCCGGAAGAAACAAAATCGGCTTTTACTGACGCCAATTCACGTGCGGCTTGGTCGGCACTCCTTGTGATCAATACTGTCTGACGATGGACCACATCATTGGCGTGCTCGTCCTCCGGGAACGGCCTTCCATTGCGGGGTGCAAGATAATCCAGCAACTCGATACCAGGACCGCTGGCGCCCCGGAGTGCGGTGATACGCAGGTGTGCTCCAAAAACGTTGTTCAGGTGCTCCTGTTCCGTGCCATAGTTTTCGCTTTCGCCCACGATTCGCATCCCGAGCACATCACGATAGAACTTCACACTTGCATCGGTATCGCCGACCACAATCGCGGTGTGATCAATCCCAAGGAAGAGCTTGTCGGTGGGACGGTGCCACTTAGGTAATCCCTTGTCCGGCGGAAACTGCAGGACTTCGACTGGATGCCCGTCTGGATCCTTGAAATAGAACGCTGAAATCCCCGCCGCATTCTTGTTCCAATCGGGCAGGCGCTGCGGACCCGAGGAGGCGTGCTCCACTTTGTTCTGCCGGAGCCAGGAGTATGCCTTATCCATATCGCTGACAATGATCGCGATGTGCTGAAACCAGCGATCGTTGCTGCGGGAATCCACCGGAATCGGGCGTCCTTTTGGGGCGAGGTACTCGGTCAGTTCGATAAACTCGTCTCCCAGTCGCATACGCACGACCCGGATCCGCAGGCCGAAGACGCCCTCGAGATGCTCGTAATCTTCACCGGTCACTTCAGTGTCGGACACCTTCTCAAACGTGAGTACGCGGGAATAAAAATCGATGGCCCGGTCCATGTCGGAAACGGTGATTCCGATGGCGTCGACTCCATCGACCAAGGCTGGGGACTTCTGAGCGAACAAGCTTGACGTGGACAGGAATGACAGCACCAACACCACGAGGAGTCGATTCGACGCTGTTCTCAGGTTCGGCTTCATGGGATTACCTGCTGAGTGCAACTTCCTGGCTGCTTGTTGTGCTTTCCGTTGAAACTCCCAGGCGAGATTTCAGGTGATCGCCCACACGCAATGCATTCGCCATGATGGTCAAAGCCGGATTGACAGCAGCGCTCGATGGGAAAAAACTGCCATCGACGACGTAGAGATTGTCCAAATCGTGTGCCTTGCAGTTGACATCGAGTGCGGAGGTCTTGGGATCGCGACCAAAGCGAACCGTACCGTTCTGGTGCGCGACGCCAGCCAGCGGGATGCGCTGGCCGACATAGAAGTTACGGCCAAAGAGACCCTGTCCAAAGACGCCCTGATGGCAGTCGTGGCCGTGAACAGCGCAATTTGTCTGCTTCATGGCCTGCTTGAGCTTTGCCTGGAGCCGAGCGTGAGCTTCGAGATTGTTCGGTGTGTAGCTGAGCACAATCTTCCCGTCCCGTCCGATTTCCACGCGATTGTTCGGATCAGGAAGATCCTCGGACGTAAGCCAGAAGTCCAGGGAGTGCTTCGCCATCAATTCCAGGGTGAAGTTCGGCGCAATCGCAGGGGCGCCAGCCTTCAGTGTGATCGCATCAAGTTTGCCTACAAACGAAATGTGGCCCATCGGGTAAGGAAAACCCTCAGACCCGAAGTAAAAATCGTTCACGCCAAGCGTTTTCTGGAAAATCGTTGGATTTGGGCATTTCGAGATCGCCATGAGAACCGAATTGGTGTGGCCCATGTAATGCCGTCCCACCACATCAGAGCTGTTTGCAAGGCCGCGTGGGTGCTTTTCATTCCCGGATCGCAACAACAGCGCGGCGGAGTTGATTGCACCGCACGAGACCACCACGATGTCTGCGGAGTAGGTTTCGAGCTGGCCGTGGCGCTCTACCACGACGGTTCTGATTTCGCGGCCGCTGGCGTCGGTGTCGAGGCCCTGCACGAGAGCGTTGGTTAACAAAGTGACGTTCGGATACTTGATGGCCTCATCCACGCAGACCACCTGCGCGTCCGATTTCGCCCCTACCAGACAGGAAAATCCATCGCAGGTATTGCATCGAATGCACCGGCTCTTGGTCGGATTGCGCTCATCGAGCATCACGCCGACAGGCACATGAAAAGGTTTCAAGCCTGAGCGAGCGAAGTCATCGGAGAGTTGCTGGATACGAGGCTCGTGGCTGACTGCCGGCCAGGGATATGGCGAGTTGGCTGGCGGTTCGGTAGGATCCTCGCCACGATTGCCATGCACGTGATAAAGATTCTCAGCTTGTGTGTAGTACGGCTCAAGTTCGTCGTAGCTAATTGGCCAGGCAGGCGAAATTCCGCCATGATGACGCAGTTCGCCGAAATCTTCCTTGCGCAGGCGAAAGAGCGCGGCACCGTAAAACTTCGTATTGCCTCCAACGTAATAGTTCGTGTGCGGATGCAGATCCTTGCCGTCTTTGTCGAGCCATGATTCCTTGGTGTTGTAGTGACCGTCGACATTTACGACTTGAGGATCCCAATTCGCTTTCTCACGCGGAACATAGCCGCCACGCTCGAGGATCAGGATCTTCTTGCCCGTGGGTGCCAGGTGGTAGGCCATCGTTCCACCGCCCGCCCCAGTCCCAATGATGATTACGTCGTAACGGTTGTCGCTCATGATGCGAATCCTCCATTCGCTCCGCAAAAAATGCATCGCTTCTCGTTGTTGTGATGGAGCTTGCAACACTCAATCGCGTCTCCGCCTTTGCGCCAAAGGTAAATTTCCGCCGCCGCCAGCATGCCCAGTGGCGGCGCTGTGAAGTAGATCCAGATCCCAGTCCACAACTCGGCGGAATACGCCGATCCAATCGTTCGTGCCGGATTCATACTCATGCCCGAAAATGGCGCTTCGAGAGTGATGTAGGTTGCGACCAAAAATCCGGCGAACAAACCCGTGTAGTCAGCAAGCCGATGATGGGTCGAGGCGTTCAGAACGATAGTCATCATTCCGAATGCGATGACAAATTCAGCGAACAGAGCCGCGCCAAGTCCATGCTCGCCAGGTAGCGTGACAACGTAGCGGACGGCCGGGTCAGACAGTTCCATGCCCAAAAAGCGAGCAACGAACACGACTCCGAGTACGGCGCCGGCAAACTGTGCGCACATATAAAAAAGCGCATCCCAGCGTTTGATCTTTCCCAGGCGCAAGAAAGTCAGCGTGACCGATGGATTTATGTGCGCGCCCGACTGCTTGCCCCATGGCGAATAAATGATTGCGATGGCTGTGCTGCCCATCGATAGTCCCATCAGGAGTCGGCGAAGCCACGTCGAAACAATTGCTTGATGTACCGGTGAACGGGGAAATTCGTATAACGCCCCGAAGATGCAAGCCGAGATCATGAAGGCACCGAGCAGGCCGGCTTCCATTACATATTCTGGCCAATGCTGACGAAGCGAATCGATTGCACCCAGTTTGGGCGCTGCGGCGGAGGGCATCTCGCTCACGGCCAGTTTTGGCGTGTCCATCGTCAGTATTTGCTCAGTGCCGTTCATATCTCTGGGCGGTCTGATTCGGAACCACTGGGAAAGTGACAAGACAGGCGAGCGGTCGAGCTATATTCGAGCAGTGCCATCTTCTATTGAGCTACGCAGACAACCGAACTTTTCCTTCGTTGCGATTGGGATCTTTCTATTTTTCGGAATGACGATGGCTGGCTTGGCGGGCACAACCCTCGTGTGTCCGGAAACAAACCTCGATCGGATCTGGCTGCTTAATCCAAGGGCTCATTTCCAACTGGCGCCCTTAGGTCCGAGAGTAGGGTGGGCATTTCTTCTGTTAGCACTGGCGTTGGGGACGGCTGGTATTGGTTGGTTTCAGAAGAAGAGATGGGGATGGCGGCTTGCAGTCTGCATCATCGGGATTCAGGTGTTCGGCGACCTTGTGAACCTAATGACCGGGGACTACATCAGAGGTGTACCAGGCGTTGTGATCGCGGGAGCGCTTTTGGCCTATCTTTGCTGTTCGCCGATAAAAGAGCTATTCCACAGAGCCGACAGGTAATCCAGAGCTCAACTCCGCCTGCAATCGGCCGTAAAGACGGCGGCTAAATCCCGAAGGCAGCTCAAACGCCTTCCCGTCCCCTAACAACTGCACGACATTTCTCGAGCCGACATAGATCGCCCGGCAGTGCGCACACGCGCTGAGATGTTGGGCGATACGCTCGCGCATTTCAGCGGTCACGTCACCTTCCATGTAGTTGGTCAGTTCTCGCCAGACTTCTTGGCAGGTGATCTCTAGAAGCTGTTCTTGTCGGTCCACGGTGTTTCCCGATCATTGGATTCGACACTTACACAAAGGTGACATCGGAACGCCCAGCGAACCGGTCAAAGCCGGCCTTTGAAACCTTCCCACTAGTTCCGAATCAGACGTGCACGTGGACGGCTCAAAGCAGCAAATGAGCCTGACCTTACAGGCAACGGATCGTTATCGATTCATCGCTGCCGGCCGCTCACCAAATCTATAGCGAGGACAGACCCAATATGAGTAAGGCAGCCCGTTTTTCACTCCGCGCCCTGGCCGCGATGACCTTGTTATTCGGCATCTCCGCCTTCGCGCAAGACATGCACACCTCAAGTCAATTCCAGGGACCCAAAGCAAACAAGGGGACCGTCACTCACAGCGTCCGTAATGGGAAGAACGTCTTGACCCTTTCGGACGATTTCGTCGTGCCTGATACTCCAGATCCGCATTGGCAGGTAGTGGACTCCGATGGCCAGGTCTACCTTCTCGACAAACTGAAAAAGAAGGCGCTCCTCGGCGACAAATACCAAAAGGAGATAGTTCTGCCGAGCTACGTTAAGAATGTCTCCAAAGTGATCATCTGGTGCGCGTGGGCCGAAGCCAATCTTGGCGAAGCTTCGTTCTCCAGCCCCGTCAGCAACTAGAACAGCGCAAAGGGCGCCGCTCCGAACGTGAATGCAGCGCCCCTTTTTACACACGAGGTGACTTATGAAATACGTTCGACGTTTAGCAGGACTCGCCATGGCGGTGACAGCTCTGGCAACAGCAATCGCAGCACAGACAGCAGATAAGAAGACGCTGACGCTCAAAGGAGCGGAAGCCGTGATTGGCGCCGCAAAAGCCGAAGCACAGAAACTCAGCGCTCCTGGAGGGGTAATCGCCGTCGTCGATGATGGCGGCAACCTGATGGCGCTCGAGAGACTCGATGGCACATTCTCGGCCGGAGCGAATATCTCGATTGGGAAAGCCCGCACTGCAGTCATGTTCAAGAAGCCCACGCGGTTTTTCGAGGAACTGATCAATTCCAATGGGAAGGGCCGCACCGTCATGACAGCCCTCGAGAATTTCACGCCGCTCATCGGCGGCATTCCGATCACAGTTGACGGCCAGATTGTCGGTGGAGTCGGTGTAAGTGGCGCTGCCACAGCCGATCAGGATGAGAAACTCGCGATTGCCGGAGCCGGCGCGTTCTCAGCTGGGAGTTCTGCAGCCAATGACCCAGCGGCTCCGGTGTCGTATTTCGAAAGGAGCAAGGTCGACGAGGCGTTCTCGAATGGCGCCATCCTCCTGGACGGAAGCGACGGCCGTAACTACATGGTCCACGCCAGCCGCCGTGAGAAGCCCGGTCAAGCTGAAATTCACACCAAAGACACGGACGTGATCTACGTTCTCGACGGAACAGCAACTTTCATTACCGGCGGTGAGGCTATCAATGCGAAGACTACTGCGGCCGACGAACTTCGCGGAGACAGCATCCAGAATGGGCAGACCCGCCAAATCGCGAAAGGCGATGTCATCGTGGTGCCAAACGGTGTTCCGCACCAGTTCGCGCAAGTAACGGATCCATTCCTTTACTACGTTGTGAAGGTTCGGTAAAGGGGAAAGACCATGACCACTCAACCACACTGCTTCAAGTTGATCTTTGCGGGGGTGCTTTGTGCAGTAGCCGCAGCAAGCGTTGCGCAGACTGTTCAAGACCCACCGTTTGGCCGGCCCGATGCCATCGTTGATCTGGCTTCACGCGACGGAGCGCAGTTGGTTCAGGGTCAATGGCGATATCACGACGTCAAAGTCATCGATTCGGATTCGCGTTCTGTGGGCCCGGACTTGAAGCCGAGTGGTGCGCCAACAAAAACGTACGACTATTCGCCCCACGCCGGAATCGCCAACTTCGACGATTCCGCGTGGGACACAATTGACGCGGCGACTCTCGACCAGCGCCGATCCACGGCGAAGGTTTGCTTCAACTGGTACAGGATCAACATCACAATTCCAGCAAGAGTCGGGAACTTCGACACTACCGGCTCGACGGTTGCTTTTGAGATTGTGATTGACGATTATGCCGAAGTCTGGGTCGATGGAAAATTGCCGCGCGTTCTCGGCCAGCCCGGCGGACCCGTCATCAAAGGATTCAACGCCCCGAACCGCGTCATCCTCACTCGAAACGCACAACCTGGTCAGCACATCCAACTTGCTGTATTCGGGATCAATGGGCCCATTTCCTACAGCCCTCAAAATTTCATTTGGATAAAGTCTGCCACTCTGGATTTTTATCATTCGCCCCGCGTTGCAGTAAGTGAAACACAAGCTCAGGTGATCCGCAGAGATGCGGCTCTCGATGAAATCGTCGCGCCAGGAGCAAAGATCGAGAAGCTGGCCGGCGGCTTCCTTTTCACGGAAGGTCCTGTTTGGGTTCCGCGCACAGATGAGTCCGACGGATATCTTCTGTTTAGTGATCCGAACAATAACGTAATCTATCGCTGGACGCAGAATGGACAGCTCTCGATATTCATGACGAAGAGCGGCTACCGTGGATACGACATCGGCGAATACGGCCAACCTGGTTCTAACGGTCTCACTCTCGACAAACAAGGACGGCTCACGATCAACCAGCATGGCAACCGGCGTGTGGTTCGAATGGAGAAAAATGGGCAACTCACCGTATTGGCCGACAACTACGCAGGCATGCGTCTGAACAGTCCCAACGATCTTGTTTATAAGTCTGACGGCTCCCTGTACTTCACGGACCCTCCGTTCGGTCTGCCGAAATTCTTCGATGATCCGCGCAAAGAATTGCCGTACAGCGGTGTCTTTCGCGTCTCGCCAGATGGAACACAAGTACGCCTTCTCACCACGGAGTTAAAAGGACCGAATGGCCTGGCGTTTTCGCCGGACGAAAAATACTTCTATGTCGACAATTGGGATACTGAACGCAAAATCATCATGCGCTATGAAGTTCTGCCCGATGGCGGCTTGGCAAACGGAACGGTCTTCTTCGACATGGGGTCAGCCGAAGGAGAAGACGCCCTCGATGGAATGAAGGTCGATCAAAAAGGAAATCTCTACGTCTCCGGACCAGGCGGTCTGTGGATCATTTCTCCGGAGGGTAAGCACCTGGGAACGATTGTCGCTCCGGAGCACCCGCATAATTTCGCATGGGGTGACGATGACGGTAAGACGCTTTATCTGTGCGCGAAGACTGGACTGTACCGGATTCGGCTGAACATTGCGGGAATACGCCCAGTGCTATCGATGTAGGTGGGCAGGCGTTTCAATTGAGGTGCGGAATTTTAAGCTTCCTTTGGAGATCGATGAAGCGCGGCTCGTTCCGCAGGCTGTCCCACTCGGCAAGCACACCAGTCCAGACGATCCAGGTGTCCTTTTCGCGATAGCAGCGTTCCAGCCAATCGAGCGCCTCAGCCTTGCGACCCAAGGTGGTGTAGATGAGGGCAACGCTGTAAGGTGACATGCGCCCCGCGATTCGGCCTTTGGTCAACTCATCGAGTGTTTCTTCAGCTGCAAGGCGGTTTCCAGACAGCGCTTGAGTTTCACCGCGGACTTCGAGGACGCGAGTCGGATCTCCACCGAGAGCTTCGGACTTTTGTACCTCGGCGAGAGCCTCCTGAAATTTCTTCATTCGGCCGTATGCGACCGCAAGGCTCAAATGGGCAGCGGGGAAATTGGGATTCAGTTCGATGGCTCGGCGAAAATTCACAGCGGCTTCATCCGGACGCCGCCTTGAGAGCAGTATCCAGCCTTTATCGTCGTAAAGCCACGCGTTCAGGGGATCCACCTGCATGGCGATACTATTTTCCTCTTCTGCCTCATCAAGTCGTCCCATCGCATGCAGGAATGACGCGAGGAACTCGTGCGCATCCTGGTTGTTCGGATTCAATGCGGTGGCCTTGCGGAACAGCTGCTCTGACGACGGCCAGTCCCAGTCATAGTAGAAACCGATGAAAGCCAGCGAGTTGTAGGCGTTTGATGAGTTTGGATCCAATTCCAACGCCTTCCGAGCGGCGTCTTTGGCTTTCGGAAATACCTGCGCGGCAGGTACAAACCCGTATCCACCCATGACCCCATACGCATCGGCGAGCCCCGCGTACGCCGATGCATACCGCGGGTCGAGGCCGATTGCGCTTTGAAAGTACGAGATGGCTGTTTCCAGCGACGGCCGTGTCTCCTGATACCAGAAGAATCTGCCTTTCAGGTACGCTTCGTAAGCTGCGCCATTCGACGTCGCCGCCGATTCGATTTGTTTTCGAGCATCCGGGAGGAATTCGACCGACACCGCTTGTGAGACTCGGCTAGCCACGTCTTCCTGCATGGCAAGTATGTCTCCCATTGTGGGTTCGTAGGTTTCCGCCCATAACTGCGTCTGGTCCGAGACCTTCACGAGGTCGGCGACGATGCGGAAGTGATTTCCCACCGGCCGCACCGTGCCTTCCAAAACGAAGTCCACTTTCAGTTCCTTACCCACCAGGTCGACAGGCTTACGAGAGTGCGCATATTGCAGCACAGAAGTCCGGGCGATCACACCCAGCCGAGACGGATGCAGTCGCCCCAACTGTGCGATGAGTTCATCATGCAGGCCCGCGACGAACATATCTTCCTGCTTGTCAGAAGCAAGATTTTCGAACGGCAGCACCGCAAGCATGACCCGACGTTGCGCGCCGGAAGGGTTGCGCGTTTCATAGCGCCGGTATCCGAACGCCACCAGAATCAACAGCAGGATTCCAACGACTCCAGGCCAATACCGGAATCGAGTGCTTCTTGGGACAGTTTCACCGACCGCGACCGGACTAGGGATCTCGTGATCGTGAGCGGAGTCGCTGCCTGAAGTTTCGGTCGCCGTGGGGAAACATCGAACCGAAGCGAGGAAGCGATAGCCGCGCTTGGGGACAGTCTCTATAAACCGGGGGTTCGCTGCGGAGTCGCCGAGCGCCTCGCGCAGCTTGTTGATGCTTATATTGAGGCTGTGGTCAAAATCGACGTAAACATCTTGCCCCCATATTGCCCGCCGCAGTTCCTCACGGGTTATGACCTCTCCAGGGCGCTCTACGAGAAGACCCAGGATGCGGAAGGGTTGTTCCTGTAACTTGATGCGTACTCCATGCTTTCGGAGCTCACCCTCGCCAGGGGTCAGTTCGAATACACCAAACTCGTAACGCGCCGACTTTTCAGTTTCAGCCCCCATCTTGCGACCTCAAGTCTAGCATCGGAACACCCAATCAAGCCGGAGATGTTGAGGTGCAATCGTCTTGTATTCAGTTAATTACACGGAGACCCACGATTAGCCGTGGGTTGACTTGGTCGACCTCCTGATATCTATTACTCTCGCCCATTCGCTGGTCGGATGTGGGGCGACACTAGCGCCGGCGGAGGTCCCAGTTATGATCCAGTCGACGGTTGATCCTAGCCATCCCGCACGCATCATGGAACTCGAGCTTCGCCGAGTCCTTGAAAACTTAAACGAACTTCGCAGAGAGTCACAAGCAAAGGCTGAAAACCTTCGCAAAAGCGAAGAATTCAAAACTCGATTGCTGGCTTGCACCCGAGACTGCGTCAAAGTACTCGACCTTCGCGGCAACCTCCAATTCATGAACGAAGGTGGCATGGAGGTCTTGGAAATTTGTGACGTGGGACCATTCCTTAATAACTCGTGGATCGACTCCTGGGAAGGTGATGACCGTGAGTCGGCTCGCAAAGCCGTTGAAACCGCCTGTGCTGGCGGAGTCGGACGATTCGTCGGTTATTTCGAGACTCGAGTGACGCGGCAGCCAAGGTGGTGGGACGTGGTTGTCAGCCCTATTTGTGACTCCAACGGTACTCCGGAGCAGCTGATAGCTCTCTCCCGCGACGTAACCGAACAGCACAAAACTGAGCTTGCTCTGCGCGAAGCTGTACAGGTCAACCGGGAAATCATCGACGGAGCCGCAGAAGGGATCATTCTTTACGACGAAGAGCTTCGTTATCTCGTATTCAACCCTTTCATGGAACGGCTCACAGGGGTGCCCGCCGAAGACCTTCTGGGAAAGCGTGCCGTTGAAGTTTTTCCCAGGCTCGGCCCCAGTGGCATCGAAGCCTCATTGAAGCAAGCCCTTGCGGGCGAGATTGTCCAGCTTCCCGACATTATGGTGCCGGCTCATGGAGCTGACGGCCATGATGTCTGGGAGTCATGCACGTTCGCTCCACATCGCAATGCTCGCGGCGAAATCGTAGGTGTCATAGGGTTGGTTCGTGATATCACGGACCGCCACATCGCCGAAGACACGTTTCGCTCCATCGTGGTCGGCACTGCGTCTGCAACTGGAAACGAGTTCTTTCCCTCGCTGGCACGTCACATGGCGAACGCTCTTCGAGTGCGCTATGCATTCGTCACCGATTGCGATGATCAAAAACGAGCCAAGGCTCTGGCCTTCTGGAAGGGAGATCAGCCGGGAGAAGCTTTTGAGTTCGACATCGCCGATACACCCTGCGAGAAGGTACTGAGCGGCGAAATATGTCATTACCGCGAAGGCTTGCAGGCACTGTTCCCACTCGACACCGGACTTGTAGATTTGCAGGCTGAAAGCTACCTGGGTGTACCGATGCTAGACCGAGCTGGGCGCGTCATCGGTCACATCGCAATTCTGGATGACAAGCCCATGAACCGCGACCAGCGCGCGATTGATCTCTTGAAGATCTTCGCTGCCCGCGCTGCGGCTGAATTGAAGCGGCAACGTGCTGAAGCGGAACTTCAAAATGCCCTGGAGCAGGTAAAAAGTCTGCAGAAGCAGCTCGAAGCGGAGAATGTTTATCTGCAGGAGGAAATCACCAAAGAACACAACTTCGAGGAAATTGTCGGAAACAGCCAATCCATTCTCGAAGTTTTGGACCGGATCGAGACCGTTGCTCCTACGGATTCGACGGTTCTCATCATGGGTGAGACGGGCTGCGGAAAAGAACTCATCGCGCGAGCCATTCACAGCCACAGTGCGCGCAAACATCGGCCACTCGTGAAAGTGAACTGCGGGGCAATTCCGACAGGCCTGGTCGAAAGCGAGCTCTTCGGGCACATGAAGGGTGCGTTTACCGGTGCCCTTGAGAGACGCACTGGACGTTTCGAGTTAGCGGACGGAGGAACTCTGTTCCTGGATGAGGTCAGCGAACTCCCTCTCGATACTCAGGTCAAGCTGCTCCGTGTACTCCAGGAACAAGAATTCGAACCTTTGGGCAGCAGCCGAACTCTGAAAGTGAACGTTCGAATCATCGCTGCGAGCAATCGGGATATGGAGAAGGCTGTCCAAGAGGGCCGTTTCCGCGCAGACCTCTATTATCGTTTAAACGTACTGCCCATCGTGGTGCCCCCGCTTCGCGAACGGCGCGCCGACATTTCGTTGCTTACAACATTCTTTGTCGAACGGTTTGCTCGCCAGTTTGGAAAGCAGATCACCGGAATTTCCCAGGAGACGATGGAGATTCTTTCCCGCTACGACTGGCCGGGCAACATTCGTGAATTGCAAAATGTGATCGAACGTGCCGTAGTTTTATCTCGAACTCCCGTACTTAGACTTGGGAAGGACCTCTTGCCTTCACGCAACGCTCCAACGCTGGATGGATCGCAGAAGATTAGCGATACTTCATTGCTCGATGATTCCGCTAATTCAACGCTCGAACAAATGGAAAAATGCTATATCCTTCGCGTACTCGACCAAACATCTTGGGTGATCGAGGGCGATCGCGGAGCTGCAAAGGTTCTTGACCTTCATCCCAATACCCTCCGCAGCCGTATGAAGAAACTCGGCATCGAGCGCACCACGATTAAAGCGACCGTCGCTAATGCATTAGCTAGAGGCCGCGACCAAATGGCAGTCTAGAAGCAGTCTCGTAGTAGTTGAAAAGAGAACTAGGTTAGTGAAGATCGGGAAGGCCACGACTTCACTCGTGCTATCAAGGCATTAAATACTCTGCAGTTTAGTGCCTACGGACCGCCTTTACTCGCAAAGTAGCTCTCTGAATTCTCTCAAGCTCAACGCTCCACTCTTTCCGACTACTCTCCTCTCCCGTCAGTTAAGTAAATACTCTTATCGACAATTGTCCGTTCATCGGTCGAGCCCTCCCACGAAATTTGGTGGCCACGAGCAGCGAAGACCGGCTATCCACGAGTAATCGTGGCTCAGTAATGCGGTTCATGTGGCTATCACTCTGTAAGTCCTTCTCTTTCAACGAATCCGCCGTTCGCCAGGACGAATCGCGATTGGCACGACTCCTGCATTAGTCACAGTGTCAGTTGGAGGACAACACAGCAGTGCTCAGAATCTCAATGATCAGCGACGCCGATGAAGTAATCACATACCACCTTGAAGGACGGCTAGTCGGCGCGTGGGTTGACGAACTGCGCCGAATTGGACATGAAGCCCTCGCGCAGAAAAAGTCGCTCACGTTGGACCTTGAAGGAGTTCGTTTCGCCGATCACAGCGGGATCACTTTGTTACAGGAATTGTCCCAGCGTCAGGTATCCCAGTTGAACTGTTCACAATTTCTCATTCAGCAAATGAAGGAGCTCACGCGATGACCACCATGACTTCAGTTGGAGTTCTGCTAGCCCCGAAGCAGATGGAAGTTGCCGAGTCGAATTCTGCCGCATCACCGGTCTGGAGTTCTGAACAAGATCTGATCGCCCGCGTGCAAGCTGGCCAAGCCGACGCATTTTATGAACTTGTACACCCTTATGAACGAGCTGTATTCCTGTCGGCTCTTTCGCTCACAAGAAACGACGCCGACGCAGAAGAAGTGGCGCAAGAGGCGATACTCAAAGCGTTCAAGAACATTGCTGGCTTCCGCCGCGAGGCCAAATTTAGTACGTGGCTGATTCAGATTGCGATCAATGAAGCAAAAATGAAGATTCGCAAGAACCGTCGCCATCTCTACGACTCGATCGAGGAACCGCAGATGTCCGATGACGGAGATTACATTCCTAAGGACTTCGCGGACTGGCGCGAGATTCCATCTGAGGCGTTAGAGCGCAAGGAACTTCGCAATGCCCTTGCGTCGGCGCTGAATTCACTCCCCGAAAAGTACCGCACAGTCATGATGCTTCGGGATGTCCAGCAGCTTAGTATCGCGGAAACGGCACAGGTACTGGGTATCAGTGAAGCAAATGTAAAGACACGACTCTCCCGCGCCCGCCTCCAAATGAGGGATGCGCTCGCACCTGGCTTCGCAGCCCCTTCTGATTAAGCGGGCGCAAAATCACGAAAACGCCGGAGTAGGCAAGAGGAATTTGTTTAGTTCCGCATAGTCCGAACCGGACTTGGGCCGTTCGGAAAATCGAGTGGAAGCAATGATGTAGGCTTTCCATTGTTGCGCGGAAGGGGATGCCCTAACGGGGGGTTGAGCACGTTGGGCGAAGTAGAAAGCGAAGAGGGCAAGTAAATAACTAAAACCCGAAAGGGGCGCTATAACCGAAATGCCGCAAAGCGCAGCGATCGACGGTACTAAAACTCCAAAACCGAGTAGAGATAGTTCGTAGGAAAGCTTGCAGGGCAAGGACGTACTGAAACGTAAACTTTCGGGATGAATGATCTTTTGCATCGGGGGAGGGCTTTTCGGTTTACTTGCGGTCGCCACTCTGAAAGTGGATCTTCGTCTTGAGGTCAAATCGATGGTCAATGCGGATATACAAAATCCATAGGCGGCACGGGGAAATCGCTGCTCGTATTACCCTTTAGCTCCCACATGCGGTGAAAGGGAGACATTATTCTTATCGTTCTTTGAATCGTCTTGCATCAGATCAACGATCATCGCGAATAGGCGATTGCGCGTCTCGACTCGCACTCCGGCTCGAGTAATATATCGAATTACGATGTCGACGCCGGCCCCGGCGGGCCTAAGATTGACGGACGGCATGGCGCTGAACTGTGGCGAGCCCTCCTCGTGCGTTACCCTCTTCCATTCAGCTTCCGCCATCTTCGCATCGGCTTCTGTTGTCGTAACCGTCGCTTCGTATATCTCCTTTAGGAGCGGGTGAATACTGATCCCCGGAGGGACGCTTACTCTAATCTCATCCCACATCCACTGTCCCACCGTTGAGAAGTTGAAATACTTACCGCGTATGGCATAGCCATTCAAAAACGAGACTCTTCTCCCGGTCGGGTGGCCATGAGCAGTCCAGTTTCCCGTTTCCAGCAGCCACGTACGAAACAGCCCGAGCTGTACGACCTCGCCGCCGACGCCATCAATCTCTACCCAGTCTTTGACTCTCACGCCGTTTGGTCCCATCAAGACAAACCAACCGCAGAATGCCAGGATGAAATCCTGAAAGACGACGGTCAGTCCTGCGGTCACCAATCCCAAGATTGTTGGCATCTGGCTCGGCACGCCAAAAATGACCAGCAGAATCAGCAAGAGGCCTACCAACTGCGTTCCCAGATTGAGAACCGTCTTCAAGGTCTGCCTCTGGCGAGGATCGTGCACGATGCTCGCCAGTCCCACTTGCAAACCCCACCCGGCTAGAATCACCAAAATACAGATCCCCGCGAGCATGGCCACGGACTGCAAGAGCAAGTGAATTACGATCTTTTGCTGTAACTCGACTTGATCTCCCCAGCGCCTGTAGAGATCTGCAAGCTGGTGCTGTGCTTCCAGACGATCATTAAGGATGCTCAGGATGTTCTGCTGAGCACTGAGTCGTTGCAGCCGGTCTATTCGTTCCGAAGTGGACTCTACCGGCGCTTTTCCCGCCAGGGCAGCAGCCTCCGCCTTCATCCTTTCTTGGTCACCCGTCAGCGCCGCCACGTCGGCCTGGGCCAGTTGTTGCGCCTGCGCGGTCAATGCCTTGCGTTTTCGCAAAGATCGCCATGTCGATAGTTGCTGTGAGAAGGTAGTGTATTGTTCGGCGGAGGCGACAGCGGTCTGCCCCTCGTCGCCAGATCCATTTTGCCTGTACTGCTTCATCGCGGACTCTCGCGCCGCCAGTTCCTGCTGAAGTTTCACTCTCTGATCGCCACTTTCACGCGCGAGGTCTTCGATGGAATCAGCTAATTCGGATTGGTCGAGTGCAAGTTGCGCCTTCGCGATCTCAAGGTCGCTCGTGTTGGAAACTGCACCGGCTTGCTTGGTGAGCGCCGACGCTGTACTTAGCGCCGAGATCCGAGCCTCATCGTTCTTGATGATCTCCTGTAGCGCGCTAACCCTTTGCTGCAATGCCAATGCCTTACCGGTCAGAGTGGGTTTTACGAGAGAGGCTTGCCTGAGCGACTGGGAAAACGCCTGGTCCACTTCATGATCTGCAAGGCGTTCGGCCTCCCTCGCGAGTTTTTTCTCTTCCGCGGACTGCGCCAGTGCTGCCAGAGCCGCCGCGGTCTGCCAAGGACGCTGATCCACAATTCCCAGCGGAACATACGCTCCGGTCCAGTTTCCCGTCCGGGCTTCCAAGAACGGAAGATATGCCATCACCCCGCGTGTCAGAAACGCAGCTGTCAAGGTGACGGCCAGCACAATTACCAGAATCAGGATGATCACTTTCAGGGATCGCTTCACATGCAAGGCCCTCGTCTAGATCTTTTGACTCTATCGCAAACAGAGAAGAAATTTGAGTGCGCAATTTCAGAGCGGGTGTTCTGCCCGGTTCTTCCCGGAGCGTCTCAGCGGAGCAGCTGTCGGAATTGGTGGATCCGGAGCCAACCGTTTAGGGCAGGGTCAATGGACAAAAGGCGCTGTGGAGAGCGTCGGAGCAGGTCAGATTCTGACGAGTTGTTTCATGGCGTTCGTCCTTTTCCAATAGGTGCACCGTCAATGAACAGGAGATAGTCTGCTTCTCCGTGACCCGGATTTAGCGGAAATTCGCGGACGGCTCCACCGCGGCTGGCTAACAGATTCACGGTACGTTTGTCCTGGACGGTCCATCCAACGTCGGTGATCAGCTTGTGGATGTTTTGTCGCGCCCGATCTTCGGGAGTGATTGGCATGCAAACGGCATATTATGGCGCCAGTTAATGCGATTTTAGCGCCTCTATTGTGGCAGGTGTTCATCTGCGAAGAGAATGGCATGAAAGGGCCAGTAAACGATCTTTAACGACAACAGGTAGGAACTGACCAAAGGCCCAGAAGTGATCTGGCTTCGATGGTTCTTCGCTGCATGGTTACCGCATAATCAGCAAATTTTCAGTAGTGGGGCACGACGCAGGTAAAATAGTTCACGGCAGGGGCAGACGCAAGTCCTTGAGAATCAATCGATGTATCTGGCGGAGAGGGAGGGATTCGAACCCTCGGTACAGGTGTTAGCCCGTACAACGGTTTAGCAAACCGCCGCATTCGGCCACTCTGCCACCTCTCCGCGACGATTTGAGACAGTTTACCACGGTGGGAATCATTGCCGTTACCGCTTCAATCTCAGGCATTTACGTCTTTTCTGCTGTTACTGCAGCCACTGAGGTTCGTGTTGCTGTTGATCTGGTTCAGGAGGTTGGGGAGCAATTTGGGGAGCATTTGCACGCAGTAGCTTCGGCGTTTCGACTTTGGAGAACGTCTCGGACAGTTGCCGCATAGCAACGATTGCTTCCACTGGTGCAGGCTTGATGTAGTGCTTCCGCGTGACCCGATCATTGGTGTGTCGCAAGATCATCGCTGCAATCGACTCGCGCACTCCAATCCTTTCCAAGTTCGTGGCGAGACCTCGCCTGAATCCATGCCACCCTTCCCATTCGATCCCGGCTTTCCGAAGAGGTTCCTTCATCTGCCGCTGGTAGAGGGAGTCAAGGTCGAGGGCGTGTTTCGCACCGTTTGCGAAGATCGGCCCCGTCGCCGGGTTGCCGCTCGCCGCTCGATGCTGCTCAAGCAAGGTGCACACTTGCGGAATGAGCGGCACGACGGCTTTCGACCGTTTTGTTTTCGGTGCGCCCACGCGACCTCGCCAAATCGACTGGAGAACCCGAAGGACACCGAGCGAACTATCATCGCCCGGAGTGTACGATTCCCAAGTCAATCCGCGAAGTTCACCCACGCGAAGACCAGTGAATGCAGCAGTCATCATCACCGTTCGACTCGGCTCCAGCAAGCGATCTCGAGCGACTATGAATGCTTTGAAGAAAAAAGGTCGGTCAACTGCGTCGCGATCCGCTCTTTCAAAACAAGCAAAATCTGCGGCGAATCGACGCTCACCTGCAGCGCGCCGTGCGGCCGCAGTCAAGGCGAGCCGTACTCGAAAAGTGGCATAAGACTGACTAGTAATCGCGTGCTTGTATGATCCGTAAACTGAAATCCGGCCAGTATCGCCTGTACTCGCGGAAGAAAGATCCGAAAAGCGGGAAGCGAAGAAATCTGGGCACGTTCGCTACGCGCAAGAAAGCGGAGGCGCACGAAAGAGCGGTTCAATTCTACAAGCATCACTGATTCGACGCGAACAGATAATCATCACGGTCGCCCTACTATTACGCGGACGATTGGAATGACGAAATAGCCCCGCGTTTCGTTCTCACTTGATTGGGTACACAAGTTCAACAATCACTGTCTCCTCGCGTGTACCAGCCCAGCGTTTCTCTGAGAAATAAACCAGCAGTTCAATCGTCCCGGTTTGGCATTCATTTGGGTATTAGCCCAAGTGAGTGCCGCATTTGTGAGACTAGGAGGTTTTTCTTTTGACACTCCGGTGAAGCCTGTATAGAGTAAAACCTCCGCTCAAGAAAGTCCGCTTGCGCCCTCCAATTTCTTCCGGGTGCTCCCAGCGGTAAGAACGATCGAGGGTGTTCCGCCAGATCGGTGTATCCCTCTCAGCTGTCTAGCGTTACCGGTCCCAGACCAATTCCCCAAAACCGGAGAGAAAGCCCAAATGAAGAAGCACGTCTTGACAATCACGGCCATTTTCGTCTTCATTGCCGTCGCGAATACTGCTTTCGCGGGGGTTACAGTGTCCAGTCCGTCGAATAACAGCACGGTGGGTACAAGCGTTCACTACGTAGCTCAGGCGTCGACCTCGTGTCCACAGGGCGTCGCATCCATGGGAATTTACCCTAGCCCAAATTGGCTGGTGTATACCGTCGGCGGTTCGAGCCTCAACACGACGATCAATTTAAATCCTGGAACGTACAACACCGTCGTAGAAGAGTGGGACAAATGCGGCGGAGCAAGCAGCACAACTGTAAGGATCACAGTTAAGGCGGGCGCCGGCGTCCATGTAACCTCACCCGCGAATAACAGCACGGTGGGTTCCCCAGTGAACTATGTGGCGACCGCTACCACAACCTGCCCTCAGGGTGTGGCATCGATGGGAATCTACACAGCACCCGGTCAGCTCGTGTATACGGTGAATGGATCCAGTCTCAACACAAGCCTTAGCATGAGTCCCGGTACCCACAACACGGTTGTTGAAGAATGGGACAAGTGCGGCGGGGCAGCAACCACTCCCATCACCATTACTGTATCTGGAAACGGAAAGACCTTTTACAACATTCAGAGCATTGGCGGGTGGAACAGCTATGCTCAGCAGCCGCCGTCGTATCAAGACTGCGACACCTGCACGCCGTCGGGTCCCGGAACGACATGGGCGACGTATCAGCACATCAAGTCCCCAAGTCTGTCGGGCAATGCCACTCAGTACAACATCGGCGGGACAATGGATTACAGTGACGTTCTCTGGAATAACCATCTGATCGGAGATCTCTCTTCTGAAGGGATGCCCGACAAGGGCCATACTCTGGTTCCAACACTCAAGACTTTCACCTACGACGTTTATTTCTGGGGCAGCAACCTGGGAGCGTCACAAGCGCTGGAATTCGATATGAACCAATTCTTCAACGGCATGGGATTCACTTGGGGGCATGAATGCCGCGTCGGTGGTGGCAACGAGTGGGATATCTGGGATGCTGCCAACTACAAGTGGAGGCCGACCGGAATTCCTTGCTACCCGAACAACAACGCGTGGAACCACCTTGTACTGCAGGTACAGCGGACTTCGGACAATAAGTTGTTGTACAAGTCCATCACCCTTAACGGCCAGACCCATGTGCTGAACTGGACCTACGGACACTTCCCGGCACCCGGATGGTACGGTGTCACTGTCAATTACCAGATGGACGGCAACTACAAGCAATCGCCTTACACCATTTACGTCGATCAGCTCAATTTCACATACGAGTGAGATTTGCTGTTGGGAGCACATAAGGAAGTAAGGAGTGGGCTGTTCAGCCGAGCTGAACGGCCCGTTTCCTTTTCTCAAACGTTTCCGATGCCCTTGCCACTGTGCATCAGCTACACAGGCCATTAATGCCCAACCAAATGGTTTAAACTCAATGATTTAACGGCGGATAATTTTGACTGGTGGGGCATGCATCTTCTGGACTTTGATATGCAACTAATAAATTAGTTGACTTTTGTTGGGCTCGTACGTCAGAACCAATAGATAAGGAGGAGTCTTGGCCCGCTCGAAGTCCGCAACCTTAACAGAAGCTGAACTGCGGATTATGAACGTCCTTTGGGAAAAGGGCTCGGGAACCGTGCACGACGTGCTCCAGGCACTTCCTGAAAAACCACCCCTTGCTTACAACTCCATTTTGACCATTATCCGGATACTGGAGACCAAGGGCTACGTGAAGCACGTAAAAGAAAACCGTGCTCACATTTACATGCCGAAGGTCGACCGGAAGGATGCGACGCGATTTGAGGTGAGCCATCTGGTTAACCGTTTCTTCGGCAATTCTCACGAGAAGCTGCTACTAAATATTCTCGAAGAGCAGAGCATTGATGCCGAGGAACTCGCGCGATTGCGGCAGCTGCTGGAGAAGAGCAAATGATTGCAGATATGAATCCCGCACTACACGCTGCAGCTCATCTAGTGACGCTCAGGGTGCTGCAGTCGCTGGTAGAAGGTTTTTTAGTCGCGATATTCGCGGCGGGAGTTTTGGGCCAACGCCGCTTCAATGCCCGGACACGCTTCGCGGTCTGGTTTGCCTCCCTGATCGCAATGGCAACAGTGCCGTTGATCGCCGGTGAGTGGCAATGGGTTACGAATGCTGCTGCGGGACCTGCCGCTATTACGCTGCCTGACTCTTATGCTTTGTATCTGCTCGGCATATGGGCGGTGATCGCCGGATGGCTTTTGCTGGGTGTACTACGCAGCTTGGTGCACCTGCGAAGAATTCGGAACAGTTGTAGTGAGATCGATGTTGCGAAACTTGATTCTGCGATACGGGACAATTTGCGCCGAAACCAAGGCACACGACCGGTTGTGCTCTGCACGTCGACGGAGGTGCGCGTCCCAACTGCACTTGGCCTCATGAGGCCTGCTGTAGTGATTCCCGATTCGCTAGTGCAGGAACTCTCTTCGGAAGAACTGAACCAGATTCTGCTGCACGAACTGGCTCACTTGCGGCGGTGGGACGACTGGACGAATTTGGCGCAACAACTGATAAAGGCAATCTTTTTCTTTCATCCTGCAGTCTGGTGGATCGAAAAAAAGATTGCGCTCGAGCGAGAGATGGCTTGTGATGACGCCGTAATCGCCGAGACCCGCAGTCCGCGGCTCTATGCAGAGTGCCTGGCGCGGCTGGCGGAGAAAAATTTTGTTCACCGGAGTGCAGTGCTCGCTCAGGCAGCATTGGGGAAGATCCGGCAAACTACACTTCGGGTCGCACGAATTCTCGATCCGCAGCGCTCGTCGACAACGAATCGCTCACTTGTGCCTGCGGTGTCTGTGGTCGCGGTTTTTGCCATCGGTTGCGGCGTATGGAGTGCACGGACTTCACGGCTGATAGCTTTCGAGGATGGCACGCCAGCTCAGACCATCAGTGCGACCACTGATCACGAGTCGGTAGGTTCGGTTCGCAATTTTGTTGCAGCGGATTCCGTTCCCGCGATTGGGCGATCGTCGCACTTGCCGCGGGTGATGCCGGCGAAGCTGACGGTTGAAAATGCTACTCATAGGCGCGGGAAGACAGCGAAAGGCCTTCCGCGTTCCGGGCGACCGGCTAGAGCTCCTGACCACCTCGTCCGGTCGGCGAGCTTAAAGGTGGCTGCAGTTCCAGTGACCGAAACGATTTTTGTGGTTATCGAAAATCAGGATCCAAATCGCGTTGGCAGTTCCGGATATCGGATCCAGATGTGGCGGTTTACGGTTTTCCAGACTCTCGTCGATCCGAACGATAGCCAGATTCTCCCAAAGCAGATTTAAGGATGGAAGTGGCATAGACAGTGTCGTGTTTTTCTAAAAACTAACGAATTAGTTGATAGCAAATGGAGGATATCGAATCAATGAATGAAAAAAAGTGGCTCAACGAAAACAAAACAAAATGGACGCGGAGGCTGGCCCTGCCGGTTTTTAGCCTTGCTCTTGCATTGTCGGTTGCTACCTATGGATGGGTGAGGCCGACCAGCGCAAGCGCCGCAGCGACAGCGCCCGCGGCCGCTCCCATTGACACAGACAGTGTGAGCGCCCTCATAGCGCTCGATAAGGCGATGGAAACGGTTGCGGCTCGGGTTACCCCTGCGGTCGTTAACGTCACTGTTACATCGCGTGTGAAACCCGACTCTGCCAACAAGGAAATGCCGGAAGATATGCAGCAGTTTTTTGGAGGCCCATTCGGGCAATTCTTCGGCCCACATATGCGTCAGCGGCAACAACCGCAAATTGAACACGGGATGGGCAGCGGAGTAGTGATTTCGCCAGACGGATACATTGTGACGAATAATCACGTAGTCGACGGAGCGGTCGACGTTCGCGTCACTACCAGTAATCGTCGAGTGCTGAAGGCCAAGGTTATTGGAACGGATTCGCTCACCGATCTGGCAGTCCTGAAAGTCGATGCGAAAGACCTGACGAGCGCACCATGGGGTGATTCCAGGGAAGTGCGGCCGGGCCAAAGCGTGCTAGCGTTCGGCAATCCTTATGGATTCCGCTTCACGGTGACGCGCGGAATTGTGAGTGCGGTGAATCGTGCCAATCCCGATCCTACGAATCCGAGCAAACCGGGTGAATTTATCCAAACGGATGCGGCAATCAATCCGGGCAACTCCGGAGGTCCGCTGGTGAATGCACGTGGAGAAGTCGTAGGCATCAATACATTCCTGATTTCACCGTCCGGATCATTCTCGGGTATGGGATTTGCGATCCCAACTCAAATCGTGCGACCGACGGTGGAAACGCTGATTCGTGACGGCAAGATCAGCCACGGTCACATCGGGATCGGGATTGCCGATGTTACTCCGGAAAATGCCAAATTTTTTGGCGATACTGCGGCGATGGGCGGTGTGGTAACGCAGGTGGAACCGGATTCTCCGGGATCGAAAGCCGGACTGGAGATCGGCGATGTGATCACCGAAGTCGATGGGCAGAAGATCAATGATGCCGGCGAACTGCAAGTGATGATCGGCCAGAAGCAGCCTGGGACGAAAGTGGATTTGACCGTCCTACGCGATGGCAAGACGATGCACCTTCCAGTTACGCTGGAAGCGCTTGGCAGCCATGGAGGTGAAAGTGGAACGCCTTCGGAGAGCACGGGCAAAGCGCGTTGGGGACTCGGACTGGGCAACCT
>Ga0335071_10001437_pt1 | contig 25640 bp, 21 predicted proteins | sample Lox_Sample_15_FD_206724 | JGI IMG/M metagenome (GOLD analysis project Ga0335071, IMG submission 206724) | Soil microbial communities from Loxahatchee National Wildlife Refuge, Florida, United States - Lox_Sample_1.5 | ecosystem: Environmental > Terrestrial > Soil > Wetlands | place: USA...
TGATAAACAACAGTGGTCAGGAAGCAATCGGCTGCGATCAGCGCCGCGAGGGGGGCAAGCATTTCGCGCCATGACCGCCGCGCCCCGAAGTAGATCAAGCCTCCCGTTACAGCGGTAAAGTTCAACCACGCTGCATGGGGCAGCACCCGGGTCAGCACAGCGATCAGCACCAGCAGATAGGCAACCATCGTAGCAATTTCCTTCCTGATTTATCGTTGAGGTCCGCTTCCGTCTCTGAGCAGAGACGATTCTCTATTCTCGGTCCCGGCCCTCCGTGTGGTCAACCGAAAGCCTTCCACTGGCTAAAAATATTTTTCATCTCGCAAAAGTTCTACCGCTCAACTCGCGTGCCCATCTTTTCGCCGGCATCCTCTTTTCCATCCACGATGTAGACCCACCCCCCCAGCGGTGATCGCTGTTGCCCGCTCCTTCCGGGCAAAAACGAGTAGGCAAAGCGCAGGTCAGTGAACTCAACCGTCGTCCAGCTCCGGCCCGGAGGGAGCCTGGGCGGGTCCATCCCCGGCACGGCCACGGGGCCAAGGTCGCGTACGATGGCCCACGTTCCCCAATCGAGAAAGACACGGCCGAGCTTCGTTTGCTTCGCGGTTTCCACGGCTGGCGTGACGGCCGGTTTGTAGATCACATCCTGCCCGGGGTCGCTTTCGACCGAGCCCGTGCGAGTATCGATCTCGGCGCTTCGGTAAGAATCGCGCGTCTCGAGGATCGCGTGCCAGCGGAAGAGATTCACCGGGTAAGGCTCCACGGCGATGCGCAGCACAGGCTCGGAAGCCCTATGCATCTTCTCGATCAATCGCTCTGCCCGCGCATGCTCAGCCCAGCGCCAGCAGCCGAGCGCCACCATTCCCGTCAGGGCAAAGACAGCCCATCCCCGCCCGCGAAACGGCTTTTTGCGCACGCCGATCTCGCGGTCCGTGAGCTCCAGCAGCCAGGGCATGACCAGGGCGAGCGCGAGCAGCGCCAACTCGACCGGCTCGACAATGAAGACAAAACTCCCCGCGTACCAGCGCGGATTGAATGGGAAGAACGGCCGGAGCCCGTAGTTGTTTGTCCAGTCGAGCAATAGATGGCTCAGCGCAGCCGTAAGCGCGGCCGCGTAGAGCCAGCCCCAGTGGATGCGCTGGCCGCCAGCGCCTCGCCGCCGCCGGGACCAGCGGGAAAGAAGCCACACCGCACCCACCGTTACGGCGGCCACCATGGGAGCGCCCAGCAAGGTGTGCGTAATGCCTCGATGGTGCTGCAGCTCTTCGACCGGGCCTCTCCATTCCCAGAAGATGTCCAGATCGGCCGCTTCGGCCGCCAGGGTCGCGGCCAGCGTGGCATAGGCGCTTTTGCGGTTGAAACCGGCCCGGCCGATGCAGGCGCCGGTGAGAAAATGCGTTACGGGCTCCATCTCTGCTTAGAGCATGACACAGGGCCCCATGCGGAGCGCCCTGGGCTTGTGCTGTCGCCGGGGGGCGCACGGCCGCTTTACTGGCCTACAATCGGTGTGGAGATGAATCCGATCGAGGGGCCTTTGCACCATGGTTCAATTACGGTACGAGGGAATGGGAAGGAACTTTCTGGTTTTGGCAATCTTGACCGCCATGGCCGCAGCATCTAGCGCAGCACAAACTGGAGGCACCGCCTTCGGGCCGGAGAACCCGTTTTACGCGCCCAGTACGCTGCCTTTCCACGCGCCTCCATTCGACAAAATCAAGGACAGCGATTACCAGCCGGCGATCGACGCAGGGATTGCGAAGGAGATGGAGGAGGTTGAAGCGATCGCCAACAATCCCGACGCGCCCACCTTCCAGAACACACTGGAGGCGATGGAACGCGCGGGGCAGTTGCTGGATCGCGTGTGGAATGCCTTCAATTGCGTCACCGGCGCCAACACGAATGCCGACTTGCGGAAGGTGCTGACCTACGAGACGCCCCGGATCACCGCGCTCGAAGACGAGATCCACTTGAACGCGAAACTCTTTGCGCGCGTGAAGACCGTCTACGACAACCGTGCCACGCTCCATCTCGATCCCGAGTCGCTGCGGCTTGTCGAGTACCAGTATCAGGAGTTCGTCAAGGCCGGCGCCAATCTTTCGGAAGCCGACAAGGCAAAGCTGAAGAAGCTGAATGAAGAGGGATCGAAGCTTGAGACCGATTTCCTGAATCGGCTGCTGGCCGCTGCTAAAGACGGTGCTTATGCGACAAAGGACTCCAAGGCGCTCGCGGGCTTGAGCGAGGCGCAGATGGCTGCCGCCGCCCAGGCCGCCGAAGGGCGCAAGCAGCAGGGCTGGGTCGTCCCGCTCCAGAACACCACGCAGCAGCCCGTTTTGACATTCCTCACCAACCGCTCCACCCGCAAGGCGATCTTCGAGAACTCCTGGAATCGCGCCGAACGGGGCGACGCCAACGATACTCGCGCCGATATTGCGCGGCTCGCGCAGTTGCGCGCCGAGAAGGGCGCATTGCTGGGCTTCCCGAACTACGCGGCGTGGACCCTCACCGACCAGATGGCCAAAACGCCCAAAGCCGCAGTCGATTTCATGGACGCGCTGACGCCCGCGGCAACAGCCAGGGCGGCAAACGAAGCCAAGGACATACAGAATCTGATTGATTCCCAGCACGGCGGCTTTACCCTTGAGCCCTGGGATTGGGAGTTCTATGCCGACCAGGTGCGCAAGGCAAAGTACGATCTGGACGAATCGCAGATCAGGCCGTACTTCGAGCTGAACAGCGTGCTTGAAAACGGCGTCTTCTTCGCCGCAAACAAGCTCTATGGCATCACGTTTAAGGAACGCAAAGACATTCCCGTCTACCAGCCCGATGTGCGCGTCTTTGAGGTCTTCGAGGCCGACGGAAAGCCGCTGGCACTGTGGTACTGCGACTACTACAAGCGCGACAACAAAAACGGCGGCGCATGGATGGATTCGCTGGTTGCGCAATCGAAACTGCTGGGCAACCTGCCCGTGGTTTTCAATGTGACCAACTTCGAGAAGCCTGCGCCGGGCCAGCCCGCACTGCTCAGCTTCGACGACGTGACCACGATGTTCCACGAATTCGGCCACGCGCTGCACGGAATGTTCGCCGACACCGAGTACCCCACCCTCTCCGGAACACAGACGCCGCGCGACTTCGTCGAGTTCCCCTCGCAGTTCAATGAGCACTGGGCCAGCGACCCCACGGTCTTTGCGAACTACGCAAAGCACTACAAGACTGGCGAGCCGATGCCCGCCGAGTTGGCGGCGAAAATCCAAAAGTCAAAAACCTTCAACCAGGGCTATGCGCTGACTGAGATCCTGGCCGCGGCCCGGCTCGATATGGAATGGCACATGCTGCCCGTGACGGCGCCGCTCAAGAATCCCGACACTTTCGAAGCAGAAGCGCTCAAGAGGACGCATCTGGCGCTGGCAGCGGTGCCGCCGCGTTACAGGTCGAGCTATTTCCTGCACATCTGGGACAACGGCTACCAGGCCGGCTACTACGCCTACCTGTGGACCGAGATGCTCGACGACGACGCCTTCCAGTGGTTCGAAGATAACGGCGGGCTGACGCGCGCCAATGGCGACCGCTTCCGGCAGATGGTCCTCTCGCGCGGAAACACCGAGGACCTCGAAACGATGTACGAGGCGTGGCGGGGCGGAAAGCCGTCAATCGAGCCAATGCTGAAGAACCGGGGGCTGAAGGAAGAGGGCAAGTAAGCTTGTAAGCCGGACCGCAGTCATCACTACGAGAAACAGAAACCCCTGCCCGGTGAAGCCAGGCAGGGGCGGGAGAAGTGCAAGGTTCGGTTTAGAGTCTTCCGATCAGCAGTTCGCGTTCGTAAACCAGCTCCGACGGCAGGTGGTCGTGCAGGTCGATGAAGAGCTCTTCGTGGCGGAGGACCTCTGACTTCCACTGCTTGCGATCAACGTGTTGCAGCTCGTCGAAGACCTCACGCGAAAATTGCATGCCCTTCCAGTTGATGTCTTCGTAATACGGAGTCCAGCCGATCGGCGTCTCCTTGCCTCTCGCGTTGCCGTTCACGCGATCGACAATCCACTTGAGCACGCGCATGTTCTCGCCGAAGCCGGGCCAGATGAACTTGCCCTCGGCGTTCTTGCGGAACCAGTTGACGTGGAACAGACGCGGCGTGACGGCAAATTTGCGCTGCATGCGGATCCAGTGGCCGAAATAGCTGCCCATGTGGTAGCCGCAGAAGGGCAGCATGGCCATCGGGTCGCCGCGGAGCTTGCCCACTGCGCCGGCCGCAGCGGCCGTGGTCTCAGAGCACATGGTGGCGCCCATGTAGACGCCGGCATTCCAGTTGAAGGCCTGGTAGACGAGCGGCATGGTCGTGGAGCGGCGTCCGCCGAAGATGATGGCGCTCAGGGGAACGCCCTCCGGGTCTTCCCAGGCCGGATCGATGCACGGGCACTGCGAGGCCGGAGCGGTGAAGCGGCCGTTGGGATGCGCCGCTTTGGCGCCGGTCTTGGCTGCAATCTCCGGGGTCCAGGGATTGCCCTGCCAGTCGAGGCACTCCTTCGGCGGAGTGTCGGTCATGCCCTCCCACCAGACGCCGCCTTCGGGCGTGAGCGCCACATTGGTGAAGATGGCATTGCGGGCCAGCGAAGCCATGGCGTTGGGGTTCGACTGATTGCTGGTGCCCGGCGCGACGCCGAAAAATCCGGCTTCCGGATTGATAGCACGCAGTTGGCCGTCCTTGTCGGGGCGGATCCAGGCGATGTCGTCGCCCACAGTCCACACCTTCCAGCCCTCGAATCCTTTGGGCGGAATGAGCATGGCCAGATTGGTCTTGCCGCAGGCTGACGGGAATGCTGCTGCAACATAAGTCTTCTGGCCTTCGGGGTTTTCAACGCCGAGAATGAGCATGTGCTCGGCCATCCAGCCCTCGTCGCGCGCAATGTTCGAGGCGATGCGTAGGGCGAAGCACTTTTTGCCCAGCAGAGCGTTGCCGCCGTAGCCGGAGCCGTAGGACCAGATCTCGCGCGTCTCGGGGAAGTGCACGATGTACTTGGTTTCGTTGCAGGGCCAGGGCACATCTTTCTGGCCGGGGGCCAGAGGCGCTCCTACGGAGTGCAGACAGGGCACTACGCGCTTTTCGTCCTTGTCGATCTCTTTATAAACGGGCAGGCCGACGCGCGCCATGATCCGCATGTTCACGACCACGTAAGCCGAGTCAGTCAGCTGCACGCCGATCTGCGAGGCCGGGGAGCCGACCGGGCCCATGGAGTAGGGCAGCACGTACATGGTGCGGCCGCGCATGCAGCCGTCAAAAAGTTCTCTCAGTTTGCGGCGCATCACCTGGGGGGCTTCCCAATTGTTGGTCGGGCCGGCTTCCTCTTTCGAGAGCGAACAGATAAACGTGCGCTCTTCCACGCGGGCCACATCGCGGGCGTCGGAGCGTGCGTAAAAACAGCCCGGCCACAAATCTTGGTTGAGGCGCGTGAAGGTGCCGTTCTGCACCAGCAGATCGCAAAGCTCGTCGTATTCTTTCTGCGAGCCATCGACCCAGTGGATGGCGTCCGGCTTGGTCAGTTCCGCCATTTTTTCGACCCAGCGGATGAGGTGCTCGTTCGTGGTGTAAACATTCCCCGTTTTTACAGCAGTTGCCATTATGAGGGCTCTCCTTCCCGGAAACGAGTCATGTTACCACCCGAGCTGTGCGATCGCAAAAATGGCAGGCTGCGGCGCGGCCCCTGTGCCCCGCGCACAGCATGGGCCGCAGAGCACAATCCTAAGAAGGCACGGGCGCTAAGTCTTCATCTTCCAAAGGCTTTTCCGCGGCTCTCGCGGCCCAGCCACGCGATGAGCGAAGCCGCCAGGAAAACACTCACGGCAGTGAGCGCCATGGCCGTGGCGTAGCTGGTTTTCTGAGCATATGCGGCCTCAATGAAGACGACCGAGCTGGCCAGAACGCCCGCGCTCTGGTAGGCAAACCCCGGCAGCAACGCGCGAACCGAATCGGGCGAGAGCTCGGCCAGGTGTGCGGGGATTACGCCCCATGCGCCCTGCACCATGAACTGCATGAAGAAGGCGCCGGCAACGAGCAGCGCCACGCTCGGCGCGTAAGCCCAAAGCGGGATCAGCGTGACGCCCAGCAGAAGCGCGATGACGATGGCCCTGCGCCGGCCCCAGAGATCGGAGAGGAATCCGAAGACGACGCCTCCGGCGATGGCTCCGATGCCGGAAAAGGCCGTGATCGCCGAGCGGCGCGCGGGACTGAAGTGCCACTGCCTCTGGAGGAAGGTCGGATACATGTCCTGCGTGCCGTGCGAGGCAAAGAGCATCATGGTCATGAATACAAGGAGATAAAGAAAGAGCTTCCAGTGGGAGAGGATCTCGCGTGTCTGCAGGCTCCATGTGCGGAGGCTTGCCTGGCTCCGTTCCCATACGGACGACTCTTTGACGCCGAGCCAGATGTAGATGACCAGCGGCACCGCCGGCAGGCTGCTCAAAATGAACAACGCTCGCCAACTGAGAAAACTCGAAAGGAAGAAGTAAAACATCGCCGCCAGCACGTTGCCCGCGGCATAGCCCTCCTGCAGCAAACCGGAGAGCACGCCCCTGCGGCGGACCGGCGCGCCTTCCATGGCCAGCGAAGCGCCCACGCCCCAAGTGCCGCCCATGACCACGCCAAACGCCGCACGAACCACAAGCAGAGTGGCGTAATTGGGTGCGAGCCCCGTAAGGATTCCGGCAACTGCGTAGGCGCCCATATTCACCATGAGCGGGCGGCGGCGGCCGTAACGGTCAGCGAGAAGCCCGAAGATAAACCCTCCCAGCGGCCGGCAGATCATCGTCATCGTGATCAGCAGCGCAATTTGGGCGTCGGTCTTGTGAAAATCGTGCGCAATGGAGGTGAGGCAAAAGGTCACGAGGAAGAAATCGAATGCGTCCAGCAGCCATCCGCTGAAACCGGCGATCACCGCGGGAGGATGACTCCGCTCGTCCGGTTCCCGCCGAAGCGAATCCACCGTTTCGTCCAGAGTTTTTTCCTGCTCTTGCATTGCTCGTTCCTCGCGAGCCCTGGCTTTGCGTTGCCTAGAGCATACGGCACCGTCCCGTTCTGTGTTGACAAAATCCTTCGAATCGCCCCGCCGAACTGCGCTACCGGTTTCACTTCTGAACAGCGGCTTCGGCGCGAAGAGCAAGCGGATCGCTGGCGCGGCCTCCGATTCCAGAACACAGCCAGACCGAAACGATGGTCAAGCCGCTTACCAGAAGCGGAAACCAGACCTGGGAGATCCAGGGTACTGGCAGTAGGAAGAGCAAATCCGGAGTAACAAGCGAAGCCGGCCAGCCAATGGCGACTCGCAGCCAGACGTAGTAGAAGAAATCCCAGAAGGCGAAGCTCCACAGAAAAGCGGCGGCTCTCTCTCTCGCGCCCTTCCCGGTCAGCCATGCGACAGCGATCAACATGACCATCGTGGCCGCTTCGCGGAAGCACTCCACTCGCAGCAGAAAAGGCGGGACAAAGATGACTTTGTCCGCCTGTGGAACGGGCAGCAGTCCTGTGGCGGCACGCAGGTAAACCACAACCGCCGCTTCAGCAAAGCCGAAGGCAATGCCGAAGGCGGCGGTCCAGAGGAGCCGCGTTCTGACGATCGCGAGTTTCTGTCTGCGCGCCAGGAACCAGGGGAGTGCCGGAGCGAGAATGAGAAGGTTCACCCACCATGGCCTGGCCAGGAGGACGAATCCAGACATAGATCGAGTCTACGACGAATTCATCCTTGAGCGCGTGGAGCCGGCAGTGCGAGGATTGAAAGCGGCTGGAGCGCGGCAATCGGGCTGCGGCGCGGCCACCCAGAAAGGGTCCGATGAAGATCGGCGAGCACGATGTCCTGATCGTAACCGACGTGCAGAATGACTTTTGCCCCGGCGGGGCGCTCGCGGTTCCCGATGGGGACGCGGTTGTAGCCAGAATCCTGGCCGTGGCTCCGACCTTCGCGCACCTCATTCTCACGCAGGACTGGCACCCGGCGGGCCACGCTTCGTTCGCGTCGTCGCATGATGGCAAGCGGCCTTTCGATGCGGTTCAGCTCGCATACGGTGCGCAGACGCTCTGGCCCGATCACTGCGTGCAGGGCACGCGGGGAGCGGAGTTTCATCCCGCGCTCAAACTGCCGCAAACCGAGCTGATCCTGCGCAAAGGATTTCGCCCCGCGATCGACTCCTATTCGGCCTTCTTCGAGAACGACCGTACGACACCGACGGGCCTCGCGAGCTATTTGCGCGAGCGCGGGCTCCGGCGCGTCTTTCTCGCAGGCCTCGCCTACGACTACTGCGTGGCGTTTTCGGCTCTCGATGCCCGCCGGATGGGCTTTGAAACTTTCGTCCTGCGCGACGCCTGCCGCGCGATCGATCTCGACGGCTCGGTGGCCGCCATGGAGAAAGAGTTCGCGCGGGCAGCGGTCGAGATCGTCACGAGCGACGCGCTCAGAGCGTAGAATCGCTGCAGGCCTTGGATGATGTCCCGCAACTTCTACATTCTGGCCGCTTCACTGGGACTGTTTGCCTTGGTCTCAGCAGGCATGGCGTTGGTGCCCTCTCACTTTCAGCCGGGACTGCCTGCGAATGGGTCGCTGTGGCGCACGATTTCCATCTTTCTGCTGCTCTTCGGGCTGCTCTCGGCTCTGATCGGAGTCCTGACCCAACTTTTCGAGCAGGTGGACCGACGCAGCGAAGAGGCACGCCTGGCCGCCAGGCGGCGGCGCCGGGGCTCCGATGATGAATGAGGGTAAACGTTAGAATGGAAGTGTGCGGGAAGCTTTCCCGATCAGGATTGAGTCAGAACAAATGTTTGAACTTACAGTAGAGCGCGAATTCGCGTCAGGCCACTATCTGCGCAATTACAAGGGCAAGTGCGAGAATCCGCACGGGCACAACTATAAAGTGCGCGTCACGCTGGTGGGCCGCGAACTCGACCAGGCCGGCCTGTTGCTCGATTTCACGCTGCTCAAGCAGGTGATGCGGCCCGTCATCGATCGCCTCGACCACGCGATGCTAAATGAGATCGAGCCGTTTATCGAGCTGAATCCCTCGGCCGAAAATATCGCCAGGTTCTTTTACGATGAGACCAGCCGGCAAGTGGCGGAAATGACCGGGGGCCGCGTCCGCGTGAAGGACTGCACAATCTGGGAGACCGACTCAACCACGGCTACTTACTACGAGTAAGTCGCGGGAAATCTCAATCCGTCCCCTGCGATTTGGCACTCAGATATTTGCTGAACGGAATTTCGAAATAGAAAAGCTCATTGCCGCCGGCATCGCGCAGCTTGGTCACGTAGAGGCTTGCGCCGCGAAGCGGCTCGGTGAGCTGCGAAACGTCGTAAAACAGAAAACCCGCGCGGGTGGTATGCGGTTCCACTACAAGCGCTTGGTACTCGAAGGTGTTGAAGTCCTCTTCAATGGCGCTGTCCGAGTCCTTCCCCTTGGTGTGAATCGGCGGCAGCGGAGCGGGCATGGGAATCTTCGATCCCATGCGCTCCTTCTTCGTCATCTTTCGCTCGATGTCCTCCGGCTCGGCAGCCTGAATTCTCTGGCCTGTCGCGGTTTCGAAGAGAATCCTCGCGTCGCGCAAGGAGATGGCGTGGTCGCTGTCGTTGGTTACGATGAATCGCACCGGCATCACGCCGTGATCGAGGTAGTCGATACGGAAGATCGATTCCTTCCTTTTCGTGTCGTACGGCTCCACGGCAATGGCCACCTTCTCCTCGCTGTGCACTTCGACGGCGGCAAAGGAGGTGGCAGGCTCGACCGGCGGCGGCGTGTGGTCACCGGCAGCCGTCGCGCACATTGGCCCAAAAATCAAAATTGCGAACGTCCAGAACAATCTCATCGTGCCCGACTGTATCATGCTTAGATTAGACACTGAAATCCGGAATCTGTTAGGTGAAGTTTCTGTTCTTCTAGTCCAATATGGTTTTGTTTCTTTATAACCTGGTGCTGCTTCTGGTCCTGGTCGCGGCCACGCCGTGGTGGCTGCTGCGTATGGCCACCACGCACAAATACCGCGCGGGCCTTCTCGGGCGCCTCGGCCGCGTGCCCCGCGGACTCAAGGCCGCCTTTGGAAAGTACTCAGCCGGTCGTGCGGTCATTTGGCTTCACGCAGTGTCAGTGGGCGAAGTGCTGGCGGTAACCCGGCTAGTGGAGACGCTCGATGCCGCTCTGCCCGAATACTCTGTGCTTATCTCAACCACCACCCGCACCGGCCAGAAACTGGCTCGCGACCGCTTTGGAGCGGAACGCGTCTTTTATTGTCCTCTCGATCTGCCGTGGGCGGTGTGCGCCTACCTCGAAGCCCTCAAGCCGAGCATCCTGATTTTGGCCGAGACCGAGTTCTGGCCCAACCTCCTCGCCGGCTGTTTCCGCCGTAAAATTCCCGTGGCCGTGGTGAACGCCCGCATCTCCGATCGCTCCTGGCCGCGCTACCGGCGCTCGCGCCAACTGTGGACGCCGATGCTTTCGCGCCTGAGCGCGGTCCTGGCGCAGAGCGAAACGGATGCGGAGCGCCTCACAGCGATCGGCTGCCGCCCAGAGAGCGTCTCGGCGTCGGGCAATCTCAAGTTCGACATCCGGCCTGCGCGCGAGGCCGAGGCAACTTCCCGGCTGAGGTCAGTGGATGCGGGATTGCGTTTTGTGGTTGCCGGCAGCACGCTCGAGGGCGAAGAATCGGCTCTTTTGTCTGCGTGGCCGCGGCTGCTTGCCGCCGATCCTAATCTGGCGCTGATCTTAGCGCCTCGCCATCCCGAGAGGTTCGCGGCCGTTGCCGCGCTGGCCGCCGCCTCAGGTTTCCCTTTCAGCCGCCGTTCGCAGTGGCGGGGGGCAAAAGTTGAGCCGCTCGCGCCCGGCTCCATCATTCTGCTCGACACGCTGGGCGAACTCGCCTCGGTCTATTCCCTGGCCGCTGCCGCCTTTGTTGGGGGGAGCCTCGTTCCGGCCGGCGGCCACAATCCGCTGGAGCCGGCGCAGTTCGGCGTACCCATTGTGATGGGCCCCCATTATGCCAATTTCCGCGCGATCGTTGAAGAATTACGAGCGGGCGACGCGATCCGCATTGTGCCTGACGAGGAACTGGCAGCCGCGCTCATTGCGCTGTTGTCGAACGCCGCCGCGGCGGCTGCCATGGGCGCGCGTGCCAAAGAGGTTTTTGACCGTCAGTCCGGGGCCACGGACTGCTCGGTTAAAGCGATTATGGATATTCTTTCGGCAACGAGGGAAAAGGAGCCAACCCAATGAGCCAGCCCTCCTCAGCGCGCCCCTGGCTACTGCCGTTTGTGCCGCTCTATCGGCTTGCGCTCGGCCTGCGCGAGTTCCGGCTCCGTTCCGGACGCGAGCAGGTGCGCCGGCTCCGCTTTCCCGTGGTCAGCATTGGCAACTTGTCGGCCGGGGGAGCGGGGAAAACGCCGCTCACAATCGCGCTTGCCCAGGCCTTGCTTGCCCGCGGGGTGGGTGTCGACGTGCTTTCCCGCGGCTACGGCCGGGCAGGAAATGGCGCGGCTCGCGTGGAACCTGGCGGCACGGCCGAGGAATTCGGCGATGAACCGCTGCTGATTGCCCGCAGAGCTGAAGTTCCTGTTTTCGTCGCCCCCAGCCGGTACAATGCCGGGCTGAAGGCGGAATCTGCCTCTGCGCGACGGAATCTTCATCTGCTCGACGACGGCTTTCAGCATCGCCAACTTCACCGCGATCTTGACATTCTCCTCCTCAGCCGCCGGGATCTGGAGGACCGGTTGCTCCCGGCCGGCAACCTGCGCGAGCCGCTGAGTGCAATCCAGCGAGCTAACGTGATCGCAATCCCGGAGAGTGAGCCGGAAATGGAAACAGAATTGAAGGCTCAGGGTTGGCGGGGTAAGGTGTGGCGTATCCGGCGCCGCATGGAAGTTCCCGCCATTGCAGGCCCGACCCTCGCCTTCTGCGGAATCGCCCGGCCCGCGCAGTTTTTTGAAGGCCTCGAAGCCGCCGGCGTCCGCCTTGCCGCGCGCATCGCCTTCCGCGATCACCACCTCTATACGGCGGCCGACCTCGATAAGCTCCAATCGGCCGCTCGGGGTATGGGAGGCCTGGCCCTCGTAACAACCGAGAAAGATCTAGTCCGCATTGGTCCTCTTGTCGCGAGCCTCCGTACCTCGATCCCCATACTTACCGCCTGCCTGCGCGTCGAAATTACAGAAGAGAGCGCGGCCATGGACTGGCTCCTGGCCCGGATCGGTGCGCAAGCGCCTTGAGTGCGGGGGCAAGGCCACTGTCGCTCCCGCCCCCCGCGCTGGTACACTCGGCCTTCAGAGAAACCTTATGACGACGACTGCAACGAATCCCGTGCCTGAATTCAAGCCCTTTGTTCCCGCTACCCAGAAACCGCCCGAGTTCACATGGCGCGCCGTTTTGCTGGGCGCGGTCTTCGGCATTATCTTCGGCGGGGTTACCGTCTATGTCGGCCTCAAGGCGGGCCTCACCGTCGCCGCATCCATCCCGATCGCCGTTATCTCGATAAATCTGCTGCGCTACAAAGGCAAGCCTTCGGTCCTGGAGACGATCATCGTTCAGACTGCCGGCAACGCCGGTCAGTCGATTGCCGCAGGCGTCATCTTCACGTTGCCCGCGCTCATCTTCCTCGGCTTCGACCTCGAATACTACCGCATTTTCATGCTGGCGCTGATCGGCGGCTTCCTCGGGGTTCTCTTCATGGTGCCGCTGCGGCGGCCGCTGATCGTTGAAGAGCACGGCACCCTACAGTACCCGGAGGGCACTGCGTGCGCTGACGTGATCAAGGCCGGGGCCTCGGGCGGCTCCACTGCCAGCCGTGTCTTTTTTGGATTAGGCTTGGGCGCGCTCTACGCCGCCTTCCAGAACGAAAACCTCTTCGGCGCGTGGCCCGGCACCCCTGAGTACCGGCCTGACTTCGGCCCCGACCACGTCATGAAAGGCTCGTCCCTCAAGGCCGACGCTACCAGCGAATACCTCGGCGTTGGCTACATTATTGGACCCAAAACCGCCGGCATCATCTTTGCCGGAGGCGTCTTCAGCTGGCTCGTACTGATGCCGCTGCTTTACTTCTTCGGCAAGGCGTTGCCCACTCCCGTTTATCCGGGCACCATTCCCATTGCCCAGATGGGTCCCAGCGAACTCTGGTCTACCTACATCCGCCCCATGGGCGCCGGGGCCGTGGCCGCCGCCGGGCTCATCACGCTGCTCAAGACACTGCCCACGATCGTCAGCGCGCTCAGGTCCGGATTCAAGAACATGGGCAAAGGCGGAGGCGCGCAGGACACTAGCCGCACCGAGCACGACCTCTCGATGACCTTCGCCGTCTTCGGCTGCATCGCGCTGATCGTGATCATGTTCTTCTTCCTCTGGTTCAAGCCCGTCCCCGGCGCGCAGCTCGGCATGGGCGCGAATCTGGCCGCCTCGCTGCTCATCGTCTTCTTCGGATTCCTCTTCGTCACCGTCAGCTCGCGCATTGTGGGGCTCATCGGCAGCTCGGCCAATCCCATCTCTGGCATGACCATCGCCACGCTCATGGCCACGTCGGCCATCTTCCTCGTCAGCGGCTGGACGGCTCCGGCGTTTGGAGCTCTCGCCATCACCATCGGCGGCGTGGTCTGCATTGCCAGTGCCGAAGCCGGCGACACCTCGCAGGACTTGAAGACCGGCTTCCTGATCGGCGCTACGCCCCTCAAACAGCGGATCGCCTTCTTCATCGGCATCGCCGTTTCCACAATCGCCATCGGCGTCACGCTCAACCTGATGAACCTCGGCCTGCAAGAGTTCCGCGAAGCGCCCCGCGCCTGGGACATGAATGCCCCGCATGCCGGCGTGGCCGTCCAGAGCGATCCGCGCGGCCTGATCGAGCAGTTCCAAGTCAAGGGCACGAACGGCGGCACCACCCTGCACCACAAGAGCGAGTACGTTGTGCTGAACGCGCTCGGGTCTACTGAGTTAGCGGATGGCAAGTATCTCTATTCGCCCGCCTCGCACCAGATTGAAGTGCAGTGGATTCCCGGCATCGGCTCGGAAAAGGCCGCCGCCCCACAGGCTCGCTTGATGGCGACCGTCATCAACGGCATTCTCTCGCGCAAACTGCCCTGGGGACTGGTGATGCTCGGCGTCTTCCTCGTGATTGCTGTGGAGCTGCTCGGCATCCGCTCGCTTTCGTTTGCCGTGGGCGCCTATCTCTCCATTGGAACCACGGCGGCCATCTTCACGGGTGGCCTGGTCCGCTGGATCGTCGACAAGGCCATCCAAAAGACAGGCGGCACGAACGAGGGCGACGTTTCGCCTGGCTCGTTGTTCGCGTCGGGCCTGATCGCGGCCGGCGGCATCATGGGCCTGCTCGGCGTGGCGTTCAAGTTCTACGAGACCACGTGGAACAAGGAGAACCCCATCGCCCTGCCCCACAGCTTCCTCTATCACGACTGGGTCTCGGTCATCGCCTTCGCCGCGCTGGCGTATGCGCTGTACTACTTTGCGAGGAAGCCGCTGAAGAAGTAGCTCGCAATACTGCGATGCTTCTTAATCATCCTGAACGAAGCGGGCCGCGCAAAGCGCGGCCCGCGAAGTAGAAGGATCTCTCACTTCTGCGGAGGCCCGCCAGCGCCGCTCGGAGGAGCGCCGCCGGGAGCGCCGCCCGGTCCACCGGGTCCGCCACCGGGTCCGCCCGCGCCGCCGGGTCCGCCTGAGCCGCCCATTTGGCCCTTCTGCACCTTCTCGCCGGCTTCGTTATTGGCTTTTCTGTATTCGTCCAGGCTGACCTTGCCATCCTTGTTGAAATCGATTTCGAACATTGGCATCTGGGCCAGATCTTCGTAAGTCAGGTAGCCCTTCTTATTTTTGTCGAGCATTGACGTGAAGAGGTGATCGTAGGAGAACTGCGACATGCCCGCCGCAAGCCACTCCTCTTTCGTGATCTTGCCGTCGTGGTTGGTGTCCATCGCGTCAAAAGCCGGATGAAAGTCGAGCGTGGTCTTGCTGGCGCTCTGGCCCCCTGGCGCTCCACCCGGTGCTCCGCCTGGCGCGGCTCCGCTGGGAGCTCCGCCACCAGCAGGCGGGCCGCCAGCCGGCGCCTGGGCAAATCCATAGGCCGCCACTCCGGCCACAAGCGCAATCGCAAGTGTTACGGTTGAAAGTCGCATCGTTCCTCCCCAAGAATTGAAAATTAGAATTCAGTCTATTCTCCCATGCGCGGGCGCGGAAGCTCGTCGGCGCCGGAGCCGGGACTGCAAGCGCCGCCTTGTTGCCAGGGATGCAAACATGCGTATATCCTCTCCTAACCTGGGGTGGCGGAATGGCGGCTCCGGCAACATCGGCGAGTCTTGCCAGCGGCGATCGGGTCGCGATCGTCGGCGGCGGACCCGCGGGTTCGTTTTTCGCCATTCATCTTCTCCGCGAAGCCCGGCGACTGGGTCTCTCCCTCGAGGTCGTAATCGTTGAAAAGCGCAGTCCCGCTGATGCGGAATGCGACGCCTATCAATGCCGCGGCTGCAACTATTGCGCAGGCATCATCTCCCCACGGTTGAACGAAGTTCTGGAGGAAAACGGACTCGCTGTTCCTAAGGAGATCGTCCAGGGGCAGATCGATCACGTGTGGATTCACGGGCAGTGGAAGAATTTTCGCCTGCGGGTTCCCAAAGAGCAGCGCATGTACTCGGTATATCGGGGATCGCTGCCGGGCAAGCGGCCGGGCAGGCCGGCGGGGTTTGACGGCTTTCTTCTGGGAGAGGCGGTCAAGGAAGGCGCGAAGATTCTCTTTGGCAGGGCTGAGCAGCTTGCCTCGGATGCCTCGGGCAAACCCGTCCTCACCATCAAATCGAACTCCGGGGAAGACCTCTCCCTGGGCGCAGCCTTCGTGTGCTTCGCTACGGGAATCAACGCGCAATATGGCATGGAGAATCGCTCCGACCCGCTCGTTGACTCGATCCGGCAGTTGAATCCAGCCTTTGCTCCCGGCAAGACGCGTAGGACGCTCATCTTCGAGCTCGATGTGGGAAAAGAGTTTATCGAGCGCAACCTGAACCGGGAGATCTACTTCATCGAATACGGCGCAAAACACCTGGCGCTGGAGCACACTGCACTGATTCCCAAAGGCAGGTTCCTGACCGTCGCCATGATCGGCCGCTGCGTGGACGAGGCAACGCTGCCGCAGGAGAGCCGGCGCCTGGCCCGGGAGTTCCTTACGTTGCCGCAGGTTGACCGCCTTCTGCCTGGGGTCGCGGATGCGCCCCTTTCCTGCGTTTGCGCGCCACGAATGCCTGTGACCACGGCAAGATCGCCTTTCGGCGACCGGTTCGCGATCATCGGCGATGCAGTGGGCGCGCGGCTGAACAAGGACGGCCTCTACTCCGCCCACACCACGGCCAGCCGAATGGCGCAGACGGTGCTTCACGAGGGAATCGACCGTAAGGCTCTTGAGCGTGGTTATGGCAAAACGATTCGGTGGCTGGTTGGGGACAATCGCAGCGGGCGGATCGTCTTTGCCGCCAGCCGGACGGCATTCGCCACGCCCCTGATCAGCCGTATTGCGTACCAGGCAGTTGCCACTGAGTACAAAGTGCGGGAGGCAGGGAGCCGGCCGCTGAGCGGAATGCTGTGGAAGATCGCCAGCGGAACGGCCGACTACCGGGGAGTCCTTGGAGAAATGTTCGGCTGGAGAGTGCTGCTTTCGACTTTGGCCGGGGCCGCAGTCACTTTGCGAAACGTGGCAGTCGAGGTGGTTCTCGGCATGAAGTGGGGAGAGTACGGCCGCTATCCGGCAGTTGTACCGGTGGAAAGGCGCCAAAGCCTGAAGCAGGAAATCTTTTCGAGCCTTGGCCTGGTCCCCAATGGCTCTCCCGGTTTCGAGCGCATGTACGCCATCAAGATCCGCGGGACCGAGACAGAGATCATGGAGCAGCTCGCCAAGTACGGCCAGCCCGATGCCCGGTTTCTCAAAGTGCGATTCTTTCACGCGCGGCAGATCAGGGGAACGCCGAACCAGGTGGGTTCGGTCATCCGTTACAAGGTTCCGCTGTTACGACTTTCCGTGGACCTGCAACTGACGCGCCGTGTGGATTCAAAGGCTTTGCTTTTCGAGGCCGAAGAGCGCCTCGCCGATCGCGGAATGCTTATCTTCCAGATTGCGCCGACTGTGGATGGAAACCGCAGGCTTTCAATCTACGGCGCCTTCGATTACAAAACGGGAAAGACAATGGCAAGTCGCATGATGTGGAAGGTCATGAGGCTTCTGTTCCCCGGATTTGTGCACGATGTGGTCTGGAACCATGCCCTTTGCACGATCAAGGAAAAGATTGAGAGAAAGCACAGCCAGGGCGCCGATAACCTGCCGGAAAGCCCCCTATCTGCAACCAGCGCCTTTAAGGCGTGAGCGGTCGGAAGCGGCTCATCAGAGCGGTCCCGGACTCGGCGCAGCTCGCGGCCCGAGTTGTCGGCTCGATGCGAAACTATTGCGCGCGGGGAGGAAAGGCGAGGCGCATCTCGGCGATCTCGACGCGCTGAAGGCGGGCCTTGACGCAGGGATCGGCTGAGGCGAACTCTCGCGCGGCGGCTTCATCTTCCGCCACAAGAACGGCGATGCCATAAACTCCGCGCGGATCGAAAACGGGGCCGCCAAAGAGGCAAACGCCGCGCTCGAAAAGGCCCTGAAGATATTTGGCGTGGGAATCCATGATGGCTCCCTCGGCAGGGGTGATGTCTTCGGCGAAGCTGGGGCGGGGCGGAATGAGGCGAACCAGCCAGGTCTTCATAGGACTATTCTTCGGATCCGCCTGACGGCAGTTCATTGCCCTGCTCGTCAGCCAGTTTCTCCAGTTGATTGCGCCAGTCCAGCGACTCGACGAAGGCACGCGAATCGCGCCAGCCGGGCTCGACAATGACATGCAGCTCGAGATAGACAGCCGTGCCCAGCAGAGATTCGATCTTGCGCCGTGCGCCCGTGCCGATGGACTTGAGCTTCGTGCCGCCCTTGCCGATGAGAATGGCTTTCTGTCCGTCGCGCTCGCAGTAAATCACGGCGCCGATGCGGGTGAGAGGCCTTTTGCCGGGCCTCAACGAAGGTGCAGGCTCCTCGAAGCTTTCAATCACCACGGCCGAGGCGTACGGCACCTCCTCGCCGGTCTCGATGAGGATGCTCTCGCGGATCAGCTCCGCAACCATAAAGCGGATGGGCTGCTCGGTGTACTGATCGGCGGGGAAGTAGCGCTGGCCAGTGGGCAGCACCTCGACAATCTTGTCGACGAGCAGATCTAGGCCGTCGCGCTTGAGCGCGCTAATGGGGAGGACCTCGGCAAACTTGTAGCGGCGCGTGAGCGAGTCGATGAGCGGCAGCAACTGATCCTTGCGGACGAGGTCGACCTTCGTGACGACGAGAAAGACCGGACAGTCGAGCTTTTCGAGCAGTTTGAAGAGGAACTCGTCTTCCGATCGATCGCGTCCTCCAAAGCCGGGTGCCCCAGGTTTCGTCCGCCGTAGCGGAGAGACTTCGGAGTTCCCGGCATTCAACTGTTCCGGGGGCCCGGAAGCCTCTTCTTCAAATCCCATCTTTCGCGTCGCATCCACCAGAACCAGCACCAGGTCGCGGGCCTCCAGCGCCTCGTGAATCTCCTGCAGCATGCGACGGTCAAGCTGTGAGCCGGGCTTGTGAACGCCGGGCGTATCGAGAAAGACGATCTGCGCGGCTGGGTGGCGACCCTTGCGCGCCGGCACTTCCACTACGCCAGCGATGCGGTTGCGCGTGGTCTGCGGCTTGGCCGTGAGCGCGTTAAGAAGTGTGCTCTTGCCAACGTTGGGGCGGCCGATGATGGCGACGAAACCGGATTTCACTGTGGGTAAGGCTCCTGACTGAGTGTAAGGCATTCTTGTCTAGCGCGCTGTCCAGCCCGCGTCGATGTCGAGAACGGCGCCGGTAATGCCCGCGGCTTTGTCCGTGCATAAATACCTGACCAGTGAGGCGACCTCGGCGGGCTCGAGCAGCCGCTTGATGGCGGCCGGCTCCAGCATGATCTTGCTGAGCACATCTTCTTGCGTCATGCCAAAGATGCGGGCCTGGTTTACGATCTGCTGCTCGATCATCGGAGTGCGCACGTAGGCCGGGCAGACGGCGTTCGAGGTGATACCGTGCTCCGCGTTCTCCAGGGCAACCACTTTGGTCAAACCCAGCAGTGCGTGCTTGGCCGTCACATAGGCTCCTTTATAGGGCACGGCAACCCGGCCGTAGACGGAAGAGATGTTCACGATTCTGCCCCACTTCTGCCGGATCATGTGAGGCACGGAATATTTGCAGCAGAGAAAGGCCCCGGTCAGCATCACGCCGATCAGCGTATTCCATCGCTCTTCGGGGAACTCCGCGATCGAAGCCACGTGCTGCAAGCCCGCATTGTTGATGAGGATGTCAAGGCGGCCGAAACTTTCGATCGTGGCATCGAACAGATGGCGCACATCGCCGGGATCGGAGACGCTTGTCTTGACGAAGAGCCCGGGGCTTCCGGCCTCTCTCAGTTTCGCCTCGGCGCATTCCCCGCCGGCCCGGTCCAGGTCAGCAATCACGCAGCACGCGCCCGCCTGCGCGAAGGCCTCCACGCACGCCCATCCAATTCCACTTGCCCCGCCCGTTACGACCGCTACTTTCCCCTTCATCCCGCGCTCCTTGCTGGGTTAGGGTTGTTGCCGGCCCCACTTGAATCTGTATCACAGAGATCCTAACCAGGATGCGTCCTTTGCGTTGTTATGATCGCCACATGGTTCCCGAGGGCAGTACGGAACGGCTGATCCTGCGGCCGCTCGAGCTTGAGGATGCGCCGCGGATTCAGGAGATCTTCCCTCACTGGGAGATCGTGCGCCACCTGCTTGACATTGTCCCCTGGCCTTATCCCGATAATGGGGCTCTCCATTACGTCCGCGATCTGGCCCTGCCGGCCGTCGAGCGCGGCGAAGAGTGGATCTGGACGCTGCGGCTGAAGACCGCCCCTGCGCAGATGATCGGCTCGCTAAGCCTGCGCTGTGGCGAATACAACCGTGGGTTCTGGCTGGGACTCGCCTGGCAAGGGCAGGGCCTGATGAACGAGGCCTGTGCCTGGAGCAACGATTTCTGGTTTGAACGGCTGGGCTTCCCTTTGCTGCGCGTCGCAAAGGCCGCCGGAAACACAGCCTCGCGGCGAATCTCCGAGAAGCAGGGAATGCGGCTGGTGCGCACAACGGAGAAAGATTACGTGTGCGGGCGGCTGACGTCGGAGATCTGGGAGATCACGGCCGAGGAGTGGAGAGAGTGGAAGGCGCGCCGGGGATAGACGTCTATTCCGACTCTTGCGCCTCCGCAATTGCCCTCCACAGTTCTGGGATTCCCCGCCCCGTTTTCGCCGAAACGGCGAGGATCCCGTGCGTTCCCAGCCCCTCTTTCAGCGCCGCCAGATTGCGCGTGCGCTCGTTGCCGCTCAGCTTGTCCACCTTGGTTGCAACCACCTGCAAAGGGCGTCCCTGCGCGCGCAGCCAATCGAGCAACTGGCGGTCGTTGGGGCGCGGAGGCACGCAGGCGTCGACTAGGCAGACGCAGAGCGCCAGCGTTTTGCGTTCGGCAAGATAAGGCTCGATAAACGCGGGCCACTCGGCCGAGATCGACTTCGAGATTTTTGCATAGCCGTAACCGGGCAGATCGGCAAAAACTGTTCTCTTACTGCTGTGGCTGTCGGAAACCAGAAAGAAATTGATTGCGCGTGTCCGACCCGGCGTCGAAGAGACGCGCGCCGCCTTTTCGCCCACCATTGCGTTCAGCAGGCTCGATTTGCCTACATTCGAGCGGCCCAGGAAGGCAATCTCAGCCACCGAAGGCGCCGGGAACTGCGCCGCCGCCGTAGCCGAAAGCAGAAACTGTGTCGTATGTCGCATGAAACCGCGGTCCAGCTTTCAGAATAATCGCTGAGGCGGAGGCCTTGGGCGGAATGAGCCGCGCTTGTCTACATTGTAAAGATTTGTAACCCGCCCTCTATGCGATGGAATTGATTGCCTGCACCGTCTGCCGGGTGCAATACTGGCTTTCATCCACGTATTTGCTTGGAGTTCCGTCGCCTGAGGAAGGATATGAAGCCGCGCAAACGCCGGTCTGAGGCCGCGTCGCTGCGCTGACGCACAATGGCGCCGTTGCAAGCGGGAAGTATGCAGGGAGAAGGGTCTTAGGCAGGACAGCTTTATTGGAATTCAATTTCGTTACCGCCTCGGCGGTAGGGTTAAGGAGAAAATGCATGCGTCGTAAGGACAATGTGGGCAGAAAAAACGCAGATAAAGCGGTTTCTCGCCGAGGCTTCTTTAAAGGGACAGCTGCGGTGGTGGGCGCGGGCCTTGTCGCAAATTCCAAACTGAGCTCAGCTCAGGCTCCGGCCTCGAGCGCTGCAGCGAGCAACCACATTGCGGGTTACTCCGGCGACGGAGACTGGCTGGGAACGGCTCCCGTGATCGCAGATTCTCAGATCACGAAGACCGTCGAGACCGACGTTCTGGTGATGGGCGCCGGTCACGCCGGCGTTCTGGCGGCCCTGGGCGCCTCTGACAAGGGCGTAAAGGTTGCTGTCATCGAGGCGCAGGACGAGGCGGGATTTGCCACCGACTACTGGCACCGCGTGGGCGAAGACATCGGCCACGTCAATTCCAAGTGGCTCATCAAGCGTGGATATGGCCCTTATGACACCGGCGAGGTTGTTGCGGAGTTCGTGAAGCGGGCCGCAGGGCGCTGCAACCCCGACATTCTCCGCCTGTTCGTGGAGAACTCAGGACCCATGTTCGACCGCATGTGCGAGGTCTACGAGAGCTACGAGGCCAAGCGGAAGGCCGACGACAGCGCGGTGCAGTACAAGTACAGCGACGGCGTCCAAACCCTCGATCTGTCCAACCTCATGGACGAGAAGCACCTCTTCAACCAGATTGGTCTGAACCGCACGGGGAAGGATTATCCCATCGTGATCGGCGGCTACAAAACCTGGCCTACCACTGCAATGTTCCAGGGGCCGGTGCTTCGCCGGGCGGTTTCGCCCTTTGTCAGCGTACTGCGCTGGTTTGAAAAATACACGGTGCTGAAGAGCGTGGACAACGGCGCCCAGTGGTACTACGAGCACACCGCGGTTGTGCTCACGCAGGATGCGAACGGGGCTGTGACCGGCGCCATTGCCAAGGACAAGTCCGAAAATTACGTCAAGTTCAACGCCCGCAAGGGCGTGGTTGTAACAACGGGCGACTATGCCAACAACCGGACCATGGCCTGGGATCTGAATAACGAAACGATGGAAGCCATGGAGCGGGCAGGGCAGAGCAAGGGCGGCTCCGGTGGCGGCATGGGCATGGGCGGCGGCGCTCCCGAAGGCGGTGCTGCTGCAGCAGGCGCTCCCAGAGGCACTGCCGGAGCGAGCGCTCCCGGTGGTCCGGGAGGTCCTGGCGGAGCGGCGGGCGGCCCCGGCGGTGCAGCTGCTGCAGGTGGACCCGGCGGCGGTGGCGGCATGGGCGGCATGATGGGTGGCGGCTCAAAAGCATCCTCCCTCAAGCACGAGGGCACCGGCCACAAGATGTGCTGTTGGGCCGGAGGCATGATTGAGCCTTCTCCGCGCGGCGGCATGAACATTGGCGCTGGAGTCAACGGCCCGTGGGGAACGGGACCGATGGTCCAGCTCAACTCGCAGGCAAAGCGCTTCGCCGATGAGTCGGCGGCCCCGCTCATGGGAGGGGCCTGCGCACGTCAGCCGGCCGGCATCGCGTGCGTCGTTACGGATAAGAAATACATGAAGAGCATCGTCATTGCCGGTCTTGAGCACGGCGGCCCCAACTTCGGGCGCAAGGAGTGGCTCGAAGACATGCAAGAGGATATGGCAAAGGTCGTGGCCGGGGGAGCCAAGGGCGGCCACGTCAGAGGAATCACCGTGGCGGAACGGAATGCCGCGACCGTCTTCGGAGCCAACACACTTGAAGAGCTCGCAGGCTATCTGGGCTACAAAGGCGAGCTGGTGCAGACCTTTGTGGAATCCATCAAGCACTACAACGAGCTTTGCAAGAAGGGAGTCGATAGCGATTACGGCAAGGATGTCAAAGCCCTGATCCCCATCGACGAACCTCCTTTCTATGGCTGCTCGGGCAGGCTCGGGGGCGGCGCAAGCTTCGGCATGGTCACCATGTCCGGCATGGTCACCGATACCAAGCTGCGTGTTCTGGACAAGAAAGGCAATCCCATCAAGGGCCTGTTTGTTGCGGGCAACACGCTGGGCGGCCGTTACGGCCTGGGCTACTCTACGCCTTTTGCCGGCAACTCCATCGGCATGGCCATGACTCATGGATGGCTGGCCGGGAAGTTCGCAGCGGAAGCATGAGAAAGCGCCGGCATGCCGGCGAAAAAAGCCGGGCGCCTCGTGTGGATCAAGTCTGTTCGTTCGATCCATCGACGCGTCCGGCATTTTTCTTCGCCGGTCACAGCGGCGCCGTCTAAAATGGCGGCGTCCGGAAAACCATCATGGATTTCGCCGTGAATCAGATTCCGGAGAGGAAGGGTTTGTCATGATGTCGAGAAGAATGGTTATGAATTGCGCTGATGCAAAACGCCGGAACGTGAGGGCCTTCCAGGCATTCTTGGTTTTTGTTGTTTTCCTCGTCCTGGCTGGTTCGTCGGGTCTCACCGGCTGCGGCGCCACGAAGACGGTGGCCAGCGGCTCGACCTGGGTTGTCGGCCAGACGTCCAAACTCGGCAATCTGGTGATTGAGAACGGAGCTACGGTCAAGGCTCCCGATGGCTCGTTGCTGACCATGACCGTAAACGGCGTCGAGACGGCCATTCAGCCGGGCACTTATTCCGGCAAGGTCGTTTTGACGCCGACGGTCAAGATTACTAAGGCGCTCTTCGACAGCATGTTGAGCAAGGGGGCCAATACCGACTACCGCACCGCATTGTTTGTCGAAGGCGGCCAGATCGTCGGCAACGATTCTGTGGTTTCGGCACTCAAGGGCGGCAGCTACGACGCCAAGGGCGCCAAGGGCGTGACCATCGAGTCCAGGAACAGGCTGTTCGATGGCTTCATCATCAACAACAGCGACTACAACCTTTCCAACCTGAAGATCAACGCCGTCGGCGAGGGCGGGAGCGACTTCCTGGGCTTTGGCGCCGGCGTGGCCATCATGGGGAAATCGAAAGTCAATATCGACAACTACACATTCAATGGCCAGGGCCCTGTACGGCATGGGATTTTCATTGCCGGCCTAAAGGAGGACGAACATCCGACGGTGACAATCTCCAACTCGTTCCTGCAGTCGAACGGCTCGGTCGGCAAATACACCGGCAAGTCCATGTCAATGGTGCCGTGGGTGCTGGGTCTTGAGACCACCGGGCACGTGCGCACGCAGATGGTGGCCGGCTTTGCCAACGTGAAGTATGAGAACAGCACCATTTTGTCGGATGGCTGGGGTGTGCTCTCCATCGATGCCCCTGGCGCGTCGGCCAAATACACCGACCCTTCGATCGTTCTCGACGCGAAGGATTCAACCATCGACATCACGGGCACCAGCGGCTACGGCTCGTACTCGATCGGCGGATCTCGCAATATTTTCGACCATTCCGTGATGGGCAATACCAAATACAGCACCAACAAATTTGGACTGACCTACGCACTGGTTGTCACGGGCGCGGTTTCCGGCGGCGACTTCATCAACGGCACTAACGTGACCTCCCGCTATGGTGTGATGTGGCACAAGGCGCAAATTGGCGTCACCAAGGTCGATGGCAGCACCTTCCACACCTACGGGCCAACCTTCCTCATCAAGCACTGCTATCCGGTGATCAACGTAAGCAATTCAAACCTCACCTCGGATACCGGAATCATTGTGCAATTGATGGGCAGCGACGATCCCGGCCTCTTCGCCGCCTATTATCACGAGCCCCTGAATGCAGCTTCCGAGCCAAAGGACACGAAGCACGATGATCTCCACATCAACAAAACCAGCAGCACGATTTCGAAGACAAAGCTGGACAACGTTGTCACCGACGCCCAGGCGAACTTCTCCAATATGGAGATCAAGGGCGACTTCTATAACTCGGTTTCCGGGCGCGACGACGACGACCTGCACCTGCGCGGCCAGAACCTGGTGCTCAACTTCGACGCCGTCAAGCTGACCGGCGTAGTCTCTTCCGCAGTGGCTTCTCATCGCACCTACACGGTCTATTTCGGCAAGGAGAAAGACTCGAACGGCAAGCAGATCGCGCTGAATGCAGAGGGTTATCCGGTCAAGGCGGCATGGGGAACCGAAGAAAACGTCATGCACAGCCAGCTCCCCGTCCCGGTTCCCGAAAAGGACGCGAACGGTCAGCTGATCAAAACGGGCGGCGCCAAGCAGCAGGCGACCGAAGGCGTCATTGTTGCCAAAGACGCGCTCTACCTGGGCGATCTCGTCAATCGTCCCGCGCCCGCGGTCAACAACGGCGTGCTTGTCACGCTGAAGAATGGCACGGTCTGGACCATCACCGGCACGAGCTATCTTACCGGCCTGACGATTGAAAACGGCAACATTGTGGCGCCTGAAGGCTCAACGGTCGAGCTGAAGGTCAATGGGGCCAAGTCGCCGATCAAGAACGGCGCGACATATACCGGCAACATTGTTCTGTCTCTCGCCAAGATGTGAACCAATCTGCCCTC
>Ga0335071_10001438_pt1 | contig 25637 bp, 21 predicted proteins | sample Lox_Sample_15_FD_206724 | JGI IMG/M metagenome (GOLD analysis project Ga0335071, IMG submission 206724) | Soil microbial communities from Loxahatchee National Wildlife Refuge, Florida, United States - Lox_Sample_1.5 | ecosystem: Environmental > Terrestrial > Soil > Wetlands | place: USA...
CGAGCGTAGGAAGCGCACCGGTCCAAAGCCCGCGGCCGAGAGCCAGCCCCGGAAGTCCTGCACGGAGAAGCAGCGCGACGTGGAGGTGAGCCGGAAGTAGAGCGCGCAGGTCTCACCTCCCAACTCGGCCCGGGCGTCCTCTGGGCGGCGATCGATGCCCCACAGGGCGAGGGTGCCGCCCGGGACGAGGGCCTGCCGCGCGCGCCGAAGGAGATCCACGTTCTCGTCGGGAGAGAGGTGGTGCACGACGTTGGCTAGCAAGACGACGTCCGCGCCCGATCCGAGGGAGCCCCGTCGCAGATCGGAGGGGGCGTGTTCCACGACGTCGGCGATACCCTCCTCGTGAGCGAGCCGTTGCGCGGCCTCCAGCGCCGCGGGGAGCTCCAGCACGCGCGAGCGCATCGGTGGATGGCGGCGGCACAGGGCCGCTCCGAGCAGGCCGTGGGAACCGGCAAGGTCCAGGACGAGCCTCGCCGCGGGCCGGACCGGGACGTGGCGGGCCAGGATGGACGCGTGACCGCGAGCAATCTCGAGCATCGCCCGCTGGTAGCTCTCCCACTCCCGGAGGTCCCGCATATTGCCGTGGATGTCCAAGCCGCGGCCCGTCCGGAGCAGTTCCTCGAAATGATCGAGGAAGCCCCACTGGGCGTAGTTGAAGCGCACGAACCCATCACACGCCAGGGGAGCGCCGCGAAGGAGCGTCCTGCGCGCGACCAGCGAGAGCCGGAACCTGCCACTGCATTCCCGCAGGTAGCCGGAGGCCGTGAGAACCCTAAGGCACAGCGCGAGGCTGTCCGCGTCGAGCCCGAGGCGACCGGCGAGGGCAGCGGCCGAGAGCGGACCCTCGCGTAGGGCCTCGAAGACCCCGAGGCGCTCACCGGCCATGAGCGCGCGTGCCTTCAGCAAGGGTAGGAGCGTATCCAACACCGGAAGCGGAACCCTTCCGGTTGCCAGCGCGAGCGCCTCCGAGAGCGATCCGGGTACGATCTGGAGCCTCATGGCGTCACCGCGCCCGCACCGCGTTGACGATGCCCTGTCGTGCGGCAGACAGGGCGGGCACAAAGCCCCCGAGCAGCCCCATCGCCAGGCTGAAGGTCACCGCCCACAGCGCCACGTCCAGCCCGAAGTGGAAGTGGAAGCTGATCTGCGTGAACGACTGGTTGTTTAGGGTCGAGAAGCTCGCGAGCGAGAGAAGGCTGGCGGCAGCCATGCCGATGACGCCCGAGAGCACCGAGAGGAGGATGGCCTCGCGCAGGAAGACGGAAAGTACCGGGAACCGGCGGTAGCCGATCGCCCGTAGGGTCCCGATCTCGCGCAGGCGGTTAGCCACCTGCGAATACATGGTGACGGTCGCGCCGAAGCCAGCGGCGAGGGCGAAGATGACGGTCACGAACGCGCCCAGGCCGACGATGAACTGTCGCAGCGTCTCCGACTGGGCGTCGAAGAACAGGTCCTCGCGCCAGGGCTTGAGGGTCGAGAGGGAGGGATCGGCCGCCAGCCGCGCGCTCAGCGCGGGGAGGGCGCCTGGGTCCTTGAGCCGAAGGACCACGTCGGTGAAACCCTGGCGGTTGTAGGCGTCGGCGATGGTCTGCTGGTCACCCCAGATCTCGGACTCGAAGGCGCTGCCGCCGGCGCTGAACACGCCGACCACCGGCCACTCGCGTCGCGCGTAGGACATGCCCTCGCCGAGGCGGCTGCCCTTGTAGCGGCCCTCGACCGCCGAGCCGACCATCACCTCGAGGGTTCCCGGACGCGGCAGGCGGCCCTTGACCACCTTCACCGTGTCCCGGATGGCCAGGGAGGACGGCATGATGCCGCGGATCCCGACGTTGGCGCCGGGGGCATCGGGACCAGCGCCGCTCCGCGGGAGGTCGCTGATGACCACGATCTCGCCGGCGATGAGCGGCGCGCCCTGGGTGTCGGTCGCGACCTCCTGAGACGCCTGGAGCAGACGGAACTGGTCCCGGCTCACGGCGCTGACCGCCTCGCTGGTTGCGCCGTCGCGAAGGATCATGGCGTTCTTCGGCGAGCCGTTCTTGGCCATGGCGTCGTGCACCCCGCGGGAGAGCATGAGCATGGCCGCAAATACGAACACCACGAGGGAGAGGCCACCGACGGTCATCACCGAGGTGAGTGGCCGGCGCGCCAGGCTGCGGACGCTATAGGAGAAGGGGATCATTCTGCCCTCCGGAGAGCATTGAGGATGTTGATGGTCGAGGCGCGATAGCCGGGGATGGCCGCGGCCAGCAGGCCGACGCCCACGGCGACGAGCAGCGCTGGCAGGGTCCACGCGTCCCCCGAGGCCGCGGTGACGAAGCCGCTCGCGGCCTTGAGGAAGGCGGAGATGACCGGCCGGGCGACGATGGCGCCGACGACGCCGCCGATGAGCGAGAGCCAGAGTCCTTCGGCCAGGGCCAGGACGAACAGCGTGTTGGGCTTGAACCCGATGGTTCGCAGAACTGCTAGCTCGCCGGTGCGCTCGCGCACCGCCATCGCCAGGGTGTTACCGAGGATGAGCAACATGATCACGATGAGCACCAGCGACACGATGTCGAGCGCGCTGATGATCGCGGCCGAGCCGGCGAGGAAGCCGAGGGTGAACGACTGCTCGCTCTCGGTGAGGGTCTCGTTGGCGGAGCTGGCGAACTGCGCGTCGATCGCTTTGGCGATCTGCGATGAGCGATCGGCGTCCTTGACCAGGACGGTGTACTGGCTGACGGTGCCGCGTTGCGCGTCGGGCAGGCTCTGGTCGATGGCCTTCCACTGCATGAACATCCCGTCGTCCTGGAAGGAGTTCACCCCCTTGAACGTGCCGCGCACGGTGAAGGCCCAGTCACCGGGGTAGAAGTCGCCCTTCAGGTGGATGACGTCGCCCACCTTGAACCCGTACTTGGCGGCCAGGGCCTCGCCGACGAGTGCCCCGGTGCGATCCTCCTTGAACGCCCCCAGCGCTTGGGGCGTGACCTTCACGTCCTTGAAGACGTCGAAGTAGGTATCGGGGTCGATGGCGAAGCGGGCAAAGAAGTGGCGCGAGTCGATGTAGGTGCCGCCGAACCAGTTGGTGTAGGTGACGGCGGTGACGCCGGGAACGCTCTTGATCTTCTCGAAGTCGGCGAGCGGCAGCGAGAGGGCCAGCGACACGCGATTGCGCGTGACCAGGCGATCGGTGCGCGCATTCTGTGCCGTGTCGCGATAGGCGCTGATCACGGTGCGGAGGAAAATGAAGGCCACCACCAACACGGCCACGCCGCCGATGGTGAGCATGGCCCGGGTGCGGTTCCGGAACGTGTTCTTGAAGGCGAGCTTGGGGAGGTTCATGCCGGCACCAGGACGCCCTTCTCCAGGCGGCGAACCACGCTCGCCCTGTCGGCGGCGTGGGGGTCGTGGGTGACCATGACGATGGTCTTGCCGAACTGCCGGTTGAGCGCGACGAGAAGCTCCAGCACCTCGTCGCCGCTCTTCCGGTCGAGATCGCCAGTCGGTTCGTCGGCGATGAGCAGCGTCGGGTCGGAGACGAAGGCGCGCGCGATGGCAACGCGCTGCTCCTGGCCGCCGGAGAGCTGGCGGGGGTAGTGGCTCATACGCTGCTCGAGCCCGACCACCTTCAGGGCGGTCCGGACCCGCTTCTGCCGCTCGCTCTTCGAGAGCGTGGTGAGGAGGAGGGGAATCTCGACGTTCTCGGCTGCCGTGAGCACCGGCAGGAGGTTGTAGAACTGGAAGATGAAGCCCACGTGCCGGGAGCGCCAGTCGGCCAGCTCGCCCTCGGATTGCTTGCCGATGTCGACGCCCGCCACGCGGAGCTCGCCGGAGCTGGGCCGGTCGATGCCGGCGATGAGGTTGAGCAGGGTCGTCTTGCCCGAGCCCGACGGGCCCATCAGTGCCTCGAACGAACCCTCGGCGATGTCGAGGTCGATGCCGTCGAGGACGGTGATCTCCTCCTGGTCCCGGCGGTAGATCTTGCGGAGTCCGCGCAGGCTCACCATCGGTGGCTTGGCCGTCGCGGGGGCAGTGCTGCTTCTGGCATTGGTTTCCATGGTGTTCTCCGGTTCAGTTGCTCTTCTGCTGGATGCGGTCGCCGGACTTGATGCCGTCCGGGTGGGAGACGATGGTCGTGCCGGCTTGCGGGCCTTCCTTCAGGACCACGCGATCTCCGTCGGCGCCGGCGGTGACGACCTTCACGGCCTTGACCCGGCCGTCCTTGTCAACGGTCAGGACCTGGGACTCGGCACCCTCGTGCACGATGGCAGCGGACGGCACCTCGAGCGTCGGCGCCTTGTTCAGGCCCTGCGCGTCGGGCTCGTGCGCGACGAAGGTCACCCGGCCGTTCATGCCGGGGAAGAGCGAGAGGTGGGCCGTGGCCGGCGAGGGATCGAGCCGGACCTTGACAATGGCGGTCGCCTTGGCGACGTCGACGCTTGGACGGATCGAGAAGACGTGGCCGACCAGGCCCTGGCTGGTCAGGGCGTCGAGGCGAACCTCGACCGGCATCCGCAGCGTGACCCGGCGGAGGTTGGCCTCGGCCACCTCGGCGTCGACCTCGAGCGAGGAGAGGTCGGCGAGCTGCATCACCCCCTGGCCTGGCGCGGTCGAGACGAAGTCGCCGGGCTGGGCGAGCACCCGGACCACGACGGCGTGGAAGGGCGCGCGCAGCGTCGCGTCGGCAAGGTTTCTTTGGGCGGTCTCGAGGCGCGCCTGGGACTGTCCGAAGTCGGCGGTGGCGGCGCGCAGCTGCGCATGGGCCGACTCGAGATCGATCCCGGAGTCGACCGCGGCGCTCTCCGTGCCGGCGTTCGCCTGGAACAGCCTCTGCGCCCGTGCGGCCCTGACCTCGGCGCTCTTCTCCGCGGCCCGGGCGGTGCCGACGCGAGCGTCCGCGGAGGCCAGGTCGGCCCGGGCCTGATTCAGCGCGAGCTTCAGGTCGGTGGGGTCGAGCTCGGCCACCGCCTGACCGGGTGCGACCTCGTCGCCCTCGTCCACCAGGCGCTTCGCGAGGCGGCCGGGCGTACGCGGCGCCAGGGTGTCGGTGGTCGCCGCGGTGACGGTGCCGGTCGCGACGAAGAGCGGAGCCTCCTGTCCGGGCTGGACGGAGAGCACCAGCGCGGTCTCCGCGGTCTTGGCGCCGAGGGTGCCACGGGAGGTGAGGAAGGCTGCCGCGCCCCCAGCGATGGCGACCACGGCCACCGCGATCCAAAGGTAGGTGCGCCGGCTCTTCGACGGGGTTTCGGGGGTCCGGGCGATCTTGAGCGAGGCGAGGTCGCCGGTGAGGTCGTTGGTCGCGATCGGGTCTTTCATGAGAGCGTCCTTCCTGCGGGCTTGGTCCACTTCGTCGGGCATGACGTCTTGAGTGGCGGGGTTCATGGCTGGCCCCGGTCGGTGAGGAGTGGCTCGCCCGCGGCCTTCCTGAGCGAAAGGACGGCGGCGGCCAGATCGGCCCGGGTCTGGGCCAGGGTCGCTTGTGCGTTGAAGGCATCGCGCTGGGCCTGCGAGACCTCAAGGGAGGTAGCGGTGCCCTCGCGGTACTGGACGCCGGTAATGGACAAGGCCTCGCTCGTGCTCTTCACCTCGGCGACCGCCTCCTCGAACTGGGCTCGTGTGGCCTCAACGCTGAGCCAAGAGGTGTGCACGTCGTCCCGCACCGCGTCCTGCTGCTGAAGAAGGCGCTCGCGCTGCTCCTCGGCGGCGGCGCGCGCGTGCCGGACGTTGGCCGGGGTACCGATCGGATCGAGGTTCCAGGTGAGGTTCACTCCGGCGGTCCAGTAGATGTCGTGCCCGACGAAGCCCGGAGCGTTGGTGTAGTGTTCCTGGAAGTTGCCGGTCACCGAAGGGGCGAGGCCGGCCCAGGCCTCCTTGACGCTCGTCTCCTGCTCGAGGGTCGTGGCCCGCAGCTGGTCAAGCTCGGGACGCCGTGCTTCCGCATCCCTCACGAAATCGTCCTCGGTTCCGGTGACTGACTCGGGCTCGCCAAGGGTGGGCAGGTTCGAGTCGACGCGGCGCCCGCTCAGCGTCTCGAGGTTTCGGACGGCAAGCGCCAGCGTCTGGCGCGAGGACGCGAGGGTCTGGTTGGCGCGCGCAAGGTCCGTGAGAGCGCGGTCGACCGCCAGACGGGTCTCGGTGCCCTCCTTGGACCTCGTCTGGGTGACCTGGAGGTTGTCCTCGGCCGTCCGAACTGCAGTCCGGGCGGCGTCGGCCACGCCCTGGGCACCCACGACCTGGTAATAGGCCCGGGCGGTGGAGAGCAGGACCTCGGCCTCGCTGGCGCGCTCGGCCTGCGCTGCCGCTTCACGGCCGTACTTCGAGCCCTGGTACCGGTAGAAGTTTTGGGGAGAGAGGATCGGAACGCTCACCCCGGCCGTCCAGGTCCACGAGTTGAGGGGCTGGATGGTGATGGACCGCGCAGACCCGCCCGAGGGCGAGCTCGGCAGGTCCAAGACCCCGCTGTATTGGTTGTGCGTGTACCCGCCGGTCAGCTGGTGGGTAGGGGTGAGCGAGGCCAGCGCCTGCCGGACCGCCGCGTCCTGCTGCTCGAGCTGGGCTCGCGAGATGCCGATGGTGTGGTTGTGGGCCTTCGCCGACTCGAGAAACTCGGTCAGGGGAGATGGGGACTCGGCGGTGAGGAGGAGCGCAACGAAAGCGGGGAGGGCGGCGGTCATGGGAGTTCTCCGTTCGTCGAGGCTCGCTGCGGCCCCAGGGCCTCGCGGAGCGTCGTGGCGTCGATGTGCGTCTGGCGTGCCATGGTTAGTTAGTTTCTAGTCACTCATTAATTTCGTCGACCGTTCGCCGTCAAGCGGCTGGAGGCCAAAGCCAGGTGAAACGACGGATCGGGACGGGGTCGCTGCCTCTCGACCGGCGCCGGAACGGCCCCGTACCAGGCGCCAGAGTTTGCAAGGAGCTTGCCGACCGGCGTGGGAGGGCCGAGCGCCCCGGAAGGGCCTCACGCGAGCAGCCGACGCGGTGAGTCATGGTTAGTGAGTAATCAGTCATTACTGCGGGAAGATGGCAGCGGGCCGCGAACCGGGCACTGCGGAGGTGTGAAGGAATGTGAAGGACGGGGGCGACGCCGGGCCGGTAGCGAGAACGACGGCATTTCGGCGGCTGGATCGGGCTGCTCAGCTTCTGAACAACCCGCTCACGAGCGCGACAGGGGGCTGCTTGCAAGCATCGCGAGAGCGCGAGGGCCATGAACACGTCCTTCAACGCCCCGGCGATCGGCGCGGCCAGGGCTGATAGATGCGGATCATGCGCGGGTTGGCCACGAGAGGTTCGCGACCGACTTCTCAGCGCATTTCCGGATTCCGTACGCTTCCGTTCGTCGAGGGACCCGGACTGGCGCCGGGACGGTTCGGGGTCAGTCCTCGCGAGCGCGCTCCAACGCCGGAACCCGCACTTGCCTGGGGCTAACAGCAACCAGCAGGATCATCCCAGCCGAGATGACGAGCGAGGACGTGATGCGGCCGAGCTGCAGGCCTCCCTCGGCGTGCGACTTGGTCAGGGTATCGCCGAGCGTCGCACCGAGCGGCCGTGTGAGCACGTAAGCCGCCCAGAAGAGCACCGGTCCTGAGGCGTTCGTGAACAAGTGTATGGCCGCGACGACCGCCAAGAAAGCGGCGAACACGACCACTCCTCCCTCGAATCCCAACCCGGCAGTGCTGGCCACGAAGTCGCCCAGGGCCGTTCCGAGCGTGTTCGAGACGAGGATCGTTAGCCAGTAGAAGGTCTCGTCTGTCCGCGAGGTGACCCGGTCCACCTGGATGGAGCCGGCGACGCGTTTCCAGATCAGGAGGACCACCAGAACACCCCCGAGGAGGAACAGGGAGGACCGTGGGTAGCCGAGCCCGAGGGTGCGGTCGAGGTAATCGGAGGTGGTGGTCCCGACCGTGGTCGTGGCGACCACGACCGCCCAGTAGAGGGCCGGGTGGTGGCGCCGCACCGTGACCTGGGCCGCGGCGGTGACGACAAAGAACGCCAGGAAGACGAGCGTGCTGATGGCGTAGCCGAGGTTCAGCGTCATCGAGAGCGCGTCGCCGCCCGTCTCACCGAGCGTGGTCGCCAGGATCTTAACGAGCCAGAACCAAAGCGTGACCTGGGGAACCTTGCTGAGGTCGTGCTCTTCGCGCAAAGTTCAGCTCCTGGACGATAGGCGTGCCGGGCACCACTGACGGTCGGTACCCACCGGCGGGGAGACATCGTTGGTGGAGCGGAGCCGGTGCCAGATGGTCTGGATCGAGGAGAGCCGGATCGAGAGCACCGCGAGAACCCAGAGCCCAGCCTGATCGGCAAGCACGTCCCCCGCATCCGCTCCAAAGAGAGCGGAGAGGAAGAGCGAGCTCCAGTACCTCGGACCAAGGGGGGGGATCTGCTTGAGTTGCATCGTGCTCCTCGTCGATCTCCGTCAGGCCGCGTTTGGTGACGTTCCGCAACATGGGAACAGCGGATGTCGCCGGCTTCTCCGCTCGGTGACGAAACGTGAAGCGTCCAGGTTCAGCGGACGACGAGGACGATCTTCCCCACCATGCCGCCTCCCTCGAGCAGCCGATGTGCCTCGGCGCCGGCCGCCAGCGGGAGCGTCTTCGACACGATGACCTGGACCGTACCCTTCTCGACCAGGGCGGCGATCTCCGAGAGCTGCTGGGTGTTCGTCTGCGTGAAGACCGCCGTGGTGCGAGCGCTGCGTACTTTGGCCTCCTCAGCGGATGGCGGGCCCAGGGCCGACGCGAAGGCGCCGCCGGTACGGAGATGCGCCCACGCCTGCTGCGCGAGCTCCCCGCCGACGAGATCCAGCACGGCGTCCACTTTGCCCGCAGCGGAGATGTCCCGCGCGGTGTCGACGAAGGCGTCCGCGCCGAGCGCCTTCAGGTGGCGCTCATGCGCCGCGCGAGCGGCGGCCACGACTCGCGCGCCCTTCCACTTCGCGAGCTGTACGGCGAAGGTCCCGACCCCACCGGCAGCGCCGGTGATGAGCACCGTCTGGCCCGGGGCGAGATCCAGGCCGCCGAAGAGACCCTGCCAGGCGGTGAGTGCGGCCAGCGGGATGCCGGCCGCGTGGATGTGATCGATCGAGCGCGGCTTCTTGACCAGGCTCGCGGCCGGCACCGAGACGTACTCGGCGTAGGTCCCGCCGGGGATCTCGGCCTTGCCAAACACCTCGTCGCCGACCGTGAACGCCAGGACGCCGGCGCCCACGCCGTGCACGTCGCCGGAGACGTCGAGGCCGGGCGTCCAGGGAAACGTGAGCGGGATCATCGACTTCATGAACCCCGCGCGGAGCAGCCTGTCGACGGGATTCACGCCGGCCGCGTGGACGCGGACGAGCACCTGACCGGGGCCAGGCACCGGGCGGGCCGCGTCCTCCAGCAGAAGCTCGCTTGCGGGACCGTACCCCTTCACTCGAATGGCCTTCATCGTGGTCATGGCGGTTCCTTCCTTGCGGATGTGGATTGGCGCGGTGGGGCCAGAGCCGTGCTCTCCACCACGCAACGCGGCGGGACATGATGGTGCAAGGTGCGGACCATACGGCGGTGCGGCGTTTCATCGGCGAGCAGGCGAACGGCCGCGCTGGGGAGAGCTCGCCGTTGCGCATGACGCGATCACCGTCGTTCAACGCCTGAGCAGGCCCACATACGGCAGAGGGTGCTCGCCCTTTGCCGAACTGTCCCGCCAGGCGCGGCGCCCTCTGGCACGAGCCCGGAATTCTCGAGCGCTTGCAGGCGGCCTCGGTCGGCACTGTCGTTGCTACACCGGCTCACCGAAGGCGGTGTAGGTCGTAGTCACTTGCTGTCACCGAGCCAGAACGAGGAAGGAGGACCTGACCATGATCCCGACTTGGATGATCAAGGAGATCGAACGGCCCCGGCGAGAGCGCGAGAAGCGCGAGCGGCCTCGGACCCAGATCGAGCTGCCGAAGCACACGTATGATCGCGAGCCGCAGCCACGTCCTCTCGTGCCGTCCGGACCCATTGTGGTCGAGCTCAGCGCCAGGAGCGAGCCTTACCGTTGCGTACCGTAGTCCGGCGCGATTCCGTAGCGGGCGAGCCGCTCAATAAGCGTGTTGCGGCTGATTCCGAGGCGACGCGCCGCCTCCGACTGGTTTCCCCGCACGCTCGTCATGGTCCGGGCGACGGCGCTGCGCTCGACCGCCTCGATCTGTTCACGGAGGGTCAGCCCATCATCGACCGGCGCCGGGCGATCCTGCCCGGGCTCCGCGGGGGCGGGCGCCGCGTCCTGCACGGTCTTCATGCCTGCGAGCGCCTCCGGCCCAATCTCGTTCCCCGTCGCCATGGCGACCATCCGGGCGATCGCGTTCTCAAGCTGGCGGACGTTCCCGGGCCAGTCGGCGGCGGAGAGCCGGTCGAGGAGGGCCGGCGCGAGCCGGATCTCGCTCATCCCGAACCGCTCGCCGTAGCGCCGGGCAAACTCGCGCGCCAGCGCCGGGATGTCCTCGCGCCGGTCCCGCAGCGGGGGGACGACGATCTCCACCACGTTCAGGCGATAGTAGAGGTCCTCCCGGAAGCGGCCCGCTCGGGTCTCCGCGCCGAGGTCGCGGTTCGTGGACGCGACGATGCGCACGTCCACCTTCTCGGTTCTGCCGGACCCGACCGGCTGAATCTCGCCCTCCTGCAGCGCGCGCAGGAGCTTGGCCTGGATGGCCAAGGGCAGCTCGCCGACCTCGTCCAGCACGAGCGTGCCCTGGTTGGCCTCGGCGAAGAATCCGGCGCGTCCCTGCGTCGCCCCGGTGAACGCGCCCCGGACGTGGCCGAAGAGTTCCGCCTCGGCGAGCTCGGCCGGGATGGCGCTACAGTTGAACCGCACCAGCTGACCGGCCGAGCGCCGGCTCTGCGCGTGAAGCAGCGAGGCGACCAGTTCCTTGCCGGTGCCGGTCTCGCCGCCCAGGAGCACGGTGATGTCCTTCCCTGCCACCCGCGAGACCGTGTCCAGCAGGCGGCGCATGGCCGGCGAGTCCCCCACGATTCGCCGCCCGATGGCGTGCTCCGCCGAGAGCTGGCGGTTGGCGACCCGGAGCCGCCTCGCCTCGAGCGCGCGCTCCAGCGCCACCCCCAGCTCGTCCACGTCGAAGGGCTTGGGCACGTACTCGTACGCGCCGGCCCGGATGGCACGCACCGCGAGGCGCTCCGACCCATGGGCGGTGAGGAGGATGACGGGGAGGGCTTCGTCGCGGTCGCGGATGGCCCGCAGGAGGTCCATGCCGTCCATCTCCGGCATGGAGAAGTCGGTCACGACCGCGTCTACGCGGTCGACGAGTTTCAGCGCCTCGGGACCTGAACGGGCCACGAGCGGCTCCCACCCTCGTTCAGACACCACCTCCTTGAGCGCGAAGAGGACCGAGGGATCGTCATCCACCAGCAGCACGGACGCCATCGACGCGCCTCCCTTGTAGGTGCAAAGGGAGCGTCACCGTGGCGGTGGTGCCCCTGCCTACCTCGCTGTCATAGCGCAGCGAGCCGCCGTGCTGTGCGACCGCCGAGCGTGCCAGGACGATCCCCAAACCGGTACCGCCCTTTCGCGTGGTGAAGAAGGACGTCCCCAGCCGCATCAGCACGTCCGGGGGCATGCCGGGACCGGAATCGCGCACGACGATATCGGCTCCCTCGACGTCTACGCTCGACCGGACCTCGACATCGACCTCGCCACCGGGTGGCGTGGCCTCGATCGCGTTGGCCACGAGGTTCAGGACTGCGCCCCGGAGCACGCGCGGGTCGGCCTCTACGGCCGCATGCCCGTGCGAGGTGAGGCGGACCCTGCCCTGGTCGGCGCGGGCCGAGAGCACGAGCACCGCGTCGGCCACCAAGGGTCCGAGCTCGACCGGCTCGGGCCTCACCTCCTGCAGGGGGCGGCTGAAGGAGAGGTACTCGGAGAGGATCTGTTGCACCCGGGCGATCTCCCTCTCGACGACCTGCAGCCGCTCCTGCGAAGGGGTTTCGGAGGTGTCGCGGACGACGAGTTGCACGAGTGCCTTGATGGCAGCGAGGGGGTTCTTGAGTTCGTGCGCGAGCTTTGTGCCTACCTGCTCGAGGGAGCGCGCGCGGGCGAGGGTCTCCGATGCCATCTCCTCGCGCGTCCGGGCGAGATCCTCGCGGACCTTGCGCACGGAGGCATGGAACGGCGCCAGCAGCGCACCGATGCCGAACACGCTCAGCACCACCAGTGCCGCGTGGAGCCAGGCAGGGAGCTCGGGCCCCGCCCACGCGCGCGGCAGCGCGGCGAGGCCGCATGCGGCGAGCCCGGTTGCGGCCAGCAGTGCCCGGGTCGCCGCGTGATCGCCTGCCACGAGGAGCGCGGAGATGTAGGGTGCGAAAACCGTCACAAAGAGTGGACTGTCGATCCCGCCCGTGACCGCGACGGGCAGCAGGATGGAGGCGAAGACCCCGGCCTGGCTCAGGAACGCGCCCCAGGCCGTGCGCTCGGCGTCCGCGTTCGCGCAGGACTTCGCGTCGTGCTTGTGGAACCCAAGCTGCTGGGCCTGGAGGGCCAGCGCCGGCACGCCGAAGGACGCGACCCGCCAGGCAGGGTACCGCACCGCGAGGAGCACCGCGGAACTGAGCAGGTAGTACGCCAGCGGGAGGACGTCGGTATCCCGAGGCCATCGGGCCTGCGCGGTCCCATTCGCCTGGCGGTTCACGGGCGGCGGGGATCCCGGGTGCGAGGGGCTCACGCGCCGATTCAACGCAACTTCCGGACCACCGAAGCTCCCAACGTCTATGGCATCCTTCCTATCCGCCTCGGGTAAGGCGACCAGGAGGGCGCCCTTCCTGGGTGAGCAGGCCAAGGGCATTTCGCTCGAGGATTGAACAGCGTGGTGCCGAACGCCGCCCGGCCGATCAAGCAGCGACCGCCGGGGAACGGGTGGCGGTCGCGGACATCCGAGCGTCCAGGCTCAATGGGCCAGCGCCGAAGTACCCGATCACGAGCGCCCCGCCGATCATCGAGACATTCTTCAGGAAATTGGAGAGCTGCATCATCGCCGCCATCGGATCCTGAGCGGCCCAGAAGGCGTGCATCATCACCGTCACCGGCACGAGGAACAGGACCAGGAGCCAGGCGCCGAGCCGGGCGCGGTACCCGACGAGCACGCTGAGCCCTCCCGCCACCGCGAGCACCCCCGAGAACGGAACGGCCACGGTCGCGAGCGGCACCCCCTGGCTCGCCGCGTAGGCGATCGTCTGTGGGGAGAAGTGACCGAGTCCGAGGATCACGAAGATAAGGGCGTAGAACACTCGCCCGACGAACGCCACGTAGCGCATGTTGTCTCCCGTCCAGCGCCGAGCGCACGCTCAGGTGCGTGGGGCTCGAGCGCCTCGACGGGTCGGTCATTGCAACTTTGTCGCCAATCGCGGTTGCCAGATCGCCGCGCTCGGCTGCTCAACACGTGATCGAACTGCTCACCGCATCAAGTCTCGAGCAGGACGACGACGGGTACCATCAACAAGCGGTGATCCGCGGAGCGGGCCCCTTCAGCGCCCGAGGCGCCGGTGACGAAGTGTGGCCCGAGCTTTGCTAAGAGCGCGCTCGCCAGTATTCGGAGGCAGAGATGACGATCCAATTCTCGGCAGTCATTCCAGCCCAGGCGAGCGGCGACAGCGGCCCGTTCTCGGTCATGAGCATCGATCTCCAAGCGCTGGGCGTGCGAGCATCCCCAATCGCCGTCCTCGACGACTTCCGCGTGCGGGGTCGGCCCTTCCCGCCGCACCCACACGCCGGCTTCGCGGCGGTCACGTACGTGCTTGAGGACTCGGAGGGAGGCCTCCGGAGTCGCAACTCCCTGGGCAGCGACTCGATCGTCGGTCCCGGGGGGATCGTCTGGACGCAGGCGGGCAGCGGAGTGATGCACGAGGAGCTCCCAGCTGAGAGCGATCGCCAGCTGCACGGAATCCAGATCTTCGTGAACCTGAGTGCGAAGAACAAGCTCGTCGCGCCCGAGGTGCTTCAGCTCGAGAAGGCCCAGATGCCGGAGCGACGGACCGCCGCCGGAGATCGCGTGCGGGTCGTCGCCGGATTGTTCGAGGATGTCTCCTCGCCGCTCGTCCCCATCGAGCCGTTCAACCTGCTCGATATCGAGCTGCGCCGCAAGATCCCCTTCAGCCTACCGAAGGCTCACAACGCGATCGTTTACGTCCTCACCGGGGACGTTCTCGTTCGCGCCGACGACGGCGGGCAGCAGATGTCCGGCGGGCACGCGCTGGCGGTCCATGGCGGCGGAGGTCGCGTGACCATCGAAGCCCTTCACCCTGCACACCTTCTGTTTCTGTCCGGCGCCGAGATCCGCGAGCCGGTCGTGGCCCATGGTCCCTTCATCATGAACGATCTGGCGCAGGTCGAGGCAGCCTTCGCGCGGTACCGCAAGGGAGACATGGGGCGCCTGGAGCCGCTTCCGGAGCCTTGAGCAGGAATTGCTGCTGCTCCACAGGCCGCGGCCGGCAGCAACAAGCAGGCTGTTGGTAAGGAGCAGAGGACGTGACGATCGTACTCTTCATAGCCTTGGGCGTCACGGCCATGGCAACAGTGCTCGACTTCCTTTGGCGGTGGGCGGGTGCGCGTTCCTCACTCGCCCGCATCCGCCATCGACCGCCGCGGCCTCCGAATGGCCTCCACCAGCTCGGGGGCGACCGCGAGATGCTGACGTTGCTCGCTGTCCACGATCTCAAGAACCCACTCACCGCCATACGCGCAAGCGTCGAGGTCGTGCTCGAGCGAATCGCGAACATGCCCGAGCTCCGCAATGAGGCGGAGGATCTGCGCGTCGCTGTCGTCGAGTCCGCGCGGCTCGCAGGCATGCTCAACGACCTGCTGTTCGTGTCGGGGGCGCGAAGGGGTAGCGGCGGCGACCGCCGCATAGACCGCGCGAGTGTGCGGGCACTGCTGGAAGACGTCCTCCATGCGGCAAGTGCACAGGCGGGTGCCCTGAAAGTCCGGCTCGAACTCGACGCTCCGTCGGACCTGCACGCCCGGATCGACGCTCCTCTCATCAGGCGCCTCGTCGAAAACCTCGTGATGAACGGGCTCCGGTACACGAGGCCTGGAGATCGCATACAGCTCGCCGCCCGTGCGATCGGCGGTCAGCTCGAGCTTGCGGTGAGGAACACCGGCGCGCCGCTCTCCGCCCAGGCGCGGGCACGCTTGTTCGAGAAGTACGCGACCGGAGGTGACGGTGGATGGCAGAGCTCCGGCCTGGGGCTGTATGTCTGCAACCTGGTGGCGAAGGCTCACGGAGGTACCATCTCCCTCGTGGAACGGGAGGGTTGGGGCGTGTCTTTCGAGGCCATCTTGCCGGTCGCCGAACGAACGAATGGAGGTTGAGCTGGCGAGTGAGCCTCCAGAGATCGCTCCACCTCGAGGGCTCCATGATGCGCGGCTGTCCCTAGGAGGCAGCCCCGTCTGGGTTACGGGCATGGCAAAGCCCACCACTATCCGGCATCGCTGGCGGTCGGAACGTATAGGTAACGGATGTCGCCCGTACTTGTGGGTTCGCCTGAGAGCGGAGCGGAGACGCGGCTGCGACTGCTCGCGAAGGTAGGGGAACTGGCGAGCCTCCTGCAGTCCGAGCAGGTGCTACCGGCGCTGGCGCGACTTCCCGTCCCGGAGATGGCCGACTGGTGCATCCTGGACGTGGTCGAGGATGAAGAGATGCGCCGCCCGGAGGTCGCGCACCGTGATCCCGCCCGGGCCACACTGGCGGACGCGTTGCGGCGCCTCTCGCCTACGGCACGCCACCGTGGCCCGCTAGCTGAGGCGCTGCGCTCCGGGCGTCCGCTGCTCGTCGCCGAGTACACCGAGGAGATGGCGCGCGCCGAAGCCCCGTCCCTCGAGCATCTGGCACTGGCCCTGGAGCTACGTGCGCGTTCCGTCCTGGTGGTGCCGCTCGTCCTCCGCGGCCAGGTGGTCGCGGTGGAGACGCTGGTGATGACCGCGGAGTCGGATCGGCGTTACGGTCCAGAGGACCTCGCGCTCGCGGAGGAACTGGCGCAGCGGTCCGCTACGCTCGTCGAGAATGCCCGCCTCCACCGGGAGCTCGAGAAGAGCGAGCGGCGCTTCCGGATCGCGCTCGCGCACACGCACGTGACGGTCTTCGAGAAAGACCGGGACCTCCGGTTCCGCTGGGTCTACAACCCCATGCTCGGCGCCAAGGCGGCGGACTTGATCGGGAGGAAGCCGGAGGAGACGTCGGATCTCGACGCGAGGCAGCGCGCCGTGATCGAGACGGGCAAGCCCAGCCGGGAGGAGTTCCGGATCCACTTTCGTGGCGAGACGCGCGAGGTCGTGGCGCATATGGAGCCGCTGCGCGACCCGACAGGCGAGATCGCCGGGCTCACCGGGGCGGTCGTGGACGTCACCGAGCAGAAGCAGGTCCAGGAGGCTCTCGCCGAGGCGCTCGCGTTCCGCGAGCGCATGATGGGGATCCTCGGGCACGACCTGCGCAATCCTCTGTCGGCCGTTCGGGTGCTTTCGAGCCTGCTTCTTCGCCGCGAGGACCTCGGCGAGAGTGCGCGCGGGCAGGTTGCCGAGATCGAGCGCGCCGCCAGGCGGATGACGGAGATGATCGGGACGTTGCTCGACTTCAGCGAGAGCCGATACAAGGGGACCATGCCCGTTGCCCCGGTTCCGATGGACCTCGGCGAGGTGGCTCGCGCGGCCGTTGGGGAGATCTTCGTCGCGAACCCCGACCGCGAGATCGAACTCTCGTCGCGAGGCGACCTGCGCGGCCGCTGGGATCAGGCGCGGATGGCTCAGGTGGTCTCGAACCTCGTGGCCAATGCGATCACCCACGGCGCGCCGGACGAACCGGTGCGAGTCTCGCTCCACGGGGAGGGAGACGAGGTGCGCCTGGAGGTTCGAAACGGCGGACTGCCCATCCCGCCGGAGCTGCTCCCGGTGCTCTTCGAGCCATTCCGCCGCGGGTCGGCCACCGGCGACTCCTCTCACGCGCGCGGGCTCGGGCTCGGGCTCTACATTGCAAAGCAGATCGTGGCCGCCCACGGCGGCGAGATCGGCGTTCGCTCCACGGCGGAGCGCGAGACGGTATTCGAGGTCCGCCTGCCGCGTGGGATCCGGCTTGCGGCGACGCCCGAACAGCGGGACGGCGCCGCGGACTCGCCGGGTACCCGAGCGTCCATGTAGCGGCGTTGGCGGCGCGGACGCCGCGGGAACCCGGGTGATATTGGGGGGCGAGGCTCCGAACCTCCCGGGCATCGTCACAGCTCCCAGCCGAGGGATGCCGTGACCGCCCAGTTCTGAAGCCGGGCGCGGCTTCCATTGGACCGGGGAACGAGTCCCTCACCGAAGGTCCGGCGGTAGGTGAAGCGGGTATCGAAAAGGAACGGGCCGTTCCCCAGCGTGAGTCCGGCGCCCAAGGGCACGACGAGCAAGTCATTCGTGTCCCGGAGCGCGAGCCTCGTCGCCTTCACGATCTCGAAGTGGCTCCAGCCAGCGCCGCCGAACACGAATGGCTCGGCGAGCCACTTGCCCCGTTGCCGCGGAGACTGGAGCCGAATGACGGCCTCGGCGCCCTCGAATCCAAGGTATTTGCCGAACGCGCTCGCGCTTCCGGCGGATCCAACATACGCGAGCTCGCCGGCCACGACCCTGCGACTGCCTAGCCCGAGCCGCAGGTCCAAGGTCCCGCTCGGGCCGACTTCATCCCGGACATCTCGGTCGAGGTAGTTGATTACACCACCGCCGATCAGCAGGTAGCCGCGCCCGCGATGCAGCAAGCTGAAGGGGTCCGGCGGCGGGGCCGGCGCAGCCGCCGCCGTCGTGAAGGCGTCGAGCGATACACTGAGAACCACGACAAACCGCTTCAACGAGGTCTGCATAATCACTTCCACTGCGGCTCCGCGCCGGTGCCCCGTGCTGCTGCAGGACCTGGACCAGCGGCGCCAGCCAAGCGGCGCGGTTCCGTGCCCCGGCCGCCCGGGCTCGCGCGCTCCTGTGCGCGCTGTGCAGGTCGCGGACACGGTGCACAGGATCTGAGCAAGCGGCCGCTCGCCGTGGATCTCGGGCCAGACGCGGGAGAGGCACGAGCGCCACGCTGTGGATGGCACGGGGTGTGCTATCCGGTCCGGATCGGTGCCGCGGGCGACCCAGAGGAACGTGGCCGATGACAATGCCCAGCGCGCAGATGCATGACCGTGCCGGCGGGATCCGCCGTGCGCTCGCCGTCGTGCTTCTCTCTGGCTCCCCTGTCGCGTGGGCGCACCCACCCGAAGCATCCGAGCCTGCCGAACGCCACGACGACCTGGTCACGTTCACGATAAGCGGAGGAGCCAGCCTGGGTGTCTTCGAGGCGGGACTCGCCTGGGGAGTCGTTCGGTTCCTCCAGGGCGCGCGCACAGGCGAGTTTCGCCCCACGCAGTTCCGGCCGAGGCTCGCGACCGTGACCGGTGCGTCGGCGGGCGCCGTCAACGCGTTCCTCGCTGCCGTGCTTTGGTGCGAGCGCCCCGAGCGCCGCGGGAACGTCGACTCGAACCTTCTCCTCGATGCCTGGCTGGACCTCGATGCGTCCGCGCTCCTGCCGCGCGCCTACGAGAAGTACGGCGCGGGGGACGGTTTGCTCGCTGCGGCCCCGCTGGAGCGGGTAGGAAGCACGCTGCGCGCCGCCGTCTTCGGGCGCGGAGCGGACGGCCGCTTCGAGCCGGGCTGCCGCGTGCCCATCGGGATCACCGTCACGCCCTTCGAGCCGCGCCGCCGCGACGTGGCTGGGCTCAGCGCCTCGACGCGGCGGCTCGTCCTTCCCTGGCGGCTCGAGGTCGGTCCGGAGGGAGAGGTCACGGTCCGCCGCCAGACGTTGCCACGTGCAGATCTCGAGGATGACGTGCTCGATCTCGACGGCATTCCGGGCCCGGGGGAAGCGGCAACCTTTCGACCCGAGGTGGTGGTCGAGGCGCTGCTTGCCTCGACGGCCGTCCCGGCCGCCTTCGCCCCCCGCCGGCTTTGCGCGCGTTCTCTGGCAGGGGTCGAGCCCGGGCCCTGCGGTCTCTTCGTCGATGGCGGCATCTTCGACAACGCGCCCCTCGGGCTTGAGGCCGACCTCGCCGAGAACGCGGTCGGCGACAGACTGCTCCAACCGATCACGTCGTTTCTGGTGGATCCGGAACGGCGCCGGCTCGGGCCGCTCGCAGCAAAGTCCGTTGCGGACGACACCCCAGCCACGCTCACCAGCCAGCTCCGGCTGTTCCAGAACCTGCTCGGCGCCGCTCGGAGCGCCGAGCTCGCCCGCGCCGCCAGGAGCCGCGGGTGGAACCGTACCACCGATCGGCTGGTGCGCAGCGCCTCGGAAGTGGCGGTCGAGATCGCCGAGTTCTACGCCGCCACCGCCCCGGCCGTGAGCCAAGTGGATCGCATTGCGGAACCCGGGCCAAAAAGGCGGGTGGACCGCGCCACGTTCGGGCGGGCGCTCGCGGGCTGTCTCGAGCGCTTGACCGCTGGTGCCGACGGAGGCCAGGCGCTCTGCACCCGGGACGTCCTCGCGCTCGAGCTGGCGAGCGCTGCGCCCGGCGCGGAGCCCCTTTCGGCCGAGGAGGTGATCGGCCTCGCGGAACGGCTGGCCGCGTTCCTCCGGATCGCGCCGGCGCGGTCGGCGACCGAGAGTGGAACGCTCGAACCTGCCGCGCGCCAGCGCGCGCTCCAGGTGCCTGCGTTCATGGCCGCGGCCGCGTTCCTCTTTCTCGCCGACGAGGTCCAGCGGGTTTCGGCGAGCGGGCTGCCGGAGTCGGAGCTGCGCCGCTTCCGGAACGCAATGTTGGAGCCTGTGCGCCACTCAGGCGCCGCCTTCGGCGCGTTCGACATCGTCTTGCGCGAACGGCTCGACGAGCAGCTGGCGTTGGTCGCCCGCGTCGCGCCGCCTTCCGTCGCCGATGCGGTGCGGCGCGCGCGGGAACGTCTGGCGGGCTCAGCCGGGAGTGCGGCCTTCGATCTCGACGCCATCGAAGCGGCGACCGCCTCCGTCTCCGAGGCGGTGGGCCGCGGCGCGTGGGACGCTGCCGCGGCGACCGCCGCTTGGCGCGGGGTCCTGCAGGTGGTCGACGCGCGCGCCCGCGTTCTCGAGCTATCCGCTCGGCTCGCGGTCCTCCGCCGGGACGCGAACGCGCTCGCCGAGGGAGATCGACCGGAGCACACGCTGTACCTGTCGAGCCGGTTCGCGCCGCTGGCCGGCTCGCAGCTTAGTGGCTTCGCGGCCTTCTTGGATCGGCCGCTTCGTCGCTACGACTACTACGCCGGGGTGTACGAGGCGGTTCACATGGTCGCAGTTGGGGTGTGCACGAACGAGCCGTCAGGTGAGGACGGAGAAGAACCCGTCCGCTTGCAGAGCGACCCGGCGGAGCTCGACCTCAACCAGCCAGCGACACAGCGCTGCCTGGGCCAGGCGATGCGGCGCGTGGTGGACGTGCTGGGCGTTCGCGCGTCGCCGCAAGCGAGCCAGGTGGTGGCAACCCTCGCGCGCCTCGAACTGGCCGCCTGGCTTGGCAGCTCGACTCGCGAGCGGCTTCTGCGTGCGGATCCCTCGTGGGCGTGGCTCGACGAACTCGGCGCGCAGCCTGCAGGGGACCCGGTGGTGGCGGCGCTCGCGGCGCTCACGGCCGGCAAGCTCCGGTGCAGGCCCGGCGATACGGAGGCGCTGTGCCCGGCAGATCTCCCGTTCGATAAGTTCCTCGTGGCGCTCGAAGCGCATGGGTATCGACCCACGTCTCCGACGATGGCGGCCGCGATGCGCGACCCCAGCGCCTGGGTGGCCGAGGTGCTCGGGCGCCTTTCGGACCGGGCGCTCGCGGTGGAACAATCTGCAGCGAGCCCGCCTGGACCGATGTCCGACACGATCGGCGCTGCCCTCGGGGCCGCATCGTTGCTCTCGCACCGCGCCGCAATGCGTGGACCGGCGCCTCGATTCATCCTCGACCCCTCTACCATCCCTGGCCCCACTCCAGATGGGCGCGGAGGAGAGTGGTGGGCCGTGCTGGCGCACGTCGTTCCGTACCGGCTCTCGCTCGACTTCGCGCACGGCGGCTTCGGTTCCGCCTGGATCGAGCCCGAGCTCCAGCTCGCGCGATGGCTCTCATTTCAGTCCACTCTCGAGGAGATCGGCTACCGCTCTGGCACGGGCTGGACCAGCGCCGCCGGAGGCCTGGTCGTCGCTCACGCGGCGGGGCTCTCCGTGGGGGCCGGCCCTCGCGGATGGTTCGACTGGCGTGGCGTGTCCGGCCTCGGCGCCGAGGCGCGGGTCGCGGCACTCCAGGACCGGCTCGCCTTCGGCTTCGGCGTGCGCGATATCCGCTCGGGTGCTCGCGACCGCGGATGGTTCCTCACCCTGTCGGTCGCCGACCTGAACGGGCTGTTCTTCTGGTTGTCCCCCAGGGGCGCAGGCAGCCGAACGGAGAATTGGTCGACCGGCGGATGAACACAGGTGGCCAGTGCAAGCTTGGCTTCACGAGGGCTGCATCGACATCGGACAAATCGAGGACGTCTTCTTGCGCTCAGGCTAGGAGACGCCGTGAGGACCGCTGCCGCACTAGTCAAGCTCCGGCCACTAGGTCCGGTTGGTGAAGTCGGCCCTCACGGTCTCGATCGCCGCGAGGATAGGGCTCCGACCGCCAGGCGCAGCGACTCCGATCACCAGCCGGAGGAACCCGCACCGGTCTCTGCTCACCCGTGATCAGATCGATCGAAAACGATCGGGGGACGGGCGTGGACGGCTGTACCAGGCTGTGGGCAGCCACCGAGAGCGCTGTAGGTTTCTGAGGCTGTGCATTGGCACGATCCGTAGAGGTCAAGACGATGCATGTCCCGAATGAGCAAAGCCAAAAACCCGCCGACGATATGGGAGCCGAACAAGTGACACGAAGATAGTCGAGGCCGTCCTCGATCTCGACGACTAGGCAGATCTCATCCCGGGCGTTCGGGTGGTGGCCTACGTCGAGGCGAAGCCCGCAAACGCCACGAGCACACCTACCGCGCACCAGCCGTGAGTGTACGGGCGGTCTGACCTGATCCGCATCTGCGGCCGCCGGCGGGCACTCGCTGGCGGCCGATCAGGTTCTGGCCGACCACTTCCTGAGGAGTCGCTGGAAGTCGTGCCGAGCGGCGGGGTGGTTGGCGAACACTGCTCAAAGCTAACGATCAAGAGACACCTCGGGAACGTTGTTCGAGACCTTGGCGACGCGCGGCCGGCTGGACCGCATCCGCCTGGCCAGGTCCTACTGGGATAGTCGGCCTCGCTGCCGGAGGGCTTTCACGGCGTCTCCCCTCGCGAGCCTGGCTTGCACGAGGGCCGCCGCACTCAGGCTACCGTCTCGGTCACCGTGAGGATAGGGCCCCGACGGAGGCTCAGCGGCTCCGATCATCAGTTGGAGGAACCTTCCCTGGTCCCTGCTCAACCATTGATCACATCGATCAAAGACGATCGGCGACGGCCGCGGTCGGCTGCACCGGGCCCCGGAAAGCGACCGAGATCCCCGCACGTCTTCGCGGCTGTGCATTGGCATGGTCCGTGGAAGCTCAAGACGATGCGGGCGCAAGCACAACCCGCGTAGAGAGACGTTGGACCCCCCTTCTGTAGAGAGGAGAAAGCCTTGACGCCTACCTCGTACATGGAACCGTTCACTCCCAAGAATACCACCATCATGATGGTGGACTACTCCAGCGGGTTCGTGAACACGTTCCGTTCCCACTCCGTCAACGAACACCTCACGGCGACAGTCGCCCTCGCCAAGACCGCGCTGGGCCTTCGGTCGGGACTGGTGGTCAACCTTGGGGCAGGGCAGACGCCGTATCCGCAGCTCGTGGAGGCCCTCGGAGACCATCCGATCATCTATCGCGGGGGCGAATACAACGCGCTCGACAACCCCAAAGTGAAGAACGCCGTCGAGGCGACGGGTCGCAAGAGCCTCGCTATCGCCGGGATCTCGACCGATGGCTGCGTCATCGAGACGGCCCTCGGTGCGCTTCGGCTGGGGTACAGGGTCGCGCTCGTCGAGGACGCGACCGCGGGCGCGACGCGTGAAACGCATGACATCGCCGTCCGGCGGATGATGCAGGCTGGGATCGTGCCCGTCAGCTGGCTCAGCCTCGCAACCGAGTTCCAGATGAACTGGGAGAACAAGGAGACGGCCCAGGCCTACTTCAGTCTCATCGCCGAGGCTTCACCGGGGCTGAACATGAGCATTCAGGCCGAGCACGCTGCGACCCGAAAGCACTGAGGCTGACGATCGACATGTCCCACTTCCTGGTCCAGTTCAGCTACGCGCCGCGCTCGATCAAGGCCATGATCGACCACCCGGACGTCGATCACGCGGCAGAGGCTTCGGCGATGGTCGCGTCGCTCGGCGGAAAGCTCCTCAGCTACTGGCACGCGTTCGGCGAGTTCGATGGCGTTGTGCTGTTGGAGGCGCCGGACAACAGCGTGGCGGCCTCGGTGGCCGTGGCGATCGGTGGAACCGGCGAGGTATCCCGGATTCAAACAACCGTCCTCCTGACCGTCGACGAGGCTCAAGAGGCGATGCGCAAGGCTGCGGCTGCGACCCATCTGCCGCCCGGCGAGAAGAGAGTCCGATGAGCACCGAGGCCGGCCAGTTCAGGCTACCCGTCCTTGCCACCGGTGGGATCACCGAGATCGCCCACGGTATCTGGGTGATCCCGGACTCGGACCACACTCCGCTTGTGCCGAACGTCGGGATCATTGTTGGAGCCCGGGCCACGCTGGTGATCGATACCGGCGTTGGCCCGGCCAACGCGCGGGCCGTGCTGGAGCAGGCGCAGCGCCTCGGTGGCCGCCATCCCGTGTTTCTCACCCACACTCACTGCCATCCCGAGCATGGGTACGGCGCCAACGTCGTCGCTGGTGAGGCGACGGTCATCTACAACGAGGCGCAGTGGAGCGAGCTCCAGGAGAAGGGGTCCACGCTCCTGCGGATGTTCAGGGAGCGGATGCCGCCGCTGGTACCGATGCTCGAGGACGTCCGGTTTGTTCGCCCGGACGTTCTCTACGCGGGTTCGCTGAGCCTGGATCTGGGCGACGGATTCATCGTCGAGATGCGCGAGTTTGGTGGGGCGCACTCGCGAGGCGACCAGGCCATTCTCGTCCGGGGATCCAGCGCAACGCTGTTCACCGGCGACCTGGTGGAGGAGGGCACCTTCGGAATCCTCGGAGACGACGCATCGCACGTGGTTCCGTGGATCGACCGGCTCGAGAGTCTCGAGCGGCTCGATCCCGGACTCGTGGTGCCCGGGCACGGCCGAACTGGTGGGCCAGAGCTGATCGCCAGCTATCGCGCCTACTTCGACCTTGCCAGGCGCCGCGTTCATGAGCTTCGGACGGCTGGCGAGCTCGCGGAAGCCGAGATCGTAGATCAGGTGACCGCCGAGCTGCTCGACCTCCATCCGGACTGGGGAAACCGGAACTGGGCCAGGGAAGCAGTTTTGGATCTCACATGGCCGGCCCGCGCGTGATGCGCGCCTCGAGGCATGGAAGGAGCAACGCCAGTGAAGTCCGAATTCATCAACTTTGGGCCGGTTCACCTCGAGATCCGTGATCTCGATCGGTCGCTCAGGTTTTGGCGCGATCTCGTGGGGCTCCACCCACTTGAGGCGACCGAAACTCTCGCCGCGTTAGGCGTCGATGGCGTTCCGCTGGTCGTTCTACACCGCGCGGCGACACGGCCCGTCCAACGTGGTTACAGCGGACTGTTTCACGTCGCCCTCCATCTGCCTAGCGAACCTGAGCTGGCGCGTATGGTCGTTCGAGTGCGCTCTTCCGGCCATCGGTTCGGGGCGAGCGATCACGTGGTTGCGAAGTCCCTCTACCTGAGCGATCCCGACGGCATCGGATTGGAGATCGCTTACGAGACGCCAGAGCGCGTTCGCTCATACCGATGGGATGAGGGCGTCGGGGAGCCGGTCGTCATCGATGCTGAAGGTCGCCGACGGCGCGGCGTCGAGCCGCTCGACCTCCAAGAAGTGCTCGCCAAGCTAGCCGGGAGCGACATCGCAGGGCCGCTTCCGCCGGGAACCATCGTGGGACATCTGCACTTACAGGTCGGAGACCTCGACGCTTCGCATCGATTCTACCGCGACGTCGTCGGCTTGGTCCCCAACCTATACGCGCCATGGGCGGGCTACGCGGATCTCGGCACCGGCGGTCTTGTCGCCCATCGCATCGCGCTCAACACGTGGCAAGGCGCGGGGGTGCCGTCCCGACCGGTGGGGGTCGCGGGGATGCGCAGCTTCACCGTTCGGTTCCAATCGCCGGAACGCATTCGGGCAGCAGTCGCCAGAATGGGCGACGCGGAGTCGCGCAAGGATGAGTATCTCGCACGCGATCCGGACGGGAACGTGATGGTGATGCTAGGAGGGCATCCAGATGCGTGAACGGGGCTGCTATTGTGGGCCGAGCCATGGCGCTGGGGCAATCCGGTTGCTCACCTGGGCGGCGATCCTCTTAGCGCCTGCCGTGAACAACAGACCGAGGTGACGAGTCCGGAGGCGCCCCAAGGGCCAGCGCGTCCCACGATCATCTGGTTCTATCGATGGCAGGAGGACTGGTCCGTCCTCGCCGATCCCGCGCTCCGCAGGACCGGAACTTTGATTCCAGGGGACGGCTAGAATACCGGAGAAACCAACGACAGCAGCTCTTCGGCGAA
>Ga0335071_10001439_pt1 | contig 25635 bp, 21 predicted proteins | sample Lox_Sample_15_FD_206724 | JGI IMG/M metagenome (GOLD analysis project Ga0335071, IMG submission 206724) | Soil microbial communities from Loxahatchee National Wildlife Refuge, Florida, United States - Lox_Sample_1.5 | ecosystem: Environmental > Terrestrial > Soil > Wetlands | place: USA...
CTCCTGGAACACTTCGTTTGATAGCAGCACGCCGCGATCCGTCAGCCGAACCGCGCCGTCGTGCTTTTCAATGAGTCCTTCGCTCAGGAACCGGCTGAGCGGCTGCCCGTAGCGCTGCCACTCTTCCGCCGTTGGCGCCACGCCTTCCGCCAGGCGCAGTCCGACGAAAAATCTCTCTTCTTGCAATTGCGCCGGTGTGCTCTCGGTTACCGGCCGCTCACGCTGAATGTATTCCGTCACGGTCTCCACGTTCTGCCATCTCTGCGCGCCGTCGAACGAATGCGCGTCGGCTCCAAATCCCACGTAGGGCTGCAGGCGCCAGTATTTCAGGTTGTGCTTCGATTCCCAGCCCGTCCGCGCAAAATTCGAAATCTCGTAGCGCGCAATTCCCAGCGATGCCAGCCGTTCCACGGCCGTCTCATACAGCTCGACCGTCAAGTCTTCCGATGGAACCGTGGGCGCGCCATAACGCTGGCCATTGAGCATGACCTCGCTGCCCAGCCGGCTGTCTTCATCGATCTCGAACATGTAGACCGAAATGTGCGGCGGCTGGAGGCGCTCGATCCAATCGAGCGACGCCCGCCACGAATCCGTTGTCTGGCCGGCGAGCCCTGCGATCAGATCGATGTTGATGTTCTCGATCCCGTTCTCGCGAAGCAGCTCGACATCGCTCGCAACGATCTCCGCCGTGTGTTTGCGGCCCGTGCGCGCGATCTCGCTCTGCACGAAGCTCTGCACACCCAGGCTTACACGATTAACGCCGCACTCTCGCCACCCGCGAACTACGGCCGCAGTCAGCGTGCCCGGTGCGGCTTCCATCGTAGCCTCGCTCCATGGGCGGCCAGGAACGGCAGCCAGCACGCCTCGAAGCGCCTCCGCGTCGATCAAACTCGGCGTGCCGCCCCCGAGGTACACAGTTTCAGGCTGCCACTGCCACTCGTGCCGCTCAATCTCCCTACTCAGCGCGGTTATGTATCGTGGCATCAATTCGCGCGGAAAAACGCCAGATGCAAAGTTGCAGTAGGTGCATTTCTGCGCGCAGAACGGATAGGAGATGTAAACCCCGGCCACTTCGTCCATCATAGCCGGAACCGCACAGGAAAGCCGCCGAGACGGCTCTTGCCGTTACTTACGCCCCATGCTGACGCGTCTTTGCAGCCGGTTTTGAGGCGCGCAGCCAGTCCTCGAAGCGCGTCTCGCCGTGTCGTGCATCATCGTTTGGGACCAGTGTCCTCTCGCTCACCGCGATCCCGTAGTAGCGAGCGTGCGGGTCGGAGATAACCTCACGCGGATCTTGGCGCGCAGCCAGATCCCGTCGGACGAGTTCGTCCAGACGAAACCGTTCGGGGCCTCCGATTTCAACCGTGCCGTTCACCGCCGAACCCCTTGCGATTCCTCCTAGTGCATTGGCAACATCATCGGCTGCCATAGGCTGGAAGAGCACCGGCGGCAGGCGCACCTCGTTGCCCTCCGTGGATAGATCGGCAATCTTCGCCACGAATTCAAAGAACTGCGTCGCGCGAACGATTGAGTACGGAATGGAAGAGGCTTTGATCAAGCTCTCCTGAGCCATCTTTGCGCGGAAGAATCCGCTTTCGAGCATGCGTTCCGTTCCTACGACGGACAAGGCCACGTGGTGTCTGACGCCCGCCTTCGCTTCATACTCAAGAAGGTTCCGGGTTGATGTCTCGAAGAACTTCAAGACTGCCGCATCCTCCCATGAAGGCGAATTCGTTACATCAACGGCCACCGAGGCCCCCTTGAGCGCATCCGAGAGTCCCTCGCCGGTGATGGAGTTGACACCGGAAGCGGGCGATGCGGCGACTGCTTCATGCCGCTGTTCGCTTAGTTTTTTGACAAGCTTCGATCCAATCAGTCCAGTACCGCCAATAACTACGATTTTCATGATTGTCCTTTCGTGATTTAAACGCGTCGGCCGGCTGTTGCTCGGACTGAACAGCCCGCTGCTCTGTGAAACGACACTGGTTGTCAGTTGCTTTCAGACGATCTGTCCTCAACAACCGCGCGACCGGTCTCCGAAAAGCCAGCATCTCGGTGGCTGTCACATACCGTGGCCCCGTTCTGGCTGGGACCGGACTTCAGATAGCGTGCTCGTCGGATCCAACGCGGCCCGGCAGAAGGGAAAATGTGCGAGATCTTTCATCGGTACTGGATTTGCTGGTAGGGGGCCGCTTGGAGAACCGTTGACATGATCGATTCGCCTTGATTTTCTATCCGAAGTTCCAGTCCGATTATCGATTCCCCACGGCCGCAACACAACGGGGCGCACCCTCCCGGACGTATCGGAAAGTACCGCAGCCGGCGCGAACGGACGCTCGAACAGCTCCGCTAACACACAACAAAAAAAAGCCGCCGGAATCGCTCCCGGCGGCTCGCTAACGCTGCTGCAAATGAAGACCTAGTCTCCGAACGACCCGACTTCCTCCCGATCCTCGGTTTTCTTGGCTGGTGCGGCAGGCTTCAGGCCGGCGATACCGTTCAGTGGCACGAATCCGGCATCTACCTTCTCTTTCAAAACAACTTCGCGGTACAGCTTCATCATGCGCGCATCGTTTTCTGCGTCCTTGCGCAATTTCTCATTTCGTTGGCGTATCTTCTCTTCCCGCGCTGTCTTGGCGATCCCCAGATTGTCCAGATCGTGCTGGATATCCGCAGCCACGGCTTCCTGGTTCAGCACCAGATGATGCTGGACCTCGGGAAGCGGCACATCGTGATTGCCCGCGAAAATCTCGTGGCGCCCGCGCTCTTCGTACCACTTAGTCAGCGTGGCCGTCATGTGCATCTTCTCTACGATGTTGCGCCAGCCCACGCCGGTGTTATACGCGCAGAAGGAAATCTCACCCTCCTGCGTGGCGTAGGGGATGATGCACTGTTCGGTCCGCCGGAAATCGTAATTGAACAGGTCCTGGAACCACATGCCGGCGACGAACAGGAAATTCCAGCGGTCCCTGCGCCGCTTCTCGATATCGGCCATGGTGCGGTCGCCCGAGACCTTGCCGTAGTTGCGGCCAGTCGCGCCGAAGCACTTGTCGAACTTGGTCAGCAGATCCGTGAGTTTAAAATGCCGGGGCGATTTGAACGGATCGTAATTGCGCAGAAGCGATAGCGCCACTCCAACAACCGAGAGGAACTTGCCGCGTGCCGCGTCATTCACGCGTGCGACATCTTTTGCCAACTGCTCGGCGTTCAGGAACGACGTCACCGGCGCTCGCTCTTTGGTTTCCTTGTCGACCATGATCGCGAGGCCTACGCCGCAATTCGGATGGCAGCCGCAGTTCAACTGTCCCCAATCATGCTGCGGGCCATGCACCAGGTCCGCCCAATCGGAGAACGTGCCCATAAAGGAAATCGGGAACCAGTCGCGAGCCGGCTCGCCCAGCCCCATTTGGCTCTTCAGATCCTGGGCCAGGTGCGACAGCGTATAGCGCTGTGCATGGCGGCGATCGTCGCTGATCGCTTCATCGCGTCCTGTAAACGAAACCGGCTGGAATGAGCAGAACGAAATCTTCTTTGGATTATCCAGCGCAAATTCGACGATGCGCCCCACCTGCTCGTTATTGATTCCGTTCAGAATCGTAGTTACCGGAACAATCTCGACACCCGCATTGTGCAGGTTTTCGATGGCTTGCAACTTGACATCGAACAGGTTGCCAACCGCGCGGTGCGAATTCGCCGCGTTGCCGATACCGTCAAATTGCAGATAAGCATAGCGCAACCCGGCTTCAGCAGCCTTCTTGGCGAACTCGAAGCTCTTTGCGAATTCGATGCCGTTGGTGGCTGCCTGCACGCTGTTGAAGCCCACGTGCCGCGAGTAACGAATGGCATCGAGGAAATAAGGGGAGAGCGTCGGTTCCCCGCCCGAGAATTGCACCGACATCTGCCGTTTCGGCTTGATCGAAATGGCGTTGTCGAGCATGGTCTTGATTTCTTCCCAGCTCAGCTCATGCACGAACCCGACCTGGTTGGCATCCATGAAGCACGGGTCGCACATCATGTTGCAACGATTGGTCAAGTCGATCGTCAGCACGGAACCGCGGCCGTGCTTGATGGTGCTCGATCCGTGATTGTGCAGCTTTTCGTCAGCATGCGCGCGGATGTCGCGGCCTGGGAACACTTCCTCCAGGTGCTTGAAGAACGCGGTGTCGACGGCCATCACGTCTTCGAAGTGGCCGTGAACCGGGCAGTCCTTTACCATCAATATCTTGCCGTCGCGCTCGATGATTTTGGCTTTGATTTCGCCAACTTTCTCGTGGAGCAGAATCTTGTAGTCACGCTTGCCGTCGAGTATTTCCTTGCGAATCTCGGGGATACACTTCGGGCACAGCGAATCGGTCTCGCGCGGCCAGCCGAGTGGCGGCTTCGTTTTCTCGTACGACTTCAGCAGGGGCTTATCGGACCATTTCGGCGTGAACGACGGATTCTGGTTGATCTGGTTCAGTTTATCGAAAACCGTCCAAACCGCTCCGGCTGCAATCGTCACTGCTTTTTCCGCGTATTTAATCGGCTTGTGCATATTCTCTCTCTTATCTTATGCTTACAAGCATTCACAGAGCATTTCCGTGAATGGGCACGCTACCATTACTCGTGGCTTTCCAACGAGTATAGTCCACCCTTGTGGCCGGTACTAAAAGAATGAATTAAGCAGCTTCTTTTCTTACTTGTGTGGGGATAGCCGCCGGTTGAATGGCGCTTATGAGCATCCGGGGCGACTAGGCGATAACGCCATGAATTCAACCCGGTTAGCGTGTTCCCATACCTCCAATCTGGGCACTTCGTCACAATTAGGTTGTGAAAAGCTATTGCAAGAATAGAGTGCTGTGATAAGGTTGGGGGAACCACCTCCCCCCAGACGGGATGGTGCGAGACGGATCTCCAAGCATTCTGCGGCGCCCAGGGGCTTGGCCGGCGGTTTCGCGACAAACCGCAGGCTCGCCGAGCGGTGATTTGCGGTGAGCTTCCAGTTCATTGTATGGGATTAACGTGTTACATGGGCACGCCGTTGTGTGACGAGAGGCATAGCCATTGCGGCGGAGCCGCAGAATTGCGAAACTCGCCTAAAAGGTAACGAACCGATGGGAGGCCGGCAGAAAGAACAAAGCGTGACCCCAGGGAGCGCGCGGCTGCTCTCGCCGGAAACACGCGAGCCGATGCTGGTGATCGACGCGGAGACACTCGAGATTCTGGAAGCGAATCCCGCCGCCGCAGAGAAATACGGTTGCAGCAGCGAGGAGTTGCGCACCATGCGGCTCACCCATTTGATCGCGCCCGAAGATCGGGCTCATTTTGAGGCGACGCTGCGGCGCGACGAGCGCGCGGCTCCGGACTTTTTCGACATCCGGCACGTGCTGAAGAACGGGAAGTCGATTGACGTCGACATGCTCGTGCACCGCATTCAGTACGGCGGCAGAAAGGCGATGCTGGTGGCTGCGCAGGACGCCACGCGGCGCCATCATTTGGAAGAGCAGCTCCGCCAGGCGCAGAAGATGGAAGCGGTGGGGATGCTTGCGGGCGGTATAGCGCACGACTTCAACAACCTGCTGACCATCATCAACGGCTACAGCCAGATGGTGCTAAGCAGCCTTCCCGAGGGCGATGATAACCGCAACTCGGTCGAGCAGATCATGAAAGCCGGGGAGCGTGCGGCGGAGTTGACGCACCAACTGCTCACGTTCAGTCGCCGGCAGGTTGTGCGGCCCAAAGTCCTGGATTTGAATACGGTCGTCGCCGCGACGGCGGTGATGCTGCGCCGGCTGATCGGAGAGCACATCGAGCTGCGCATCGTAGCCGGTCCGGAGCTGAGAAAGATTCACGCGGACGCGGGCCAACTGCACCAGGTCATCCTGAACCTTGCTGTGAACTCGCGGGATGCGATGCCCAACGGCGGCACGTTGATTCTCGAAACGCAAAACGTAGAGCTGAGCGAAACATACGTGGGGCAGAACGCCACCCTGCAGCCCGGGCGATACGTAATGTTGGCCGTTACCGACTCCGGGAGCGGGATGGACGAGCAGACGCGCTCCCATCTGTTTGAACCTTTTTTCACCACCAAGGCTCAGGGTCATGGCACGGGATTGGGACTTTCGACGGTATATGGAATCGTCAAGCAGAGCAATTGCGAGATCGTAGTCTACAGCGAGCCGGGGCAGGGAACGTGCATCAAGATTTATTTTCCGGCCGTGGCAGAAGAGGCCGTTCCGGACACCGCCGAGGTGCTGCGTTCGCAGGTGCTTTCGGGCACGGAAACGATTTTGCTCGTCGAAGACGAAGAGGCGGTCCGAAAGCTGGTGTGCCGCACTTTGGAGGAGCATGGTTACCGGCTTCTGGTAGCAGCCAGTGGAACCGAAGCGCTTGAAATCGTGAAGCGGTACGCCGGACGAATCCATCTGCTGATCACCGACGTGGTCATGCCGCAAATGGGCGGCCGGCAACTGGCGGAGCGGCTGACGGCATTGCGGCCGAAAATCCACGTCTTATTCGTCTCCGGGTACACGGAAAACTCCATTCTGCGCAGCGGGAACCTGCTAGAAGGCGAGGCGTTCCTGCAAAAGCCGTTCACACCGTTGGCTCTCGCGCGGCGGGTGCGCGAACTACTGGACCGCGCGGATGGCGCGCCGGGCTCGCACAAGACCGAGGGCGGGAATTCGTAAGCCCGGTGTTCGCGGCTACAGCAGACCCCAGTACCAGTGAATGACCGGCGCGCCGGTGAGCGCTACCAGAATACCGGCGAAGCCGAGGAACGAGCCGAAAGGCAGTTCGTAGGTGGATGCGTCTTTCCTAGTTGCGTAGATATAAATCAAGCCGATGACTGAGCCCGCGATCGATCCGACGACCAGGGTCAGCAAAGCCGCGCGCAGCCCCAGGAACGCACCGACCATGGCCATCATCTTTACATCGCCCAAGCCGAGCCCTTCTTTGTGGCGGATCTTTTCGAAGAGCCAGCCGCCGAGGCCGAGAAAGCCGGCGGGCAGCACAGCGCCCAATCCCGATTCCGCAACCGACACCCAGCGCGGATCGGGGTGAAAGCCGGCGACATTCAGCAAAATGCGCGCCACGACGTCATCCACTGGAACAAACCAGGCAAAGAGGAGGCCGATCGCGGTTCCGCCGAGAGTGAGCTCATCGGGAAGAATGAGCGCGTCGAGATCGGTAAAGGTCAGGCCCACCAAGAGGGCGGAGAGAACGCACAGTTTGATGGCCACGGCCTTTGGTCCGAGCGCCAGAACAATCAGAAAAAACAACAGCCCGGTGAGCAGCTCAACCAGCGGGTAGCGGAAAGAAATACCGGCACCGCAATGGCGGCATTTGCGGCCCAACAGAAAATAGCTCAGCACCGGGATGTTGTCGTACCAGGCGATCTGTTTTTCGCAGCCCGGACAAAACGATCGCGGCTTCACCACGGAAAGATCGCGCGGCAGGCGATAGACGCAGACATTCAAGAAGCTGCCGATGATCAGACCGAATAGAAACGCAACAACCGAATAGTAGATCATGCGAGCGCCTCGTAAACGGCGATTGTATCCATGACCATACGATCCACGGAAAAGCGCTGTTCCACTCGGCGGCGCGCCTCGACGGCCAGCGATTGCGCGAGCGCGTGGTCTCCCTGAAGGCGGCGAATGGCTGCGGCAATGGCTTCGGGAGAATTCTCGGTGATCAGGCCGGTATGCTCGTGCTCCACAATTTCCGGGAGGCCTCCGACGTTGCTGGCGATCACCGGAACGCCAGCCGCCATGGCCAGCAGGACCGCTGAGCCGAGCCCTTCGGATTCCGTGATGTAAATGAAAATTCCGGCACGCGTGAGCGCGGCTTCGAGATCGTGCGAGACAAGCGGATCGACACCTGCGAGCTTGGCGCCGGCGAGCGCTAGAGACAGGCCCTTGCGCGGATCCTGGCTTTCCGGGACCAGAATTTCGGAACCATGCGAGACGGGCAGCATCGGCACGCCATCATACACTATGCTGATTTGCGCTGGCGCGATTCCGGCATGAAGCAGGACTTGCTTCACGAAGCCGGAAACGGCGAGGTAGTGAGCGGCGCGCTTGTATTTCCAGCGCGAAACGAGATTGCTCTGCACAGGGAATGCGACACGGCGCGACACAACCAGCCGGCGTGGGGCGGCCCAAGCGGCGACGGTATGGGAGCGCGCATCGTGGGCATGGGTGATGCCGGCGGTGCGGCTCCACTGGCGCACGGCGCGCAGATTCACGACGTGAACTTCAATGCCGCGCTTCCGCGCCTGCTCGAATAAGGGCGCGCTTTCGCGTACTAGCAGCACGTTTTCATAGCCGCGCGCCCCCAAGCCTTCTACCAGCCGTAACACCTGCCATTGGCCGCCGCGCATCTCGTTTCCGGAATCAATGTGGAGAATCCGCATGGGTTGTGGGCCACGCCTGTATGGCCCTACATGGAGCTCATGTTGCGGGCTTTGGCGTACTTCAAAAACGTGTAGAGTGCGGCCATGTATGCGATGGTTAGGCCTTCGAGACCGTCCTGAAACCCGCGCTGGAAGAAATATGTTTTCAAAAAAGTCCAGGCCGGGTCGAGGATCATATTGCGCGTGTGGATGGTCTGCTTGTGGTATACGAGCTCTTCCGCGGCCAGGGTAGTATACCGGTCCATGGTTTTGAGATGCTCGGAGAGCGAGTCGCAGGTGTAGTGCAGCAGGTTGGCATCGAGGTGTCCCACGCGTCCCCTAACGGCCACACTCTCGTGCACGAAGTCGCCCATCCATTTAGCTTTGGCGCGATGGTAGAGGCGCACTTTGCGATCGGGGTACCAACCGGAGTGAAGGATCCAGCGGCCCATGTACTGTGCCAGGCGCGGCATGGTGTAGGCGTCGCAGTTCGGGCCTCTCTTTTTGAGAGTCCAGATTTCGCCTTCGAGCGATTCGCTTAAGGCTTCGTCGGCATCGAGCGACAGAATCCAATCGTTGGTGGCCTGGTCGGCGGCGTAATTCTTCTGGTTAGCGTAGCCGTGCCAGGGGCTCTCGATCACGCGGGCGCCGAGATTGGAAGCCAGCTCGACCGTGCGATCGTTCGAGCCGGAATCCACGACCACGATCTCATCGCAACATCGCAGGCTTTCGATGGATCTCGCGATGTTGCGCTCCTCGTTGAGCGTGATGATGGTCGCGGTGATCTTCATAGGCGGTCAAAATCCGCCGGTATAGGCGATGGGGGCGAACGTGAAGCTGAGCAGAAAAATGACCAGGGCCAGGACAGCCAGTTTGCGGCGGCGCGGGCCGAGGTCCGACGGATCGTAGATGGGAGGGTGGCGCATTCCGAAAATCAGCAGCAAGACAGCCCAGAGCAGCCAGCCGGGCCAGAAAAACATAGGATAGAAAAAACCGCAAACCCCAATCGGAATCAACACGGCGGTGAAGACACGGGAGAGCAGCTTGTGGCGATCACCGGCGATGGAATAAAGGATATGGCCACCGTCGAGCTGCCCGACGGGAAGCAGATTGAGCGCGGTGGCAAGAATGCCGATCCAGGCTGCGCGCGCGACGGGATGCAGGTAGATGTCGGCCGTGCCCACGCCGGGAAAAACGGCACGCTCGAGCAGCCAGAGCAAGCCCGGCGTGCCGAAAACGACTCCGCCCTGTTGCGCAATGCCGGGAATCACTTTCGAGTAGGCAAGACCGATGGCCAGAGCGGGCAGAAGGAAAATGAATCCGGCTACGGGACCGGCAACACCCACATCGAACAAGACGCGTTTGCTGAAGATGGGCTCACGGATGCGAATGAATGCGCCCAGTGTTCCGGTGAAGGTTGGGGCGGGAAGGAAATAGGGCAGGCTGGCATCCACGTGGTAGTACATGCACGCGACGTAATGGCCGAATTCATGGGCCAGAAGGATTGTGAGCAGGGTGAGCGAAAACGGCAGGCCGCCCAAGATGAATTGCGGATCGTGCCAGAACGTCAGGAACGCGCGGAGATCGCGCTCCAAATCGAAGGATGGCAGGTTGTGCGCGAAATTGTATTGCATGCGCGCGCCAACGATGGTGGTGGAAGCCAGCGTCAGCAAAAACATGAGCGCGTGCAGCCAATATCGGGGGCGGCGCTGTGCGTGAACAATAATTTGGGAATGAGCGCCGTTAACCGGGGCAGAGGGATAGTAAGCCGCTGAAAGGTCCTGCGGAGACACGAAGATCGGACGCGTTATTGCAGCGTCTGCAACTCCTTGCCGGGCTTGAAACGGACGGCCTTGCCGGGAGGAATGGAAACCTCCGCGCCCGTTCGAGGATTCCGGCCGATGCCCGTCTTGCGAGGTTTGACGTTGAACACGCCGAAGCCGCGCAATTCGATGCGATCACCATGTTCCAACGCCTTCTTCATGGTTTCAAAAACCGTTTCGACCGCCATTTCCGCCTTGGTTTTGGTGATGCCGGTCTTGTTCACGACTTCGTTGATAATATCGAGCTTAATCAAATCATCCTCCCGCGCAACGGACAACATCATGATAAGATTAGGCTTATCGACATGTCAAGCAAGCCCGCGCGGCGGCCGCCCGCACGCGTCGGCAAAGATCATTTCTGCCGCACCTGTGCCCGGTTCCCGACCGGGGTGACGATTTTGACTGTGCTCGACGCCAACGGCGTGCCGCACGGCATGACCGCCAGTTCCTTTACCTCCGTTTCGCTCGACCCGCCGCTGGTGTTGGTGTGCGTGGACCATCGGGCCACGGTGATGGAACACCTGCGGGGGTGTGAATTCTTCGGGATCAACATTTTAAGTGAAGGGCAACATGAGCTTTCGACGCGTTTCGCCAAGCGCGGCGCGGACCGGTTCGAGGGGGTCGAGTGGATCGCCGGGAATCAGGGCGTGCCGGTGATTCCGGGCGTGCTGGCTTCTTTCGAATGCACGATGCACCGGCTGGTGGACGCGGGCGACCACGCGATTCTGATCGGCGAGGTGCTGGGTGCCGAACATCGCGACGGCCGGCCACTGGTCTATTTCGGGAGCGGATACCACAAGCTGGATGGACCGAACCAGGAATAGCGAATTCTCGACCATGAAACTGTGGCTTACTTTGGTGCTTGTTCCAGCCCTGGTGTACGGGCAGGCCAACTCTCCGACGCGCCAGTTGTTCGCGGATTTCTTTGAGGATTACTTGCGCTTGCATCCCGAGGCGGCGACGGCTTTCGGGCGAACTGATTATGACAACCGCTGGACGGACTGGTCTGCCGAGGGCCGAGCGCAGCGCACTGAGCTCGCGGAGAAATACCTGGCACGGCTGAAAACCATCCAAATCGACCGGCTGGAAGAGCGGGACAGGATCAGCGCTGAAGTTTTACGGCTGGGTCTGGAGAGGCAACTGGAAACGGAGCGGCTGGGTTTGAACGGCCTGCTGCGGGTGTCGCAATTGTTCGGAGCGCACACCGCGATTTTTCAAACGATTGACCAGATGCCCGCGCGCCAAGTGAAGGATTACGAGAACATCATCGCGCGGATCAACGCCGTGCCGGCTTACGTGGACCAGACGATTGCGCTATTCGATTCGGCTGCGGCGGCGGGGCTGGCCCAGCCAAAGCTGGTGGCTGACCTGGTCATTTATCAGCTTGCCGCGCAGGTCAAGCAGACGCCGGATGATTCCCCGCTGCTGGGAGCGTTCCGGCAGTTTCCGGCGTCGATCTCGAAAGACGAACAGGAGCGGTTGCGGCAACAGGCGGGCTCGGCGCTTGAACACAGCTTTCTGCCGGCGTGGCGCAAACTGCTCGCCTACATGACGGAAACCTACGCGCACAAGGTGCGCCCGGCCACGGGAGTGAATACCGTGCCGGGCGGCGATCGTCTCTACGCATTTCAGGTTCGTGTGATGACGACGACGCGGATGACGCCGGCGGAGATCCACGAACTTGGGCTCAAGGAGGTGGCGCGCATAGAGGGCGAGATGCTGGCAATTGCTCGCGAGACCGCGTTTTCGGGTAGCGTCGCGGAATTCGAAGCAAAATTGGCGGCCGACCCGGCGCAGCATTTCCAAAGCAAAGACGAAATGCTGGTGTACTGCCGCAACATCCTCATGCTGATGGAGCCGGAATTGCCGCACCTGTTCAAACTGCTGCCGCGCACTCCTATCGGCGTGCGCGCGATTCCACCGGATCGGGAAGCGGCCACGGCGTCCCATTACACGCCAGGAACGCCGGATGTGACGCGTCCGGGCTACTTCAACCTGCAGGCGTACCGGCCGGAGAAGCAGGTGAAATACGACAAGACCGCGCTCGTGCTGCATGAGGCGATTCCCGGCCATCATCTGCAAATCTCGCTGACACAGGAGATGCGGGACCTGCCGGATTTTCGCAAGTCAGGCGGGTTTGCGAATTCCGCATATACCGAAGGGTGGGCGCTTTACGCGGAGTCGCTGGGAGAAGAAGTCGGAGTCGGTACTGACCCGTATAGCCGCTTTGGGCGGCTGGCCAGCGAGCGTTTTCGAGCTGTGCGGCTGGTTGTCGACACCGGCTTGCACGCCATGGGATGGAGCCGCGAGCGCGCCGTTCAGTATTTTCACGACCATGCGCCGGAAGAGGGGCTGGATGAGATCGATCGCTATATCGCGTGGCCCGGCCAGGCTCTGGCATACAAGATTGGCCAATTGAAAATTCGCGAGCTGCGCACCATGGCGGAACAGCGGCTGGGAGCGAAATTCGATGAACGGAACTTCCACGACCTGGTGTTACGAAACGGTGTCGTGCCGCTCGACGTGCTGGAACGGTTCGTAACCGATCATATCGACGAGGCCGGCAGGCAATGAGCCGGCGATCACTTTCCCGCCCAAGTGCTTCGAGGAGCGATCAAGCTATAGACCGCCGTTAGAATTCTTTCCGGTGATGAGGGCTTCCGGAGCGTACCGGTCGCACCCGCTTCGATGGCTTTCTCCGGCATATCTCCGACCATGTATCCGGACACAGCCAGAATGGGAGTGTGCGGAGATTCGGAGCGTATCTGGCGCATGACCTCGATGCCGTCCTGATCGGGAAGGGAAAGATCGATGAGCACGACATCAAACTCCCGGCTTCGCACTTGCGCCAGCGCCAAGCGCCCGTTCGCAGCGACGGTAACGTAGTAGCCGACTTCCGTCAGCACCTGCTCGAGCAGCAGCTGAACGCTCGGTTCATCATCAACCACCAGAATACGCGGCGCGTAACCCACTCACGTTAATGTCCTATGGCACAGTACCCGAGAGCAACTGTTTTCGTGAAATTCTTGATCATCCGCCCGCTACTGTATTCTGTAAGCAGATGGATACCTGCTATTGGCTATGAGTGATCAAGACCGCAACCCGCTCCTCGACATCAACTTTCGCATTCCGTTTGACGCGATCCGTGCGGAACATGTTGAGCCGGCGATTGACGAATTACTGTCCGATGCCCGCGCGCGGATCGAGGGCATCGCGGAAGAAAAAGCTCCGCGCACTTTTGAAAACACGATGCGCGCGTTTGACCGGGTGACGGAGCGGCTGGATTTCGCGATGTCGGTGGTGAAGCACCTGGAATCAGTGGTAACTTCGCCCGAACTGCGCGCCGCGCACAATGCGGTGCAGCCAGCCGTGAGCGCTTTTTACACCGGGATTCTGTTGCACGAGGGGCTTTGGAAAGCAGTGCAGCAATTCGCGGCGACCGACGAAGCCAAGGCGCTCACCGGTCCTCGGCTGCGCTTCCTGACAAAGACCATGCAGGATTTCCGGCGGCACGGCGCGGAGCTGGATGCGGAAGGAAAGAAGCGTCTGGAAGCGCTGGACGTCGAGTTGAGCCAGTTGACCACCAAGTTCGGCGAGAATGTTCTCGACGCGACGAACGACTTCGAGTTGCTGATCACGGAGGAATTGAAGCTGGCGGGTCTGCCGCCAAGCGCGGTGGCGGCCGCGCATGCCAGCGCCGAGGCCAAGGGCCTGAAAGGCTGGCGCTTCACTTTGCAGGCGCCGAGCTACCTGGCGGTCATGACGTACCTGGATGACGCCGGGATTCGCGAGCAGGTCTACCGCGCCTACAGCACGCGCGCTACCGCCGGAGCTCATGATAATCGCGAGATTCTAGGCCGCATTCTGGAGTTGCGGCGCGCGAAAGCAAAATTGCTGGGGTTCGCGAGCTTTGCCGACCTGGTGATCGAGGATCGCATGGCGCATTCAGGCGCGAGGGCGCAGAAGTTCCTGGCTGATCTGCAATCGAAAACTGAGGCGCGGTTTCACCAGGAAAACGACGAACTGGCTGCGTTTCGCGGTGCGGCTGGTGCTGGAGGCGGGCGGGCACTCGAGCCTTGGGACGTCGCGTACTACGCTGAGAAGCAACGGCTGGCTTTGTACGATTTCGATGAAGAAGCGCTGCGTCCCTATTTCCCGCTGGAACGGGCCGTCGAAGGAATGTTCGAGACTGTCCGCAGACTTTACGGGATTACCGTGGTCGAGCGCAAAGGCGTGCCCGTGTGGCACCCGGACGTGAAATATTACGAAATTCTCGATCAGGACGGGAGTCTGCTGGGCGCGTTCTATGCCGATTGGTATCCGCGCGAAAACAAGCGCGGGGGCGCGTGGATGGACGCGTTCATCACGGGGCTACCCGCGAAGGACGGATTCCAGCCGCACCTGGGGTTGATGTGCGGCAACCTGACTCCGCCGGTGGGCGGCAAGCCGGCGCTGCTGACCCACCGCGACGTGGAGACTATCTTTCATGAGTTCGGGCACCTGCTGCATCATTGCCTGAGCCGCGTGGAGTTGCGGAATATGGCCGGAACCGCGGTGGCGTGGGATTTCGTGGAACTGCCGTCGCAAATCATGGAAAACTGGTGCTGGGAGCGGGAGGCGTTGGATTTGTTTGCACGGCACTACGAAACGGGCGCGCCGATTCCCGAAGACTTGTTTCAGAAGATGAAGCGGGCGCGGAATTTCCGCAGCGCCAACGCGCAGATGCGGCAACTCGGCTTCGGAATCGTCGATCTGGCTCTGCACATTGATTACGATCCGGCTCGCGACGGCAACGTGATGGAGTACGCCCGCGGCATCTTGCAGCAGTTTTCGCCCGCGACGCTGCCGCCGGATCATGCGACGATCGCAGGTTTCACGCACCTGTTTGCCAATCCGGTGGGTTACGGCGCCGGTTATTACTCTTACAAATGGGCGGAAGTTCTGGATGCCGATGCCTTCACGCGCTTTCGCGAGAACGGTATCTTTAGCCGCGATGTCGGCCTGGAATTCCGGGAGAAGATCCTGGCACGCGGCGACAGCGAGGATCCGGCGGAGCTTTACCGGACGTTCATGGGGCGGGATCCCGATCCGAACGCACTGCTGGAGCGTTCGGGCCTGCTGGCCACTCTCAACGCATGAAGCGCTTTTGGCCGGCTGCGCTTTTTGCAATGCTTTGCGGGTGCGGTGGCGCGCCGCCTAAGGAACAGTCCGAAGCTGCGCCTGCGCCCGCCACAGTTAAGCCCGTGGACGAGAGCCGGCGGTTTCCGCTGGCGGATCGCACGAGTATTCAACTGGTAGACAATCACGTTCTGGGTAAGGATTTTCTGCCGGGAGGCAATGTCGCCGAATACCGGCGGAAGGGGAAGACCTACCAGCAGTTTCTGGTGCGGTCAACGTCCGCCGAATCGGCGGCACTGCTGATGTTCGATTTCAAGGGCCACTTGAAGGACGCCAAGTACCTGGCCCACATGGGCGGGTACTTCGGCATGGACGGCGCCACGCCGGTCTATATGTTTCAAAAGAGCGTGTTCGTGGCCGGCTTTGTCGGGTTACCGGAAAAAGAAGCCGACGTTTTGGCGCGCCAATTCGCTACGCGCCTGGATTAAGCAAGCGCATCTGGAGCGTTCGAAACGCTTGAGACAGCTATAGATAGGCTCCCGATGGATCCGGACGGCATAAGTTGAGGTTAGTGGTATATGTCCAACCAACGGCAATCTTGTTTCGGTTGCGTGGATCACTCACAACAGAATAAGACACACAATCCTGGAGCGATGACTCAAATGGCGAAACCATCACGCGTAACGAGTGCGCTGAGTTTGAAAGTTGTCCTCTTTCTGGCTATTACGGCTGTCGTGGCGGACCGAGCGGCCGCGCAGGCTTCCGGTGGGTTTCAAAGTTCTCAACCGTCCAATACGGCGGCTTCGATCGCGCAGATCGCGTCGGCGGGAGGATGGGACACAAGTCTCACGCTCGTGAACCTCGGCACGTTCCCGGTGGGCACCGTGCTGAATTTCTATGACAATTCGGGGAATCCGCTCAGCCTGCCGTTCAGTTTTCCGCAGGGCGGGATGAGCGCGATGACGAACTCCACGGTGAACGGCAGCATCACGGCCAGCGGTTTGCTTCTGGTGGACACAACCGGCCTATATACCCAGCCGGCGAATGTCGGCTGGTCGCGCCTGCAAGCCAGCGGTGAGGTTGGCGGCTACGCGTTGTTCACAAACACCAGAACTAATTGGCAGGCGGCCGTTCCCATGCAAACGCTCAACGCCAGTTCGTATCTGCTGGCGTTCGACAACACCGGCGTGTTGAGCACGGGCGTGGCAATTGCGAATCTGGCAACCCAGGATGCCAATATCAACGCCATCATTCGGGACGACGGCGGGAACATCATTGGAACCGAATCGATCAGCGTGCCGGCCCAGGGGCACACTTCGTTCACGATGAGCTCAACGTACTCCGTGACGGCGGGGGTGCGCGGCACCGTTGAGTTCGATACGCCCGCGGGCGGACAGATTAATGTGCTGGGGTTACGCGCGAACGGTCCGGCGCTGACCACGGTTCCCGTGCTGGCGGACGTCGGCACAGCCGGCGGCTCGATGGCGCACCTCACGTACAGCCAGGGATGGGAGACCACCTTCACGCTGGTCAATACGGGAACGTCTTCGGCGCAAGCGACCCTGAGCTTTTTCGATGACTTCGGCACACCGCTCGGCGTGTCCATGATTTTCCCGCAGACCGGCACTCTGGCGGACTCCACGACGGTGACCAAGACTCTAGCGCCCGGCGCGTCACTGATTGTCGAAACCAACGGGAACGATAACTACAAGTCGGTCTCGGGCTCGGCGCTTTTGACAACCACGGGAAATGTCAGCGGGTTCGCAGTTTTTCGCTTTGACCCGAGCCAACAGGAAGCAGTGGTGCCGCTGGAAACGCGCAATGCGAGTTCCTACACGGTCGTGTACGACAACAGCAACGGCAACGCCACCGGATTGGCGCTGGCCAATGCGTCGGACCAGGCCGAGACCCTAAGTTTGAATCTGCGCGACGACAGCGGCTCGCAAATTTCCGGCGGGTCGGTGACTCTGCCGGCGCACGGACACACCGCCTTGACGATGTCCGAAGCTTACCCGGGAACCGCAGGAATCCGTGGCACGGTGCAGATTTCCAATCTCGCCGGCACGCCGTTCAGCGCCCTGGGGATTCGATTTACGCCGAGCCAGAACATCACGACGATTCCCGTGCTCGCGAAGTAACGCGCGCTTTAGTTCGCTGCAGCGAGCTGTGTTTTCTGGGGTGGCGTCTTGAGGATGATGATATCGCCGTAGCCGATTTTGAGGTCCAGCTTATGCGGCGCGGCCGAGTCATCATGCTCCACCTGGTGGCCGATGAACCAAAACCGGCCTTTCTCTTTCCCGGGGAAATCCGAGACGACGCTGCCGCAATTGGTCTTCGCATGGATGGCGTAGCGCGCCTGTTCCGGCAATCCCAGGGTGATTTCCCCTTCGTGGACCGAGATTTCGAGATCGCCGGTCAGATCCTGCACGTGCACTTCACCGACGCCATGGTTGGCGATGAGCCGGGTGCTCGAAGGAACTTTGATCCGATAATCCAAGTCAAAGCCGGCGGTGCCGCCGAAAAGGCCCGAGCGGAATCCGCCGCCGGGAAAATCGGTCGTGATGACCAATTCGTTGCCCTCGCGGTGCACGTCGACGCGTGCGCGGCCCAGAATCTGGAGCGCCTTTTCGCGTTCCTGCGGCGGGTAGGGGATCGTCGTGGTTTTGACCGTAGTGATTTCGATCTCGGGCCGGTCCCAACCTTCCACCGTCAACTCGCCCGCCGAGTTGTTTAGCCGGAGAACGCCGCCCGCCGGAAAGTCCATCTGCTGGGTCTTGCTCACCTGAACTTTCTGCGGTATCACATCGTCGGCCATCAACAAGGAACTCACACCGATGCCGATCAGTGCCAGAGTCCGTATCATGTGCGGTGTCCTGTCCTTTCGCGACAGAAGTAGGCCCGAGCGGCTCGCGCACTGGAGACGCGGCCGAGCACCTGGAGCGGGGGGCGGGAATCGAGCCCGCAACCAACAGCTTGGAAGATCAATCCTGATTTGTCAACACACGCTGCCGTTAGCGACATCGGTTAAGAATGAGACTGCGATTCTTCGGTGGAAACGGCCTGGGCTCTCGCCGGAGCTACCGTGATCGCTCTTTGGCAACTTGCGTCACACGCTGCCGACAGAAAGAGTAAATCGCTCGATCTCGCTTGCTACGTCCGATAGCTGGCTACTGTCGAGAGGCAGAATCTCAAAACGCAAAGCGATGATGAGCAGCGACTTGGCTCCCGAGTGCTCGACGAAGTACTCGAGCCTCTTGCCGCAAGCCTCCGTTACCTCGCGATGCAGCGCAGCCGAGTCCCGTCTCACAAGAGCGACGAACGTCGAACCGTCCCACCGAAAGAGCTCATCACCTTCGTTTTGAAGTGTGTTCGCGATGTATTGGCTCACAAAGATCACGATCCTGTCGGCCGTTCTGCCCCCGAGCCGCGCGGTGATCTGTTCCAGACGTTCGACCGAATACACAACCGCATGCAGGCCTTGCCGGTCGGTTCTCGCCTTCTCAAATGCCTCGGCGAATGCAGCCCGTGTGTCGAGGCTCGTTACAGGGTCAGCGGAGGGCGTATCACCTCTCTGGGAAATCGACAACTGCTGCTGTAGATCCAAGAGCGTTCCCAGCACCTGCGATTGCTCCTGGAGACGTCTCTTCTCGGAAACGTCGGACACAAAGGCGATGGCAACGGTTCGGTTGCCGATGCGGACGATGTTCAAGCCTACGTCGACGGGAAACTGAGTTCCGTCCTTCCTTCTTCCGAAAAGTTCCAACCCCTCACCCATAGGCCGTAGCTTTGGTGCTGAGAAATATCTCTGCCGCACTTCCGCATGCCCCCGACGGCGAGTTTCCGGTATAAGAACTTCCAAACGTTGCCCAAGCAATTCTGAACGATCGTAGCCAAAGATTCTTTCTGTCGCCTTGTTGACCATTTCAATATTGCCCGATGCGTCCACCGTAATAAGACCTTCGGACGCGGCTTCCAAATACGCTTCCAGCCGCGCGTTACGCTCTCGCGCTTCCACATCCAACCGCTTCCGCTCGGTTAGATCAAAAATGCACGCAATTACCCAGGTGCCCTCGGCCGTGAGCAATGGATTCAAGACCAACTCCGCGGAAAATTCGCTAGCGTCCATTCGCAAGACCGTAAGCTCGTCTCCGACCCCCATCGGCTTGCTGCCTGGTGAACTCTGGAGCGCAGCCACGCGCTTAGCGTATTCGGCGCGGTGCGCGGGAGGCACCAAAACCTCGATCGCCTGCCCCAGCAGATGCTTCCTCTCACACTGAAGCATAGCCGCTGCCGCCGAGGTGACAAAGCTAATTTTTCCGGACGGGTCAACCAGCACCAGAGAGGTCGGGACAGAGTCCAAAGCACGCAGAAATGCAGGGTTCCGGATATCATCGGAACTCGGCAGCTGACTTTCGTCGGAAACGGACATAGATCCTTGTCGAAGTCGCACGACTATTATCCAACTAACATGAACCGCCCGGTGAGGAAAAGATGCAGTGGCCCATGGAACTGCTACGGCGTAACGAAGGTTACGCCGAATGCGAGCTAAGGGATCGATTGGGGTGACCCTCAAGTTAGGTCATCACTAACCATGGGTATCATTCCGCGGTAGTATTGCCTGTCGAAATTCGGTCCGCTACGCTGGCACCGGAGGGAAGTTTCCCCCATTTTCGTGAACCGGCTATGGTCTGTGACCAACAGGGTCGGTCATTCAGAGTAGGGATGAAGTCCGCGATGAGATCCGTGTCCAGTGGAAAGCAGAATGGATACCGCGGTTGGCTGTGTGGCTGTCTGGCAGTCTCTTTCACGATTGCATGTGGCGAGTCACTGCTTGGCAGAGCTTATGCCGATTCAACGGGGACTCGTGTCGGTCAGGCAGTGGAAATTGTACGGGTGACCCCAGTCACCAACCGGAAGCCCGATATCCAAGACGCTCAAATACGCACTCTCCACCCACTGCGCCTGATCCTCGCGTCTGGCACAAAAGCCAACGAAAATCCCAATCCCACGGGCGTTTCTTCAATTCTTCGTTCTCACGAGGATGTGAAACCGCCGGAACAAGCATTGGGGTGGCTAGAGAGACACACTCGAACGGTCCTTTCCGTGGCGCTTGCGCTCATTGTGGCAGTTCTCGCCTGGCTAATGGTTCTTCACCGCCGTCTCTTAAGACAGAACGAAACCATCCGGCGTCGACTGGAGAGCGAGGCTGCCCTCCAGCAACGATTCGAATACGCACAGCGAGCGACGAACGACGCGCTTTGGGACTGGAACGTCGCGACCAACCAGATCTGGCGCAGTGAGAGTTTCTATGCCACGTTTGGATACGCAGTCGGCGAAGTCGAGAACTCCGTCGAATGGTGGCGCGCACGTGTGCACCCAGACGACCGGTCACGTGTGGAAGCGAGTCTGCGTGCCGCGGCGGAGGGCAGCGTGGAGACGGTGTCCAGCGAGTATCGATTCCGCAAGTTCGACGGTTCCTACGCTTCGGTCTATGACCGGGCCTATGTGTTGCGAGGCCCCGACGGTTTGCCGAAACGCGTCATCGGGGCCATGATGGACTTCAGTGTTCTCAAGTTGACCGAACTGGCACTTCAGGAGGCACAGGTACGGTTCTCAGCATTCATGGACAACAGCCCGACTTATGCCTTCATAAAAGATCTCGACGGCCGCTACATCTACACAAATAAGATGCTCGACGCGGCGCTCGTCCCAGGCATTCGAGGGCTCACGGCCTTTGATTGGCTGCCCGCGGAGAGTGCGAAACTCTATACCGAGTTCGATCAGCAAGTGCTTTCAACGGGTGAGACTGGTGAATTCATCGAGATTATGCCGATGCCTGACGGGACCCGCCGGGATGTGCTGTTTCTCAAGTTTCCTGTTGAGGCGTTTGGTCAGCGATATCTCGGTGCCGTCGGAATTGACATTACCGAACGCCGTCGAGCCCAGGAAGCGCTCCAGAAGGCTAAGGAAGCCGCCGAAGAGGCCAACCGCGCAAAAAGTGAATTCCTTGCCAACATGAGCCATGAGATTCGCACGCCGATGAACGCCATTCTAGGTATGACCAGCCTGGCGATGGAGACCGATTCTCATGAGGAACAGCACGAGTATTTGTCTGATGTCATGACGGCTGCGGAATCGTTGCTTTCGATCCTGAACGAGATTCTGGACCTCTCAAAGATAGAGGCCGGCCGGCTCGACCTGGACCCCGCTCCGGTCTCGGTGCCGGACATCGTTAAGGATGTCGTACGTTTGCTCGAGCCGGCCGCTGCCAAAAAAAGCCTGCACTTAGCCGGTAATATTTCCTCTGACATTCCTGATCATCTTCTGGTGGACTCGTTGCGGCTGCGCCAGGTGCTCTTGAACCTTGTCGGCAACGCCATCAAGTTCACCGAGGAAGGCTCAGTCGATGTGGATGTTCACGTGGAATCACATGAGGAGAACGCCGACTGCCTTCGCTTTGCGGTTCGGGATACCGGCCCCGGAATTCCACGGGACAAAATGCGGCTGATTTTCGAGCCGTTTCGCCAAGCCGACAGCTCCACAACCAGAAGACACGGCGGGACAGGACTGGGCTTAACGATTTCCGCCCGGCTGGTGGAACGCATGGGCGGCCGCCTCACAGTCGATAGCGAATTGGGAAGGGGTAGCGTGTTTTCCTTCTCGGCGCGCATGGCAAAAGTGCCGACACCGTCAACCGACGGCTTCGCTCCCTCGCCAGCCAGACTGTGGGGTTACCGTAGAGTGCGCCAATTTGCGGGAATATCCTAGCAGGCTTCAGGTATACAAGACTCCGCCGGACCCGGGTCCACCCAGCCAGATCCTTCGCACTTCTTTCCTGAGCAGCTTTCTCACGCGTGCCATGAGCTCTTCCGGAACAAATGGCTTAACGACATAATCGTTGGCTCCCATGTCGCGTCCGCGCATAACTTTCTCGCCACCCTGATAAGCCGTGAGCAGAATAACTGGAATATCAAACGTCAACGAATCAGCCCGAAGAGCGGTGAGCACTTCAAACCCGTTCTTGCCCGGCATCTCGACGTCAACGATGGCAAGTTCGGGGTGCCAGCTTCGCGCCATCTCGATGGCTTGATCTCCGTCGGCCGCTACTCGACATTCCAGGCCCGCGTGCTGCACGGTTTTCCTCACGAGTTCGCGGATGGTGGAATCGTCGTCAACCACAAGCACGCGCCGCTTACCCGAGTTTGTGACGGCCGGTTGCGGTCCTCGACGGGATATCGCTTGAAGAGTTCGATATAGTCCCAGCACCAGTTCGTGCTCGTTCCATGGTGAAACCAAAGACTCGACCTTCCCCTCGCGGACCGCTTGGATTCCCATGAGCTCAGTCTTTGGTCCGATGACCAGGAAGGCATCGTTCCCCTGCGGAATCACCGAACCGAGAGACGCATTCATGACCACAACGTCGAATGAGCGGATCAGGTTCAGACTTGGCGGCGTGTTAGAAGCTATGGCGCGTCCGAACGCTTGGTACCGTTCGATCACCTGGGTGAGGCGCATATTCTCTTCCGGTTGAAACCCAAGCAACCCTAGGCGTTTCCCCGCCAATATTTGTGCAACTGCGGAGAACGAGACCGGCTCAGGCATCGCATCTCCAGCTGGCGCTCGCGACAGCTCAGCCTTCGCCTCCGAGAACAGGCGCTTAAGATTCTCGAACAGTTCGCGAATACGGGGAATCGTTTCGCTCTGGCTGCTTCGGACGGCTGCCTCGATCTCGCGAGCTAGACGGGTGACTTCCGGAAAACCGACAGATCCACCGCTCCCGGCCCACCGATGCGCGACGATCCGTGCCGCGTTCCAGTCGAAACCGGCATCGAGAGAATTGATCAGTTGCTCGGCTTCGAGGATCGCCTCCGTGATGAACTCCTGGCGCAGTTTCTGTAACTCGGGATCGTCATCGAATGGTGTCGGCAGCGAACGAGACGGCAGACCTGAGAGGTCGGTATCGGTAAGGTACTTCTCGATCTGCTCTGGAAGGGTTTTCAGATCGATTGGCCGGGAAATGCAGCCTCGGCAGCCAGCGTCTCTCGCGCGCTGTTCATCGAGCTGATCGGCAAAAGAGCCAAGCGCCAGAAAAATAGTCTTGCCAGGACCGGACACCGCTTGTAAATGCTTAATGATATCGAGTCCCACGCCTCCGCTGAACTCCATATCAACCAGCACAATTTCCGGCCGAGCCTGCTCAAAGACCTGTACGGCTTCCTCACTGGTGTTGGCCCCATGCACCTCCACCTGACGCGCTGACATCGAGTCTCGCATCAAGCCGGCCAAGCTTGCGGGCGTTTCTAAAATCAACAGGCGACGCACAGTTACGTTATTCCCTCTCGCGCCTCCGGATTAACCCGAGCCGCGGCGGCCATGCAAATAGGATCACCCACTCTGTTATTATCTCTCATTACTACAGCGTTTTGAACTGGTAACGCGAGTGGTCGCATGGTGTAACCACGGTCGCCACTGTGTTCAGCCTGGAATGTTCACTAGGATTGCAATTGCGCCGGGATTCCCGACGGTCTTTCCGAGACCGGCGCGGAGCGAAAATCAGCGAGATGGGTGATTCGAATGGCATAGCTTCCATCCACGTCGACCACCTCGCCGCGGGCCACAACTTTACCATCGACTTTAATTGCGACCAGGTCTTCGAGCTTGGAATCGAGCTGGACTGTCGATCCTGGACCCAGGATCATTGCATCAGCGAGCGTCAATCGGGCGTTGCCTAAACACACCGTAAGCACCATTTCCAGATCTTCCAGTGTGCCAAGATTTTCCGGATCGGGGATATCTGGGTTAGCTGTCGGAACTTGGGCCTTTTCGGCGCTGGGAGCGGCCAACAATTCAAGTAGAGAGGCTGACAGCCGGGTGTACAACAGCACCGGTGGTTCCGATCCAAATGTGATTGTGAGGGCGGATGCAATTCCAGCGTCGATCGCGGGTGGTTTTGACGGGTTAGCAACAAATGCAGCTTCCTTCTTAAGACGCGAGCCGAGGCTCTGCGCCAGCAGGGACACGCCTTGACCGATGACTTCGCGAAAGGTCTCTAGACAGAGTTGATCTGCCGGCGCCTCCATCCCGAGAGCTGTCAACACCCGTGTCGCGATCTCCTTCGACCCCGCGGCTGATGTGGTAATCGCAAGGGCCGGCGCCCCCGTAAGATTGAGATCATAAACGGAGGATTCGGTGTCGTCGTTCCCTGGTTCGCTGGAGGCTTCACTGACCGCGCACCGCGGTCGGTCGGCACCCATGGATTCAACCGCAGTGGCCAGGCCGGCGCCCAATTCTTCTAAGAGCCAACGATGCTCCGGTAGCACAACCCCAGGCTCACCCACGAAAGCCCCCTAGTCCCGCAGAGATCGAGAACAGAGTCGCCCCGGAGTTCCCGGGTGAGGCGCCTTGCTTCTCGTTGCTGGACAATATTTGGGTCATTCGGAGGACTGTTTAGCCGCTTGAAGACGCTCTGATTGGGGGGCAACTTCTGTGATCCGAATCCCGTAGTTTCCGTTGGCAATCACAACTTCACCGCGCGCGACTAAGCAGTCCCTCACTAGCAGTTCCGCCGGCTTTTGAATGCTCCCCTCCAACTCCACCACGGAACCCTTCGCTAATTTGCGGAGCTTCCCAAGAGGCACCCACGCCCTTCCGACAACCACGCGCAGGGTGCACTTGGTGCCATACAGGAGCGCTTTTGCTCGTGGATTGTTTTGGGTTCCTTCGACGCGCCCCATTTGATGGTTAGACTCATTGATCTCAAGCAAGTGGCAACCTCGGAATGGTCAGTCACATCTGAAGCTCGCTCGGCGATTTCTAGCTGTCGGCATTTAATTCGGAGACACGCACACCGCAATTCTCGTTGAAAGCGATAATTTCGCCCACTCCGATACAACTGCCGCCGACTCGGATCTCGACTGGCTCTCCCGCTGCCCTGTTCAAAGTGAGAATCGTCCCAACCGCGAGTTGCAGGACCTCTTTTATTGTCGCGACGTGGCGGTCAAGTTCCACCTCAACTTGTAATGGAACGTCATTCAAATGTTCGCCTTCTCGTATCTCTGCTGGTGCAGCCATGTTTGTGCCTCGGGTATCGTGCAACAAGGCCAGTCAGCAATCCGGCTGCCACAGCATCATGTTTAGTTTTAGAGAGTTTCAGGGAAGCGCCGCGTCGGAAATCAGCAAAATGACAAGACAACCGTCAAAACTTTGACGGCATATGTCGGCCCCGGGAACCAGCACACTAGCAAAAGCCGAGGAGTGTAGCGCTCCTGGAACTGCGGGATCTTTGGGGAGTTTGGCCTGCCTCCAAATGATTCATGGGGC
>Ga0335071_10001440_pt1 | contig 25633 bp, 17 predicted proteins | sample Lox_Sample_15_FD_206724 | JGI IMG/M metagenome (GOLD analysis project Ga0335071, IMG submission 206724) | Soil microbial communities from Loxahatchee National Wildlife Refuge, Florida, United States - Lox_Sample_1.5 | ecosystem: Environmental > Terrestrial > Soil > Wetlands | place: USA...
ACCGAACCAAACGGTTCACAGGGGCGGGTCTTTGACCCGCCCCTGCCATTTGGGCGGCAGCCTTAGGATTCCAGACGGCTTGACAATGACGGGCGGGAGGGCTACAATCAAGGCAGCCCAGCCGATACTGTGGCTGGACAACTGCGATAGCTTGCCCCCGGAACGGCGGGCACGAAGCTCGCACGCTGACTGGCGGGCATAGCCATCCAGAAGGAGGTAGTTGTGTACAGGCAAGGTTTGACCGCAATAGGCTGCCTGCTGGTCTTGGTAGGATTGGCCGCAGGCCTGACAGGCCACGGACCGAGCGCCATAGGTGCGCTTTCGATTCCGGGGATATCGGACCTGGCCGGCCATAGCTACCCTCATGCACTGTCACTCCGGGTCGCACACCTCATGTACAACAACGATGTTGGCGTCTCGAAGATACTCTCGCCGGGCGAGTACGTCCCATCTGGCGACACGGTGTTCCCGCGCGCTGAGGTGAAGAACTTCGGTACGCAGACCCAGACGAACATTCCGGTCACCTGTGTTGTGTACGATTCCGCGGCCGGCGCAAGAGTCTACGGGCCTGATACTGTTCATGTTGCGAGTCTCAATTCCGGCAGCGTCGACACGGTTGCTTTCCCACCTTGGGTCGCACCGGCTCAGGAGAACGTGTACTTGGACACGATGGCCACGGCACTATCCGGGGACCAGGATACGTCGAACGACCGGAAGGCTGGCCGTTTCGCCGTCACGGAGTGGTGGGGCGTGGAACACCTCACCTACAACGACGGGACATTCGAGGACGCCATTAGTTGGGTCGCCGCGGGCAGCCAGCTTGCGGAGAGGTTTGCGGCGCCGGTGCGGCCGCTGACCATAAGCAAGGCCGTGCTCTGGATTACACGCTGGCAGAGCGACACCGCGGAGGACTACGACGCAGAGGTTAGGGTGTACGCGGACGAAGGTTCACCCCACGGCAACCCCGGGAGAGAGCTCGGTGCCTGGGTTGGAAAGCTTCACGCTGACACGTGGATGACCTTCTGCAAGAATGAGGCGCACTTTGACCCGCCGGTGGTGGTCGACTACGATACCTTCTTCGTGTCCTACTACCAGACGAGTGTCACTCCGCCCTACCCATGCTTGGCGCTGGATACGATGAAAGACACGATTCATATCGGCAACGACTGGGGCATATACGGTGATGGTCACCAACGATGGGGGGTCTTCGGGACGGACAGATCCGTGGACTTCGGAATCGACGCCTACTGCGGCAGCCCGCTGCTCGACGGCGCGGTGAAGGACATCACCGTCCCGCAGGAGCAGATTGACTCCAACACGACATTTAGCCCGCAGGTCGTCGTCAGGAATGCGGGTCTTGCTGACCGCCACAACATCCCGGTGACATTCAGCATCGTCCGGAACTCGCCCCCCCGCGACACCGTCTACTCAGGCTCGGCCAATAGCGGGCCGGTCGCTGCCGGTCAACAGGTCATCGTGACTTTTCCCGACAGTGTCAAGCCGGCAGTAGGCACGTACACCATGACCGGCATCACCCAACTGCCTTTTGACGGAAACACTGCAAACGATACTCTCGTCAGGTCATTGTCCGTGGGAATGTCGGGCATCGCGGACGAGAACGCGGCTGTCGGACATCCGTCGGTGTCGATTGCTCCCAACCCGCTCGGGAAGTTGGCCACGGTGCACTACAGCCTGCACAAAGCCGGGCTGGTGACGCTTGACCTATACGACGTGACTGGACGGCAGGTGCTCACGCAGACGATTACGGCCGGGCGGAATGGTACCGCGAATCTCGACCTGCGCAAGCTGGACGCGGGCGTGTACCTGGTTAAGGTCGCGACCGACGGCTTCAGCACCACGCAGAAGCTCATCATCGAGCACTAGACCGAACCAAACGGTTCACAGGGGCGGGTCTTTGACCCGCCCCTGCCATTTGGGCAGCAACCTGATGATTCCTAATGACCGCAGACTACCCTGAATCCGAAATAGACGGCCACGAAGACACGCACTGTCAGACAGGGGCCCCTGAGGCCAAAACGGAGTGAAACGGACTTGTGGCATCCTACACCCATTTGTTTCGTGTCTTTCGTGCTTTCGTGGCTTCAATATCGGTTCTGGGGGACTACGCTCGGCTTGACGGCGGGCAAGGAGGTGGCTAAGATAGGGCGTATCGAGTAAACACCGTGTTTGTTCGCTAGCTACCTACTTACAGTAATCTTGGCCGGACAGACCGGGCTGCTGCGCGGCACGGTCGTGGATAGCGCGTCGGGCGACGTCGTCCCGGGCGCTAACGTCGTTATATTGGCCACCAGTGAAGGGGCCTCGACCGGGCAGAATGGCGGGTTCGTGCTCGGGCCGGTCAATGCTGGTTCGTGGCGCCTGGTGGCCAGCCACGTCGCTTTCGAGCCGGAGACCATCGCTGTGGACGTGCCGGCCTATGGCGTGGCACGGGTGGCTTTCCGCCTGAGGGTGCGCGTGATTCCGGTGCAGGGCGTGGACGTGCGGTCGCGGCGCGGAGAGGAAAAGGTCAGCGAGCGCGAGATCAGCTCTGAGCAGTTGTCGCGCAACGCGGGCGGTTTCGTGCAGGACCCGGTGCGGTCGCTGGCCTTCCTGCCCGGAGTGGGGCAGAGTGCGCGCGGGGAATGGAGCGGGACTTATGCGGTGCGCGGCGGCGAGCCGGACGAGAGTTCGGTCTGGTTCGGCAACACCGAGTTGCTCTGGCCTTACCACCTGCTCGGATTCTCGTCCGTCATCAATCCCGACATCGTCAGCAAGGTGACCTTCTATCCCAGCGTGTTCCCGTCGCAGTACGGCGACGCGCTGTCGAGTGTGGCGGTGATGGAGCCGAAGCGGAGCGAGCACGGCGAGGGCGCCTGGGCCTACGACCCGATGAACATGAAAGCCGCCTACGTCGGCAATCTCGGTGACATCGACTACCTGGCATCGTATCGCCGGACGTTCTACTACGTGCAATTCGGGCCGATGGGCGCGGGCACCAACACCCAGCCGTCGTACTCGGACGTGAATGCGCAGGCGTCCATGCCGCTCTACGGGCCGAACCGGATCAGACTGACCGTGGTCAACGGCTCCGACCACATCGTCTCCGACCTGCTGGGGGTCGAGGAGGACATGCACGAGTCCGGCACGTCGATGGCCGCCAGCATCGAATCGGACCTGGGCAAGGTAAAGAGCGACCTGACCTTCTACTCCAGCAGTCACGACTTCGACCTGACGCCCTCGGTCTGGTCGGGCACGGCGACCACGCAGCAGTCGGAGTATGGCCTGCGGCTTGATGCCACCGGCACTGTCTCCGACGAACTGGAGCTGGACTGGGGAGCGGTGTTGGGCAAGGACGGGTTTACGGGCGACCTCCTCACTCCGCAAGTCCTCCAACGTGCGGACAATACCTGGGCCGTCTATGCGGCGATGAATCTCAAGCTCTTGAAGCAGGTCGGCCTTGACCTCGGGTTCAGGTATGAGGACGTGAGCTGGGCTCCGGACAGAGTGCTGCAGCCGCGGGCCGTGGCGAGCTACTTCATCACCGACAACATCACCCTGAAGGCCGGATATCGCCGGCTCTACCAGAACTCATACAGCTTCCTGCGTAACTCGTGCGCTTCGTTCGTGTTCGACCAGCAGTACGACGACTACAAGTTGTTCGAGACCGGGGCGCTCGCGGCCAAGCAGGCCGACCACTACTCCGTCTCAAGCGAGTTCAAGCTCGCGAAGAGCATCAGCCTCACGCTCGAAGGCTACATCAAGGATTACTCCCGCCTGCCGACCTGGAAGACGGATGGACAGGACAACGTCTATGACCCTGGGAACCAGGGCTACGGCTACGCGCGCGGCATCGAGCTCACCGCTTCCTACCCTTCCTCCTTCCTCACTCCTCCCTCCTCACTTCCTCCCTCGTGGAGCGGCTGGCTGACTTATGGGCTGGCGTGGTGCAGGAAACAACAGGGCACGGATACGATGCTCTTCTGGGACGAGTACGACCGCAGGCATTCCTTCAGCCTGCAGGTGCAGAAGACCTTCGGGGCCGAATGGACTCTGGCTGCGACATTCCGCCTCAACACCGGAGCGCCCTACACGCCCCTGCTCTACACGAACTCACCCAATGAGTCCAACAGCGCTGACCTCAATCACGGCCTCTCGCCGTTCGTCATCGAAGGCGGGAAGAACTCGGCCCGGGTGCCGGTCTATAATCGGCTGGACCTGAAACTCTCGCACGAGATGCCCAAGCTCCCGCTGCACCCATACATGTACATCGAGATAGTCAATGTCTACAACCAGCAGAACGCGTACAACCTGACCCAGTTCGAGGACCAGAACGGCAACATCATCACCGGCGAGTCCACCGGCATCCCCTTCACTCCACTCGTCGGCATCGGAGGGAGGTTCTAGCGACCGATGTCCAGGATCCAGTCATGTCTACCCCGTTGACCCTTGACAGGGAAAATGAGAATTCTATACTGGTGCAGCAATTGAGGAGACCATAAGCCAACACTGCGTGATTGACGCGCATCAGTAGCAGCATCGGGCAGTGCGTAACTGCTCAATCAGACCCAACAACCCAGGATCGCGAGAGGAGGCCAGTAGCGGCCAAGTTCGTGCTTGCCCGGCTCCGTTGCGCATAGGGCGCGGCAGAAGCGGACAAGAAAGGACTGCCAGATGATCGCAACAGCGCTCTCTCTCGTGCTCGCGATGAGCACGCCGCAGGCAGCGGGCCTGCCACTGGACACCATCGGACTAGAGCCAGCCGGCTCCTGGCCGTTCAGCGAAGGCACAACCGTCGTCATGGACACGACGCGCCATCTGGTCTGCATGGCTGCCGGGTGCGGCGTGCTGCTAGTCGACGTAGCGGACCCTTCCCGACCCGCAGTGGTCTCGGACCGCATCCGCTGTCAATCGGAGGTCTGCAACATGTGGCTGGACGGCACGAAGTTGTACCTGGCAATGGCGACGTGGATGCTGGAACCCAGTGTGGACCGGGACATCGAGATCTGGGATATCAGCGATGCCACCGACCCCGTGAGACTGAGTTCGCTCGACCTGGATGCCTGCACCACAGTTTGGGCTCGCGACAGCCTTATGCTGGTTTCCACCTGGGAACGCCTTCTCAGTTACGACGTGACCGACCCTCGCAGCCCGATTCTGCTGTGTTCGGTCAGTGCGCCGACAATAGCGTACCGAATCTCGGTCCGAGATACGTTCGCCTTTCTGTCAATCGGGCTCGGTGGCGTAGGGGTGTACAGCGTGGCTGATCCCAGGGACCTCAGATGGTTGGCCGAATGGGGCAACGACAACCTGAGGGAACCGGGCATGGCCGTCGAAGGGAACAGACTGTATCAGGTCGCCATGGGAAGCCAGGGGAGTTCCTGCGGCATGCGCATCTACGACATCACCGACCCTTCGAACGGGCAACTGCTTGGTGTGTACGACACCATGCCTTTTTCATCCCCGTATCGGCTCGTTGTACGAGATACCATAGCGGCCGTGGCCTATCGTGGGACGGGGTTGGAACTCGTGTCAGTGGCTGACGCGGCGCACCCGTACGAGATTGCCGCCGTGGGTGAGCCCTGCCGCGACGTTGTATGGGTTGACACCATCGCCTACCTTGCCGGTTGGCGCAAGCTTCAGGTGGTCAATCTGGCTGATCCGTCCAGGCCCGCCATCGTTGCGTCCCTGACGACCGGACAGGCAGGCAACGGCGTCGCTCTCAGTAAAGACGCAATCTTAAGCGTCCGGTCCGGGCTGGCAGTGCTTGGCAACGACCCAACCGGCGAGCTGATTTCGGTCGGCCGTCTGGACACACCGGACGTCAACTTCGCGCTTTCCGCCTTCGATACTATCGCGGTCGCCTCGGTTGACGATAGCCTCGTGGTATTCGGTGTCAGCGACCCCGGCCGACCATCAGTGCTGTCCGAGGTCCAGGCCAGTTTCCCGCGTTCGGCGCTGAAGGACTCGCTCTGCTACGTACTGGCCGACTCTGAATTCCGGGTATACTCGCTTGCGCGCCCTCGCGACCCTACGCTACTCGGCTCGGCCCATGGTCAGTCGTGGTCAGACCCAATCGTACCGGTCGGCAATCTGGTTCTGGTGGGCGCCAATGAGCTCTCCGTGTTCGACGTGTCTGACCCGAGAAATCCCGTCCGGCTGATGGACTCACTGTGGCTGGCGTCCTGCGTCGCAGCACAGGACACCCTCGCCTACACTATCTCGGACTCGCTCGACTCCATCAAGGTCTACAGCATCGCGGGCGGGCTTCATGCACGCGAACTTGGCGCTCAACAGGTACCCTATCACGCACAGCCGTATCAAGGCTCGGGCGCAATCACGGTGCGGGATACACTTCTGGTAGCTGCAGTCCCGACTTGGATTGGGGTCTACTCGGTAGCCGAACCCGCTCAGCCGAGATGCTTGTACCAGTCGCGGACGCCCTTCCCAGGCTACGAAGCACTACTGCTCAGCCACGATACGCTGTACGCCGCGCTCGGCAACCGTGGGCTGTTCCGCTACCGACTTGTCACCGAACCGAGCGGTCTGGATCTCGAACCCGTTCAACATATCAGCGCAAGGTCCTTGCGCGTTTGGCCCAGCGTGGTCAAACGTGAACTGAACCTGGCCGGCTGCAAGGCGGCCGTATTACTCGATGCGTCGGGACGCAAGGTGCTCGACCTGAAGGTCGGCGCGAATGATGTTCGGGCGTTGTCGCCGGGCGTGTACTTTGTGCGTGAGCAGGCGCAAACTCACGCGTCAGTTGTCCGCAAGGTCATAGTGACGAGATGAATCTGCAGCAGACAGGCAGGGGCGGGCGCAGGCCCGCCCCTGAGAGGAGGCCAGTAGCGGCCAAGTTCGTGCTCGTTCGACTCCGTCGCGCACATGGCGCGGCAGAGGCGGGCGAGAGAGGACTGCAGATGACCACAGGTTTCAGGCTTCTAACGTGCGCGCTGGCGTCGCGCCCGGTCGTGTTTTCCCGGGTGTGTTTCTCCCGTATGATCATCACATAATAACCAGGAGTCAACGATGAGCAGATTCACCGCAGTCACATTCTGTCTGATACTTCTGCTGGTCGGCATTGCGTCGGCCGCTGATTCCCTCAACGTCAGACTAGTCGGCCACTGCGCCACGTCGAGCTCAGCCATGGATCTGGCCCTGAGGGGCGACTTTGCCTATATTGCAGACTGGGATTCGGGCCTGCAGGTCGTCTCGATTGCCGATCCGGCGCACCCGGTCGAGGTCGGCCACTGCAACACGTCAAACAAGGCCTACGACGTGGCCGTGCTCGGGAGCTATGCCTATGTTGCCGACGGGCAGAGCGGATTGTGCGTCGTCTCGATTGCCGACCCGGCGAATCCGACCGCTGTCGGATATTGCCAGACGTACTGGGCAAGCGGCGTTGCCGTTGAAAGTAGCTACGCCTATATTGCGGACTACACCAATGGACTGCGAGTCATCTCAGTCGCCAACCCCAACGTTCCGGTTGAGGTCGGGCACTGCTATCCGCCGCGCAACGCTTCCAGTGTGGCCGTGGCTGAGAGCTGCGCCTACGTTCCGGACTACGACGACGGACTGCGGGTCATTTCGATTTCCAAGCCGGCTCACCCGGTCCAGATTGGGTTCCTCGCGCTCCCGGTCGGTGGCGCCGGCCTTGACGTGAAAGGCAATTATGCCTACGTCACAGATGGAGACTCCGGGGTTCGCATCATATCGGTCGCTGACCCAACGCGGCCGGTTGAGGTCGAGCACATCATAACGTTTGGCTCGGCCAATGCCGCAGCCTTGTCCGGAAGTTACCTCTACGTAGTAGACGGCACCGGCCTGCGAGTTATCTCGGTTACCGACCCGGCGAACCCGCTCGAACTCGGATACTACGATACGCCGGGCAATGCCGAGGGCGTGGCCGTGGCTGCCCACCATGCCTACGTCGCGGATGGTAGTGGAGGTCTGGAGATATTCCAATACTCTGGCGATGGAGTCGAGGAAACGCCGAACGTCGATCTGCGAACGACGAACCCAATGCCGACTATCGTGCGCGGAGTGCTGATGCTCGGCGCAGAGGACAGTAGACAGAATACAGTATACGGGGCGGAACTGCTGAACACCGCGGGGCGCAAGGTGGCCGACCTGCATTCCGGCGCGAACGACGTGAGCAGACTCGCCCCTGACGTCTATTTCGTCCGCTCTGGGCCGTCAACCGTTGGGCATCAGCCGTCGGCCGTGACCGAGGTCATCGTGACAAGGTAAACCCACTAGTGAGTGAAAGGAGGCCGAAAGTTGCGAGTTCGTGCTTGTCCGGCTCGTTGCGCGTGAGGTGCAGCAGAACCGGATGAAGAAAGGACTGTGTATGACCAGGATACTCGGGTTTCTAGTGTGCGTGCTGGGCATCGGCGCGAGCACCGGCTGGAGCCAATCGGTTCCGGACGCTGAACCGCTCTTGGATTCGTCATGGGCCGCCGGGAATGCCGCGTGCAGCCTGAGAGTGGGCAGTGAGATCGTGCGCTGGACGGTGGAAGATAGCGGCGAAGTCCTCAAGATGGTCAATGGTCAGGTCTTGGCGCGGTACGTCATCGGGAGAGGGCAGTACGACCCCTGCGGTGTGTCGTTCGCCGATGCGGACCACGGCTGGATTGTTGGCTGCAAGCGCGAAGACCCGGGGCGCGGCAGAGGGGTGGTCTTCAGGACCACAACCGGCGGCGATAGCTCACAAGCGTGGATCGCGACGTTCCCGGTAATCAGACCGGGTGTCAATGTGCCGCTTCTGAAGGTGCAGACCGTCGATGCGATGCGAGTCTGGGTGACTTGCGGCGATGGGTACGCTCTGCGCAGCAACGACGGCGGGATGGACTGGCTGATTGTTTCCAAACACCCGACGTCCGACACGGGCGGCCAGGCCCGGAGTCAGGGGGCATCACGATGATGAGGGGCGGCATCGGCACGGTAGCTAATGCAGCGAGGAAGACCAAGGGCGGATTCGTCCTCGTACTCCTCGTGGTTGCGCTCTTGGCCGCGCGCGCTTGGCCTCAGCCTACTCAGAGCTTGGACGTCATCTGGACGATTCCCGGAGACACATCGCTCTACGCATTCGGAGCGTCCCTTGCCAGTGGAGACGTGAACGGCGACGGTATCCCCGATATCTTGGTTGCCTGCGACACCTACGACGGGAACCATGGGACTACGCCTCTGCGCGGACGGGTCAACATCTACTACGGTAATCACATCGGAGAGACAAAGCCGGACATTGTGCTGAGGAGTCCGGTTTGGGTTGGCTCGAACACCCCGCGCCTGGCCTACGCTGACCTGAATGGCGACGGCTACGCAGACATCGTAATGGGCGAGGACATGGCCGACACCGGTATTGGCATCGTCACAATATGGATGGGCGGCAATCCAATGGATACGACTCCCGCTTTCATCATCCGTGGTCGGAACATCTGGTGGCTGAACAACGCCTTCGGCTGGGCTGTCTCGGTCGGCGACGTGAACGGAGACGGTCACGCCGACCTTGCAGTGAGCGCGTACTTCACGCAGGAACAGCCCGGACGGCAGTACACGGGCAGAGTCTACGTGTTCTTTGGCGGGTCTAGCTTCGATTCAATACCGGACGTGGTCCTGAGAGGCGGGCACGGCGACCCGGCCGAGGAGTTCGGCACCGCGGTCTCAGCAGAAGGCGACTTCGACCACGATGGTTTCCATGACTTCTACATAGGTGCATCCAATTTCGGTTACGACATGAGGGGTCGGATGTATGCCTACTACGGTGGCAACCCGCTGGACACGAGTGCTGACATGGCCTGGACCGGCGAGGGCCCGGCGCAGTTCCTTGGTGATGTGAAGCCCGGGTTTCTTAAGACGATGGGGGACTTCGACTACGGAGTTGAGGGCAGTCCTTCTTGGCCGCACGGCTTCTTCAGCCCGAACAACTGCGGCAAGGTCTACATTCACAAAGGTGGCCGGCCGATGGATAGCATTCCCTATATATGTCTCCTCGGCCGGAAGGATAGTGCCAACCTCGGCATGGCGGCTCAATCGGCAGGCGATGCAACCGGCGACAGAGATGACGACCTTGTGGCTGGCGCGCCCTTGCTGCCGCATTACTTCACCGGCGCGACATACCTTTGGCAGACCGGCAACCACTTTGACACGGTGCCGGATGCCTGGATTCAGGGCAGTGCCGAGGAGCAAAGCATCGGCTACGCGGTTTCGACGGCCGGGGACTTAGACGGCGACGGCCGGGCCGAGTTCATGGTCTCGAACTACCCGAGCCGCTTGGCCAAGTATGTCTGGGTATGCAAGTATGTCAGCAGCGGCATCGAAGAGGAGAAGCCGCGCCCGCTGTCATTGTGGCGGCTGGACGTCGTCCCCAACCCGGCACGCGGTGCGTTCAGCGTGAACTACGATGTGCCGAACTTGAGCCGAGTGTCCGTCAGTCTGTACGACATCGGCGGTCGGCTGGTCCGGTCCCTGTCCGGAGGCTACGTCGCTCCGGGCAGGCACGAGGTCAAACTGCCCTCGGGCGTTCTTCCTGCGGGCGTCTACTTCTGCACGCTGGACAACGGTACGCAGAGAATCAGCCGCAAGGTCGTCCTGACCGAATAGGCCGGCGCGGCGCGGTACCGCCTTGGACTGCGGCAGCAAGTCCGCCGCCTTTCAGGTAAAGGGGGAGCCTTGCTCCCGCACTCCAAATCCGGTAATGTCCCTTTGCGCCTGGCTGCAGAGCCGCGGGCAGCCCTGCTCTTGTTGCTCCTCACCTCAGCCCTCTACTCTCAAAGGAGAGGGAGAGCGAAGCGACGGTGAGGAGTCAGTAGGCGGCCGGGCCGCGGCTATGGCGTAGGGCCGTCGGACGCGAAGACGTCTTTGCGAATAGCATCCAGAACGTCCGGGTCCTGACCTCGCGCCGCCCATTTCTCCAACAGAACCTGACTTGCCATCTTGAAGCTCTCGCCGCTGATGTTCTGCTGCCTTGAGAGCTTCCAGAGTTGGCGGGCATAGCTCAGGTAGGGGACATAGTTCGTGGTGTGGACTCCCTGCTGGTTCAGCACTTCCTTCGTCTTGAGTTCCATTGCGGTCATCGCAATGGTCGCAGCTTCGTAGCGCTGTTTCATACCTTCCTGCAGAAGGTCGAGGGTCGCCTTGGCCTGCGCTGGGCTGTACTTCTTCTGCCAGCGCTCTATACGTCGAATCGCATCGGACATTTCCGCGCTCCTTTCATCCGGTCTCTTTCGGTCTTCCTGACATAGGTACAGTCCCCACTCGTGGACAGTTCCTTGAAGGAGCGGTCAGGCTGGGGCCTGCAAACGCCTCGTCTGTCCGTTCTTACCGATTTAGACGCTAATGGCGTAGCATTGATGCGGCCTCGTCCAAGTACCTCAAAATGTGTAGGATATGAGACCAAGCTCTAGATATTGGAATTGGACAGGCGTCTGGGTCATCGCCAGGGGGACCGTCCCGGGGACGGTCTGGGTAACGGTTGCCGCGGCAGTGGCCTAGAAGGTCCGTGGGCAGGTCGCGCAGGCCGTCACTGGGGTCGTATCTGAGGTCAACTGTGCCGTTGTGGCCGCAGTCGTTTGCCAGGCAGACTCTGACGCAGTCTCAGAGTTGGTCTGTGAGATTGTCGCGCTGGTCGTTACCGCGGTGGCTTTCTGCTTGGTCTGCGCTGTCGTGGCTGAGGCTGTCTCTCGGTTGGTCTCAGAGGTGATGTCTGCGACCGATTGCGGGACCTTGACTGAGGTGGTAACGGCAACAGTCACCCGAATGAAGACTGGGGTGCATGGTCCGTAGCCGGGTCGGTAATAGGGTTTTGGCCAGGGCAGGCCGCAGTGTCGTGATCTTTTCTCTGGTCGTTGTCCGGGCTCGTCGCCATGTTCCGGTTCGGCAGAAGTCAAGTTGACGTCAGAAGCTGAGTGCGAAGTCCTCAGTAGTCGAATTGGCCGCACTTCTGGATTCTGCATTCTGCCGTCCGAGTTCTGCATTCTGAATCGTCCGCGAGAAGCCTAGGTCATGCAACGCGTTTCTGGGTGCCCGCGTTTCTCCGTTCTGGTTTCTGAATTCTGGATTCTGGATTCTACATTGTCCGGTGCATCGCTGCCTCTAATCACGTCGAAGTCCTTCGTTTGACTCTTCACGGGTTTCGTCTAGCATTCTAGCGTGAGCGTCGCAGCAGAGTACCGTGACCGCATTCGCGAGGAGTCGCGGATTACCGTCGTCGGGATGGCTACGAACATCCTGCTGACCGTCACCAAAGTGGTCTTCGGCCTGATGTTCAATTCCAATGCCATTATCGCCGACGGCCTGCATTCGGCCTCGGACCTAGCAAGCGACATCGCCGTGCTCTGGGGAATTCCGGCAGCCCGGCGGCCTGCGGATGAGGATCATCACTACGGGCACTCGCGCTATGAGACGATTGTCACGATGGTGGTCGGGTTCCTGTTGCTGGGCGCGGCGCTGTGGGTTGCCATCGAGAGCATCGCCACGATGTCGGTGAAGCACTCCGGTCCGACGTCCTGGCTTCCGTTCTGGGCAGCGGTCGCGACTCTGGTCCTGAAGGAGCCGCTGTACTGGGTCACCCGCCGAGTCGGGTTGAAGCATCACAATGCCTCGGTCATCGCCAACGCCTGGCACCATCGGGCGGATTCGCTGGCCGCCATCGCAGCCGCCATTGGTATCGCGGTGGCAACTGCCGGAGGGCCGCGCTGGGCCTTTGTCGACCACCTGACCGCGGTCGTGCTTGCCGCTTTCCTTTTCATCATGGGCGTGAACATCGTCCGCGACGCGATGCAGGAGCTTTCCGACCGGGCGCCTGACCCGGTCGTGGCCGACCGGATTCACCAGGCCATATCCGCTATCAACGGTGTTGTCGGGTTTCACACCTGCCGCGCCCGACGTTCGGCCGGCGTTATCGACATGGACGTACATGTACACGTTGCGCCGGACATCACGGTCCGGGCCGGCCATGACATCGCCACCGCCGTAGAAGAAGCGGTGCAGAGGGCGGTGCCTGAGGTATCAGACGTCGTAGTCCACGTGGAGCCGGAGGAATGACCGGAGAAGTACAAAGGACAAAAGCCAAAGGACAAAGCAAGTGAGGAAAGGACAAAGCACGAACCTGGCCGGGCCTTTGGACTTGCTTAGTCCTTTGTACTTAGTACTTTGTCCTTCGTAGAGCCCACGTCGTGCCCTGACCGAGCGTTGACACCTGCCGGCTATCCACTAAGATAAGGCGTAGTGACTGAGTTTTCGGGGCTGTAGCTCAGTTGGGAGAGCGCCGGCTTTGCAAGCCGGATGTCGCCAGTTCGACTCTGGTCAGCTCCATCAGCGACAGGAGGGGACACGTCCACGGAGCGACGCGACGGACGCGTCGCGGATGTGTCCCCAGGGGCAGTCCGGGTTTCGCTGAATGCCGTCCTCGGACGGCTTGCCATAAAGGGCCGGCCTAACAGCCGGCCCGCTGTCTTCTGATGCTGGAAGCCACTTCACGCGACCGGGCGGCAGGCGCGAGATGAGTCGACCGCCGTCACAATCGGCCAGCGATCTGTCTGCCCCGATTGCAGGGCATGACTTGGACACTCTCAGTGGAGCCGAACGGCTAGGAGTAGATGTCCCGACGATGACCGACGTGAAGAACCAGTACCGTGCGGGCCGCGTCGTCTATTTCGTAGATGACGCGATAGTCGCCGGCCCTGATTCGCCAGCCGTCGCGACCGACGAGTTTGCGGCAGCCGGGCGGGCGCGGGTCCGAGCCTAGCGCGCGGACTGCGTCACAGACTCGTTCGAATGTGGGAGAGGAGACCTGACCGAGTTCCTTCTGCGCCCGGCGCAGAATGGATATCGCTTAGCTCATGCGCGGTCGCGCTTGAGCTCTTCTACCGCCTTGTCAAACGGCACCGCGTCTTCACGGACTGCGACTGCCGTGTCGTAGGCGCGGATCGACTCCAGTTCCTCCAAGGCATCGAGCAGCCGGCGGTATTCCTCGACTTCAAGCTGAACCGCGACACGATTGCCCTGGCTGTCAGTCACGTACTTCTCTTTTGCGTAGATCATGAGGCCATCCTTGAGCGAGTCTAAGGCGGCGGAATGAGCCAGTCAAGCACATTCACATCCCCGAATGCCGGCCGCAGGCCGTCGGGCGGTGCCCCGGCGGATGGGCCGTAGCTACTTCACGCGCTCGGAGAGGTAGACGCCGACGCGGCCGGGCGGCAGGTGTAGAGTGAGTCGTTTGCCCTGGCGTTCGATTACCATCGCGACATCTTTCACGTCGGGTTTGACGGCACTGATGGCGTCGCGAAGGTCACTCGTCTTCTTTACCGCCTTGCCGTTGTAGCTGATAATCACGTCATCAGGCTTGAGCCCGGCCTTCTCACCGTTGGCTCCCGCCACGAGGCGGTCGGCGCAGACAACTTTCGGCGCAGCCTTGGTCGCTTGCCACGCTGTCGGTGTGGCGAGTTTGATGAGGGCTGAGTACGCGGTCTGGCGCAGCACGCCAGGAGCCGAGCGGTCTTTCATCAGGGCAGTCAGTGTTGACTCACTGCCGGTAACCCGCTTTGCGCCGAGTTCGTAGATGAGCTTGGCCCGCTCATCCAAAGACGTTTCGGCCCGCAGCGCACCGTACGGGGCCTGCGGGATGGGCGGCTCCTGGTGATGGGCAGAGGGGAGGCAGGCCTCAACGAAGTCGTGGGCGTCCTCCATCATCTCTTTGGTCAGCTCGTGCTTAGCCGGGTAGCGGAGGAGTTCGGCCGGCATTCCTCGGTTCCGCAGGGTTTCGTTTGAGGCGACGTCGGCCTTGAAGTCGACGACGTCATCGTAAGCGCCGTGCAGGGCGCGGAGCGGCACGTGCCGGCAGGCCGTGTCGAACTTGTACAGGGAGTCGAGCTTGAAGTCGAGCAGGCCGCCGGCCGGTATCAACCCTCGGAAGCGCTCGGGATAGCGGACGCCGATTTCATAGGTGAGCATGCCGCCCTGCGAGAAGCCGTAAAGGAACACAGCGCGCTTGTCGACCGCGTACCTGGACTCGACCATGTCTAGGCAGGAGAGGATCCAGTCGATGCTCAGCTGCTTGGTGGACTGCTGGGACATACCTGACGCGGAGTCGGCCCAGAGCCACCAGGTCCAGCCCAGCCCGTTGTCGCCCTCGAAGGGAAACGGACTCTCGGGGTAGAGGCCGATTGCGCCTTCAGGGCAGAACTGGGCTGACGTGCCGACATAGGCCGACATGCGGTCGCCGTAGCCATGAAGCGCTACGATAAGCGGGTAGGCCTTGGTCGAGTCGTAGTGGTCGGGGAGCTCGACGGTGTAACTCAGTGCGACCGGAGACGGGGCGGATTCGACCAGCACGGCGGCAGGGCTTAGCGACAGGCAAAGAGCAAACAGCAAGAAAGTCTTCATTGCGCCTCCTTTTGGTTGCGGTTACACCCTCACCCTTCCCTCTCCCTCAAGGGAGAGGGAACAGAAGGGAGGGGAGAAGAGCCACTAGCGGAGCAGGAACCGGGCGTCGAGGACCAGCGCGCCCTTGCCCTGTTCGTAGACGAGAAGCGGGTTGATGTCCATCTCGCCGATTTCCTTGAAGTCGGTAACGAGCTGGGAGACGCGCTGCAGGCACTCCTTGATCTTCGGCACGTCGCGTGGCGACTCGCCGCGGTAGCCTTGCAGAATCTTCGCCGCCTTGATGCCGGTCACCATCGAGTCCACGGATATTTCATTCACCGGCGCGATGCGGAACGTTACGTCCTTCAAGACCTCAACCAGGATGCCGCCGAGGCCGAACATCAGGATCGGGCCGAACGATGGGTCGCGGTTCATGCCGAGGATGGTCTCGGTGCCTTTGGGCGCCATCTTCTGTACCAGCACGCCCCAGATGTCGGCGTCGGGCTTCTTCGCTTTCACGCCCGCGAGCAGGTCGGCGTGTTCCGCTTTCAGCCTGGCTTCATCCGTGATGTTGATGCGGACGCCGCCGAACTCGGTCTTATGCAGGACGTCGGGGGAGACGATCTTGAGCACAACCGGGTAGCCGATTTCCTTGGCAGTGGCCAGTGCCTCATCGAGGCTCCTGGTCAGTTTCGATGCGGGCACGGGCAGGCCGTAGGCGCGAAGGATGTCGTGCCCCTCGGGTTCGGACACGAACCTGGTCGGCCGGGCACGGACCTTGTCCAGAATCCCTTTTACGACGTCCGGTTTGACGTCCGGGAAGTTCTTGACCTCGCCCTGGGGCCGATGGCTCCATTCGCTGAACTCGACCATGGCGGCCAGCGCTCTTGCCGCGTTCTCGGGGAATTGGTAGTGAGGGATGTGGTCGCGCATCAACTGGCGTCGGATTTCCATCGGGTTCAGCATCGACTGGATGCAGGCGAGAATCGGCTTGTCGGACTTCGCCCCGATGTCGGCGGTGATGCTCGCGATGTCCTTGGACTCGGCCATCAGGGTCGGGGCCCAGATGGGGAGCAGGGCGTCGACGTTCTCATCGGCAAGCAGTAGTTCGAGGGCGGCACGGTAGCGGGTGGCATCGGCGTCGCCGATAACGTCGACCGGGTTTGCGGTCGACGCGGTAACCGGCAGGTGCTTCTTCAGCTCGGTGCGGGTCTTGTCGGCGAGCTTCGCTATCTCGAGACCGTTGCGCACGCAGGCGTCGGTGGCCATGATCCCGATGCCGCCGGCGTTGGTGACGATGGCGACGCGGCGGCCCCTGGGCGCAGGCTGGTAGGCGAGAGCCGCGCCCTTGGCGAAGAGTTCGTTGATGGTATCCACGCGGATGATGCGGGACTGAGCAAAGAAGGCGTCGTAGGCTGCGTCGGACCCGGCGAGCGCCCCGGTGTGGGATGACGCGGCCTTGGCGCCCTCGGACGTGCGGCCGGCCTTGATGGCCAGAATCGGTTTGGGCCGCTGCGGGTGCGAGGTGGTCTCGCGCGCGATCCGCATGAACTCGGGCGGGTTGACGAGGTCTTCGAGGTAGAGCATGATGACGTCGGTCTCGGGGTCGTCGCGCAGGTAGGCGAGCAGGTCGCACTCGTTGATGTCGGCCTTGTTGCCGATGGAGGCGAACTTGGAGAGGCCGGCCTCCTCGGACAGCGCGTATTCGAGGGCCGAGAGGCCCACCGCGCCGGACTGGGAAACGAGCGCGATGTTGCCGAACGCCGGCATGGCGCGGCCGAAGGTGGCGTTGAGCCGGACCCTGGGAGAGCAGTCGATAGTGCCGAAGCAGTTGGGGCCGATGAGCCGGATGCCATAGGTGCGGGCCCGGTCGCGGACGGCCTTTTCGAGCTGGGCGCCGGTCGGTCCGAGCTCCTTGAACCCGGCCGAGATGACGACCGCACCTTTGATTTTCTTCTGGCCGCACTCGGCCAGTACCGCGGGTACGGCCAGCGCCGGGATGATAAGGATGGCGAGGTCTACTTCGTCCGGTATTTGGAGCACGGTTTCGTACGCTTTGACGCCTAGCACCGACTTGGCCGTGTTGTTAACCGGATAGACAACACCGGTGTAGCCGTTCATCAGGACGTTGCGGAAGAGCGCGTGTCCGACTGAGTTCTCACGGTTGGAGGCGCCGATGACCGCGGTCGAACGGGGACGGAAGATGAAGTCGAGGGAAAGGGATCGAGGGATGGAGGGATCGAGGGAAAGAGTGTCAGCCATTCGTGCCTCCTACTCTCCGTCCTGGAACCGCATCGTCAGGGTGTAGACGCCGTCTTCCCACTTGGTCTCGATCGGGAGGCCGGTGCGGGTCATCAGCCGGTAGGCGCGGGTGTTGGAGTCGAGCACGTAGCCGACGAATCCTTTGATGCCCTTTATCTTCGCGACCTTGGTCAGGTGGTTGAAGAGCACGCCGCCGGCGCCCTTGTTCTGGTATTCGTCACGCACTTCGATGGCGTACTCGGCCAGTCCGGTCGCCTTATCGACGTAGTAGCGGGCCGAGCCGATGATCGCCTCCTCGCCGCCACTCTTGAGACTGGCGACGATCGCCATCTCGGATTCGTAATCGACGTTGACGAACTGGGACAGCTTGTCGTGCGGCATCGCCTTGAGGTAGGAGAAGAACCGGTAGAAGACCGTGTCCTTGGAGAAAGAGTAGAAGAGGTCGCGCATCGCCGGCTCGTCGGTCGGCCGGATCGGACGCATGAAGACCGGCGTGCCGTCCTTGAGCGCGCCCTGGGCCTCGAACTCCTCGGGATAGCGCGCCTGAACCAGCGGCAGCTCGGGCTGGTCGGCATATATGTAATGCTTGTCCTTGGCGAGCTTGAACAGCTCGGAACGGAACTTGGGGTGGGCGACCGAGATGAGGGCGAGGGCACGGTCGCGGATGGTCTTGCCGTGCAGGTACGCGACGCCCCACTCGGTCACGACATAGTGGACGTCCCCGCGCGAGGTGACGACCCCCGCGCCCTCGGTCAGGGTCGGGACGATGCGCGAGAACTTGTCGTCGTCGCGGGAGGAGCGCAGGACGATGATCGCCTTGCCGTCCTTGGACCGGGCCGCGCCGCGGACGAAGTCCACCTGCCCGCCGATACCGGAGAAGAACCGGTAGCCAATGGAATCGGCGCAGACCTGCCCGGTCAGGTCGACCTCCAGCGCCGAGTTGATGGAGACCATCTTGTCATTCTGGGAGATTACGAACGGGTCGTTGGTGTAATCCACCGGGTGGAACTCGAACATCGGGTTGTTGTTGATGTAGTCGAACAGCCGCTGGCTGCCCATCGCGAACGAGGCCACAACCTTGCCGGGGTGAAGCGTCTTCCGGCGGCAGTTGATGACGCCGGCGTCGATTAGGTCGATGGTCGAATCGGAGAATACTTCGGTGTGGACGCCCAGGTCCTTCTTCTCCTTCAGATAGGACAGCAGTGCGTTGGGGATGCCGCCGTAACCGACCTGAATGGTGGAGCCGTCCTCGACGAGGTCGGCGACGTTCTTGGCGATGCGGCGGGCCACCTCGGATTCGCCCGGGGTGATGAACTCGTAGATGGGAGCATCGTTCTCGACCACTGCGTCGATGTCGCGGACGTGGATAAACGCGTCGCCGAGCGTACGCGGCATCTGCGGGTTGACCTCGGCAATGACGTACTTGGCCGAGTCGGCCGCGGGCTTGGTGATGTCCACCGAGACCCCGAAGCTGCAGAAGCCGTGCTCGTCCGGCGGGGTAACGTGGATCAAGGCGACGTCCAGGGGCAGCCGGCCGGAGTGGAAGAGTTCGGGAATCTCCGAGAGGAAGACCGGCGTATAGTCGGCGCGGCCTTCCCAGACCGCGGGCCGGACGTTCGGCATGATGAAGAGGGCGTTGACCCGGTAGCGGCTGGCCAGCTTCTCCTGGGCATACGGCGCGACTCCCAGAGTCAGCAGGTGGGTAATCTCAACGTCTTCAATCGGGCAGTCGGCGAGCGCCTGCACGAGCTTCTGCGGAGTGCCGCAGGCCGACCCGATGAACAGCCGGTCGCCAGGTTGCAGCACGCGCAACGCTTCATCTGCGGTCTTGATCTTGTCGCGACACTGGTCGCGCCAGTCGCTGTTGTTCTTCATAGTCTCCTCTCAGTTCCAGCGTCGGACCTGGCTGTCAGGTCTGACGAATCCGGCCTCCGCGGCTCACTCCGCGAAGGGCCTCAAGAATGGTTTTCCGTTTTCCACTTCAATGACACCCGATGCAAGATCCGGGTCGTGTTCGAAGAACGATACCCACCGGCCGGCAATCGCCAGCCCCACTAGCTTCTCCTTCTGTTCCATCGTTTCAAGCGGGAGCAAATCATACCCCATAATGTAGGGCGTGGCAATATGTGAACGCGTGGGGATCAGGTCGGCCCAGAAGACGGCAAGAACAGGGATCGAGGGATCAAGGGATCCAGGGATCGAGTGTCCGGAATCTGTCACTCTATCGCTTTGTTCCTCTATCCCTGTGTCCATCATGCGGATAGTGCTATCCCTGAGCAGTACTATCTGATGGCCTGGCGTATGGCCTCCGGTCAACTTGAGCTCGATACCGGGCACGAGTTCGACGTCGCCGTCGATGAGTTCAAGCAGGCCCGCACCCTGGATCGGCAGAAAGTCGTCGTCCACGTACGAGGCGCGAGTGCGGCGGTTCGGCGTGACCGCCGCGTCCCATTCCTTCTGCTGGACATAATGGCGCGCATTCGGGAAACGGGGGACGGGTCGGCCGGAATCGTCGAGTTTGGTCGTGGCCCCGGCGTGGTCGAAGTGCAGATGGGTGAGCACGACTCTGGTGACATCATCGGGCACGAACCCGGCGCGTGCAAGCGACGATTCGATAGTATCCGTATGCTCGATGCGGTAGATGTCGGTGTTCCGGGTATCCCACTTGTCACCGATACCCGTGTCGATCAGCAACCGTTCGTCGCCGGCTACGATGAGCAGCGGCCTTAGCGCCAGTCGAATCCGGTTCCTATCGTCAGGCTGGTTCGTGCGTTCCCAGATGGGCTTGGGTACGACACCGAACATCGCCCCGCCGTCGAGTCCGAAGAACCCGTCGGACAGGCTGTACAGTTGGAACTTGCCGAGATTCACAGCGCCGACATTCTACCGCCCGGACAGGTCAGGTCAAACCGCCGGCGGCGCTTCGGTAGTATTCTATAAGCTGCGCCAGGCCCCATGGTTGTAGGTCCGTGCGTGCGAAGCCCAGTTGGGCGGCAACGAAACGAACCGCATCGACACTCTCGGCCTCGACCTCGACGAACTCCGGTATGAACGATAGCTCGCCGACGTAGCGGTCAATCACTACCGTCGCCGGTCCCAGCCGGTAGCTGGTCCGGTGCTTCTCGACCCGCGATGTCTCGATCATTCCCATCGCCTCCAGCAGTTTTCGGCAGGCGTCGAAGTCAGCCACCGCGACTTCGTTTTCCTCCCGGACTTTGGCCCCTTCCTCTTCGGTTCGGCGCTTGAAGGTCAGGACCGCCCGGTTGCCTTCCTGGCGCAGGCGGAGCAGACTCCCTGCTAACCCAAGATGGCCGGTTGGGAAGTCGAAAAAGGACGCATCCAGACGTCCGTCGAAACACAACTCGGCGCCCAGCGCGGCAAGCCGACCTTCGACCGCCGCGCGGTCGATGTCCAGTATCTTGACTTCGACTTCATGCATGGCACCTGGTTTCCGTGAGTTAGTCCAAGAAGATGTCCTCACCGGCCATGTTCAGTGCCTTCACTGGATCCACTCCACATCGGTTAGGCCGAGGTCTTCCTTTGTCACCGGGCCGAGGATGACCATCCAGTACTTGCCGGGTTTGATGTGGTCGCTGGCGGCTTTGTTGACTTGGTCGAGCGTGACTGCGCGCACTCGGTCCGGGAACTTGTCGAGCCAGTCCATGCCGTAGTGGAACAACTCCATGGTCAGGACCTGTGACCGCTTGCCACCGGTCGAGCTGTAGGTGAGCGGGAAGCTGCCGGTGTAGTAGTTCTGTGCCTTCTCCAGTTCAGCGGCGGCCGCGCCTGAATCGTGCATGACCTGGATTACGCGCAGCATCTTGGCGATGGCTTCCTTGGGATTGGCGGTCTGTACCGTGGCGTGGTAGGCGCCGGGCAAAGTGTTCCGGTCAAACCAGCAGCGGACGTCATAAGCAAGGCCGCCCTTTTCACGTACCGTGTTTCCCAGGCGTGAGTTCATAGCCGAGCCGCCAAGAATGTAGGACATCAGGCGGGTCGCGAGCATGTCAGGATCGGTCGCCGTGATGCCCGGGTGGCCGAACTCAACATAGGTTTGATTCATGTCGGAACGGGTGATGACCTTCACCTTCATGCGGTCAGGATAGGTGGCAGTCAGGGATTTGGGCTGCGGCACTTGGGCCGGGGTCCACGAACCGAGGCGCTGAGTAACGGCCGCAACGAGGTCAGCCCGTTTCACGTCACCCACTGCGATGATGAAGCAGTTGTTGGGCTTCACGTAGGTATTGTAGAACGCGAGCAGGTCCTCGCGCTTGATAAGGGGAATCGAGAGCGTGTCGCCGTAGTTCGGATGGCCGTAAGGCAGCCCCTGATACACGAGCTTTATGAACTCCTGGTCGACCTGCTGATTCGGCGAGTCCTTGATGCGCTGCGCCCCGGACAGGAAGCGATCGAGAGCAAGCTTCAGCTCCTTCGGGTCGAAGGCCGGGTGGAGCGCGGCGTCGGCAAGCAGGTCCAGCGCCGTCGGGACGTCCTTGGACAGGACCTGTGTACTCAGGTCCATGAAGTCTCCAGACGCCGACCCGTGAAAGTCGCCGCCCAGGAACTCGACCAGACTCGATATCGAGTCGCCGGACATCGTCGCGGTTCCGCGGGTGAGCATTTCCGCGGTGAGCGCCGCGGTGCCGGCCTTCCCTTCAGGGTCACAGGCAGCACCGGAGCGGCAGACCAGGCTGAAAGAGGCGGTCGGCAGCCGATGGTCCTCATAGGTCAGGACGATAAGACCGTTAGGCAGAGAGTCGCGATACAGAGGAAGGGCAGAAGCAGATGAAGCCAAAAGGCAGAAGCCAAAAGCCACAAGGCAAATCTGCATCAATCTACAATCTAGAATCTGAAATCTGAAATCCCTCACTTTGCCTCCTTTGCCGACACGAGGATGCCGGTTGTGCGGTTGTCAGGGACAAGGTACTTGTGGCAGAAGTCGCGCACCTGCTCGGCGGTTACGCGTTCGATACCGGGTTCGTATTGCTCCATCGCCCGCCAGTCACCATAGAGAATCTTGCTACGCGCCAGCAGGTAGGCCATGTCCGAAACGTCGTCGCGCTGGAAGTACTGGCTGGCGAGTACCTGATTGCGTACCCGCTGGAGCTCCCGTTCGCTGGCCGGTTCGGTCCCAAGCCGGTTCAGTTCGGACTGGACGACCTGCTCGATACGGGGAATCAGACTCTCGGCCTTGGGCGTTACGCCGACCTGGAACAGCCCCGGGTCGTGGTCAACCGAGTTGCCGGCCCAGACCGATGTGGCGAGCCCGAGTTCGGTTACGAGCTTCTTCCACAAGCGGGAGCTGCGGCCGCCGCCCGCAATCGACCCGGCGACCTCGGCCGCATAGAACTCGGCCGTGTCGCGTACTCCGGGTGAGTGGAAGCCGATCATCAGAGACGGGATGCGCACACGCTTGCGGACGGTGATGCTCCGCTCGCCGTGCTGCGGCGGCTCGGCATCATAGTAGTCTGCACGTGTCACGGGTTTGCCCACCAGATTGCCGAAATACTTCTGGACCTTGGCCTTCACGTCCGCGGGCCGTACGTCGCCTGCAACCACGAGAACGGCATTGGCCGGGTTGTAGTGCTGCTCGTACCAGTTCTGCACGTCCTGGACCTTGTAGCGCGCCACGTCGAACGGCCAGCCAATGGTGGGGTTGCGCGAGGGATGAACCAGCAGGGCGATGGCGCCGAACTCCTCCCAGAGCTCGGTGCCCGGATTGTTGTCATGGAGCCGTCGTTCCTCGGACACGACCTGGTGTTCGCTCTGGAACTCGGAGTCCACAAAGACGCACTTTCCCATGCGCGAGGCCTCGATCCTGAGCGCGAGGTCATAGCGGTCCTTGGCGAAGTCTTCGTAATAGGCGGTAAAGGGCTCCGTCGTGAACCCGTTGTTGTTGCCGCCGGCCGAGTCCACGATGCGGTCGAAGTCGCCCGGCTTGTAGATGTCCGTGTGCTTGAACGTCATGTGCTCCAGCATGTGCGAGATGCCGGTGTGCCCGACCGCCTCATCGTACGAGCCCACCTTGTAGTAGGCGTTGGTCGAGACGATCGGGGCGGAAGAGTCGACGTAGACTATGACATCGAGGCCGTTCGGGAGCGTAAACTCGGTTACGCGAGACTCTAGGTCGGAGGCAGTCGGACTGGAAAGAACGAGCGATGCCAGCAAGGCCAGGCCTGGCGCCCAATGCCTCATGCCGTATCCGGTAAGCTTCATGCTGTTTACCTCTGTTAATTAGCTGTGACGGAATGCGCGGATTCGATCTTGATATTCGCGGTACCGGCTCCTGGAAGCGAGTGCTGGGAGAACCGCAGCCGGCTGACACCGGGCGAAGTGCCGATTGACACGTTGAACCCGGCCGCCTTGCCGCGCGGCGGGTATGGACGCGCATTGGCTGGAGCCGATTCTCTCGAACTCAATCAGCTATCATACCTGCCCGCCGCTTTTTTGCAAGGACGGGGCATGGTTGAAATCTGAACACGGCCCTGACTGCATCAAGATGTGGCCGGAACGCGGTGTGGGCAGCTTGACTTCAGGCGCAGTTTTACTAGATTAGAGATGCTCTGAACAATGACGTCCGTCGCCTAATGACTGAGTGCGTTCAGCGATTCGAGGTCGTGACCAGCGTTGACGTGCTTAGCAGAGCGGTGAAGGCGTCGGTTCGCTTGGGATAGTCCCAAGCCGGGGCAGGACGAGCCGGTAGGACTTGCGATGGCCAGCACAGCGACCCTGAGGCAACGGGCTGAGGGCATGCTGGCAAACATAACCATACGAGGAGGAGTCTGATGCGTAACTTGCTGTGTCTGGTTCTGCTGGTGCCAATCCTGGCGCTGGCGTCAGGCAAAGCCCAGCCGTCGACATCGCCGACCGATGTCGTGCCGGTGCAGGGCGTAATGCCTCGGAATCTCACCCCGGCCCAAGCGGCGTTGGGTGGACACGCGGGGACTGGCGTCCCGGCGCGCGCTCTCGTCGGCAAGATCGATACCATCGGCGGATCGACCTACGACTGGTGGGCCAACGGTCCGATCTGGAGAATGATCGTGAACTCGCCGGGACACGGAGTACACGTGACCTGGATGTATTGCACCGACCTGAGTGGACAGACCTTCCCGAGCCGGCGCATGTACTACAACTTCTATGAGTACTCCAGTCATTCATGGCTCTGGCAGGGAGCGGACTACATGGCCGATGACGGCATCGTTGTGTTCCCGGCCAGCATACGCACGGGCTACGGTGCTATTGGCGCCGACTCATCCGGCGCTGCAGTTATCAGTGGCCACCGAGTGCGGTCCGACGGCCACTTTTATCCATGGGTTGCCCGGGACGCTGGTCCGGGTGACGGTATCTTCGGCTATGGCGATTCGACGATTCTCGGCGCAACTTTCCAGTGGCCGCCGCTGGCAGTAGGCGGTACGGGTCTGGGAAGAGTCCACATTGTTCCTGACGAGAGTACGTATGTGCTTGAGTACAGCCATAGCAGTCTGTCCGATAGCTGGCCGGTTTTCTCGACTCCGGTTACCTCGTTTACTCCCGGTCCTGGCGGCACGACGCACAACGTGGCTGCCTCAAAGGTTTCCAACAAGGTCGCGGTGACGTGGGTTGTCGAGGGAACTGTGGGGTCAGGGATCCAACCAGGCTACGCCGACTTCAGCACCGATGGCGGTACGACCTGGGGAGGCCCGACGGTGATCGACACACCCTCGGGTTACTCCGGTGCGCGGTCGACCTTCGACATCACGTCCATCTTCCCGTACTATGACCGGCATGACAAGTTCCACATCGTGGCCGATGTGCTGCCTTGCGACTCGACCGACACGATCCATGTGATTCCGGCGGAGATATGGCACTACTGTCCGGACAACACCCCGAATTGGAGCATGATCAGCGTCGTGACCACCAGCACGTGGCCGACCGGTGTCAGCATGGGCTACAACTGCGCGATGGCCTGCCGTCCGAGCATCGGCGAGGACAGTCACGGCAACCTGTTCGTGACCTGGGAGCAGTTTGACTC
>Ga0335071_10001441_pt1 | contig 25631 bp, 21 predicted proteins | sample Lox_Sample_15_FD_206724 | JGI IMG/M metagenome (GOLD analysis project Ga0335071, IMG submission 206724) | Soil microbial communities from Loxahatchee National Wildlife Refuge, Florida, United States - Lox_Sample_1.5 | ecosystem: Environmental > Terrestrial > Soil > Wetlands | place: USA...
TAAGGGAACATGGGAAAAGGGACAAAACGGTCTGATTGATGAAACAGGCCTGGTTCCCGGGGTTTATGAAGCATCTTCTGGCGGTTTTCCCGTACTTGTCGTTGTTGAAAAGTTAAACCCTGCAACCCCTGAACCTTTTTCCGCTGTCAGGAATGACCTTGCGGCACCGTACCAGGAGTACCTTGAAAAGACCTGGATCGGGCAATTAAAGGAGAAGTACAGCGTTAAAATTGATAAGATCGTTTTTGAAGAGATCAGAAAGAAACTGGCAAATGAATAAGGCAGCAACATTCATGTTAATGGTTTTCCTGCTTACCGGATGCGCGAAAAAGCACCACGAGCAGAATCGCATCAAAGTTGCATCAGTAGGCAACAAGATGCTTTATTTCGATCAGATTCCCAAGCTGATCAAACCTGGAATATCTTCAGCCGACAGCACCACAATAATACAGAATTATATAAACAGCTGGGCTAAAAAAGAACTATTGTTCCTTAAGGCGGAAGAAAACCTTACTGATGATTACAAGAGTGAAATTGAGAACCAGCTCCAGGAAACAAGGGATAATCTGTTCATCTACCAGTACCAGCGCCAGCTGATGGAAGAAAAAATGGATACTACCGTTACCGGGGAGGACATGGAAAGCTATTATGCCACGAACGAAAAGAAGTTCACATTAAACACAAATATTGTAAAGGCACTATTTATCAAGCTCCCGCTGGAGGTCCCAAATCTTGACAAGATCAGGCAACTGTCACGTTCAACACAGCAAAAGGACCTGCAGCAGCTTGAAAAGATGTGTTACCAGTTCGCAGAGAAGTTTGATGATTTCAACGAAGAATGGGTGGCAATGAGCAGGCTTGCCGTGGAATTGCCGATGGACATTGTTAACCAGGATGAATTTCTCAGGTACAACCAGTGGTTCGAGACAAAGGATTCATCCTCGGTGTACCTTATCACGTTCCGTGATTACCGGCTGAGGTATTCCCTCGCCCCTTACGAATATGTTAAAAATGATATTAAAAGCATAATCCTGAACAACAGGAGATTTGAATTCCTTCAGAATCTTGAGAACGGGATATATAATGACGGATTGAAAGCTAATATTTTTAAGACTTACTGATATGAAACAAAGCTCGGGAAAATGGATCCTGCCTTTTATGGCTATGCTGCTTACCGGTCAGATGACATATGCACAGACCCTGATTGAATCTGTAGCAGGTATTGCGGGGAATGAGGTTATATACCTTTCAAATGTGGAGACCGGTGTGGTTCAGGAAGTTGCCAGCGGGAACAAGACTCCCATGAGCACGCTGCGCTGTAAAATCTTTGAGAGTGAACTTGTTAATAAGCTATTCCTCGACCAGGCCAGGATCGACAGTATAAAGACTTCGGAAGCCACTGTAGATTCGAGACTTACGGCAACAATGAACAATTACGTGGCGAGGGCAGGATCAGAAAAAGCGCTGGAGGACTACTTTAAGAAAAGCATGGTAGAAATAAGGGCAGACCTGAGGAAATCAATGCTGGAGCAGGAAACAATAAGCCAGGTGCAGGAAAAGATCACGGAAAATATTCAGATAACCCCGGCTGATATCAAGAAATACTATAACAGCCTGCCGAAAGACAGCATTCCCAAAATACCCGCCATGGTGGAGCTTAGCATTATTCAGCTCGATCCTCCTGATCTTGAAGCCAACAAGGCGGAGGCCCGCCAGAAACTTCTTAACCTAAGGAGCAGGATTATTGCAGGTGAAAACTTCTCGGCCCTGGCCGTTCTTTATTCAGAGGATCCGGAAACAGCCAAAAGAGGAGGCGAACTCGGGTTTGTTGCCAGAGGCAGCCTTGAGAAGCCTTTTGCAGATGCTGCCTTCAGCCTGAACAAGAACGGCGTTTCGAAGATTGTCGAAACAAGATACGGGTTCCATATCATTCAGATGATTGACAGGATGGGCGATATGGCCAATGTAAGGCATATACTTATCAGGCCGAAGGTTAAGCCCGAGGAAACTGAGAAAGCTATAAACAGGCTCGACAGCATAGCCACAATGATCAGGAGGGACAGTATTAAATTTGCCAAAGCCGCCATTATTTTCTCATCCCACAAGGACAGCAGGATTAACGGGGGTAAGCTTGTGAAGAACGACCCTTCTTCCCGGGTTACAATGCTCTTGCTCGATGACCTCGACAAGGAAACATATGTTATGGTAAGGGATCTGAAGGTCGGCGAGATTTCGCCACCATTCAAAACAACCGATGAGAACGGAAATACTGTATTCAGGATCGTCCGGCTCGACAACCAGACCCCTGCTCATATTGCTGATTTCAAGACTGATTACGAGCTTCTGTACAATGCCGCTCTCCAGCAGAAGAGAAGCAAGTATTATGAGGAATGGATAGCGAAGAAGATTGGTATCACCTATATTAAGGTGAGCGACGAATTCAAGACTTGCCCGTTTGCTAACAAAGGATGGCTGAAATAGTCAGGAAGAAGTGGAACTCATTGATGCCCGCCGCAAGGTTCCTTTTAGTGGCGGCGGGACTGATTATTTTTGCCGATTTCTTTTCTTCATCCCAGGAGACTCCCAAAAAGCACAGGAAAAAAGTGCATCTCATTTATGCTGACTCGTATGAGCCTGTCAGTAATCTGGGAAAAGATGTTGTGAAGGTCGTCGGTCATGTGGCATTCAGCCAGGACCAGAGTGTAATGACCTGCGACAGCGCCTATTTCTTCCAGAAAGCAAGCCAGCTGAAGGCCTTCAGCAGGGTTCACATTCAGCAGGGTGACACGCTGAATCTGTATGGGAATTACCTGTTTTATGATGACAATGATCAAAAAGCCGATATAGAGGGCAACGTAGAGCTGATAGATAAGGAGACTCACCTGGCGACGAAGTCAATAACCTATGATGTTGCCCAGAAGATAGCGTGGTACAATGAGACTGGAACAATTACAAACGGGAAGAACAAGCTTAAAAGCCGGAGGGGAATTTATAATGTGACTGATGCGCTGTTTCATTTCAAGGACAGTATTATAATTACCAATCCTGAATACGTAATGACAGCCGATACGATGGATTATAACACCAAAACTGAAACTGTATTCTTTTTTGGCCCTTCGGAGGTTAAGGGAGACAGCTTGTATATTTACTGCGAGAAAGGCTGGTACGATACAAAAAATGATGTCTCAAGGCTTTGGAAAAAATCCCTTATCAATAACAGGCAGCAGATTCTCAAAGGTGATTCACTTTATTACGAGAAGAAGAATGGGTTCGGTGAAGCCTTCGGAAATATAATGATCAGCGATACTACCAATAATATTATGATTGGCGGTGATTATGCCAGGTATCACAAAACCCCGGAAGATTTCTTTGTTACAAGGAGGGCCGTTTTCATCCAGGTATCCGACAGCGACTCTTTGTACCTTCATTCAGATACTATCACGGCTGTGACGGTAAAAATAGACTCAGCCAAACCTTTCAGGCTGGTCCGTGCCTATTTTGGCTGCAGGATCTTCAGTAAGGAACTTCAATCGAAATGCGATTCAATTTCTTACTCTTTCCAGGATTCAATAATCAGGTTGTACCGGCGTCCGGTAATCTGGTCGGGCGAAAACCAGCTTACCTCCGATTCGATGTCCATCCTGATAAAGAACAAAAAAACGGACCGTCTGGAGCTCTATTCCAGGGCATTTATCGCAAGCAAAGTCGATTCCATCAGGTATAACCAGATAAAAGGAAGGAATCTTACGGGATTTTTCAATGAAAACAAGCTTTACAGGATCATCGTGAAGGGCAATGGAGAATCTGTGTACTATCTTGAAGATAAAGACAAGCTTATCGGGGTTACACATAATCAAAGCTCTTCAATCGATATAAAGGTTGATAACGGCAAGGTTCAGCAGATCACCGAAATCGACAACCCCGACGGAAAGCTTGACCCGCCATTTCTGAACCCGGCCGAGAAGATGAAGCTTCCGGGTTTCACTTGGCAGGAAAAAATCAGGCCCTCAAAATATTCCGATATATTCCTTCGGCCGGTTGAGGAACCGGAAAAGAAAAATAATCTTCAACCCGAAGTCAGATCGGGGCAGCAGGCTGATAAGTAACCGGCAGGCTTCACCTTCCCGTGGCGAAGGCAGGGATTTTAAACAAGTGTAAAATATTTAGCTGCTAACTTCAGAAATAAAAAAGGGTGCTTCCAAAACACCCTGCTAATATTCGTCTTCGTTGAAAAAGAAGTCATCCTTACTTGGATAATCGGGCCAGATATCTTCGATGCTTTCATAGATATCTCCTTCATCTTCAATTTCCTGGAGATTTTCAATCACTTCAAGTGGGGCACCTGACCTGATGGCATAATCGATAAGCTCATCTTTTGTTGCAGGCCACGGAGCATCTTCGAGTTTTGATGCTAATTCAAGTGTCCAGTACATATTATAAAGAATTTATTTAATCCTGCTTAAAGTGTGCAAATATAGAAATATTTTCATTTAAAAAAACAATAGGTACTTTCAAGATTTACCCTGGCTCAGATGGTCCATTTAATCTCCTCATTACCTGACTCATAGCAACTAAACCTTGCAAGAACAAACAGGTAATCCGAAAGACGGTTAAGGAATTTTCGCACAATTTCCGGGGTTTCTTCGTTTTCATGAAGCCGGAGAACGGCTCTTTCGGCACGCCTGCAGACACACCTGGTAATATGGCAGTATGATGAAAAGATATCACCCCCCGGCAGGATAAATGAATTCAGAGGCGGGAGCTTCTCCTCCATCCTGTCTATCTCCTTCTCAAGAAAGGTCAGACAAGCATCTTCCGGCAAAATAAGCCTGCTTTGCCGTTTTGATGGGTCGTGAGCAAGTGCTGCTGCGCACGACATCAGCTCCCCCTGAACATACTCCAGTATCTCTTTCCTCTCAACGGCAGCGGCTGAACATCTTAACAGGCCAATCCATGAAATCAGTTCATCGACTGTTCCATATGCCTCAATCTTTGCGTGTTGCTTTGGAATCCTCCTGCCCCCCGAAACGGAGGTGGTACCATCGTCGCCTGTACGGGTATAAATCTTCATATCGGCGTTGATCTGAATTGTGAACCCGAAGGTATGAAAATATGGAAGTACTAATACCTGATTTTTTGTTCGTTCCTAATATCCGAAGCAATAGTTCCGTCGATAAGCCTTACAATTCTTGCCGCGTGCTTGGCTATGTCTTCTTCATGGGTAACTACAATAACAGTATTTCCTTTCTTGTGTATCTCGTCGAGAAGCATCATGATGTCGATCGACGTTTTGGAATCGAGGTTTCCTGTGGGCTCATCAGCAAGTATAATGGAAGGGTTGTTCACCAGAGCCCTGGCAATAGCCACCCTCTGTCTCTGACCACCCGAAAGTTCGTTTGGCTTATGGGTCATCCTGTCGGCCAGCCCAACCTGTTCAAGAGTATTTATTGCATGCTTCTCCCTGTCAGACTTCGGCACGCCCGCATATATCAGGGGAAGTGTAACATTCTCGAGGGCGGTGTACCTTGGAAGAAGGTTAAATGTCTGAAAAATGAAGCCAATCTCCTTGTTCCTGATCTCGGCAAGCATATTATCTTCCATTTTGCTCACATCGGTATTGTTCAGCCTGTAGACTCCGCTTGTTGGTGTGTCGAGGCACCCGATGAGATTCATAAGAGTTGATTTTCCTGATCCTGAAGGGCCCATTATTGCCACATATTCATTCTTCTCTACGGTCAGGGAGAGAGACCTGAGAGCTCTTACTATAACGGAACCGACCTGGTAATTCTTAACTATATCCTGGATCTCAATAACATTGTTACTCATGGGGCGCTGAATTTAGAATTTCCGAAATTAGGTTAAATTGATCAGATTCCGTATTAATATCTATTAATTTTTGTTAATACCTTATCACGTATGATGAGGGTGTCAGTCCCCTTCTGAAAAATACAATTCCCATCCTGAAAATGTCGACCGACAGGCTCACCCTTCGATCGCGGCAGATCTGCATCCAGGCTTCACCCATGTCTTTCGAGCTGTGAATGTCATCGAAGACAATAACCGTGTTCTCATCACTAAGACAAATGAGATGTTCGAAGTATTCCATGACTCTTTCCTTCCGGTGATCGCCATCCACAAAAACGAGTCCGGGACGGAGACCGTAATCTTCAAATTTCTTTAGTTCATCACTGAATGTTCCGGTATGAACGGTTATGTTATCAAAACCGCAGGCACTGAAGTTTTCACGCGCGATTTCAGAAATGGCTGGGCAGCCTTCAATTGTATGAATTTGTGCATTGATGTCGGCCGATGCAAGATACATGGTTCCGACACCCAGCGAGGTACCCAGTTCAAGGATGCAACCTTTCCCGAATTCAGCCGACAATTTATACAAAAGGATGCCGTACTTACGCGGAATTGATGACCTTCTTGTAATTCCAGAGATAGTTCTGCAGTAGCTCTCCCCCCTCCTTTCGCTCCCTGAACCGAAATCGGTTACGGATATAATCCGCCCCGAGGAGAGCAGTAGCTTTCGCCTCTTCTCAACTGCATCAAATGAAGTCATTACAGGCTCATTCCTGAAAACTTTGCTTATCAGGAAGAAAAGAAAAGGACTATGGATCCCATGTCCCCGCCTGTGTGATGAAAACAGGCAGTATTTCAGGTATTTAATGACTGTATATCGGCTTAACACCAGTTCCGGAAAATTATATTAGGTAAGGAATTCAAAAATACTTATTTTCGGTTAGCAATTAAAATCAAGGACCCTGCCTCAGTTAAGTGATATTCTCGATACCGACATCAAGTTCCTTTCAGGTGTCGGTCCCAAAAGGGCTGAACTTCTTTCAAAAGAGTTAAATATCAGCACCTTCAGGGATATACTGTATTATTTTCCATACAAGTACATCGACAGGTCAAAGTTTTACAGGGTTGAAGAACTTGACGCGGATATGCCTGCAATTCAGCTGAAAGGTGTAATTAACGGCTATAAAAGTGAAGGTAAGGGAGCAGGAAAAAGGCTCACTGCCGAGTTTTCAGACGATTCGGGAATGATTAAACTCGTGTGGTTCAAGGGTACCCGGTGGATCCCGGGAAGCTACCCTGCCGGCAAGGAGTTTGTCATTTTCGGCAAGCCCGGAATATTCAACGGTACAATAAATATAATTCATCCTGAAATAGAGGAGACATCAAAGCAGGAATCAAGGATAACTTCAGCATTACAGGCCCAGTACAGCACAACGGAGAAGCTGCGGGGAAGCTTTCTCAATTCCAGGTTCATAAGCAGGCTGGTCGGTAACCTGCTCAAGCAGCTCAATTTCAGGCTTCCCGAGACCCTGCCGGCATATATTGTCTCGGGCTATCACCTGATGAGTCTTCATGAAGCAATAAACAGGATTCATTTCCCGGCAAACACGGCTGAACTTGAGAAGGCAAGATACAGGCTCAAGTTCGAGGAGTTGTTTTATATAGAGCTTAACCTCTTAAGATACAAGGCCAACCGGAACATCCACACAAAAGGATTTATATTCGGAAAGGTCGGGCAGCTCTTCAATGACTTCTATTTCAGGAACCTCCCGTTTAAGCTTACAGAATCGCAGAAGAATGTCATGAAGGAGATCAGGAAAGATCTCGGTTCGGGGAAACAGATGAACCGCCTGCTGCAGGGGGATGTAGGCAGCGGCAAAACACTTGTGGCGCTCATGGCGATGCTGCTGGCTGCAGATAACGGGTTCCAGTCGTGCATAATGGCACCCACCGAGATCCTTGCGATCCAGCACCACAGGTCGGTAAGTACATTCCTGCAGGGCCTGGGGATAAAATGCATGCTCCTGACCGGGTCGACAAAAAAGAGCGACCGACGGGTAATTGAAGAAAGCCTTCTATCGGGGATACCCTCTATCCTTCTCGGCACGCATGCGCTTATTGAGGAAAATGTCAGATTTACCAATCTTGGCCTGGTGGTAATTGACGAGCAACACCGTTTCGGAGTTGCTCAAAGGGCAAAGCTATGGGAGAAAAACATTAATCCTCCGCATATACTCGTCATGACGGCAACGCCAATTCCAAGGACACTGGCGATGACGCTTTATGGCGACCTGGATGTTTCGGTGATATCGGAGCTGCCTCCCGGAAGAGTGCCTGTAAAGACGATGCATTTTAACGACTCGGAGAGGAACAAGGTCTTCGCATTTATGCGCAGCCAGATTAAGGAAGGAAGACAAATATACATCGTATATCCGCTAATCACCGAATCGGAGAAAATGGATTACAAGAATCTGGATGAGGGCCTTGATATCATCTCTTCGGCCTTCCCAGCGCCGGAGTATTGCATCAGCGTGGTCCATGGTAAGATGACATCGGCCAACAAGGAAATATCCATGCGCCTGTTCCGTGAAAAACAGGCCCATATTATGGTCGCGACAACCGTCATTGAAGTCGGTGTTGACATACCTAATGCCACGGTAATGGTCATTGAAAGCGCAGAGCGGTTCGGGCTCTCTCAGCTGCATCAGCTGAGGGGAAGAGTAGGCAGGGGAGCCGACCAGTCATACTGCATACTTATGAGCCCCGACAAAGTCTCCAGGGAGGCTTCGGCGAGGCTGGAAGTGATGGTAAGGACGAATGACGGTTTTGAGATAGCAGAGACCGACCTGCAGCTAAGGGGGCCCGGCGATCTTGAAGGTACACAGCAGAGCGGTATTCCTTTCGATCTGAAGATAGCGAGCCTCGGCAAGGACGGGCAGATAATAGAGTACGTCAGGAATATTGCATCTTCCATCCTCGACAAGGACCCGCCACTCGCGAAGGAGCAGAATATGATTCTGAGGGCAGAGCTCGGAAGGCTTTTCAGCAAAAGGCATTCATGGAGCAATATCAGCTAAGGGCACGATGACAGCGACCGAATATTATAATGTACTGGAACTGCAAAGAGGATGCAGCACGGATGAGATTAAAAAAGCATACAGGAAAAAAGCCCGTGAATTTCATCCCGACATAAATCCTTCGCCTGAGGCAAAGGACAAGTTCATTCTTGTTACAGAAGCATACGAGTTCCTCCTCACCTATGCCCCTGGGATGTCGCACGATGAAGAATCGTTCGACAGGGCGATGAACGACTGGAGGAAATACCGTCAGAGCACTTCAAGACGAAGGGCAAGGGCCTATGCCCAGACCACATATGTAAGATTCAGGAACACAAAATTCTACAGATCGACCAGGATTTTTGACGGAACCACTATTATTTTTTCGCTTTCAATTTCTGTAATGGTTCTTATTATTGCCATTACGGGCTATTTCTACAGGATACATCATCCCATTCCCGGAATAGAGGATCCGAGTATATGGGCTCTGGTTTGCTTCCTTGTATTTGGGATGATCCTGTTTGTCATTTCGTTTATCTACCTGAAAGCTTACGTTCAGACAGCCAGAAAAAAGAAAGCAAGATGAATAGAAAAATACACAACCCTTACGACAGGGAGCAGAACAAATGCTTCGGATGCAGTGTTTCCAATCCTATAGGGCTCAGGCTCAGCTTTATTGAAACAGAGGAATATATTGAGGCAAAATGGATGCCGGGAGAATTTTACCAGGGCTATCCAAACATACTTCACGGAGGCATCATTGCTTCTGTTCTTGATGAGACGGGCGGCTGGTGTGTTTCTGTCAAAGTCGGGACCGCAGGAGTGACCTCCGAGATCAGAATAAAATACCTTGCACCGGTTTATATCAATAAAGGCGAGCTTACAATCAGGGCAGAAGTAATTGAAAAAAGTGAAAAGATGGCCAGGATACTTTGCAGGATGTTTGACGGACAGGAAAAACTTTGCGCAGAGGCAGAGGCACAATTTTTTCTTTATCCCGGTGAAATAGCAAAAAGAAGATTCAGGTATCCGGGCAGGGAGGCTTTCTATGGATCCGAATAGATCAATGTCGGTGATCACTGTGGCCTGCATCATTATGTTATTTTTCAGTACATTTGATCATAAATGAAGCATATGAGGACAATATTTGCCCTTTTATTTTTCGCCGTATTTTCATCATTTTTATTACTCAGGACGGGGAGTTCTGCCAGGAAGGAATCTGACCAGGGCAAGCCTCTCTTCAGTTTTGGTGTGGTGACTGATGTACAGTACTGCGACTGTGACCCGGCCGATTCAAGGTTTTACAGGTCATCCATCAGCAAGCTGCGTGCCGCGATGAAAGGATTCAGATCGGCAAAAACAGATTTTGTCATTGACCTTGGCGACCTGATAGACAGGAATTTTGAATCATTCAGGCCATTAATGCAGATTTTTGATTCGTCAGGGTTCAGGGTTTACCACGTAACCGGCAACCACGATTATTATATCGATCCGAAACTGATCAGGTCCATTCCGACACTAAAGGACCATAAGACAGGTTATTATTCTGTCGAACATAAGGGGTTCAGGTTTATATTCCTCAACGGGAATGAAGTCAGCACCTACTCCACGCATAACAAGAAGATAATTGACGCGGCCAACACCATGATCGGCGAACTTAAAAAATCGGGAGAACCCAACGGCCTTGACCATAATGGTGCCTTGGGGGCCGACCAGATGGTATGGCTTGATGATGAGCTTTCCGCCGCTGAATCCTCGCATCAGAAGGTTTTGCTTTTCTGTCATTTCCCGGTCTGGCCGGTAAACGATCATAACCTGCTTAATTACAGATCAGTACTTGGGATCCTTGGCAAGCACCACAATGTGATCGCCTGGTTCAACGGACACAACCATTCAGGTAATTACGGCAACCTGAACCTTACCCATTTTGTCACTCTTAAGGCGATGTGCGAAACAGATGCCGTGAACAGCTATTCGGTCATTGAGGTATATTACAACAAGGTCTGGATAAAAGGGGAAGGAAGGGAAAAAAGCCAGATTATGGCCTACTGACCAGGTTTTAAAACGACAGCTGTGACAAAACTAGCCAGGGAGCTCACCACATACGGACTTACCATGGTCGCGATAGGATCGTGCATCGGGTCGGGAATATTTGTGACACCTGCACAGATTGCATCACTTGTCCCATCTTCATGGTTTATTCTTGCAGTTTGGCTTGTCGGCGGCATAATAACGCTTACCGGTGCTCTCACCTTCAGCGAAATGGGTAGCATGTTTCCCCATGCAGGAGGAATCTACGTTTACCTCCGTGATGCTTATGGAGAATGGATGGCATTTTTATACGGATGGGCTTACCTTCTGATCATTACCTCAGGATCTATTGCCGTACTTTCGCTAGCCTTTACCTATTACCTGAGCTTCCTGTTCCCCATGGATGCAACTGCCAGGACCGTTACCAGCATACTGGTCATTTTCATGGTTACAACCCTTAATGTTCTCAGGGCCAAGTTCGGGGAAATGTTCTCCAACCTGTTCACGGGCCTAAAGATTGCAGGAATAACAATTATTATTCTGCTCGGCCTGATATTTGGAAATTCACATCTCAGCTTCGGGTCAAATGCCAGTGGCGGACTTGTCACATTATCCGGTTTTGGCGTAGCTCTTACAGGTGTGCTTTTTTCCTACAGCGGCTGGCAGCATGCTTCCTATCTTGCCGGTGAGGCAAGGAACCCTGAGAAAAGCGTACCTGTAGCAATGACTGTCGGTTCCATGCTCGTTATTGTAGTCTATATTCTTATAAACATAAGCTATCTGTTCCTTCTGCCGGTAAAGAGCATAGCTGTATCGCAGAAAGTTGCAGCAGAGGCAACAGGTACAATTTTCCCCTGGAGCGGAATGCTCGTCGCGGTCATTATTTCGGTATGCACCCTGGGAACAATCGGGATCTACACACTCACCTCGCCAAGGATATATTATGCCATGGCCGGCGACGGGCTTTTCTTCAGGAGCCTGGCAAGAGTTCATCCGAAGTTCCATACTCCGATAGTAGCCATAATAACCCAGTCGGTGTGGTCGGTGGTACTCCTTCTTTTCTGGGGCACATTTGAGGATCTGATAACCTACACCGTATCAATTGAATGGATCTTCTTTGCTCTGGCTGCGGCATCAATTTATGTATTCAGGCTGAAAATGAAAGACAGGCATCGTCCGTACAAGACGCCTTTATATCCTGTTACCCCGGCAATTTTTGTAGGAATTGTAGCATGGTTTTTGGTCAACCTCTGGATCAGGAAACCTCTGCACGTGGAAATCGGGGCGGCATTCCTGGCGCTTGGACTTCCATTTTACCTATATTTCAAAAGGAAGAAAAAATCCGGTACCGGAACAGAAATCAGTCTGTAAAACTTCAGCATTAACTGTCAGGCTGTTTTTATAAAATTGATCGGCACATCGAGTACAGTGGCAAAATACTCTCCTCTTTCAAGAATATCCTCGTCACCCTCTTCATAATACCAGTTAAACCTGAACTTCTTATGTTTAAGCGATACCATTGTTATCTTCTGAAAAAGGGTAATAAAAATCTTTGCACTTGCGCTGTTGAAGTATTCCAGGTTTACATCAACGCATGTAAGATCGGCGGGTTGAATAATATATGAAGAGATCCATTTGTCGACCGGCTCGAAAAACTCAGCCACGTTCTCATGAATTGACCGTCCCCTGATCTTGATATAACCTGCCGGATCGAGGATTATCTCTGGTGAGTTTTTTGTCGGCTGAATCCTTACTGGCTGCATTCCGAATACTTTGTCCGAAGATATATATTTTTGGAATAAAAAATGCGATCATCAGTTAAAACTGTCAAAAGACGGATCATTGAAATTGTCAAAGGTAATCTTCCTTTTTCCAGACTCAATTTCGTGTATCAGCCTGACAATGGATTCGTTTACCGGTGCCGGAACGTTATACTTGCGGGCATTGGCTGCGATATAACCGTTAAAATAATCGACCTCCGTGGGTTTTCCACGTTCGAGCGATTGCAGGCTCGATGATCTGAGCCTGCGGTATTTAAAGCCTATGATCCGCATGAGCACATGTCTTTTCAGGTCGGCAAAAAATCCCTCTTTCCTGACGACTTTATAGAAATCGAGGCGTTTCCCAAATTTTTCAACCTTTATACCCATCTTTTCAGACACAGCCATTGCCTCTTTCATGATTTCAATGAAGATTTTTCTTATCTTCTTCTTCTTGAGCATCTCTCCCACATGCAATCCGCTAATGGCACCAGGAAGGGTTATGCATGAATTCACGATCAGCTTTGCATATAAATGTCCCATGATATTGACAGAAATCTTCACGGGCATCACCGAAGAAAGTATTTCTGCAATCGTTTCCAGTTTTTCGTCAACGTGCCCGTCGGGATAGCCGATTATAAACTCACCTGTTGAGGACATGTAAAGATTGCCGGCACCGTTCATTGTTGCGCCCCACGCGACAACACATCCCACTATTCTTCCAGGGCCCGTTATCCCGGCAAGTTCATCCTCGCAAATCCCGTTCTGTAGTGAAACCATCAGCCCGTCATCCTTGAGGAAAGGGAGAACTTCCTTCGCGGCCGTTACCATGTCGGTAGCCTTTGTGGCATGAAGTATCAGGTCCTTCATCCCTATCCCAGGAACGGCAGTGCTCCAGGCTTTCATCTTCTGGGAGAAGGTTCCTTTCACCCCTGTTATGCTGAGCCCTTGCTGCTCAATCATGGAGGCGTACTCGGGATATTTCGCAATAATCCCGACATCATAGCCGGCTCGTTTAAGGATGGCAGCGGTGATGCCGCCTATTCCACCAGCTCCCACAACCAGGATTGACAGATCTCCAGTTTTCATCCATTGTGTTTTTTAATATCAAATCTTGCAAGAGGTGCCACATCATGTCCTGAAAAATCATTATTCAGGTACTTGTAATAGCCGCTCACACCAATCATGGCAGCATTATCGGTAGTCAGGCTGAAAGGAGGGATGAAGAGATCCCATCCTCTTCCTGACGCTTCCTTTGTGACTGCTCCGCGAAGACCCGAGTTAGCAGATACCCCTCCTGCTATACCGATTACTTTTACACCTGTCTGAACAGCTGCCTTTACGAGTTTCGCGGTAAGAATATTTATAATGGTATGCTGAAGCGAGGCACACAGGTTGTTAAGATTTTTCTCGATAAAATTCTTGTCTTCAGCAATATGGTCCCTCAGGAAATAGAGAAAATTTGTCTTCAGCCCGCTGAAGCTGAAATCAAGTCCCTTTACAGATGGTTTTGAGAACTGGAACGCCTGCGGGTTTCCCTCCCCGGCAAGCTTATCTATCAGCGGGCCGGAGGGGTATGGCATGCCCATCACCTTTCCGCATTTATCGAAGGCCTCACCGGCAGCATCATCTATTGTATTACCAATCACCTCCATCTCATAATGGCTGTGCATCACCATCAGCTGTGTATGACCACCGGAAACCAGGAGGCAAAGGAAAGGGAATGAAGGTGTCCGGCTGTTCTTTTCATCCCTGATAAAATGAGCCATAACATGTGCCTCGAGGTGGTTTACTTCTATTAGCGGTATGCCGGCTGCCACGGCGAATCCTTTAGCGAATGATGTTCCTACCAGGAGAGATCCCAGTAAACCCGGCCCTCTTGTATAAGCAACAGCTGAAATTTCATCAGGCACTACACCTGCCCTCTTCAGGGCCTGGTCGACAACAGGCACGATATTTGCCTGGTGAGCCCTCGAGGCAAGCTCGGGGACGACACCCCCGTATGACCGGTGAACATCCTGGTTCGCTATCAGGTTGGAGAGTACAAATCCATCCCTGATAACAGCTGCAGATGTGTCATCGCACGATGATTCAACAGCCAGAATTGTTACGTTTTTTGGCTCTTTGATATTCGGTATATTTTCGGTTATTTTGATAATTGTTTTTTCTTGATAAGAGTGTCCAAAATTATAAAAAAAGCAATTAACTTCTTACTCGTACCGGCTGCAATACTGGTACTCGTTCCTGTATCCCTTTTCCTGATCCTGCGCCTTCCCTTTGTCCAGACCTATGTTATCAGGGGAATAACCAGGTATGTTTCAAGCGAGATAAAAACCACAGTAACGGTCGGGAAAGTTGAATTTGAATACTTTAACCGGCTGGTTCTGGATGACGTACTGATCAAGGACAAGAACAATGACACCTTGCTTTTCACGAAGAAAATCACCGCGGCTATCAGGCATTGTGAATTCGGGAAAGGGATCATTAACTTGGGCAGGGTTACTTTAAAGCAGCCAGTTGTCAACCTGATAACCGATACGGCAGGAAACTCAAACCTGGCCTGGTACCTAAGTAAAATATCCTCCGGATCAGCCGACACTTCCAGGAATCCAAATTCAGTTGTAAGGGTATCAAAAATCAATATAGTAAACGGCAAGTTCTCTCTAATCGACAGGAGATCGAAACCAGCTGACCAGCCGGTGGACTTTTCCCGGCTGCGCTGCGACTCCATCAACGGTACTGTTGAGGATTTCACCGTCAGGAACGATTCTACGTCGATGGAGATTTATGCACTGAAATTCAGGCAGGGAGACGCATTTCATGTAAAAAGGTTCACTAGCGGGCTGCTGCTTAATAAATCTGATATCATCCTGTCAAAGACCACACTGCTGAGCGACAGCAGCATTATCAATGCCGACCGTATTGCCATTATCCCCGATTCCGCTTCCTCGTTTTTAAGGTTTTTCCAGGAAGTAAGGCTCGATGTCAGGCTGAAGAAATCGCTGGTCTCTCTTTCTGAAATAAACTACTTCGTTCCGATAATCAAGGATCTCAACGAGTCGGTATGGATTTCAGGCAATATTTCCGGGACAGTTTCTGAGCTGAAGGGGAGGAACCTGAGACTTTCATATAAAGATGAAACCAACCTCGATTTCAATTTCGATATTTCCGGGCTCCCGGATATTAAGAGTACTTTTATATTTTTGGATATCAATGATTTCAGGAGCATATCAAGGGATATTGAGCAGATAAATATTCCAGGCAAGGGTAAAATCCTGCTCCCTGAACCCCTCCGGAAACTTGGTGTTGTATCCTTTTCCGGTACGTTTACAGGGTTCACGACTGATTTTGTGGCATATGGAAAGATTAACACCAACAAGGGCATAATTTCGACTGACCTTTCTCTCAGGCCCGAAGAGAACAAAAAATTCAGGATCAAGGGACTCCTGAAAGGTACCGATATCGATCTGGGGCTGATAACCGGCAATCCCGAGGTTCTCGGCAAAATGACTATAGAATCGAATGTGGATGGGAGCACCGAATCGTTCAAAAAATTTGCTGTTAATCTTACGGGTAAAATCGACAGCATAGATATAAACAATTACAGGTACCGCGATATCGGCCTTAAGGGATATTTCACAGACAAGGCATGGGATGGAGATATAAAGATTTCCGACAACAATATTAACCTGGAGCTTCTCGGTATGCTGAATTTCAACGGCAAGCTGCCCGAATTCGATTTCACGCTGAACCTTAAAAAGGCCAACCTGTATAAGCTTAAAATCGATAAAGCTGATACCACTTCTTCAGCTGCGCTTCTTCTTACCGCCAATTTCAAGGGCAGCAATATTGATAACCTCGACGGGGAAATAAAGCTTCTCAATTCAAGTTTCAGGAAATATGGTAACAACCTGGAGCTGTATGATTTCTCACTAAAAACATTTGTCGAGAACAACCGGCCCGCAATTTCGCTTAAGACCGACTTTGCCGACATGGACCTTAGAGGCAGGTATAATTTTTCAGGCCTTGGAAATGTCGTCAGCAACGCGCTGACAGTTCTTATGCCATCGCATTACGGGAAGAAACTTTTACCGGTAAGCAGGTCTGAAAATGATTTTACCTTCAATATAAACCTCAAGAAGACAGATGAGCTGAACGGCTTCCTGAGAACGGGCCTTCAGATTGCCGAGAACTCATCCATTAAAGGCAGGGTCCTTCCCGACAGCATTATCCAGATCTCCGCTGAGGCTAAGTCATTCTCGTCAGGGAACAACGAGTTCTCAGATCTCAAGGCTGACATCAGGTTTACGGATACGACATTCAATGCCAGGCTGAAGTCAAAAAATCTGAACCTGTCAGGTATATCGGACTTAAACAATCTCAAACTTGATGTCACTGCCATCCCTGATCACTATAATGTCAGCCTCGGCTGGGTTAACGATGGAAAGGAGATAAACAGGGGCAATATAGAACTAAACGGGGTGTTTTCACGCTCCGATCATGGAAGGAATACCAGCATGGAGGTCAACCTTCTACCGGGGGAGATGGACCTGAGAGACAAGGTCTGGAAAATAAATCCTGCCAGGGTAATCACCGATTCTAGCTCGGTAAGAATTTCGGGGTTCAGCATAAATAACGGTGACAACTTTCTCAGGATAGACGGTGCCGTTTCAGAGAGCCTTGGTGATACGCTCGCTGTTAAAGTTAATGGAATCAGTCTCAAGCCCATAAACAGCCTGTACGAGAAAAACAACAGCGGACCGAATGCACTTAAACTGAATATAGACGGAACCCTTAACGGGAAAATCAACCTTACGAACCTGTATCACAGCTTCATGTTCGAAAGTGATATCAGCCTGCTGAATTTCTCATTGCTCAGCTGCAGCTATGGGAATATCAGGATCGGATCGGTATGGAACAGCGACAGGAAAGTTGCTGAGATCAAGGCAAATAACGACCTCGATGGAGTAAAAATGTTTGATATATCGGGTTACTACGATCCGGAGCAACAGTATATGGATTTAACAGCAAAGACAGATAAGCTTCCGATAGATGCCCTTAATCCCCTTCTTAATTTTTTCGCGTCGGGTATAGGCGGCAAGGTGACGGGAACGGTGAAGCTAAGCGGCGAACCTGGCAAACCATATCTCACCGGGGCGCTGTGGGCCCAGGATGTCTCGCTGAAGATTGATTATCTCCAGGCTAAATTCAGGTTTTCCGACACTATCAGGTTCGACAGGAAGGGGATCAGGCTGAACAACATTACCCTGCGTGACGAAAAAGGAAATACCGCCATGCTGAACGGGATTATTCTTCATAATCATTTCACCGACTACGGGGTTGATCTCACTTTAAAGCCGAAAGATTGCATGGTTATAAATACCAGGCAAAAAGACAACGATACATTCTACGGAACTGCTTACGCCACAGGTGTCACCTCGATAAAGACCGACGGATCGCTTCTCAGGTTTGATATTTCGGCAAAGACAGGCAGGAATACGAAATTTTTTATCCCCCTGAATTCCAGCATGTCGGTGGCTGAAAATAATTTTGTGAGCTTTGTCCAGCCTTCCGGCGTTACCAGGGAAAAAAAGCAGCAGGTAGTAATGGTACCACCGCCTAATGCAAGCGGTATGGCTCTTACGTTCGATCTTGAAATCACTCCTGATGCTGAAGTACAGCTCATTATGGATCCTAAGACAGGTGATATAATGAAAGGTACCGGGAGGGGAAATTTAAATATAAGCCTCGACAGCAAGGGAGCTTTCAAAATTTTCGGCGATTATACTATCGAAGACGGCGACTATCTTTTTACCCTGGGAAATCTTATTAACAAGTCGTTCAATGTCGAAAACGGCGGAAAGATATTATTCAACGGCGATGTTGAGGATGCAGATATTGATCTTAAAGCTATTTATAAAACGAAAGCCTCCCTTAATGACATAATGCCCGGAATGCTTCCCGCGGAGAAATCAAATGAACGGATTCCCGTGGAATGCCATCTCCTGCTTTCGGGGAAGCTTTTCAACCCGACTGTCGGCTTTGATATCTACCTGCCCACAGCCGATGAGGAGACCAGAGCCTATCTCAAAAGCATGATAAAATCTGATGAGGATATGAGCCGCCAGTTCCTGTTTTTGCTCGTTATGAACAGCTTTTATTCGGAGCAGAGTTCATCGACGCAGTCAAATGCCTCAGGCATGGGCTCGGCCACGGTCGGGGTGACCACGATGGAGATGCTGTCGAACCAGCTAAGCAACTGGCTTTCGCAGATCAGCAATGATTTTGATATAGGTGTGGTTTACCGCCCGGGAACGACACAACTGCCAAACTCGCAGGAACTCCAGGTCGCTTTATCCACACAGTTGCTGAACGACAAGGTTGTAATCAACGGGAATTTTGATGTAGCCGGTGCCCAGGCACAAGGCACAACGGGTGCCGCAAGCGGGACAAACTCGTTCACCGGAGTCTTTAATGTGGAATACAAGATCAATGAAAAGATCAGGTTCAAATTCTTCAACCGTTCCAATGATAACTTCTATATCGATAACGGAATACCGTACACCCAGGGTCTCGGACTTTATTACCGCCAGGATTTTGACAAGTTCAGGGATCTTTTCAGGAAGCAGACCAAAAGTGACATCAAGAAAGAAAAGAAAACCGGGCCGGTTAACATCAAATAGTGCGGGTTCATTCTTCCTGCCGGGAGCGGGTTCTCAAATTATCCGGAGTTAATAACTATTTAAGCATTGTTATTAACCCGGCATAATAGCCCCTGCCATTTTTACGTTTTTTAATATCTTCGCTCCTGATCAGCAACTTGACTGATCTTTTAAAATACATGTTATCAGGCCATTACCGCTAACAATGGTTAATGGACCGATAATAGATTCTGATATGGATGAACTGAACTACAACAAGAACCCATTACGGCTTCCATCCGAGAAGACAAAGGGAATTGCCGGAACCTTCCTGGTTCACGGTGCAGTGTTCCTTCTCCTTCTTTTTGTTGGATTCGGTTTGCCGTTTACCGGTGATGACAAGGGGCTGCTTGTAAACTTCGGGACAGATGAAACAGGGTCGGGTGATATTGAGCCTTCCCCGATTGATCCATTCGAGGAAATTGCCATGCCCAGGCAGATTGTTCCGCTTACCAGGAAGAGCGAGTCGCTTATCACCCAAACCTATGATAATGAATCGCCCTTGATCAAAAAGGTCGATCCTGAAGCAGAGAAAAAGAAGAAAGAGAAAATTGAGGCAGAGAAGATAAGGAAGGCGGAACTTGACGCCGAAAGAGTAAGGAAGGCACAGGAAGATGCAGAGAAGAAACGCCTTGCCCAGGAACAGAAAAGAACAAGCGACATAATAAGCCGCACAAAGAATGCCTTTACCAACGGCCGCAATTCGGGAACAACGTCGACAGGCGAAGGGATAACCGGCGGACCCGGGAACCAGGGTGATCCCAATGGCTCAGTCGATTCTAAGGTAAGGGGGCATGGAGGCGGGACAGGACCGGGAGGTAACGGCATATCCTACGATCTTGGAGGACGGGATTTTCAGGCACTTCCAGAACCAAAATATGAATACCAGGGTGAGGGAAGAGTTGTCGTCGAAATTGATGTTGACAGGTATGGAAATGTTGTCCGTGCCAACCCTGGTGTAAAGGGATCTACCACTCTTGATGAATATCTCCTTGCCACGGCCAGGGAAGCCGCGTTGAAATCAAAATTTACCGCGAAAAAAGACGCACCTTCAATTCAGAAGGGTACGATTGTGTACAATTTCAAGCTGAAATAAAAAAAGGCGCCGGGGCACCTAATCTTATTTTCAATTATCACTGTTGCCTGCCAAAAAGCTCCTTGATTGCAGAATTCAGGTTGTCAATCAGGTTGTTGTCCTTGATCACGTAATCGTCGATACCCTTTCTTGCCAGTTCAAGTACAATCTCCCCTTTTTCCTGCCCCGACAGCATTATGACAAGGACATTCGGATCAATCTTCTTTATCCTGTCAAAAATATCCATCCCGTTCATTACCGTCTCCCCGGGTTTGGTGAAATAATAATCCAGCACAATCAGATCGGGTTTCTTGTCCATGGCTTTAAGGCAATCTTCGCCATAATCAAAAGGTACTACCCTGTAGCCTTCAGGGGAAAATCTCTTCACAACAAGTTTTGTTATGAACGGATCATCATCAACAACATATATCAGCTTATCCCGGTTCATCAGATAAAAGATAAATATTAATCTGTAATTTACTATATTTTATTTAATTATCCTCTGATAACTTTAAATTCTGTTCAAATATTGCGAACTTTCCCCGCAGGTGAAAACTTAATATGCAAATAGAGGAAATTTCTTCATAAAATCCATTACTTTTTCACCTGTTTTCCTGATCAACAGTTCATTTTCAATGTTCGAAATAACCTCATCGATCATTTCAACAATGAAGCCCATATCGCTTTCTTTCAGGCCCCTTGTGGTAACGGCAGGTGTTCCTACCCTTAGCCCTGATGTAAGGAAGGGTGAGCGGCTGTCGAATGGTACCATGTTCTTGTTAACGGTTATATGAGCCTGGACAAGTGTGTTTTCCACTTTCTTCCCCGAGATATCCGGAAATTTTGTCCTCAGGTCAATAAGCATCAGATGGTTGTCGGTTCCGCCGGAAATTACTTTGTAGCCTTTTCCTATGAATGCTTCAGCCATTTTCTTCGAGTTCCTGACAACCCGGGCCTGGTATTCTTTAAACTCCGGCTGCAGCGCCTCGCCGAACGCAACGGCTTTTGAAGCTATCACATGTTCGAGCGGACCACCCTGGACACCAGGAAAAACTGCTGAATTAATTACTGCCGACATCATCTTAACCTCTCCCTTCGGCGTTGTCAGCCCCCAGGGGTTCACGAAGTCTTTTCCCATCAGGATTATTCCTCCACGCGGGCCCCTCAGTGTTTTATGAGTGGTAGAAGTGACAATATGTGCATATTTCAGGGGATTCTTAAGCAGTCCAGCGGCAATGATACCGGCTGGATGTGCCATATCGACCATAAGGATGGCCCCTGCCTGGTCGGCGATCTTTCTCATCCTTTCATAATCCCATTCGCGTGAATAAGCGGAGGCCCCGCCAATAATCATTTTAGGCTTTTCCTTCATGGCAACCGCTTCCATCATGTCGTAATCGACAAGCCCGCTATCCTCCTTAACACCGTAAGCCACCGGCCTGTAAAGGATGCCGGAGGAATTAACAGGGGAGCCATGTGAAAGATGTCCTCCGTGCGACAGGTTCAGTCCCATGAAAGTATCTCCGGGTTTCAGAACTGACATGAAAACAGCCATGTTTGCCTGTGCACCTGAATGAGGCTGTACATTCGCATATTCGGCATCAAACAGTTTACGGAGCCTTTCTATTGCCAGATTCTCAACTTCATCAACAACTTCACAACCCCCGTAATACCTGTTCCCGGGATAACCTTCTGCATATTTATTTGTAAGAACGGAACCCATTGCCTCGAGCACCTGTCCGCTGACGAAATTCTCTGATGCAATAAGTTCAATGCCGTTCAGCTGTCTTTCATACTCCCGTGTAATGAGACCGAATAATGAACTATCTTTTTTCATTGTTTAGGAAAAATGTTAACTAAAACAGATATAAATTTAAGTCAGCCCTGTAACTTTTCGCCGCTAATATACATTATAATATCCTGAAATATTAAACAAATTCTCAACCTTTATAAAACTCTATTCCTCCGAAAACTGAATGAGCAGTTCCCTGTAGGTTGAGTATATTCTGGCCTTTGATATGAAGCCTACATAACAGCCGTTATCGAGTACCGGGAGGTTCCATGCACCTGTCGTCCTGAAACTTTCCATCACCGTGCTGATATTCTCCTTTTTGTCGATATATGTAGGTGGCATGGTCATCAGGTCGCGGACCAGCGTTACAGGATATAATTCGGTGTTGAACATTATTTCTCTCACATCATCAAGAGAGACAACTCCTTCGAGGATATTATACTCATCTACAACCGGGAAAATATTTCTTTTTGATGTTGAGATGATTTTGACCAGGTCGCCAAGGGTATCTGTCGATTTGACTTTAATAAGGTCAGTTTCAATATCCTTCTTCCAGTCCATGAATGTAAGAACAGCCTTGTCCTTGTCGTGTGTTATCAGTTCTCCCCTTCTTGCAAGCTGAATATGATATATTGAATGACGTTCAAATCCCTTGATTGTAATATACGACGCTGTGGATGTAATGATCAGCGGGATCAGAAGGTCGTAGCCGCCCGTAATCTCGGCAATCAGGAAGATCGCTGTAAGCGGCGCGTGCATTACTCCTGCCATCATCCCGGCCATCCCCGCCAGTACGAACCTGTTGTCAGGAAGGTCCAGCCCCACCACCCTGTTTAAGACAAATGCCACAAGAAAGCCTGTAACACCGCCAATAAACAATGTAGGAGCAAAAATCCCCCCCACTCCTCCGGCGCCATTTGTCGAACTTGTCGCCACTACCTTAAGAAGGATAAGGCATAACATGAAAACGGACAGGGTGATAAACGTGCTGTCAAAGAAGCCGAAGATGCTCTTCGCATACAGATCGGTGGCCTTTCCGGACAGCAATGCCATTATTGAATCATATCCCTCCCCGAAGAATGCCGGGAACAAAAATATCAGCAGGCCAAGCAGGGACCCGCCTATTATCCATTTGACAAAATCGTTTTTGATTTTTTCGAACCGGCCTTCAAGGAACAGGGTCATCCTGTTGAAATAGAGAGAGATCAGTCCTGAAACAAGCCCCAGCACAATATACCAGGGAATATTCCTGATTATAAATGATCCCTGAATATTAAAAGTAAAGAGCACCGTGTCGCCGATCAGGAAATAGGCTACCGAGGCTGCAGTTACGGAAGAAATCAGCAACGGGACAATCGACGACATTGTGAGGTCGAGCATCAGTATCTCGAGGGTAAAGACAATACCTGCGACGGGAGCTTTGAAAATACCGGAAATTGCTCCGGCTGCACCGCAGCCTATGAGCAGGGTTATTTGCCTGTAATTCAGCTTGAAAAACCTGCCAAGGATCGATCCTATCGCCGAGCCTGTAAGAACAATCGGTGCCTCTGCTCCTACCGATCCCCCGAAAGCAATGGTTATCGTACTGGCTACTACCGAACTCCACGTGTTATGTCTTCTAAGGTAGCTTTTCCGCTTCGAAATTGCATAGAGTATCCTGCTGATGCCATGCCCGATATTATCCCTGATCACGAACCTCACGAAAAGCATGGTAATAAGTATGCCTGTCATCGGGTAAATAAAATACAGCCAGCTGCCTGTATCACGACTGATACCGGATGTAAAAAGAATCCTGGTATAATGAATTGCATTTTTAAGCAAAGCTGCAGCCAGTGCGCTCAGTAAGCCTACCACGAAACTCAGGAAGTAAATAAACCTGGTTGCATTTAGCTTGACCCTCCTGAGTTTATCTATCCATTTTGAAAATATGTCTGCCGCCATCGCAGTGCAAATATATAAACAATAGCCCGGCATAGGAGAAAATTGGTTAAGTTTGTGTGCTCCATGCCGGCATGTTATCAGTTCAGGTCTGGAGATCAACAAGTTCGGAGATGATAGGTTTTGAGAAGAAGGTACTTGAAAATGGTTTGAAGGTTATTGTTCACGAGGACAGGCAGACACCGCTCGTGGCTATGAATGTGGTGTATAACGCCGGCTCCAAATATGAAAATGAGGGTCTCACGGGTATTGCCCATCTCATGGAGCACCTGATGTTTGCCGGCAGCATGAATATCCCAGATTATGATACACCTCTGCAAATGGCGGGGGGTGACAATAACGCATACACCAATAATGATGTCGCTGATTTCTACCTTACGATCCCGGCTGAAAATATCGAAACAGCTCTATGGCTTGAATCGGACAGGATGATTAAACCTAAGGTCACCAGGAGATCCCTTGAGATTCAAAAAAAGGTTGTGTCGGAGGAATTCAGCCAGAGGTATCTTAATCAGCCATATGGTGATGCCATGCACCTGCTGAGGAAAGAGGCTTACATTGTTCATCCTTACCGCTGGCCTGCTATAGGAATGGAACTGTCGCACATAGACAGGATTGAGCTAAATGATATCAGTGATTTCATCCGCCGCCATTATACGCCATCCAATGCAATACTTACTCTTGCGGGAAACATTGAAACCCCGATGGCATTTGATCTTGTTGACAAATGGTTTGGAGACATCAATGGATTACCGGGAAACAAAAATCCTGTCATGCCGGAGCCGGTCCAGCAAAAGGCCAGGCGGATAAGCGTCGAAAGAGATGTTCCTTCCTGCATGATCTACAAGGCCTGGCATGCCTGCGCCAGGAATGAGGATGACTTCAGGGTACTGGATCTTATGACTGACATACTCTCTGGCGGTGAATCTGGCAGGCTTTACGAGATACTCGTGAGAGAGAAAAAAATTTTCAGCGAGATAAATGCATACCTGACCGGAGATCTCGAACCTGGATTAATCGTATGCTATGGAAAAGTGATGGATGGCATAGTCCTTGAAAAAGCCGAGGAGGAACTACAAGCCGTTATCCGGAGGCTGACCGTAAATGAGCCACGAGAAAATGAGATGGAAAAGGTTAAGAACAGGTTCGAATCAACCACGCGGATGTCGAACATCAGCGTTCTGAGCAAAGTGCTGAACCTTTCAGGTTACGAACTTGCCGGCGATGCAAACCTGATTAACCGGGAAACAGAAAGGTATTTTGAAATAACTTCAGGGCAGGTGCTTAAGACTGCCAGGGAATACCTGATGGATGAAAATTGCACAACACTTTTATACAGGTCCGCAAACCGGTAATATGAAACCGTCAGAAAGAAAAATTCAGCCGCCGGCAATGATAGCGAGGATGCCTGAGCTCGCGGGACCGGATATAACATTCCTGCCAAATGGTGTACCTGTCTGCAAAATCGCTTCC
>Ga0335071_10001442_pt1 | contig 25626 bp, 27 predicted proteins | sample Lox_Sample_15_FD_206724 | JGI IMG/M metagenome (GOLD analysis project Ga0335071, IMG submission 206724) | Soil microbial communities from Loxahatchee National Wildlife Refuge, Florida, United States - Lox_Sample_1.5 | ecosystem: Environmental > Terrestrial > Soil > Wetlands | place: USA...
CGCTCTTCCTGACACAAGGCGCACGGGCAGGCGTCGCGCAGGAAGACAAACGTGTAGGAACTGCGATGGCCATCCTTCCACTCGATGTCCATGCCGGTGCCGGTCGATTTGTTGACCTTGATCGATTTCGGATCTGCAACCAGTTGCGTTGCCATGTTAACTGCTGCCACTTCCAACAAGCTCAGCTCTTAGTATCGCAGAAAACAGCGGACCGATTCTGCACAGCTCATGGCTGCTAATCTGGTACGTCACGCTATATTCCTAGGGCAGGAGCGCCGTTATGGGCGACGTACGCAAAGGGCTCATCATCGTGAATACCGGCCCCGGCAAGGGCAAGACCACGGCTGCCATGGGCACTGGGCTGCGCGCCGTCGGCAACGGACTCAAGGTTCTGATGCTGCAATTCCTGAAGGGCTCTTGGCACTACGGCGAACTTGACGCGGTGAAGGCATTCGGTGACAACTTCGTGATGAAGCAGTTGGGGCGCGGGTTTGTGAAGGTCGGCGGCGCGGAAACCGATCCGGAAGATGTGCGCCTGGTGGAAGAAGCCTGGGCGGAGGCGGAGAAGGCCATCCTCTCGGGAGGGTGGGACCTCGTCATCCTCGACGAAATCAATTACGCCATCAGCTACAAGATGCTCGACCCGGAGAAGGTCGTGGCGACGCTCAAACAGAAGCCGGAGATGGTGCACGTGATCCTGACCGGCCGCAACGCTCATCCCAGCATCGTCGAGGTGGCCGACACCGTCACCGAAATGAAGGAAGTCAAACACGCCTACACCAAGGGCATCGAGGCGCAGCGCGGCATCGAATACTAGACGGGGACAACCGTTGCGCCCGTCAGCTACACTGTGTGAACGACTATGGCATGGTTCAAACGAGAACCGGTCGAGCAGCTCGATACTTCAGGCGAGAAGCGCGTCAAGACCGAAGGCCTCTGGGTGAAGTGCGACCAGTGCCGCCAGATCATCTGGAAGAAAGACCTTGACCACAACCTGAATGTCTGCCCGAAGTGCGACCGGCACTTCCGCATCGACGCCAGGACCCGGCTGGCGTACCTGCTCGACGACGGCCGATACCAGACCGAAGACGGTAACCTGGTCTCGACCGATCCGCTGAAGTTCACCGACCTCAAGCCCTACAGCGAGCGCCTCACGCGGGCCATCAGCGACACTGGCCTGAACGACGCCATCATCAATGCGCGCGGCAAGATCAACGGCAAGCCGGTCATCGCGATTGCGATGGAGTATTCCTTTATCGGCGGCTCGATGGGATCGGTGGTCGGCGAAACGATCACGCGAGCGGTGGAGCGCGCTACCGACGAAAAGATTCCGCTGGTTATCGTGTCGGCTTCCGGCGGCGCACGCATGATGGAAGGGGTGGTTAGCTTGATGCAGCTAGCCAAGATTTCGGCAGCGCTGGCGCGCATGGACGACGCGAAGGTTCCCTACATCTCGGTGCTCACCGATCCGACTACCGGCGGTGTGACCGCATCGTTCGCCATGCTGGGCGACCTGAACATCGCCGAGCCGGGAGCGTTGATCGGCTTTGCGGGGCCGCGCGTTATCGAGCAGACCATTCGCCAGAAGCTGCCCGAAGGCTTTCAGCGCAGCGAATTCCTGCTCGAACACGGCATGCTCGACGCCGTCGTACACCGCCGCGACCTGAAGAACTACGTCGCGCGCGCGCTGGAGTTCATGCAGGTCCCCAAGCCTGCGTAAGATTGTGCGCCTAATCACAAGGCCATTCCGACTCGTGTTTTACACTCGCCATGGGAGCCATCCATGAAAGCTGTTGTCGTTGCGCGCCACGGCGGGCCGGAAGTGCTGGAAGTCCGCGACATGCCTGAGCCGATAGCCCGGCCGGGTGAAGTGGTCGTCCGGGTCGAAGCCGTAGGCATCAACTTCGCCGATACGATGTCAACCCGCGGTGTGTACAAGAGCACGCCGCCGCCTCCGTTCATTTCGGGCCGCGAATTTGCCGGGGTCGTGGAGGGCACCGGCGAGCGCGTGATGGGCTACACCCAATACGGCGCTGCGGCGGAAAAGATCGCCGCCTCGCGCAAGCTAATCTGGCCGCAGCCGATGGGCTGGACATCGCCGCAGTCGGCCGCTTTCCCGGTAAACTTTTTCACCGCATATCTCGCCTTCTGGAAAGCGGGGATGACCTCCGACGCCATTGAGCCGGTCTATGTCGCCGGAGACCGTAAGCGACGCGTGCTGATCCATGCCGTTGCCGGAGGAGTCGGCACCGCGGCCGTGCAGATTGGTCGAGTGCTGGAAATCGAAACCTACGGCACGGCGTCGTCCGACGAGAAGCTGGCGCGGGTCAAACAACTCGGCCTCGACTTTGCCATTAACTATCGCGAGGTTGACTACGAGCAGCGCGTTCTTGAACTCACCCAGGGTGAAGGCGTGGACGCCGTGTTTGAGATGCTGGGCGGCGAGCACACCGCCAAGAGCCTGCGCTGCTGCCGTGACTTCGGACGCGTCATTATCTACGGGACGGCCACCGGCGAGCGGCAGAAGTTCGACGTGGGTACCATGATGGCGCGCGGCCTCAGCGCCCACGGCCTATGGCTGAGCTTTCTCGTCAACGACCACACGCTGATGAACGACTGCATGAAAGCCATGCAGCCGTGGATCGAGCAGGGCAAGCTGCATCCTGAGATCGGCCACACGCTAGCGATGGACCGGGCCGGCGAAGCGCATCGCCTTCTCCTGCAACGCGCAAACTACGGCAAGATTGTGCTGACGATTCGCTAGCGTTTGACGATGATTTCGCGCGTACCAGTCATGCTTTCGCCGCGACAACAAAGGCCGTCTTAGCCATGGAAATCAAGCCTTGGCTGGTGCTCATGCTGTTCTTCTTCATCACGCTCGGGGCAGGCAGCGTGGCGGCGTATCTCACGGCGCGCGGCGTGAACGAATGGTATCCGCAACTGCGCAAGCCCCGCGGCACGCCCCCCGATCGCATCTTCGGCCCGGTGTGGACTACCCTCTACGTGCTGATGGCCGTTGCCGCCTGGCTGGTGTGGCGCGATTACGGCTGGCGCGGCGGACGGTTCGTCCTGCTGGTCTTCTTCGCGCAGCTCGGGCTGAACACGGCGTGGTCGGGCATCTTTTTCGGCGCGCGGATGCCCGGAGTGGCGCTAGCCGAGATCATTGTGCTGTGGCTGGCGATCGCGTTCAACATCGTGGTTTTTTACTGGCTGACGCCGCTTGCGGCTTGCCTGCTGCTGCCCTATTGGCTGTGGGTGACCTATGCAAGTTACCTGAACTTCGGCATTTGGCGGCTGAACCCGGACGAGCGACGATGAACCGCGACTTTTTGGCTGCATAGTAATCAAACTACTTATATGAACTTCATATCCATCGTCGGCTTCGCGGCCGGCACGCTGTGCACGCTCGCCTACCTGCCGCAGGCCCTGCATTCTTTCCGCACCAGATCGGTCAACGATATCTCGCTGGCCATGCTCGTAAGCCTCAACCTCGGACTGGTCCTGTGGGTCGCTTACGGCGTGCTCATTCACTCCTGGCCCATCATTCTCCCCAACGGAATCACGTTCTTCCTGGCGTTTCATTTGCTCGTGATGAAGCTGAGGTTTCGCGAGAGACGTGCTTCTGGTGCGGCCACGGCGCCTGTCGCCATCGAGCACCCGGTCCAGTCCTAGTGGTGAATTTGTTTCGCGAAATAGTAAACCGACAGCACCAATCCGATCGCGATGACGATCATTCGCACATGCTCCGGCTTGGTTTTCTGCGCGAAATGCGCGCCGAAGTATCCGCCCAGCATCGAAGCCACCACCATCAGGATGGCCTGCGGCCAGTACACCGCGTGCGAGAACATGAACATCAGCATCGCCACGCCGTTGGAGATCGTGGTTAGCAGCGCCTTCAGCGCATTCATGGAGTGAATGTCTTCCATCCCCAGCAAAGCCAACATCGCAAGGATGAGGATGCCCGCGCCGGCGCCAAAGTAGCCGATGTAGACGGCAATCGCGAACTGGAACAAAACACCGCGCGGGGTGGAGAATTCGTGGTGCTCTCCGCTCGACGTCCGGCGGCGCACCCAACGCGTGACGCGCCCGCTCATGGCAAAGATGATGGTTGCCGACAAGATCAGCCACGGCACCAGCCACACAAAGGTCGACTGCGGCGTCACCAGCAGCACCCACGCACCGGCGATTCCGCCCACGACGCACGTCACCACCAGCGGCACCACCATCTTCCGGGGCAGCTTCTCGAACTGCTTCCAGTAGGCGCCGATGCTGGCGACTTGCCCAGGCCACAACGCCACGGTGTTCGTTGCGTTGGCAAACTTCGCGGGAACACCGATGAACATCAGTGCCGGAAAGCTCACGAAGCTGCCTCCGCCGGCGACCGAGTTGATGGCGCCAGCGACGATGGCTGCCAGGAACAGAAGAACGGATTGGGTCAGGTTCATGGAAACGAAATACCGATGGTAACAGGTACCCCGCGTCACTTCCGGTGATGCGGCGGGGTTGGGGACACTGCGAATCGCCGCTTAAATCGCGCCTCCCGTCAAGGTCGTCGCTGTTGTCGAACTAGGAACCTCCCAAAGCCGCATGAATACTGGCGTTTTTTCGCACAGCCTGTGGAAAACCCGCATAAAATCTGGCGAAAACGCTTTCCTCGAACTCACCGTTGTTATAAGATACGCGTGAATTGAGCACTCTTACCGCTCAATGATTCAAGGAGGAATATCCCAATGGCAGCTGGCATGACCAAAACACAGCTCGTTCGGCACCTCGCCGAGAAGCATGAGCTGAGCAACAAGCAAGTAGCAGCTCTCCTCGACTACATCGCCGAGGTCGCGGTAAAAGAAACCAAGAAGAACGGCGTGTTCGTCGTCCCCGGCCTCGGCCGTCTCGTGAAGTCGAATCGCAAAGCCCGCGTGGGCCGCAACCCTCAGACCGGCGAAGCGATCAAGATTCCTGCCAAGACCGTCGTGAAGTTCCGCGTCGCGAAGTCCGTGAAGGACACCATCGCGCCCCCGAAGAAGTAACGCTTTGGTCCCAGAAATCGCTAAGGCCGGCAATTGCCGGCCTTTTGCATTGCGTCGTTTGAGCGTCGAGTCCAGACCGATGATTCTATTTCGACTCGCACTTCTTATCTTGCTGGGATCACTGCTGGGTGACGCGCAGACTTGTGACGACATTCGGGCCTTCGATTTCCGAAATGCGACTATCCACTCCGCGAGCTTCGATGACAATGAATTAGCCAGCCTCTTCAACAGCAGTCGGCACTTCAATTTTCAGTTCAAGAACGGCGTCGCTGATTTGTACATCAGAGGGCATCAATATCAAGACGGGATACCGGAAGCGAGAGCGAAGATCGTGGCCGATGAAGTAGCAGTCGTTCCGGATGGACCCACCGTGCGTTTTCTGCAACTCAACTGGGAACATCTGAAAGGAACAGGCTCCTTCGCCGCTGTCATCGGGCTAACCTGCAGCAATGGAGAGGCGAAGCCTATTTTTCAGTTCAGCGCTGATGCTGTCACGTTCGCGATTGGTCCGGGAGACCATCTCGAAATTCAACAGGATATTTGGACCGACAAGGATGCGCATTGCTGTCCCAGCCAGCGTCGCAAGATCTATTACGGATGGAGCGCCGATCAGCGGAGATTCCAGCGTCTCCGCGTCGATGGCCCCAATCCGATCCCGGAACGCCACTAAGCTGCTGGTCGTCGGCCTTTTGCCTTGCTGGCGGCCTTGGTTAATTGCTCCCACTCGAGTTGATGTGCCGTGGAGGAACCAAGAAGACCTTTCCGCTCTTCATCACAAAGTTGACTTGACCCAATTCGTTGATGTCAGCCAGCGGATTGCCACTGACCGCGATGATGTCCGCATACGCTCCCGGCGCAATCACGCCGATCTCGCCCGTCATGCCCAGCATCTCCGCCGGACGAACCGTTGCCGAGCGAATCGTCTCTATCGGCGACATCCCCAGTTTGTTCATGATGGTGAACTCCTGCGCAATCGGCTCCGTCCATGGAAATCCGCCGACATCGGTGCCGAATACGATCTTCAGCCCCGCCTGCATCGCCTTTTTGAACGACACTTCATGGTCCGCTACGCGCGCTCGGTCGCGTTTACCTTCGGGAGTATCCGGCGGCGCGTTGTCGGTGTAGTAAACCGCCATCGTCGGGCAATACCACGTTCCCTGCCGCTTCATCTGCGCAATGGCAGCATCGTCCAGCAGGAGCCCATGCTCGATCGAGTCACATCCGCCATCGAGTGCGCGATGCAACCCTTCGCCGTTGTAGGCATGGCACGCGACCTTGTGTCCCCAGCCATGCGCCTCATCGACAATCGCTTTCAACTCTTCTACGGTCAACGTAGGCTGCGAGACGAGATTGCCGTCTTTGTCCACCCACGAACGGTGCGTCATGTACACCTTGATCCAGTCCGCACCATAGTTGAGTTGTTCCCGCGCCGCCTTGCGCGCCTCCACCGGGCCATCGATAATCTGCACACCCTTCGGTACGTCCACGCCGGGCGCGTAACCTTCCAGCGGATATCCTCCCGTCGTCGAGATTCCTCGCGTGGTGGTGAAAATTCGCGGCCCCGGAATGATGCCTTCGTTAATCGCCTGCTTGATGCCAACGTCTCCGTAACCCGCTCCTTCAGTCTCCATGTCGCGAATGGTGGTGAAGCCTTGCTCAAGAGCCCGTCGGGCCGACACCGTCGCCCGCGCCGCGCGATACGCCGGATAGGACTTCAGCAACTGAATGTCGTAGCCACCTCTGGCCGGATCTTCGCCCTGCAGGAAGATGTGCGTGTGTGATTCGATCAGGCCCGGCAGTACCGTTGCGTTCGAGAGATCGATGACATTCGCGCCTTCCGGCACTTTCACCGATCCCGCATCGCCCACCGCCTCGATGCGCTCGCCGCGGATCACAATCACCTGGTTGTGTTTCGGCTGGTCAGCCCGTGGATCGATCAGCGTTCGCGCGCGAATGATTGTGACTGGCAGCGTGCTTTGTCCTGCTCCTATCGCGCCGGACAGCAGCACAACCGACAATACGGCACACATCGTCTTCATCTCAGTTCTCCCATCAAGCGCGGCTACTTCAGCTCGGACGCAATGATAGCGTCCGCTTCGATCTCCACGAGCATTTCCGGCGAAACCATGGCGACGACCTGCAGCATGGTCGCCGCCGGACGGATGTCGCGAAAGATCTCGCCGTGCGCCCGCGCCACCTCTTCCCAGCGGCTGACATCGGTAATGAACATGCGCGTGCGCACGACGTCACTCATTTTCGCCCCTGCCGCTAATAACGCGCGCTCGATGTTCTTGAAGGCCTGCACCGCCTGCGCGTACATGTCACCCACACCGACGATCTTTCCGTCCTCGCCCGTTGCTACCGTTCCGCCCACGGTGACAAACGGGCCAATCTTTACCGCGCGCGAAAATCCCACGATCGGTTCATAGGGTGAGTTTCCCGCGATGTTGCGTCGATCCATAGTCGCCTCCCTGGAAGGCGAAATTGTTGCACATCTCCGGCAAGTGCGGTCGAGTCGTACCCAATGGTCGTGGACGCCATACGAAGTTGCTTCTCGCCGCTATTCGGGAAATTTATCGCCGCCGCCCAAAATAGGCCGGTTTGGCAGCCGCTTCGGCACAGTGCTATCAAAATTCGTTGCCGCGCATCGAAACAGTAACGGGTGCCGTACGAATGTCTTGTGTTCGTCGATAAATTCCTGTATCAGAGCAAGAAACCCTGCGCAGGAACCGGTCCCGGCGCACCGTAGGAGACAAAACAGGGCCATGATTCCCGAGTCGCATTCGCTGAACGTTTTGTTTGGTGACCTGATCCACTTCCACTTCGATCATGACCTCGGGCTGCGCGATACCGAGGTGCAGGACTACGTCGTCAACATGCTTTCGGAGTTCTGCGAGGTCGAGCAGTTCTTCAAGATCCGCAATTCGAACGATCGCCCGCTCGATGACGTTGGCGAGATGTTGCTCGAATCCGATCCCATCTTCGGACCTGCACCTTCGTTCGACCGCGAGCGCCAGGTGCGAAAGCACATTGGCGACTACACGCTCTTTCTCGCCGGCATGTTCCCGGAAAGCATCAACTCCCACCGCCTGCGCCGCCAGCGGCTCGAAACTATGGTGGACTTCGTCAAGGCGGGCAAAGAGAGCTATTTCATCGTTTCCAAGTTCGACCAGTTCGAGTACGCCAAGCTGGCACCACTGTTCGGCAAGCTCTCGGAGAAATTTGAATCGTGTGTGTACGGCCTGAACCTGGTGAAGGGTGACCTCGACGAGATGCAGCATCCGATTGCACGGCACTCTAGACAGATCGTGATGTAAGAAGTTAACGCGATACGACGCTCGCCGCCGCCGTCAGCGCCTGCACTACCCCGTTGGCGGCGTTCGTGCCTTCGCGGATGCAGTCCGGCACGCCGATGCCGTGATAGGCGTTCCCTGCAAGCTGCAATGTGGAAAGGTTCTTCACCCGCTGCTCGATACGCTCCACGCGAGCCAGATGTCCTGACTCATACTGCGCCATGGCACCCCGCCAGCGATACACCCGCTGGAATGTCGGCCGCACATCCAGCTTGACGATCTCTTTCAACTCACTGCGCACAACCGAAACGATCTCCGCATCGGTAAAGCTCAGCACTCCTTCATCGCGTGCGCCCCCCAGAAAGCACCGCAGGATTCCTTTGTCTTTCGGCGCACGGTACGGAAACTTGTTGTGGACGAACGTGCAGGCCAGCATCCGCCGCCCCTCGCTGCGTGGCACAAGAAATCCGAAGCCCGGCGGCAGGTGCTTGAGCTGGTCCTTGTGGTAGCCAAGTGTGACCGTAACCGACGAGCTGTACGTCACGCCAAGCAAATCGTCCGCCAGATCGCGGTCCACGCCCTCGAGCATGGCCCCGGCAACGTTCGCAGCCGTCGCGACAATCACCGCATCGAACAGTTCCCGCCCAGCCAGATCGATTTCAACGCGCCACCGGTTGCGCTCGGGATAGACGCCGCGCACCCGCGCATTCAACCGTAACGAGGCGGGGTTGAGTCGTGCCGTCAGCGCGTCCACCATCTGCTGCATGCCGTCGCGCAGCGAGCTGAACAGAGGACGCGCCGGCTGCTTGCCCGCCATCGCCTTCATCTTGTTATGCGCCGCCAGCATCGCCTTGCTCAGGCTGCCGTACTTCTCTTCCATCTCCACAAACCGCGGCAGCACCGCCCTTGCGCTGAGCTTGTTCGCATCGCCGCCGTACACGCCCGAGAGCAGCGGGTCGGCCAGCCGATCAACCACCTCGGCGCCGAAGTGCCGCTCCACCAGCTCTCCCACCGTTTCGTCGTCGGGCATCGGCCGCGGCGGATGCATCAGCTCCCGCGCCATCCGGACCTTCGTGTGCCATGAAAACAGCGGCGTCAGCGCCGTCGGCACCAGCTTGGTGGGAACCATAAACATCAGTCCGTCGGGCATGGCGATCAGCCGGTTTTTCACCACGATGTACGTTTTGCGCTGCCCGTCGTTCGAGCCGATGACCTGGTCATCGATGCCCAGCTCCTTGCACAGCGTCAGTGCCCAAGGCTTTTCCGTGAGAAACGAGTCGGGGCCGGCCTCGACCAGGCAACCGTCCACGCGCGCCGAGTGCATCGACCCGCCCAGCCGCTTGCTGCTTTCGATCAGCGTGTAGGAAAGGTCGGATCCCGCGGCGCGCGCCTTTTCCAGATGAAATGCGGCGCTCAGCCCGGAGATTCCGCCGCCGATGATGGCAACTCGCTTCATACGGAGGTTACTTCATCTTCGCAGCCGCGATACGCGCTTCGCAAGGGGCCATCAGGCGCGCTCGTGCAAGATCCGCAACGGCCCGGATGAACGTCGGCGAGTCATTCAGCGACTCGGCGCGATACAGCTTCATCCCACGCTGCGCCGCAAAGTCGCGAAACAAAATGTCCACGTCGAACAGGATCTCCACGTGGTCGCACACGAAACCAATGGGCTGCAGGAACACCGCCTTGTGTCCCGCCTGGCTCAGGCCTGTTAGGGCGTCCTCCACTGTAGGACCCAGCCATTCGCCGCCCGACATGCCCTGGCTCTGGAACGCGAAGCTCCACCCGCCGATCTCCGGAACCTGCGCCGCCACCTGCGCCGCCGTCTCCCGCGTCTGCCGCTCGTAGGGATCGCCTTCCGTGATCGTCCGCAGCGGCACCGAGTGCGCCGTAAACAGCACCGGCACCGGACCGCCGTGATCCGTGCAGGCCGCAGTCCATCCCGCCCGCAACTTCTCGGCAAACGCCTCAATCAGCAGCGGATGGTCGTGCCATTCCTCAACGAAATCGATGGGGAACGTAGCGCCGGCCCCATACAGCACTTCCTTGTAGAGGCCTACGCTGGTGCGTGAGTTGTGCGGCGCCAGGCACACGGCCACCGCCCATCCTACATTGTCAGACTGCATCTGCCGCAGCGTGTCTTTGATGAACGGATGCCAGTTCCGCATCCCGACATACGCGGGAATCCCCAGCTCGCGGGCGACGCCTTCCGCCTGCAGCCGCGTGATGCGGGTCAGCGGCGAACTCCCGATCAGCGAATACCGGTGCTGCACCTCGCGCACCACGGCCTCGGCCATCGGACGCCCACGCGAAATGTTCTGCAGGAACTCCGGTATGTCCTCGATGCGTTCCGGGCTGCCGTGCGCAATCAGCAACACCGCCGTTTCGCTCATACCCGTCGCGCCGCCAGTTCCGCCGTGCTGAACTCGTGCACGAACTCAGCCAGCATTTTCACGTTCTCCACCGGTGTATGCGGCAAAATCCCATGACCTAAATTGAAAATGTGTCCCGGCCGTCCGTCCGCCAGCCGCAGCACGTTCTGTGCGCGCTGCTTTACCTCGCTCCACGACGCAAATAGCGTCACTGGATCGAGATTCCCCTGCACCGCGCGGTTATGGCCAATGGCTCTCCAACCCTCATCCAGCGGCACACGCCAGTCGAGGCCAATCACTTCTGCGCCCGTCTCCGCCATGGACGGCAACAGTGTAGCGCTGTCGGTGCCGAAGTAGATGATCGGCACACCCGTCCTGTTCTGCAGCCGCTGCACCAGCCGGCGCGTCGGCTCCAGCGCGTATCGCCGATAGTCTTCCACACTCAGGCAACCCACCCAGCTATCGAAAATCTGGATGACGTCCGCACCTCTCGCCACCTGCTCCGCCGCGTACTCCGCCAGCACCTCGACCAGCTTGCAGATCATCTCCTCCCACACCGCCGGCGAGTTGTACATCAGCTTCTTGACTTCCACGTAATGACGCGACCCGCCGCCCTCCACCATGTAGCTCGCCAAGGTAAACGGAGCCCCGCAGAACCCGATCACCGGCAGCTTCGCGCCGAAGTGCTTCACCACCTTGCCCACCGCCTCGGCCACATAACCCAGTTCGTTGGCGCGATCGGTCCGCAGTGCCTTCACGTCTTGCGCTGTCCGCACCGGCCGTTCGATCACCGGCCCTTCGCCCGGCGAAAAGTGAAACGGCAGGCCCATCACTTCCAGCGGCAGCAGCAGGTCGGCGAAGATGATCGCTGCATCCACATTGTGATATTCGGCGGCCGTGATGGTGACTCCGGCAGCCACTTCCGGCTTTTGGCAAATCTCCACCAGCGAGTACTGCTTGCGGACGTCGCGGTACTCCTTCATATAGCGGCCCGCCTGCCGCATGAACCACACCGGGGTCGTGGGCACGGGCAATCGCTTGCAGGCCCGCACAAACAAGGAATCAGGGGCTGACATAAAGATTTACTGTAGCAAACCGACTCACGCGACCCTGTGATTCGAGTCACACGATGGCAACCGGCACCCCATCGGCCGGCACATTCCGCGCACCCCTTGTTCACGCCAGGAAAGCCACTGTCGTTTCGCTCTCCGGTTCAGTTGACCCGGTCCGGGCAAACAGCGCACCGCGAGAACGGCCCTCTGGCTCAACTGTGTCCCACGTCACTTCGCCCAGCTGCATGGGTTCATATAATCATCAGTTGCTCCTGTCATGAGTCCCGGTCCTGCGAGGCACGTCAATCCGTGGATCATCACCGCCGCCGTCATGCTGGCGACGTTCATGGAAATCCTCGACACCACGGTGGTCAATGTCTCCGTCCCGCACATGGCGGGCAACCTCGGCGCCACCGTCGAGGAAGGCACCTGGGTCGTCACCTCCTACCTCGTCTCCAACGCCATCATCCTGCCGATGTCCGGATGGCTCGCCAACCGCTTCGGCCGCCGCAACATGTTGCTGGCCTGCGTCACCGGCTTCACGATCACCTCGCTGCTGTGCGGCATGTCCACCACGCTCGACCAGCTCATCTTCTTCCGCGTCCTGCAGGGTCTCACCGGCGGAGGCCTTCAGCCCCTGGCGCAAGCCGTGTTACTTGAAACCTTCCCGCCGGCAAAGCATGGCACCGCCATGGCCGCCTTCGGCCTCGGCATCATCCTCGCGCCCATTCTCGGCCCTACCCTTGGCGGCTGGATCACCGACAACTACTCCTGGCGCTGGATCTTTTACCTCAACCTCCCGGTTGGCATCTTCTCGGTCATCATGATGAGCGCCTTCGTGCATGACCCGCCCTATATCGGCAAGAACCGCAGCGGCGTCGATCTGTGGGGCATCGGATTCCTCGCCCTCGGCTTTGGCACGTTGCAAATCGTGCTCGACACCGGGCAGCGCAATGACTGGTTCGGCAGCACGAAAATCCGCGTCTTCACGTTTCTTTGCATTTTCGGGCTCGTCGCGATGGTCATCCGCGAGCTGACCGCCAAACATCCCATCGTCGATCTGCGGGTCCTCAAAGACCGCACCTTCACCACTGGTACCAGCCTGATGACCATGCTCGGCTTCGTGCTCTATGGCAGCCTCATGCTGCTGCCCATCTTTCTGCAGACGCTGTTGGGCTACCCCGCGCTCGAATCCGGCCTCGCGCTCTCACCGCGTGGCATCGGCTCGCTGGTTGTGATGCCGATTGTCGGCGTGCTCACCAACCGCTTCGATCCGCGCAAGCTCATCGCCGTAGGCCTGGCCGTCGGCGGCTGGACCATGTTCGCCCTCTCCCATGTGAACCTCAACTCCGGCTACTGGGACATCTTCTGGCCGCAGATCATCCAGGGCGCGGCCATGGCCTTCCTCTTCATTCCCCTCATGGCAGCCAGTATGTCCGCCATTCCGCGCGAAAAGTTGGGCAACGCCACCAGCATCTACAACCTCATGCGCAACATCGGCGGCAGCTTCGGCATCGCCACCATGACAACCTTCCTCGCCCGCCGTAGCCAGCTCCATCAAAACCAGCTGGTTTCACACATCACGCCCTACGACCACACCGCCGACACCATGTTTCGCGGCATGCAGAGTTGGTTCATGGCTCATGGCGCCGACCGCGTTGACGCCATGCACAAGTCCATGGGAGCCCTCTACGGCATGGTGCAACAGCAAGCCATGCTGCTGTCCTTCGTCGAAGCCTTCTGGGTCATGGGCGTCATGTTCCTGTGCATGGTCCCGCTAGTCCTGATGATGCGCAACGCCCGCGACCTGCATCCGCATGAAAAGCAGCCTAAAACCGCCGATCAAAAGGACAGGCAACACGAAACTGAACCCGAACTCGCCGGCGCGTTCCACTAACTGAGCCGCACGACAATGCCGTCGCCCGCCATTGGTCCCACTCGCTCGCCGGTGTATAAATTGGCGTAGGCACGCATCGCTTCGCGCCACAGCTGACACGACTTCGATTGGTCACCGACTCCAATCCGCGGCCGCGGCTCTCATTCAAAGAAATGCCGCCAGTTCCCTCCGGCTGGCTCCGTTGGCTTCCCGGTCTGTACACGCTTCGCCACTACGATCCATCCTGGCTGCGGCGCGACATCGTCGCCGGACTCGTCATGACCGCGATGCTCGTCCCCGTTGGCATCGCTTATGCCCAGGCCTCTGGACTGCCGGGCATCACCGGTCTTTACGCGACCATCGTGCCGCTGCTCGCGTATGCCCTCTTCGGGCCGAGCCCCATCTTGATCCTCGGTCCCGATTCTGCGCTTGCCGCTGTCATCCTCAGCGTGGTTGCGCCGCTTTCCGCGGGTGACCCGGAGCGCGCCATCCGCATTGGCGGCCTGATGGCTGTCGTCTCCGGACTGCTCTGCATCGCCGCCGGGCTGGCCCGCCTCGGCTTCCTCACCGAGCTTCTTTCCAAGCCCATTCGCTACGGTTACATGAACGGCATTGCGCTCACTGTGTTGCTCAGCCAGGTGCCCAAGCTGTGTGGATTCTCCGTCGATGGCGAAGGGCCGCTGCGCCAGCTTTGGGGTATCATCCAAAAAGTTGCCGCCGGCGCGACCAATACCACAGCGCTTGCCATCGGCCTCGGAACCCTCATTCTGATCTTTCTGCTTAAGCGCTGGCCGCGCGTACCGGGAATCTTACTGGCTGTCGTCGCCGCCACACTCGCGGTCGCCGTATTCGATCTTGCTCGCCGTACCGGAGTTTCCGTGCTCGGTCCTTTGCCGCAGGGACTGCCTCTGCCGCAACTCCCGCTTGTGTCCTTGAACGACCTCTCCCCCATCCTCATGGGTGGCGCGGCTGTCGCTCTCGTCTCGTTTGCCGACACCAGCGTGCTCTCGCGCACCTACGCCGCGCGTCTACGCGTCGCCGTCGATCCCAATCAGGAGATCGTCGGCCTCGGTGCCGCCAACCTCGCCGCCGGATTCTTCCAGGGCTTTCCCATCAGCAGCAGTTCGTCGCGCACGCCGGTTGCCGAAGCCGCGGGAGCAAAAAGTCAGCTCACGGCAGTAGTGAGTGCCATCTCTATCGCGTTGTTGCTGGTGCTCGCGCCGCAATCGCTGCGCTACCTTCCCAACACTGCTCTGGCGGCTGTCGTAATCGCCTCCGCCATCGGTCTTTTTGAAATCTCTGATCTCCGTCGCATCTACCGCATCCAGCAGTGGGAATTCTGGCTGTCCATGGTCTGCTTCGCGGGCGTGGCCGTCTTTGGTGCGATTCAGGGCATCGGCATCGCCGTCATTCTCGCAGTGGTCGAATTCTTGTGGGACGGCTGGCGCCCCCACTCCGCCATTCTCGGCCGTGTGGAAAACCTGCAGGGCTTTCACGACACTGCGCGTCATCCCAACGCCCGCACCATTCCCGGCCTGGTTCTCTTCCGCTGGGATGCGCCGCTCTTCTTCGCCAACGCTGAGCTTTTCAATCAGAGCGTTCTCCGTGCCGTGGCCAATTCGCCCACACCTGTGGAGTGCGTAATCGTGGCCGCTGAGCCCGTCACCAGCGTCGACGTCACCGCCGCTGACGCACTTGCTGCCTTATTGGAGGCATTACAGGACGCCGGCATCCGCCTGTGCTTCGCCGAGATGAAAGGTCCCGTGAAAGACAAGCTGAAGCGTTTTGAGTTGTTTGATCGCCTCGGAGCGCAGAACTTCTTCCCTACCATCGACGAAGCTGTCAACTCGTGCGGACCTGTTTCGTCCTCATCCAACCCGTCACAATGAGCAGCACGAGCAGTGCCAGGTTCGCCCATCCAAACCAGTCTCCGAAGCGGTTGTAGAGCGTAGCCTCATGTTGCACCGGAACCGTCGACACCAGATTGTCAAACGCCGCCCCTCCGGTCGTGCGCTCGCCCAGCACGCGCCCGCGGTTGTCCGTCACGGTCAGGATTCCCTGCTTTGGCGAGCGCACGATGCTGAAGCCACTCTCCACGCCACGCAGGATGGCCATGCGTCCATGCCACCAGCCATCCGCAACAAAATCCCATGCCGGAACGACCAGCAGCGCTGTGCCGTCGTTTCCATACTCGCGGCTGAGCTGCGGAAAATCCATGTCCTTGCAGATCTGGACGCCAAACTTCCCGGCCGCATCAGTCCATTCCGTGCGCGTGGTGCCGACCGTGAGCTTGCCCTCGAATGCCGGTAGCATGTGGTGTTTGCTGTAGGTTTGAATCGATCCGTCGGGAAAGTACAGCCGCGCCTCGTTCCACTTCGCTCCGTTCGTCGGATGAATCACCCCGACCACGATCAGCGCGTTCGTCTTGGCCGCGGCGGACCGCAGGAGTTCGTCGGCGTCCGGCAATTCCCCGTCCGCCAGGACCGCGATCTTTTCCGGAATCACCACCACGCTTGCCCCTTGTGTCGCCAGCGCTTCGGCCTGCACAGCGTACTCGCGTAGTAAGCGGAATGTGTCTGCTGGCTGTTCGGTGAGCAGGTTCTGGCGCTCGTCCGACGCAACCAGTCCGACCCGCACCGTATGCACCCCTGCGGGAGCGCTCACCAGCCGCCACGCGCCAAAACCCAGCACGGCAACCAGCACCACAGTTACGCCCAGCGCCAGATTCCTGCGCTCACCCGTGGAGCCCGTTCGCCCGATCATGATCGCGAGTGCCGCAGTAAATAGGAACAGGCAGAAGCTGATGCTCCAGATGCCAGTCACCGATGCAATCTGCAGAATGGGCAAGAAGTCCATCTGGGTGTAGCCGAGGTTGCCCGCCGTGCTGTGTGGCGACGTGAGCGCATTGAGAAATTCCATCGATACCCAGAAGCTCGGAAGCACCAGCGCCGCCCGCCAGAGCGATTTCTGCAGCATCCATCGATACAGCAGAACTCCCGCTGCAAACGCCAGTGCCGGCAGGCAAATGATCAGCAGCGTGACCGTCAGCGGTGTCTCCAGCAGCCGGCGGAAGTAGTTCCACAAGTTCAAGCCGCCGAGCGCCCACGCCAGAAACGCCACAACAAACGCTGTGCGCCGCGACACCCGCGCAGCCAGCACCAGGACGGGCACCGGCGCAATCCACGTCAGCCACCAATGCGGATGCAGTCCGGTCGCAAAGTACAAAGCGATAGCGGACGACAGCACCGCAAACCCGGCAACAATATCTTCGGAGAAGTTCATGGGCTCGACTGCTTTGAGTGTACGCAACTCGCCGGGGCCTGTATTTCACCGGTCGCTCTGTGATCGGCTAACACACTACAATCATCGTCGTGCCCGAAAACATGCCTGCCTATCGCGGCCGCCTGGCGCCGTCGCCCACCGGTCTGCTTCACATCGGCCATGCCGCCACCTTCTGGACGGCCTACCAGCGTGCTCTGAAAAGCGAAGGCATATTCGTTTTTCGCGACGAGGACCTCGACCCTCAGCGCTCGAAGCCAGAGTTTGCCCGAGCCATGATCGAGGATCTTCGCTGGCTCGGAATCCACTGGCACGAGGGTCCCGACGTCGGCGGCCCCTTCGGTGCCTATCGCCAAAGTGAACGTCGCGAGCTGTACCTCGCGGCGTGGAGGCAACTCTATGAAATGGGAGCTATTTATCCCTGTACCTGCTCGCGCAAAGACCTGCTGCTCGCTCCCACCGCTCCCAACGAAGGAGACGATGAGCCGCTCTATCCCGGTCACTGCCGCAACCCGTTGGGTGGCGCCCCGAAGTACCATTCTCCGGCGGGTGTGAACTGGCGCTTCCGCGTGCCTGACAACGAAGTTATTTTATTTCACGACAATCGTTTAGGCGTGCAGTCGTTCGTCGCCGCCGAAGACTTCGGCGACTTTGTGGTCTGGCGCCGCGACGACGTTCCCGCCTACCAGCTCGCGGTGGTGGTTGACGACGCTGAGATGCAGATCACGGAAGTTGTTCGGGGAGAGGATCTTCTGAAGTCCACGGCGCGCCAACTGCTGCTGATTCGGGCGCTGGGCTTGCCGGCTCCACAGTATTATCATTGCGAATTGCTCCGCGATGAAGCGGGCCGGCGATTAGCTAAGCGTCATGATTCCTTGAGCTTACGGACGCTGCGCCAGCAAGGGCTGACGCCTCAGGACGTACTTGCGCTGTGCGGATTTTAGCGATGCACAAAAAGTCCATTGCGTTAAGCCGCTCAAAAGATTATCGTTACGCCGAAATTGGAGGAGCCCAATGAAAGTGAACTGGGGTGCAATTCTGCTGGCTGCAATCGTGAATTTTGGCTTCGGAGCAGTGTGGTTTGTGACGTTTCTGCACCTGTGGTTGGCCGGCACACGTATGTCCCCTGAAGAGCAGCAGTTATGGATGACCCATCCGAGTTTTTGGCCGCGCATCATTTCGATTCTGTGTAGCATCGGAATGGCGCTGGTGATGTCTTGGGTAATGGGTATCTCCTGTAGATTCAGCTTCTTCCGCGGCCTCGTGACGGGCCTGATGGTGGGCATTGTAGCTGCCTTGGCAATGATTACCGAATTGGCGTTCGAGTTGCGCTCCAGCAACGACATGTTCATCGCGGCAGCCTACCCTCTTATCGGCTGTGTACTTATGGGCATTGTCATAGGCGTCTGGAAGCCCAAAGGCGCCCCTGCGGACTCATAAAGGCGCGGCCGTTTTGTTACGGATATAATCGACGGATATGGCTTCCACTCCCGCAGCTCCCGTTGCCACGCAGACTAAGTATGAGCCTGTCATAGGGTTAGAGGTTCACGTCCAGCTCCTGACCAGGACCAAGATTTTCTGCGGCTGCTCCACCCAGTTCGGCGATCCGCCGAACACGAACGTCTGCCCGGTGTGCTTGGGGTTGCCGGGAGCACTGCCCGTGCTCAATCGGCAAACGGTTGAATTTGCAGTACTTGCGGCGATGGCGCTGAACTGCGAGGTGCGCGAGAACTCCATCTTCGCGCGCAAGAACTACTTCTATCCCGACCTCCCCAAGGGTTACCAGATCTCACAGTACGACAAGCCGATCGCGGAGCATGGCTACATCGAAATCAATGCCCCCGGTGATGATAAAAAGCGCATTGGAATCACAAGGTTACACATGGAGGAGGACGCCGGAAAATCACTCCACGACGGTCTACCCGACAGTCGCGAGTGGACGTCCATTGACCTCAACCGCACTGGCGTACCGCTGATCGAGATTGTCAGCGAGCCCGACATCGCCTCGCCCGACGAGGCTTGGGAGTACCTGACGCGGTTGAAGGAAATCATTCTGTACACAGGAGTTAGCGACTGCAATATGGAGGAAGGGTCACTGCGCTGCGACGCCAACATCAGCGTTCGACCGGCCGGCCAGAAAGAGTTCGGCACCAAGACCGAAATCAAGAACGTGAACTCCTTCCGCTTCATACGGCAGGCGCTGGAGTATGAGATCGAGCGCCACATCCAGGTCCTGCGGTCGGGCGGCGCTATCGTACAGGAAACACGACTATTTAACCCTGCCGAGGGACGGACGTACAGCATGCGGTCGAAAGAGCAGGCGCACGATTATCGCTACTTCCCCGAGCCCGACCTGCTGCCGCTGGTTGTGGATTCGGCGTGGCGGCAACAGATAGCCTCGAAGCTACCAGAACTCCCTGAGGCCAAGAGACTTAGACTCGTCGAACAGTACGGCATCACAGACGCCGATGCAGCCACGCTGACGCGTACGCAGGCCATGGCAGACCAGTTCGAGGCAGCGGCGAAGGCGGCCAAGAACCCCAAGCGCGTGGCTAATTTATTGCAGGCTGAGGTCTTAGGCCGATTAAAGGCAAAGGGGTTGGAGATCGAGCAGTCGCCGATTTCCATGAAGGGCATCGCCATGTCCGCCGACCTGGTGGAGTCGGGAGCGATTAGCGGCAAGATTCTAAAGGACTTATACGATCTTGCCTTCGAGCGCAACGAAGACTTCTGCGCCATCTATGAAGCGGAAAAGCCGCAGCAGATCACAGATACCGCGGTCATCGAACAGCTGATCGAAGAAGTGATTGCCGCTAACCCCAAGCAACTGGAGCAATTCCGGGCTGGTAAGAAGACCGTGGCGGGCTTTTTCGTGGGCCAGATTATGAAGGCCTCCAAGGGGCAAGCGAATCCGGCTCTGGTGAACGAACTGCTGACCAAAAAGCTTGAGGGATAGGCTGGCGAACATACCCAGGGCCAATCGCGAACACTGACGATTTGTTAGGCTGTTCTTTCGCATGCCACTTCGGTTCCCGATCGCCCTTATCGCGGCTTCCGTGCTGCTCGTGCTCTTCATCCTGACAGGATGCGGCATGCCGGGGGCACCGCAACCACCTTCGCTGCAACTGGCGCGGCCAGTGGAAGACCTGACGGCTTCGCGCAAGGGCAACAAGGTCCATCTGGAGTGGACTCTGCCGCGCAAGAACACCGATCGCACGCTGGTGAAAAACGTCCCGGAAACTATTATCTGCCGAAACCTGGGAACGGAGCTGATGAGCAACTGCGCGGACGTGGCGCGGGTGGAGAACCCGAAGTTCGAAGAAGTGAAGAAGGGCGAGAAGCCGCAGGTGGTGCGCGTGAAGTACGATGACACGCTGCCGACGTCGCTGGACGAGCAGCACCCGGCGGGCTTTGTACGCTATGCGGTGGAAGTGCTGAACGCGCGCGGGCGCAGTGCTGGGCTTTCGAACCAGGTGCTGATTCCGGTGGCGCCGACCATCGATCCGCCGGCGGAGCTGACGGTGAAAGTGGAGGCGGACGGCGTGCTGGTGGCGTGGACGGGCGCGACGGTTCCGGAAGCGCCCGACGGGCTGACCTATCGCTACCGGATCGAGCGCAGTGTGGCGGGTGCAAATGCGTACATTGGGCTGGCTGACGTAGAGCCGGGAGCCGAGGGCTCTTACCTGGACAAGACGTTTGCCTGGGAGACGAAGTTCGACTACCGGATCACGACGATGACGGAGGTGCGTGCGAAAGGGCTCGACATGACGGTGGAGGGCGCGGATTCGAAGGCGGTGGAGGTGTTCACCAGGGATGTATATCCTCCGGCCGAGCCAACTGGATTACAGGCGGTGTATTCGAGCGTGGGACAGAAACCGTTTATCGATCTAACGTGGGCCCCGAACATGGAGAGCGATCTGGCGGGGTACAACGTGTACCGCAGCGAGACTGGCGGTGAGGCAGTGAAACTGAATGCGAAGCCGCAACCGGTGCCAGCTTATCGCGACGAGACTGTGCTGCCGGGAAAGACCTATGTGTACTCGGTGACGGCGGTGGACGTGCGAGGGAATGAGAGTCCGAAGTCGGTGGAGGCGAAGGAGACCGCGGCACGTTAGTTGACAGTGGTCGGTTGTCGGTGGTCAGGACGGGCAAAGCAATGGCAGACTGTGCGAAATACGCGGATACGGCTGTGGCAGAAAAGCATAGGCGGATCACAATCGACGGGGCGCACACTGGGGCCAGAAATCGCAGAGTTCGACTTGCTTTTGCCAGAGGAAGGTCTCGGTATGCGATTTTGCCGGTTTGAACACAATGACTCGATTCGATATGGGCTGATCGAGCAGGGCAAGGGAGGCGAGGTGATTGGGCGCGCCCTGCCCACGATGCCCACGTCGATTTACGACTTTGAAGGCGGGGTGACAGTGGAGCTGGCCGTCGACGCGGTGCGGCTGCTGGCGCCGGCTGTTCCGACGAAGATTGTGTGCGTGGGGCGCAATTATCGCGAGCACGCGAAGGAGCTGCACCACGAGGTTCCGATATCGCCGCTCATTTTCTTGAAGCCTCCGTCAGCGGTGCTGGCACCTGGCTGCACGATTCGGCGGCCGGTGAAGCTCTCGCAGAGGGTGGACTACGAGGGCGAGTTGGGCGTGGTAATTGGCAAGCGCTGCCGCGACCTGCGCGAAGACGAAGATGCGCGTGATTACATCCTGGGCTATACCTGCGTGAATGACGTAACGGCGCGCGACCTGCAAAACAAAGACGGGCAGTGGTCGCGGGCGAAGGGCTTTGACACGTTTTGCCCCATAGGGCCGATTGTGGTGTCGGGGCTGGATCCGTGGGCGGGAATGCGGGTACAGACGCGGGTGAACGAAGAACTGCGACAGGATGGGACGACAGCGGATTTCATCTTCGCGCTCGACGAGATCATGCGGTACATCTCGGCGGTGATGACGTTGGAGCCGGGCGATGTGATTGCGACGGGAACTCCGGCAGGTGTAGGACCGCTGCGGGCGGGGGACGTCGTGGAAGTGTCGGTGGAAGGCGTGGGGACGCTGGAGAATCCGGTGGGCGACCGGTAGGGCAAGTTGTCATTGGTCGGCAAAGAGCAAGGATAAGAGATTGGGCGGCAGGAGCACGCAGCACACGTAACATTCCAGGGCAGATTCTGAATTCACTCTACAGCAGGGTATTCAGGATATTGGCAGCCTGTGGAACACGCGGAGCGGAAGCGCGCTATGCTATCCCCAGCAAGCCATGAATTCCCTCGGTTATTACCCGGTTGTGGCGCTCGGAGCGGTGGCGGCCATTGTGGGGTACGCACTGCTGTCGAAGAAGCAGAAGCCGGCGACGGACGCGATGGAACGCGAGCGGCGGACGAAGCTAACGCAGGGCGGGCGGATTATCGACGGGACGGTGATCGACGTGCAGGAGATCGAGGAAACGCCGCAACAACGGCAAATGATCCTGCTGATCTATACCTACGATGTGGCGGGTGTGACGTACGAGGCATCGCAGGATGTGACGTACCTGCGGCAGTTTATCGACCTGTACTCGTGCCGGCTGGGGCTGCACGCCTCGGTGAAATATGACCCGCACAATCCCGGAGACTCAATTGTGATCTCGGAGACGTGGTCGGGCCTGCGGGAGTCGCCGATACGGATGAAGAAGCGGCCTGCAGCCAGCTAGGTCGACCGATATACCTTGCCGCAAATTCGCACGTCTAAAAAGTAAGCGCCGGCTGCCTTACGAATACCTGCTGTGGTAATGCCGCCGGTTGTTACAATGGATTTTTATGCATAGTCTGCCCCTTCCTCTGGCCGCCTTTTTAGCCGGGATATTGTCGTTTCTTTCGCCCTGCGTACTTCCGCTGGTGCCGGGATACGTGTCGCTGATTTCGGGGGCGTCAGTAGAGGACGTGCAGACGGAGTCGAAGCCGCTGCTGGGGCGGGTGATGCTGCATTCGCTGACGTTCATCCTGGGTTTCAGCCTGGTATTTATTGCATTGGGTGCAGTAGCTACCGGAGTAGGCCAACTGGCGAACGAATATCACAACCTGCTGGCGAAAGTGGCGGGGATCATTGTAATCGTCTTCGGTTTGCACCTGACGGGGCTGCTGAAGATTAAGGCGCTGTACGCCGATAAGCGCATGCATGATGTGAAAGGCAGCGCGACCGCGTGGGGCTCGTTCGCCGTGGGATTTGCGTTTGCGTTCGGTTGGACGCCATGCATCGGGCCGATTCTGGCCACTATTCTGGTGCTGGCCGGCGCACAGGAGACGGTGGCGAAGGGCGTTCTGCTGCTGGCGGTGTACTCGCTGGGGCTAGCCGTACCGTTTCTACTGACGTCGCTGGGCGTGGACCGATTTTTGGGTTTCTACACGAAGTTTCGCCGACACCTGCACACGGTGGAAGTGGTCAGCGGGGTACTGCTGATCGCCGTCGGAGTGCTGATCTTCATGAACAACCTGAAACTGCTATCCGGGTATCTGTCGTTTTTGAACCGGTTCGCGTTATAGAGGCTGCAAGATCGTGAAACGCAATGCAATCGTGTTTGTGGCGTTATGCCTGGCCATTTTTTTCATGGTGGCCAGCGGAAAGTACCTGACGCGGATCCGCGCGCAAAAAAACGGCAATCCGACGATGGTGGGCGATGTGCGCGGCGTGACCGCGCCGGACTTCGACCTGATGTCGCTGGACGGCAAGCGGGTGAAGCTCTCTGACTTCCGCGGCAAGGCCGTGCTGCTGAACTTCTGGGCGACCTGGTGCTCGCCGTGCAAGGTGGAGATGCCGTGGTTCGTTGACCTGCAGAAGAAGTACGGTAAGGACGGACTGGTGGTGATCGGCGTGGCCATGGATGACTCGGAAGCGCCGAAGATCGCGGAGTTCGCGGCAGAATTGGGAGTGAACTATCCGGTGCTTCTGGGAACGGATAAGGTTTCCGAAGCGTACGGAAGCGTGGACTATCTGCCGACGAGTTTCTACATCGATCGGGATGGAAAGATCATCGGCAAGGGAGTAGGGCTGCTGGGCCGGCGCGAGATTGAAGACAGCGTACAGAAGGCGCTGGCGTCGCAACCGGCGACCGGCACGAGGCAGGCATCACGGGCTGCCCTTCCTGCAGGGCGTGCGGAACGACTGCCGGCAGGAGCACCATGAAGTTCGCCGGCTTAGCTTTGATGTCCTGCCTGCTGCTGGGTGGCATGGGCGTCGCGCAGGAAGCGGGGCGGAATCCGCCGTCCGTAGAAATGGCGCCGGTAGGGAAAGTGCAGGTCAAGCCAGGCGGAACGGCGAATGTACAGCTGGACTTTCGCGTGGGCAACGAATTCCATATCAATTCCAACAAGCCGCACTCGGAGCTGCTGATCCCAACGGTGCTAAAGCTCGAGGGCGACGGGCCGGTCACGGTAGCAAGCCTGAAGTACCCCGCGGGGCAGGATGTGGCATTTCCGTTTGCGCCGGGCGAGAAGCTCAGTGTGTACAGCGGAGACTTCTCGATTACGGCGGTGGTGATGGCCGGCGCCAATGCAGTGAAGGGCGACTATCCGGTTAGCGGCAAGCTGCGGTTCCAAGCCTGCGACAAGAGTGCATGCTTCCCACCGAAGTCAATTCCCGTGAAATTTGCAGTGACGGTCGCGGCGAAGTAATTCGCTTTTGGCATCGGGGTTGGGCACACGGCGCAACCGGCAGCGGCACTAGGGCCAGATGATCTCGGTCAGCAGGGCTACGACGTGCGCGACAGCAGCGTTGTCGGTGCCTACGCCTTCCGGCGTTTTCGCCTTGATTCCCACCTGAGTGGGTTGCACACCGAGCAGCGTCGCGAGGTTGTTCTGAATCGCCTGGGCATGGGGGACAATTTTGGGCGCGGCAAGGACGAGGGTGCAATCCACATTCCCGACGGTGTAGCCGCGCGCGTTGATCTGCCGGACGGCCTCGGCGAGAAAGACAGCCGAGTCGGCGCCCTGCCATTGCGGATCGCTGGGCGGAAAGTAGCTGCCGATGTCGCCTGCGGCGACTGCGCCAAGAAGAGCGTCAGTGAGTGCGTGGAGTAGTACGTCGCCGTCGGAGTGGCCGGCGAGTCCGCTGTGGTGCGGCAGGGTGAGGCCGCCGATCTTGAGCGGAATGCCGGGCTTGAACTCGTGGGAATCCCAGCCAAAGCCGATGCGGGGAACGCGGACGACGTGAGTGTTAAAGGACACGATGGGCTACCCTTTGGCTCCGGCTTTGGAGAGGCTTTGCTGCGATAGATAGAACCGGGCGAGTTCCAAGTCGCCGGGAGTGGTGATCTTGATGTTGCGCGGCGATCCCATGACAACGTGAACCGCAGAGCCTGCTCGCTCGATGAGCGAAGCCTCGTCAGTACCGAGAAAGCCGTCGGCGGTGGCCTCGTCGAATGCCTTCTTGAGCAGGCCGAAGCGGAAGCCCTGTGGGGTCTGCGCCATGACCATACGCTCGCGCGGCACGGTAGCCAGGACGACGGCACCGTCGGCGGTGCGATCGACCTGCTTGACGGTGTCGATCGCGGGGATGCCGGCGATCACAGCGCCGTACTTTTCGACACCCTCGATGACGCCATTGATGGTGGCCTCGTCCACGAAGGGGCGCACCGCGTCGTGCACGAGGACGATGTCGTCGGGATCGGCGTCGAGCGAGGCGAGAGCGTTGGCAACCGAGTTCTGGCGGTGCTCGCCGCCCTCGACGACGTGAATGAGCTTGTGGAAGCCCTCGTGCT
>Ga0335071_10001445_pt1 | contig 25616 bp, 26 predicted proteins | sample Lox_Sample_15_FD_206724 | JGI IMG/M metagenome (GOLD analysis project Ga0335071, IMG submission 206724) | Soil microbial communities from Loxahatchee National Wildlife Refuge, Florida, United States - Lox_Sample_1.5 | ecosystem: Environmental > Terrestrial > Soil > Wetlands | place: USA...
CACCAGCTGTGGCAGAGAGCGATATCGAACCGGATCCTGAAGAACTGTTCACCGTCAGCACAGCAGCGGTGCTCGTGGCCTTTCCCGCACTATTGGTGACAACCGCAACATATTTCGCTCCATCATCCGCCGTGCTAGTGGCGGGAGTCGTGTAGGTCGCCGACGTGGCGCCTGCGATCACACTCCCGTTCTTTGTCCACTGATACTCGAGAGGTGCCGTGCCACTGGCAACGACACTGAAGGTTGCTGAAGCTGGGGCAGTCACTGTCTGGTTCTGAGGCTGGGTGGTAATTGAGGGAGCACCAGTACTCGAGGGTGAGTGCGATGTTCCTCCGCAATTTGTAACGGTTGTGCTCGCAAAGAGTGCTACCGTTCCAACAATTGCAAATGCGAACCGTTCGACGAATCTGCCGCGTAACGGCGGAAGGGGAATCGCGTTCCATGTGGTAGACATGCCCGGAAAAACCAGGGCGTTTGGATGATCGTCCAATGGCAAGAGTTGGCGCCGGACAGACAGATCACGCCCTGCTATTGCGCGATCACAAGAAGTTTTCCCAGGACGAGAACATAACCAATGATGGCAACAATCCCGTGTGTTCGTATGGCACGATAGCTCGCCGGCCAAGGGAACATTAGAACGCCAAAAAAAGGCTTCAGCTTGTCAGGCCAGAGAAGGCCAGCAACGCCGAAAATCAGGTTTACCTGTACAAGTACACAAAAAACTAGAGTATCCATGGGACTAGTGGTGGGGACAACTAGTTTATTAGAAACCGTCATGCTCTGAAAAGCCAAAGTTCGCAGGGAGATGTACTTCTGGTACCCACCAGAGCCCTGACGCAGGAGAATTCCCGACTGACCACGGGACCACCCCGCCTCACCTAAACCCTCACCGTACACTTACTTCCGTAACGTTTGAGACCTTACCTTTTCGTCTTACCCTTGAGAGGTACACCAGCAGCTCGAGGAGCTTCCTATCTCCGACGTCAACACATCGCAAGGGGCGCGTGCAGCTTCGGCCCGGGCGTTTGTCCACAGCTTGAACATCCTCATCAAGTACGCGCGGATGTACGGCTACGATCATAAGCGGACCGAGTCCCAGTTTGAGACCACTTGGAACGAACTGGAGAGTGCACTTCCAGCCGGCGGCTTCTTGCTGGGTGTTTCCGACAACAAGCTCCTGCTCGATGGTATTCCGCTCGAATCCGGGCAGTCCGAAAAGAGTTTTGCCACACTGTTGACGACTGCTGGTCTGGCGAGCTTGCATTTCTCCAAAGATGTTACAGAAGAAGATTTCGTGCGCCTGGTGCGAGCCTTCATGGTCGCGGGCTCCAAGGCCGGCGACGTTGCAAAGCAGATCAAGGATGCTCTCGGTACGAAGCAGGGCACGATCAAAATCAACGAGGTAAAGTTTGTCGCAGCGGATCCGCTTACCGGCGACGTCAGTATCGCGGCGCAGATCGCCGCCCAGACGCTCGGCCCTGAGTTCAAGCAGTGGCTGAACGATCCCCAAAAACTCTTGCAGCTGATTGCTGCCGCCGAGGGCGCGACGTCGGGGGGTAAGGGCGCGGGAGATGGCACTCCGATGGTTCCGCTCGGGAGCGTTCCGAATGTTTCCCTCGGAAACGGCGCTGCAACCGGCTCTGGAGGTGGTGGACCCGCTCCTGGATCAGGTCAGGCCGCTGGTGGTGGCTCTGCTGCTGGCGCTGCTCCAGCGTGGACCGGTAATGTCGTCCCGCTCCAGGAGCAGGAGGTCATTCAAGCGATTCGCCTGCTGACTCGTTTCGGTCAGGTGCAGCAGGATCCCGGCGTCAAAGAAGAAGACCTGCACAAAGAGCTTTCCCAAACTGATCCCAACACTCGGTTGAATCTACAGCAGCTACTCGGGAGCTTGGCGGCAAAGGCCGCCACAGCGGAAGAAGAAGATACTCCGCTTCTCATGAAGGCCGCTGAGCATATGGCCATTCGCTTCGCACTGGAGCGTTACCAGAAGGGCGAAATAAAGGTCAATGCCGTCCACCAGATGATGGAGCACATGAGCCGGCAAATGGACTCCCTCCGTCAGATCCTCAAGATTCAGGAAGAAAAAATGAGCAAGGCCGGGATTCTGGTGGAGTCCCACGCCGACATTTTGGATCGCATGTTCTGGGCCGAAGTGCCCGAGTCCGGCAAGCGTAGCGTGCTGCTTTCGCACGAAGCACCGTGTGTTCCGCCACGGAACCTGCGCCAGTTCGTCGAATTACTGCTCGATCGTGACGACCGCCAGCTGGCCACTGACATTTTGAATAACTATTCCGGCTGCCTGGGTGCGAAAGATACCGAGCCGCGTCGCAGGACGGCGATAGGTTTAAGCCAGCTTGCAGATCTGTATGCCCGTTTGGGCGGAGACCCCATGGGGCAGGCCATTCGCAAGCTCAGCCAGCAAATCATCGCTGAAAAAGACGCAGAAATGCAGAGCCTCCTCGGCGCAGCGTTTGTCCGCTTAAGCCAGGAGGCGAGTGCCGCCAAGAACTACGGCGCGATCAACGAAGTCTGCGCCGGCATGGAACTCGTCAGCGTCGAACGCCCTGTCATGGTCAGCGATCTTCGCGCCCGCGTCGGTGTAGAGAATCGCCTGCCCGAGTTCATTGAAGAAGCGCTTCGGATGGATACGGTCCCGCCTGACATGCTTTCGGTTTTGCGACGCACCAGCCAGTCGGGCGCCGAACATTTGGCAGATCGCTTTTTCCGCTGCATGCGCCGCGACGAGTGCGACCGGATGATCGAACTCGTCAAGGAGTTGGGTTCACCGATCCTTCTCCAGCTTCGCGAAATACTGCGAACCGGCCAAGCACGCCAGGCATCAGGCGGAGTAGGCCTCATCAGTCGTCTCGACGTGGGAACACTCCTCGAACTGCTCCCTGTTCGCCTTCCGGAATGGAATCGCTTCTATCACGATATCGTTGTGCGTCAGATTGCCTACGGCAATGCCCCTGATCGTGGCCGCACGCTGCTGGAACTGGCGGAAGTCCTCGATCCCTTTGTGCTCCCCGAGGCTGTCGACGAGATCGGTATGAGTGGCGATGTGACCGCCGTACCTCCTCTAATTGCGATGGCACGACCTGGAGACGCTGCGTCACGATCTCCCTACGTGCAATTGAAAGCAATTGAGTCGCTTGGCAGGCTCAAAGATAACGAATCCATTGCCACCCTGCGCGAAATTTTCGAAGCCAAAAAGACATTCGGATGGGTCTATCACCGGGAGTTGCGAATCGCAGCGGCTCAAGCATTGTCGAAAACTGATCCTCGCTACAGTACTCAGGTGATGTCCGATAGCGGTCTCGAAGCCGCCGAACTGGCCATCGCGCCATTGGATGCTGCCCCGGCATGCCCATGGGTTCGTCAGCGCCGTTATGAGCGCATGATCTTGGCCAAGACAGTCAACGGGACAATCGGAAGCTCCTGGGGCAAATCAAAGATTCTCATCCGCGAACTGAGCCTCGGCGGAGGAATGGGGACTAAGGAGGACAATCTCCGTATCGGCAGCGAAGCCGATCTGGAGATCTCCCTGGGCATGCGGTCCAAGATACGGGCACATGTTCTGCTCCGCCGTGCCCGCGTCAACGAGGTTGGATTTGAAATCGTGAGCACCGATCTCGAGAGCCGTTACAAGCTCCGGCGCCTATTGGTCGAGGCGCTGAATTCGAGTCCTCAAACCAAGGCCGGTGAGTGGTCGGGCGAGAGAAAAATATAGAAAAGCAGATTCAAACTTAGGCATGGAAAAAGCCTCCTCGTTGGACGAGGAGGCTCTTGATTTTTCAACTCTAAAGCTCTTACTTCACCTTCAAGAAGATGATCGCCAGGGTGTAGAGCGCCAGCGATTCAATCAGCACCAGGCCCAGAATCAGTGCAAACTGGATTCCTGGACGCGCGGCAGGGTTCCGGGCCAGCGACTCGGTAGCCGAGGCAACGGCCTTGCCCTGTGCGAGGCCGCAAACGGCCGAGGCGATCGCCATCGAGAATCCGGCAGTGATGGCGACCCAATTGGTCTCGCCCGCTGCGCCGCCCTGCGCAAACGCAGGCATGGCGAAGCAGAGCGCCGACAAGATCATAAAAATACGGCTCATGTAACGCATGGTGTTGCTCCTTGATGAAATTGCCGCCAGGAGGTGGTTGACGCCATACCGTGCAGACGCCCTCACACTGGAAGCCAGTACTCAGTACCCGGTACTCAGTGCCCAGTGAAGCCACTGAGTGCAGAGAACTGAACGCTGGCATCACACGCGAAACACGATCTCGATTCTCGACTGCTAGAACGAAGTAACTGCGTACCGAGTACTGAGTACTGGGTACTGGCTTTTAGTGTTCCTCTGCCACCGCTCCCGAAACATAAATGATCGACAGCAGCATGAACACATATGCCTGCAGAATCGCGACTACGATATGAAGGCCGCTGAAGATGATCGGAATACCGATCGGGATCATGGAAAAGAACACTAACGTGATCAGATCGCCCGCAAAAATGTTCGCCCAGAGTCGAACCGTCAATGAAAGCAAGCGGGCGAAGTGGCTAACGATCTCGATGGGAAGCATGAGTGCAGCCAGCAGAATTCGCGCTATCAGCGGCATACCCTCCATCGGCGGCCCAAAGAAGTGAAGCAAATACTTCACTCCGGAATGCTTGAATCCTTGCGCGTGATAATACAAGAACGAACAAATCGCGCAGCCCAGCGGCACAATCGGCACAGCGGTCGGAGACTCGAATCCAGGAATCAGCCCGATCAGATTGGACACCAGAATGAAAATGAAAATGATTGCGAAAAATGGTGTATACGGCTCGCTGTGATGCCCGATAATTTCGCGGCTCTGGCCGAGCACAAACCCTTCAATCCCCTCAAATGCGTGCTGAAGCGCGCCGGGCGATTCTACGGAAAGCCGGGAACGCAGCAGGAAGAAGACAATCAGGAGGAACAGAAAAACCAGCAGCTCCATCGCGAACGAATCCGAGATCGGAGCCGTCGGGTATTTCGGCTCGATATGCATCGTCCGCAGGAGCGCAGTCACGGGCCCCGCAAACAGATGATTCAGAATTTGGGCAAACCAGAGTTGTTCGTGCATCTGCTTTGATCGTAGCGCGAGCATCCGCGCGGGCGACTCGCCCACGCATCATAAACAGCAAAACTGCTATTCGTTCCCGCGAAAGGCTTTGTACAACTCGTAAGCCGCTTCGCAGGCAATCGCCCCAACGGGCAAAAACAACCCCGCGAACAGACCGGTTAAGCTCGCGGGGAAACTGGTTAATATAGCATACGCGGCGGTCCCCAACAATGCGTATCGAAGCAGGAACCGAGCCACTATCCCTTTGCCTGACTGCGGCTTACCCGTATTCGTAACCTTGTCCGCCAACCCCGAAACGCCAATCTTGAGCCATTCGAAATTCAGGTACGAGATGACTGCGCCGAGCAAGAACCCCAATGCCGCTCGCCACCCGAAAATGGTCCAGGTGGCAGCGCTCAAAACCGGACCCAGGATAAGCATGAAAGTCCGTAGCCGGGGCAAAGCGGATTCGTAGAAGGATTCTGAGATCTGCCCCGAGTCGGATGGTTGGGAAAAATCCTGCCGGTCGTCTCTCATCCGCGTTTTTAACAGTCGCCTCTAGGCTATCCAAGAGCAGCTTTTTACGCCGCACGACAGAGTGCGATATTCGGGCCTTTAGCTCCGTGGCTCAGCATCAGTTCGTATCCCGCGAGACGGTTCGAATCAGTTCAATCAGACCACCCGCGGTCCCAAGCAGCAGGCCAACTATGCTGATCCAATCCTTGTGCAGCCATTTATCCAGCAGCGCGCCAATCAGGTATCCCGCAACCGTTCCCGCTGGCAGCATAAACGCCAGTTGGCTATAACGGCCAAACTGCACCCATGGATTTTTCTTTCTATCGGGATCTTGGTCGGGAGGCATATGTCAAATGGTGTCATCCTCAGCGGTTTGCACAGCGAAGCGGAGCAAACTCGTAGTCGAAGGTCCCTACCCGGTAGAAGGGCTCAAGATACAGAAGGAATCGCCAGCCTATTGCATCAACTGTGCCACAGAAGCATGCCGCGCCAATCCCAATGTCCAGTTCACCATCTCGATAAAGCGGTTGGGCATCACGCCAATGTATACAGTGGCAAGTGCAGTCACGCCCAATGCCACGCGCATCGCGAAACTGACTGGAAGCCGCTCTTCACCCTTTTCGGGCTGACGCATGAACATGGCATTGGCAATCTTCAGGTAATAGTAGAGACCGAAGACCGAGTACAGCACTCCCAAGGCCGCCAGCACATAGTGCTTGCCCTCGATCAGGCTCAGAAAGATGAAGTATTTGCCCCAGAAGCCTGCCAGCGGAGGAATTCCGGCCAGCGACAACAGGAATACCAGCATCAACACCGCCTCGATCGGCGCGCGCGAATAGAGCCCGTTCAGGTCGTCGAGGTCGTCTCCAGCGACATTTCGGTGTCGCAGCGACGTTATCACCGCGAACGCTCCGATGTTCATGAATGTATACACAAGCAAGTAGATCAAAATTCCTTTGATCGCGTCAAAGAAAGTGTCGCTCGGCACCTCAGCTGTCGAAAGCGCCACCATTGCCAGCAGCATGTAGCCAACATGCGCAATGGATGAATACGCCAGCAGGCGCTTCGTATTCGTTTGCGTCAAGGCCGCAAAGTTCGCGCCTGTCATGGTTGCGATCGAAACAAACACCAGCATCGGCCCCCACACCGTGCGCATGGGATAAAGCCCCCACAGGACGATCCGTAGCAGCATGGCCCATCCCGCTGCTTTGACAGCGACTGACATGAAGCCGGTAATGCTTGTTGGCGCGCCTTCATAGGCGTCCGGCGCCCACTGGTGAAAGGGAACCGCGGCAATCTTGAAGAGAAGCCCCGTCATCGTCGCAAGCAGCGCCACAATTGCTACGGGCCGATATTGCGGATCGAGCATTCGTTTCGACAATTCCTGGGCGATGACGGTTAGCGTCGTGCTACCGCTCAACCCGTACAGAAGCGAAAGCCCGTATGCGAAAATCCCCGACGAAAATGCTCCGAGCAGTAGATACTTCAATGCCGCTTCATTCGAACGCCGATCGCGACGCAGAAATCCGACGAGGACATATGTCGAGATCGCCATCAACTCAAGACCGATGAAGATCAGGACGATGTCGAATCCGGCCGCCATGCACATCATTCCCGCGACGGAGAGCAGCAGCAGGGCATAGTATTCGCCATGGTTCTCGTGCTCGGTCTCGAGATACCGCACAGACATCAGGATCGCGATTGCGGTGCCTGCCAGGAACAGATACCAGAAGTAGATGGCGAAGCGATCGACCAGCATCGTGCCAAGCATCGCAGAATGGCCTGCGAGCCGCCGGTCCACCAGGAAGCTAAGGATTCCAGGCCTGAGAGGATTCCATATCGCAGCCGCGGAGAACCCGACACCGAAAAGGGCCATTACTGCGTTCAGCGACTTCTGATCCGGCGGAAGTATCAAGTCGATCAGCAGGATGCCAAGTGCGAACAGCGTAAGCAAAATGATCGGCAAGGCCAGCAGATAGTCCGTCGCTGAGAATCCGAGCGTGCCCACTATTTGGTTCCCTTCATTCTTGTTGATGCGGAGGCCGTAGCTGGCCGATTGTTTCCAACTGCTGCGACCGACACAGTCTGGACGGCAGCGGGAGCGGCGACCGGCGCCTGCAGAGAAGCACTTACTGCTGCTCCTGGCTGCGGATAATCCGGACGCACAATCGCGATCGTATGATTCACAGGCTGCTCAAGGATCTGAAAGAACGGCTTTGGGTAAAGCCCAATCCAGAACGCCATCACGAGGAGCGGCACGAATGTCGCCACTTCACGCGGAGTCAGATCATGCAGCTTTTCATTTTTCGGATTCGTAACCGTGCCGAAGAACACGCGCTGATACAACCACAGCAGGTACGCAGCGGCGAGAACCACCCCGGGCACAGCCCACGCGCCCCACTTCCAGCTCTCCATAAATGTCCCTTGCAGAATCGTGAACTCGCCGACGAACCCATTCAGCAGCGGCAATCCCATGGACGAGAGGAACATGATCATCGTGATCGTGGCATACACAGGCATCACGTTCGAGATGCCGCCGTACTCCGCAATCTCACGCGTATGCCGGCGTTCGTACAGAATCCCAACGATCAAAAACAGCGCGCCCGTCGAGATTCCATGGTTGATCTGCTGCAAGACGGATCCGCTGAGACCGGCCGGATTCAACGCAAAAATTCCCAGCGTGCAGAAGCCCAAGTGGCTTACCGAAGAATACGCCACCAATTTCTTCATGTCCTTCTGCATAAGGGAGACTAGCGCGCCGTAGATGATTCCGATAATCGAAAGCGCAATCATCCACCCGCGCACCTTCGTATGCGTCAGCACATCCGGGAAGAAGGGAAGCGAGAACCTGATGAACCCGTACGTCCCCATCTTCAGCAGCACGCCCGCCAGAATCACAGAGCCGGCCGTAGGTGCCTCCACGTGAGCGTCGGGCAGCCACGTATGGAAGGGGAACATCGGTACCTTGATCGCGAATGCGAAGAAGAAGCTGAGGAAAAGCAATGTCGCCGCATACGGCCCGTAGTCGGAATAAATCTTTGGCGCCGTTTCATACAGCGCCTGCAGGCTGAATGTGTACGCTCCGGCAACCGCGTGATGATGGAAGTAGAGGAACAGAATCCCCAGGAGCATTAACACCGAACCGGCCAGGGTATAGAGGAAGAACTTGATTGCCGCGTAAAGCTTTCTTGGCCCGCCCCATATCCCGATCAGCAGATACATCGGTACCAGCATCGCTTCCCAGAACACAAAGAATAGGAAGAAATCCAGCGCCATGAAGACGCCCAGCATGCCCGTCTGTAGTACCAGGAACCAAACGTAATACTCCTTCACGCGATTCTCGATTGCCGTCCACGACGACATGATCGAGATCCATCCGAGGAGTGTCGTCAGCATCACGAGCAGGAACGAAATGCCGTCGATGCCGAGCACGTATCCGGCGCCAATCGAAGGAATCCAGTTGTTCGCCGCCCCCTCCATGAACTTGAAGGGAGCCTGATCTCCGCTCTTGACCAGCGCCCAGAATACCGGTACCAGCGGTATCGAAACCAGAAATCCCGCCAGGGCAAAAATATTGGCGATCCACCGAATCGCGTCCTTGTTCTGCTTCGGGACAAACAAGAGCAGGATCGCGCCCACCAGCGGCGTGAAGAGAATGATCGAGAGTATGTGTGCTTCCATAGTTGCTCTTGGCTCTTTGCCTTCGGCTTTTGGCTAAGGGCCAAGAGCCAAAGACCAATAGCGGTTTACCGATACACGTAATAAAACACGAAGCCGACAAGACCTGCGGTCATGACGAGCGCATACCACTGCACCAGCCCCCACTCGAACAACCGCATCGGATAACTCAACATCCTCGCCAGAATCGGAGGTCCATTGACGCCGATTCCGTCGATAATCCACTTGTCCCACCAACTCGAAAGCGTTGCTGTCGCGCGCGTGATCCAACCAGCAGCATTGACCGCGCCATCAATAATGTGCGAATCAAACCACGAACTCGCTTCGCCTAATCCCATCACACCGAGGCGTACCCCGCCGAGCTTTCGCCGCCCAGTAAAGGCGTAGTCGTATCCCTCATCGACGTAGTACTTATTCAGCAGTGTCGTGTACACCGCAGGTGTGGCAGCATTGATCGGCTCCGCATATCTCTTGTCTGCTTCCTTGTAGAAGCGGGAAGCTGCCATCCAGCCCACAATCGCTGCGAGGACCGACAGGCCCATCAACCCATACTCAACCGGGCTAGTGCGCTCTTCTTCTTTCTCGCCCGCAGCCAGTTGCCCAGCCTTGCCTTCCTCGACGAGAACTTTCGCCTCGCCCCGCGCGAAAACAGGATCAAGATACTTTGCGAACCGATCGGATCCGCCGAGACTATGCGGCCATCCTAAGAACCCAGCAAATAGCGACATCACGGCCAGCACGACCAGCGGCACCGTCATGGAAGAGGGCGATTCGTGAATGTGATGCTCCACCTCATGACTCATCCGAGGCTTGCTGAAGAATGTCAGGTAGATCAGCCGGAACATGTAAAACGCGGTCATCAGCGCCGTCAGGTATCCAACGCCCCACAGAATCCGGTACGCGCCTCCCTCACTGGTCCATGTCTGCCACAGGATTTCGTCTTTAGAAAAGAATCCGGCAAACGGAGGAATTCCCGCGATGGCCAGCGTAGCGATGAACATCGTCCAGTAGGTAGTCGGAATCCGACCACGCAGGTCGCCCATGTTCCGCATGTCCTGCTCGCCGGACATGGCGTGAATCACGGATCCAGCGCCAAGGAAGAGAAGCGCCTTGAAGAACGCATGCGTGAAGACGTGGAAGACCCCCGCAGCAAACGCTCCGACGCCCAATGCCAAGAACATGTATCCAAGCTGCGAAACTGTCGAGTACGCGAGCACGCGCTTTATGTCGTTTTGTACCAGCCCAATCGAAGCCGCGAATATCGCAGTCAGCGCTCCGATAATCGCCACAACCTTCATCGAGGTCGGAGCCAGCACAAACAGCGCATTCGATCGCGCCACCATGTACACGCCGGCCGTCACCATGGTCGCTGCATGGATGAGCGCGCTAACTGGCGTCGGACCTTCCATCGCATCCGGCAGCCACACATAAAGAGGAAGCTGCGCCGACTTGCCACAAGCGCCCACAAACAGCAACAGAGTTGCCGCGGTAATAATTGGATCACCGATCTGGAATTGCCCGCTCCTCGCGAGATGATTCACGTCGACGTAGCGCAGTGAGCCGAAATACCAGGCGATGAAAAACATGCCCAGCAGGAACCCGGCATCGCCAATTCGGTTGACGATGAATGCCTTATTCGCCGCATCGCTCGCTGACTTACGCTGAAAGTAGAACCCGATCAGCAGATACGAGCACAGCCCCACGCCTTCCCATCCAACGAACATCAGCACGTAGTTGTTCGCCAGAATCAGCGTGAGCATCGAGAACATGAAAAGGTTCAGGTATCCAAAGAACCGATAGTACCCGCCCTCATGCGCCATGTAGCCAGTGGAATAAATATGGATGAGCATCCCGACGCCCGTCACAAACAGCAGCCAGATGCTCGAGAGCGGATCAAGCAGGAAGCCGGCATCCGCCTGAAACGCCGCCTGGGTCCCACCGTTGGTGACGTAATTCATGTGCCCGGTGTCGGTCCCGAGCCAGGTGTAGAGAATCTTCTGAAACGGCTGGTGATTATTCGCGTCGGCCCATGTGTTGTATTGGAGAACCGCCCCGCAGGCGAACAAGAAAGCCAGCGCCACAACGCCAACACACACAGCGTTCACCGACGATTTCTGCAGCCGCCGTCCAAAAAAGAACATGGTCGCCGCGCCGAAAGCCGGCAGCAATGGAATAAGCCAGATGTTGTTCAGAAATAGCATCGAACTGGGCACTGAGTACCGGGTACTACCGTTCACCACTTCAACAAATTCACTTCATCCACATTGACCGTCTCCTTATTACGGAAGAAGGCGATCAGAATTCCCAATCCAACGGCAGCCTCCGCCGCCGCATCAGTGATCACAAAAATGGCAAAGATTTGTCCATGCAACGCATTGGGACCATGGATGCTCTGCCAGTAACGCGAAAACGCAACGAGATTCAAATTGACGGCGTTCAAAATCAACTCAATCGACATCAGCACGATGACAACATTCCGCCGCGTCAGCACGCCAATGATCCCAAGCAAAAACAGCGCTGCCCCCAGCACGAGGTAGTGCAGCGTTGAGATGTTAAGCATTGCATCCATAAAGCTTGTAACTACTGGCTACTCGCTCTGCTTTCTAGCTCTTAACGGTTAACTAGAAGCTAAGACCTAGCAGCTGTCTTTCAAATCCTCTTCTTCGCCATCACCACCGCGCCAATGATGGCCACCAGCAGCAGCAGGGAAGCGATCTCAAACGAGAACATGTACATCCCCGTGCTGCGATCAAACAAGAACGAGGCAACGGCCTGCGTGTTCTGCGACTCGACGTACGAAGTTCGGCCTTCCGCAAACATCATTCGACCCTTCGAAGTCGTCGTATAAACAGCAATCAGCAGTCCACCCAACGCCGCAGCTGCTGCGATCCCGACTAGCCATTGTTTATTGAATTGCCGCTCTCTCGAAGCCCGCTCGATCGAGATCAGCATGATCACGAACAGAAACAGCACCATGATCCCGCCGGCATAAAGAATGATCTGCACGCCAGCGACAAATGGAGCGTAGAGCATCAGGTACAACGCAGCCTGCGCGAGAAGTGTCGTAATCAGCGCCAGCGCCGAGTGCACGGCATTCTTTCGCGTGATAACCAGAATGCCACCGATCACCATGACCGCAGCCAGTCCATAAAAGAACAAGGGCGTCGCAACCGGAGGATTCGCGACAGACGGATTCATCGCTGGAACACCCCCTGTACTTGCGCCCACAGTTCAGTCCGCATACCCACAGCGGCGGTGACGATTAGTAGCGCCAGTCCGGTTGGCAGCAGCACCTTCCATCCCACCTTCATCAACTGATCAAACCGATACCGCGGGAACGTGCCACGATACCAAATGTAGAGGTACATGAAGCCAGCAACTTTCGCCGAGAACCAGAAGATATCGCTGACTCGCACTCGGACAGCTGGAATAAACAACACGAGCCCGATCACCGCCAACAGCGCTCCGAACCCAGCAAGACCCATCGTCTGAATCCGGAACAACGGATGCTTCGGCATTCTCACGGTGCTGTAAAAGCACATGCCCGCAAGAAAGAGGAAGGTGAGACCAGGAATCAAAGAAAACGCCAGATCCCAGGTCGGCCCGCTCAGCGCATTAGGAAAAGGACGCAGCCATCCACCGAGCCACAAGGTAACAGCGATCGAAGACACCGCAATCATCGCCGAATACTCTGCCAAGAAGAACAACGACCAGCGAAAGCCGCTGTACTCCGTATGAAATCCGGCTGTCAGTTCCGACTCCGCTTCCGGCAAATCGAACGGCGCGCGGTTCGTCTCCGCAACCATGGCAATCGCAAAAATCCCAAATGCCACAATTCCCAGTGGGAAGAACTTGAATAAGAACCACTGATGCTGTTCCAACTGTGACTGCACGATCCCGATCATGCTCAACGTGCCGGTGCTGGATTCGTTCAGACTGGTCATCATGATGGCCGAAACTACCGCCAGCCCCATCGCCACTTCGTACGAGACCATCTGCGCGCTCGAGCGCAACGCGCCAATCAGCGGATAATGAGAATTGGAGGCCCACCCAGCGGTGACAATACCCAGCACCGCAAGGGACGACACACCAAGCATGAACAATATTCCGATGTTCATGTCAGTGATGGCGTGCGTAGGGCCAAAAGGCACGACGACGAACACCGTGAACGCCGCAAGCACGACAATGAACGGCGCGATCCAGAAGACAACTTTGTCCGCCTCTTCCGGAATGATGTCTTCTTTTAAAAGAAGTTTGAGCGCATCGGCGATCGGTTGCAGCAGTCCATGAGGTCCCACGCGCATCGGTCCAAGCCGCACCTGCATGTGTGCCAGGATCTTACGCTCCAGCCAGTTCATCGCGATCACTGCGATCGACAACCCGACGAATACCAGCAGAACGTAAACCACAGCCCAGAAAATGTTCCCGGCTGCACCTGGAGTCTTATCGCTCGAAAGGTAAGACTCAATGTATTGCACGAGATCGTGCATTACCGGTCCACCTCGCCCAGAACTATATCGAGCGTGCCAATCACCGCAATGACGTCAGCCACAAGCTGTCCGCGACACATGATATCGAGTGCTTGCAGGTTCACAAATGAAGGTGGCCGCACCCGCACACGGTACGGCTGTGTCGATCCATCACTCACGATGAAGTACCCAAGTTCGCCCTTCGGCGCTTCGATCGAGTGATAAATCTCGCCCACAGGAGGCTTCATCACTTTCGGCACCTTCGCCATGATCGGCCCTTCGGGAATGCCTTCCACGGCCTGCTCGATGATCCGCAGCGATTGCCGCATCTCGATCATGCGCACAATGTACCTGTCATACGTGTCGCCGTTCTGCCCGGTGGGAATTTCGAAATCAAAATTCTTGTAGTTCGCATAAGGCAGCGCCTTGCGAATGTCCCATTTCACACCGCTGGCCCGCAAAACAGGACCAGTCACGCCCAAGGCGATGCAATCTTTGGCGGAGATGACACCGACGCCCTTGGTCCGCTCCAGCCAGATTCTATTCGTAGTCAGCAGCTCTTCGTATTCATCAATCTTCGGCTTCACGAAGCTGACGAAGCTTTTCACATCTTGTTCAAATCCGTCGTAAGCCTCATACTGCAAGCCGCCGATGCGGAAGGCGTGCGTCGTCAGCCGCGCCCCGCAATACTTCTCGAAAATCTTCAGGATCTCTTCCCGGTCGCGGAAAGTGTAGAAAAGCGGTGTGATGGCGCCGATGTCGAGTGCGTGAGTCCCCAGCCAAAGCTGATGGCTGGCGATTCGATTCAGTTCCGTTAGAATGACGCGAATGTATTGCGCCCGCGACGGCGCTTCCACACTCAGTAGCTTTTCAACCGCTTCGCAATATCCCAGTCCGTTCGACACCGCCGCCACATAGTCCATGCGGTCCACGTACGGATTGAACATCGTGTACGTGCGGTTCTCGGCAATCTTCTCGACGCCACGATGTAAATACCCGATAACGCACTCAAGCCCCAGAACCTTCTCACCATCCAGCCGCAAAATCACGCGCAAAACGCCATGAGTCGCCGGATGCTGCGGCCCCATATTGATGACAAGCTCGTTCGAATCCAGGAACGTCTTATCCGGCGTGTCGAGGTCAAGCGTCGAGAGTGTATCAGGATCAGTCATCGAACAGTCGCTAGTCGTTGGTCCTTAGTCGTTAGCCTTGCGAGAAATCTCTTCAATATTGGTCCTCTATTGCGGCTTTCTTCTGCCGGTTCAGCCAGGGGCCAAGGGCTTGTTTCTCACTGTCCGCTCTCAATTCCTAAATTGATTTGCACCCATTCGCTGTCCTGCTGCAAAATCCCGTAATCCTTGCGAAGCGGAAATCCCTTCCATCCTTCCGGCAACAAAATGCGTTTTAAGTCCGGATGCCCATCAAACTTCACGCCGAACATGTCGTAGACTTCTCGCTCCAGCCAGTTGCACGTCTCCCACAGCGGTACGGAACTTGGCAGCGACGCGCCGTCGGCAATCTGCGTCTTGACTCGAATGCGTTCATTCCGTGCAAACGAATACAGCACCCAGACGACATCGAACTGTTTCTCGCGCTTCGGGTAATGCACTGCCGTCAGATCCACGCAATAGTCGAACTGCTCATCGTCGCGCAAAACTTGCAAAATTTCAGGAATCAGCGACTGGTCGACTTCGAAATAGTTCTGCCCCAAGTGCGTTAAAGGGTTGATGCCCGACCCATATGTTCGCTTGAACTTCGCGACCAATGGCGAATCCCATGGCGTCGGAACTGGTCCGGTCGGCTTCGGCGGGGCCGGATGTCCCGCAGGACGTTCCCCCGCGCCCGCGGGTGCCGCTGGCTTCGAAGCCGCTGAAGCAGCAGGCGGGACAACCGGGGCGGCAACTTTATTTGGAGTCGATGTCTCTGAAGGTGATGAGGGCTTGGTGGGAGTCGTTTTCGTTTCCGATTGAACAGATCCGGAGGGTGTAGATTTCACTCCGCCCGGGGTCGCGGGCTGTCCCGCCGTCGGTTTCTCATTTTCCGGCGGCGGCGGAGTAGGGGATTTGGTTTCGTCCGGCATAACGCGACGGCACAAATCTCCGGCGCAAAGCTGCGTTCGAAAGAACGATCACTTTTATCAGCTTGAGTGGATAGTGTCAACGAGCCAAGTCACCCAATTTTTGGCAAACGCGCAGCGAGGAGTGGAGAGCTAGCGCGATTCAAACCAGCGAAGGAAAATTCCGACAGCCTCGGAGAGATTTTTCGGGCCGCATGCGATGTTAAATTGCATTTTTTCCACCCAATACTGAACCCACTCGTCGTTATCCGCCCGGTTAATTTTGACCCTTTCCAACTTGGCATCCTGCCGCTTGGTCTCCTGTAGGTCGATACGCACCCGCCATCCAGGATTATCGAGCGTCTCGATCTTTACGCCGTAGCTATGCTCCCAATCGCCATCGCATTGGCTAGCGTACCACCGCTCTAATTCGGAGATGGCGCTGGAAGGATCATTCACCGCGATTGCGCCTGATAGGTCTCGATCAGATCGCGAATGCGTTCTGCATCTTTCTTGCGATGCCCATGGCTCGTGATGGGATCCGTTCCGCCGGTCGACTCAATCACAATCTCCGACCAGAACACCCCGGTCGAGATGTGCACCGAAGCAATCTTCGACATCGCAATGCTCTCTTCATTGCTGCCAAACAAGCGAGACTTCACGCGCGACACCCGCTGCGGACTGATCACAAGCCGAGTAGGAAACCAAAAGTTTCCCTGAGTCCACCGGGAAGCTGTGAAAGTCTCAGCCGGAGAAGAATCCATCGGATTGAGTGCGGCAGAACTCATAGATGGCGAATCGAGAGCTTAGGTGATTTCCAATGATTAAATGACTAAATGTCTAAATGATTATTTAGGTCTACACCCACTCCAACGCGCCTTTCTTCCATACCCATATGTAACCGACGATCAAGATGGCGAGGAAAATCAGCATCTCAAGTAAACCAAAGAGTCCGAACGCCTTAAACTTCACGGCCCAAGGGAATAAGAAAATCGTTTCCACGTCGAACACCACGAAAAGAATTGCGACGATGTAGAACCGCACCGTATATCGACCGCGCGCGTTGTCCACGGGATCAATCCCGCACTCGTAAGGCATCAGCTTGGTTTTTGAGGGATTCGATGGCCGCACCAGCTTCGCCGCAAGCAACGTAATGGGCAGTAGTGCGCCGACGATCACAATGAAAATGAAGATGGGAACGTAGTTCTGAGGCATCGTGTATTCACCGTGCCGAGCAGGTCATAGTAGCGCCGATATCGGGCGACTTCAAGCGAGATGCCACGCGTGAAGCTTTCTTGGCGTTCTTCGCGACAGTTCTTCGCGAACTTAGCGGTTAAAGTTCTTGATTCTTGCTGGCCGTATCCCAGTACGGCGCCGGAGTATGCTCCCGACAAGACATCCGCGCCAACCTTGCTGTAAAATCAGTCACGGCGGAAGAGATCAAGACGCAGCTTCAACGTCTTCCCGAGTGGATCCAGACAATTCCATCCACCATTCTCGGCGCGGCTGAACGCGCAGAGCGCTGCGCACATATTGGAACTATTAGGAGAGATCAATCATGGCCGTAGGCGCCAAGATCGCCAAAACAGCTGACCGTAAGAAAGTCATGGACACTTCCAAGAGCACCGACTGTCCCAAATGTGGCAAGCCCACCCGCATCGTCAAGCGAGTGAAGGACCGGGAACGCGGCGTCCCCGGCGGGATTTACATTTCATGCTCAGCGTGTGAGTTCTTCGAGAAGCTGTAAGAAGTTCGGAAGAGAAGAAGATCGAGCCGGAGCGGAAGCCCAATTTCGCTTCGGCCTTTTATGAACTGCTGATCTGCCTCAGGATCGTTTTCGCCTCAGCCGCCGGATCCGACGCTTCTGTGATTGGCCGACCCACAACAACGTGGCTCGCTCCAGCCGCAATGGCCTCAGCAGGTGTGACGACGCGAACTTGATCCCCGACCTCAGCCCCTGCAGGGCGCACTCCCGGCGTTACAATTGCGAACTGCTGGCCGAGCTTCGCTCGTACGGCTGGAGCCTCTCGCGCCGAAGCTACGATCCCCTGACACCCATTGGCCAACGCCAAGCTTGCCAGCCGCACGACGCTCTCCTCGACTGTTCCCGCCATTGCGATGGTCTCCAGGTCTTGGCCCCCCATGCTGGTCAGAACGGTGACAGCCAGCACCATTAGGTCTGGACGCGCCTTCGCTGCCTCCGTCGCGGCCCGGATCATCTTCGTACTGCCCGCCGCGTGGATTGTCAGCATATGCACGCCCAGCTTGGCAGCCTCAGCCACAGCCGATCCAACCGTATTCGGAATGTCGTGATACTTCAGATCGAGGAATACACGCCGCCCGGACGCCACCAGATCACGCACAACCTGCGGTCCTTCAGCGGTATACAGCTGCATCCCCACCTTATAGGTGAGTGCAAATTCACCGACCGCCGCCACAATTTGCTGTGCGGCAGCGGCCGTGGAAACGTCTAGCGCAACGATGAGCCGCTCGCGCGGGTCACCACTCCGATAGCTTGAGCTATCGGTCGGGATGCGGTCGGGCAGAGCAGCCGTCATCCCGGCTAGTTTACGAGTTTTACGGGAGTTGCGCTACAGGGGGACGGTTGTAAGCAATCGTCTGGTATGCGACCTTGCTTTGGGCAGCCCTGGCGACGGTGGTTGTTTCCACCAGATCCAGACGAACTCGTTGCAGCCCATGCGCTTTCATTTGAATCGCTTGGGCAGCCCCATATGAAAGGTCGATAATCCTGCCCGGGACCACCGGTCCCCGGTCATTGATCCGGACTACGACCGACTTTCCATTCCTCAGGTTCGTGACCTTCACATGGCTTCCCATGGGCAAGGTCAGCGATGCGGCGGTCATGTCATACATGTGATACGGCTCGCCGCTCGCGGTTTCTTTTCCATCAAAGTTCGCTCCGTACCATGAAGCTGTCCCAACTTGATACGGTTTGGTCTTGCCGCCCTGTTTGCGGACTTCGGGTTGCATCTGGATCGAACTAATAGGAGCCGGTTTCGCCTCCGAGCTGTTCGGTCCCTGAGCCGCTCCCAGGCCGACGATCAAAAAGGCGATCGCCAGTCCATGAGCTATACGTCTTCGCATTCAGTTCTCCTCGCATCTCAAAAGTTACCTTTGGCCTAAGGCTGGTGTACCTGCAGTCTGTAAATGCTATCGGCCTGCCAAACTGGTGTCAACCCGAAATGGCCAGTCGGACGATGACCGCCTAGTAATACATCTCAAACGTAACCTATTGAAAAACTATCCACATGCGGGAAATCTCGTTTGTTTCTTGACGCTTACCTGTTAAGTAATTTGTAAATAGCACCAAAGACGCGACAGAGTAAAATTTGCAACTACAATGAAATCATTGGGTTACAGTCAACCATGTAGCAACCTGCGTGGAATCATTTACTTACAGGCGCTTCGATGTGGTCAGGCACAAGGATTTTTTCCAACTGACGCGACAAAAAGTCACTTTCACCGCTCCCGACCTTGACAGGCTGTGCCAAACTCGGAAGTCCGAAAGAACGAAGGTCCATGGCCGAACAACCACCTATCGTCCTCACCATCGCCGGATTTGACCCTTCGTCCGGGGCCGGCATCACCGCCGATATCAAGACCATTGCCGCCCACGCGTGCTACGGGGTCGCCTGCATCACGGCGATTACCGTTCAGTCAACAGCCGGCGTAAAACGTGTCGAACCCGCTGATCCCGCACTGGTCACTGATACCCTCGAGGAGCTATCCTCCGACGTCGCAGTCGCCGCTGTTCACATCGGTATGCTCGGCTCGGGGAAGGTCGCTCAGGCTGTCGCGGATTTCCTTTCGGGCAGTTCAAAATCATCGCCCGGGACGAAAAAAGGGCGTTTTCCCAACACTGTTCTCGACCCGATCCTCAAGTCGTCCTCAGGTGCTGATCTTCTTGATCCGCCCGGCACTCGCATTCTGATCGATCGCCTGATTCCTTTAGCTGACGTCATCACGCCAAATGTGGATGAAGCAGCCGCCCTCACCGGAATGAAAGTTCAAGAACTGGATGAAATGAAAGCAGCCGCTGCCAAACTGCACGAAATAGGCGCCGCAAACCTAGTGATCACAGGCGGTCACCTCGACAAGGCCATAGATCTACTTAGCTTCAAAACGAAATCTGGAGTGGAACAAGAGATCTTCAAGGCCGAACGCCAGCGCTCCAATTGCACCCACGGGACAGGATGCGCTTTCGCAACCGCGATGGCTTGCCACCTGGCTCTTAACCGAGGCTTGGCCGAAGCCACGCTCTTGGCGAAGACGTACGTTTCCGCCGCTATTTCCAACGGTCATCCTCTTGGAAAGGGCACTGACCCGGTACACCATCTTTATCGGATGAACCAGCAACGGAGGGCCGCCGGAACAGGTGGAACGGGCGGTGAGGGGGACTAGTCCTGCTCGCCCCGATCTGTTCTCTTCAGCAGAATTCCAGCCACAAAGGCAACGGTAGCCGCAAGCAGCCACTGAATTCGATAAATTTGAACGGCTTGCCAGTCCACCAAAGTCTTCGCCGTCAGCAGACCGACCACGAGTGCCCCGGCTACGCAGACAAGTCCAAGAACAAAAGCGATCAGAGACGCCGTTGGTAACCCGATTCTGGTTCGTATCTCGTGAAAGTGCAAATAGTGCAGCCAACGCGGCGCCCGCAATTTCCCAAAGTCTGGAGTCTTAATTCTGTCGAGCGGCACCTGACTCCAAGTGTTCCGAATTTGATTCGCAATGCCTTCCCACATGCGCACCGCCGCGCTACCATCCGGGCGTTCTTCCGCGGACACAGCAACCGGTCGCCTCACCCCACACGTATGACAGAACCGCGCCCCGAGCAGAAACTCTGTACTGCATTTCGGGCAAACCTCCGCCATTGCAGGCACCGACTCGCCCTGCAAAACTTCCGCTTCAACTGTCGGAGATGGCGGACGCCAAAACTCCTGCTGTGTACCTTGTGCTGCTTCTGCCATGTTGGTTTCTACTCGCGGGACTTGCTAGCCTCCACTTGGCATTCCAAACGCCAAAGTGCCGTTAGCTGTAAGTAATTGTAATAAAAACACTTAACTTGGTCTTCGCGAGTTGGCTCACGCATCCATAGAGCAAATCTTACCCGCCAAGGAGAGTAAAGAAGTATCAGTTACGAAGGCCCAATCCCTTTCCTCACATGCGCTTACGCCAATCCGAAAGGGAGTGCCTCAATCCCGCACAAGTATAGAGAACGGCTTCGTCGACGGGCAGTATCGCTCAAAAGTACTCGTCTCTGAAAAAAGACAGATGTTTCTGTTTCTTCGGCGTTCTCCGCGAGCCCTCAGCGATCTCAGCAGTAAACGGTGTTTCCCAGGGGAGCGACTCAATCCCATCGGTTAAACTAGCTCCGTCGGTCCCACGTTTCTGCGATCGAGTCCTGGAATGAGTCTCTTGTTCTCCCGTCGTCTTTTCGCATTTGCGATTCTTGCGTCCTGTGTGCTCCCAGCCCAGACCGCTACTGAACCTGATCTCCCTCACGGTGCTCCACATGATGCCCAAGTCGACGCCGCATTCGACCACTTCTACAACATGGACTACGCTCGCGCGATCCAGGATTTCGAGAGGATGGTGCAGACTCGTCCCAATGACGCTTTTGCCGTGAATCATCTTCTGACCGCGATTCTTATGAGCAATCTCTACGAAACAGGGGGGATGAATACCGGCGACTATACCAACGAAAGCTTCATCGGACATGCTCCGCGCCCCACCGATCCCAAAGTCAAAGAGCGCATCAAGAGCCTGGTACGCATCGCGCTGAGTATCGAAGAGAAGCAACTCAAAGCGAATCCGAAAGACGTCAATGCCCTGTACTGCCGTGGTGTCACCCGTGCCGAATTCGCGGTCTACACCGGTCTCATCGAGCGGGCCTGGTTCTCCGCCCTCCGCAACGCAGTCGGAGCCCGTCACGATCACGAGCACGTCCTCGAACTCGACCCTAATTATGTCGACGCCAAGCTCGTAGTCGGAACCCACAATTACGTGGTCAGCAATCTCTCCTGGAGCGTGAAGGCGGCTGCTGCCATCGCCGGTCTGAGCGGATCCAAAGAGAAAGGCCTCACGTATCTTCGAGGGGTCGCGAAAGGCGATGGGGATGCCTCGGTTGACGCGAAAGTCTTGCTTAGCCTCTTTCTCCGCCGCGAGCACCTGTACGACGAGGCTCTCGGCTACATGCAAGGACTCACGGAGCGTTATCCGCACAATCACCTTTTTCCCACCGAAGTTGCCAATCTCCTCCGCGCTGCGGGGCGCCTCCCCGAAGCCGAAGCCGCCTACCGCAAAGTCTGGCAGAACGGTAGAGAAGGGAAGTATGGCAACCTGCACTACGAGCTAGCCGGTTGGGGACTAGGCGAGCTCCTGCGCAGCGAGCGCAATTTTCCGGCAGCCGCCGCATCCTACGATTTGGTCAACCAAGCTCCAAACCCCGACCCCGACGTCCGCCAGAAGGCAAACCTGGCCGCCGGAGAAATGTACGACCTCTTGCAAAAGCGTGATCTAGCCATGAAGAGCTACGAGACAGTTCTGGAAGGCCGCGCCGACAGCGGCCAAGCCGACCTCGCCCGCCGCTACATCAAAGAAGCCTACCGGGAATAAGGATTTCTTACCGTTCTTCGCGGCCCCTCTTAGCGAACTTTGCGGTGAAGCGTTCGATTCTCAATCGCAACTGGAATCATGGGATGTCTCGAACTCGGCGACCTCAGCGGACGTCCTCAGCGCACTCTGCGGTTTAATCTTTGGACTAGTGGGCTTCTGGCAGCAATCTGGAAGGGAACCGCGACGTCCCCTTTTGCGTAAAATCAAATAGAGGGCCCAAGCCATGTATTGCAATTACTGCGGCAAAGTCATCCAGGACGACGCGGTTGTATGTGCCTACTGCGGCATCCGAGTCGGCGCGAATCTGGCTCGCCGGAAGCTCATACGCCCGCGTCTCGGACGCAAAGTGGCCGGCGTTTGCCTCGGCTTCTCCGAGTATTTCGACATCGATGTCACCCTCGTGAGGGTAGTGTGGCTGATTGCAGCCTTCATGACGGTCATCGGGTTCTTGTCGTACCCGATCGCCTGGATCATCATGCCGGAAGAGCCGCTATCGTTACCGGCACCCTTGGGAGCGCAGCCGGCGCAGTACCCGTAACGTCTGCGCTGTGAAAGTCCCTAACGGCGCGCCTGGCAATTATACGATCGATGCCGGAGCCACTTCGGCGTATCGAACTTTCCCTACGAAGGCGTGGCGCCCGAATTGAGGGCTGCTGAGTCCTTCAGCGCTCCACGCCCACCAGGCTCTCTTCTCATTTCACTCCCGACCTCAACAACGTTGGTTGAGCATCGTCAGCGGCGATTTTGTCGGAGAACTCTTTTACCTCTTTGTATTTATCAGGGAGCAGGAGGCCAGCGCCCATAATGAAATCGCGGCGCGCGTAAAGCAGATTTGCGGCCTCTTGCTTATGCTGGACGCGATAACGCGCGTAAGGAAGATTGAGCGCTTCGTCTTGCGCCATTTTATCGACCGCAACACCCGCTGGAAGAGTAATTCGGATCTCATCCGCTTCCTGCCATGGATAGCGGAAATCGATTGCATTCAGGCGGGCGGCCGCCGGGAACCAGGGCCCTTCGCCGGCATGGAATACCTGCAGCGGCAGCGGCAACTCCTGGTTCGCGCTCGCCGTAACCATTATCCGGACTCGAAACTGCGCCACCAAGGGAGTGTCTGTGGCGTTCCAGTCCGGTGAGTTCACCAGTTCCGCTTCAGCGCTTCCGTGCAACAAGCCAGTGAGTTCGTCGGAAAGGATCTTCTTCCTGAGATCCGCATCCGCTGTTTCGCCAAGCTGCCGACGCAGCATCGCAGGCATGCCTTTGAAAACCAGGATTACCGTACCACTGAGTGCACCGCTGGGATCGAGCACGAGGTCGGCTTTGCGCGTGATCACAGATTGCTGGTAGTTCAGAGACGGGGTCTGGCCAAATTCGCTGTCGGTTGAATTCTGGCGCAGACCCATGGCAGAGCTGTAACGCCAGTCAATCATTCCGTAGGGACAGAACTTCGTGCCCGGGTCGAGGAACACATCCTTACCGTTGAGTTGAACGACGGCAATCTCCGCATCGAGTTGATCTATGCTCAGAAAATCCTTGAGGAATGCCTGCTGGCTGCGATCGGTGACCCAGAGCAAGGAGCCGGGAAGATCGACCGCATGCACCATCGCGATAAACAACCGGTTCAACTCATCATGGGTGCCGCCTTCCAGCAGCACATCCGCCACTCCGCGTGTTTGCTTCTTCTGCACGACCGCGGAGACCGGCTTGTGAACACAGAGTGGACTCACGAACCCCGCAAACGACATGATGCAATCGGGGGACGTGTACTCCAGCGGGTATGCCTTCTGCTTTGCGAATGCGGGATCGCGACTTTCGTTTCTTAAACTGGCTACGAATGCGTAGATCTTTTGCAGCTTCTGTTCTGCCGTATCTCCGGGGGACACGGTCTTATTGACAGCGGCGGCCACGCCGTCGTCCTTGCTTTCGAAGGTCTCGACATCTTTCTTCCAGAGTTTCTCTTCGTTCTTCCAGTATTCCTCGGGCTTCAGAGTTGTCTGGTAATAGAAGTAGACTCTCCATTTCAGCAAGGCAGGCGAGGGCATGAACGGTTCCTCAATCAGCCCGGGGACATCTGTCATTTTTAAGTCAACCCACAGCAAGACATCGTGGGGAGTGGGGTTGGCCTTTGAGGGAAGCGTGTGGATCTCCGGCTTGGCGCCATTGCCTAGAAGGGGAGTCCACGCGAGATTTCTGGCCAGTTGACCGTGATCAAGTTGCACGCTGGCATAGCCCCGATTCTGCATAGGGATAAATTTGAAGTAGGCATTGCGCTGGAACAGATCGATCTGCACTTCCCACTCGGGCGGCGCAACTTGATCGTCGGCGTAGTGGAGGGTGTACCGGAAATCGAGGATACTGCCAGGCTCCGCATCGGGCAGGGTAAATGTTTTTACCGTAAACGGAATTCCGTCGGCTCCCTTTCGTTCCGTGTCGAGGACCTTCCCGGCAAAGGGAGTGATCGAGCCGTCGGCGTGAACGGTACGTCCTTTAAGTTCAGAGATGTTGACCAAGCGACCATAGGGAAGATCAACGGTTGCATATTTGCGGCCCGCTTCACTCAATATCTTGATCCGTTCAGAGACGACCTGACTGTTATTCATATTGTCGTCTGTCTGCTCGCGCGCCAGGATCACGGCAGATGCTCCGGGTTGTTGAGGAACGCTAGTGAAGGAGCGATCACTATCTGTGATGGGCGGCCAATCAGCGCCAAATGATAGTGACTTTGTGAGCGCCAGCGTGATTACAAGAGCGAGGGTAAGTGAGATATTCCGCATCCTGATCCTTCCTAACGACCGGGCACAGGACTTCACAGGGGGTCTCGTCCTTGAAGCAAGGAGCTATTCGGGGAGGGAAACATTTGCTCGAGAATTGTCGCAGCAACTTATACCACGGTCAGTGACTTTCATCACCATGAGTCATTCGCGGAAATGACACCTGCCAGTTGGTGGCGAAAGTCCCTAGGATTGATTAACCGGACCGTCAGCCGCCGCGCCGGGATATGTTCTAATTCCCTCATGCCGCCCACTTCTTCTCACCGAGTGAAGTCTGACGATGCCGAGATCGTCTACTGGATTTCAGGCGACGGCCCCTCCATTATCCTGCTCCATCCATTTCCCGCGAACCACGAATTCTGGCTTCCCGTCACTGAAATCTTATCCCCACGCTACCGCTTGATTCTCCCCGACCTCCGC